>Ga0070693_100000070_pt1 | contig 42181 bp, 35 predicted proteins | sample KBSK1103metaG_FD_65472 | JGI IMG/M metagenome (GOLD analysis project Ga0070693, IMG submission 65472) | Corn, switchgrass and miscanthus rhizosphere microbial communities from Kellogg Biological Station, Michigan, USA - KBS K1-10-3 metaG | ecosystem: Host-associated > Plants > Roots >...
AGCACTGCGGACGATCAGCCTTCATGCGCATCGGCTGGAGCGGTCCTCAGTTATTCCTATTGGCAGCAGGGATATGGCGGGCGCAGGGACGTGCTCGACGGAAAGGTCACGGTCAACAGGCATCCCATTCCGATTATTGGCGTGGCGGCGCGCGACTTTTACGGAGTAGAAGTCGGACGGAACTTCGACGTGGCGGTACCGGTCTGCGCCGAACCGCTCATCAATGGTGAGAACAGCCAATTGAAAAGCCGGATTGGCTGGTGGCTGTCGGTCATGGGCAGGCTGAAGCGGGATTGGACAGTGGGACGCGCTGCGACGCAACTGCGCGCCGTTTCACAGAGCATATTCGAAGCGGCGATGCCTCCGCAGTACAACGCATCCAACGCAAAATCACTGCTGGCGGCCAAACTCGTGGCCATACCGGGCGGCTCGGGCATCTCGGACCTGCGGGAAAGCTATGCACAGCCGCTCTGGCTATTGCTGGCGCTTGCGGGACTGGTGTTGCTGATTGCTTCGGCAAATCTCGCCAACCTGATGCTGGCCCGGGCGAGTGTACGCGAGAAGGAAATGGCGATGCGCATGGCCGTTGGCGCGGGACGAGGCAGGCTGATCCGGCAATTGCTTGTAGAAAGCTTATTGCTCGCGGGGATCGGAGCTGCGCTCGGGGCATTGCTGGCGCGCGATTTAAGCCGAGTGCTGGTGGCCTCGATGAGCACGGAACAAGCTCCGCTGTTCGTGGCTCTGCGTACGGATTGGCGCGTGCTTGGATTTACTTCCGCGCTGGCTATCTTTACATGCGTGCTCTTCGGGCTTGCTCCAGCGCTGCGAGCTACGAGTGTCTCCCCCGGCCTGGCTTTGAAGGAAGGCGGCAGAGGAGCAACGCAGGGCCGCTCGCGGTTCGGATTGCGCCGCATTCTGGTGGTTTCGCAAATCGCGCTGTCGCTGATGCTTCTGGTGGGAGCGCTGCTTTTCGCTCAGAGCCTGAAGAATCTCGCGACGCTTGATCCGGGCTTCCGCCGCGACGGCATACTCGTTGTGGACATAGACTTTACCGCCCGGCATCTTCCCACGGAAGCACGACGGGCATTTTCCGATGAACTTCTGCGCCGCGTGCGCGGGATCGCCGGCGTGGACGCCGCCGCCACCGCGGCGATCGTGCCCCTGAGCGGAGACGGCATCGGGCACGATATCCTTGTGGGAGCGAGCGGCGATGCGCCGGACGATGTCCCCGTAGCGGCATTCAATTACGTGAGCCCAGGGTACTTCGAGACGTTGCAGACGCCGTTCCTGGTGGGCCACGATTTCGACGAGCACGACCGGCTGGGCTCGCCAAATGTGGCCATCGTCAACCAGGCATTCGCGGACAAATTTGCCCAAGGAAAGAATCCGCTGGACTTCAAGTTCCGGGTGCGGCGACTAATGAAGACGTCCGCGCCGTATCAAATTATTGGGGTGGTCAAGGACACGAAGTACACCGATCTTCGGGAGAACCGAGAGATTATTGTGTATTCGCCACGAGCGCAGAATGAGGAAGCCGGCAGTGACGCGCAGATTCTGCTGCGCTCGAGCGCTCCTCTCGCGGGCATTCTGTCGGCAGTGAAAGGCACCGCGAACGAAGCCGATCCGGACGCAGACATCACTTTTTACAATTTGCACAGAATGATCGACAACGGATTGTTGCGCGACCGCCTGATGGCGCGACTTTCCGGATTTTTTGGCGTACTGGCCGGGCTGCTCGCGGTGATTGGTTTGTACGGCGTGATTTCCTACATGGTCGCGCGGCGCCGGAACGAGATTGGGATTCGTATGTCTCTCGGCGCGGACGGCCGCTCCATTGTGGCGCTCGTCCTGCGCGAATGTGTGTTGCTGCTTTCGATTGGCTTAGCCTGCGGAGTGGCTTTGGCACTCGCTGCCTCCCGAGCGGCCACTTCCCTGCTGTTCGGCCTGAAACCTGACGACCCCGCAACGTTTGGAATGGCGACGGTCATCCTCGCTGCAATCGCCCTGGCAGCGAGCTACCTACCGGCTCTACGCGCCTCAAAGCTGGATCCTCTGGAAGCGCTGCGGCACGAATAGTATGGCTGCGTGCTACAATCCCGTCGCGAGTATCCCATGCCCGACACAGCTTCCATCACGATGGGAGGAGCAGTCCTCGAGGTCGTCTCTCCAGACGGCGCTCGCCGCTACGTGCGCGTCACGCAGACTCCGTTCCTGCTCGGACGCGGCGCGGAAACAGGCAACCATCTCCAGCTCTCGGACCGCCGGATCTCTCGCAATTGCGCCGCGCTCGTTCTTGAAGGAGGCCGTCTATACATCGAAGATCGCGGCCAGCGCCGAGGCCTTTTCGTTAACGGAGAAAAAGTCGAAAGCCGGGCGCTCAGCGACGGCGACTCCATCACCTTCGGTCTCGAGGACTCCTATGAAGTCGTTTTCCGCTCGGGCTCATCCAGCGGAGAGGAATCCATACCCAACCTCCTCACCCGCATCGAACACATCACCAGTTCTGAACCGGTCGGCGGCGGTCTTCGCAAGCTGAACCTGCTCCTGGAAGCCACCACACTTCTGCACTCCCAGCTTCCACTCGATTCCGTCCTCGGCACGATGCTCGATCATGCCGTTTCTGTCACTGACGCAGACCGGGGCATGCTTCTTGAAGCTGACTCCACTGGCACGCTCAAAGTCCGACTGGCGCGCCGCACAGGCGGTCAGCGCCTTTCGCCGGAGAGCATAAGTCCAAGCCAAACCGCCATTCAGCTCGCACTCCGGCAGCGATCGCCTGTGGTTACGGAAGATATCGAGCGCGCGGATATGGATTTGCAATCGGCACAAAGTATCATTGCGCAGCGGTTGCGCGCCGTCGTCGTTATTCCTTTGTTTGCGGTGCACCGGGCGAGTTCGCCTGATTCCAGCTCCGCACCTACGTTTGAACATTCTCTCGGCGTACTCTATCTAGATTCCCGCCGCCCTGCCGCTTTCTCCAAACTCGACCGTCAGATTCTTGACGCCCTCGCCGCCGACGCGGCAAGCATTTTGGACAATGCCCGCCTCGTCATCCGCGAACGCGAGCGGCAGCGTATGGAGGAACAAATCGACATTGCGCGCGGCATCCAGCAGGCCCTCCTCCCGCGCAATTTCCCTGATCATCCCCATCTCGCCGTGGCTGGCTGCAATTATCCTTGCCTTGCGGTGGGGGGCGATTACTTCGACGTTTTCCCGCTCGATAACAACCGCACTGCTTTCCTCATTGCGGACGTTTCCGGCAAGGGTCTCGGTGCCGCTCTTTTAACCACGATGCTTCAGGGCGCGCTTTCCGCCATGACCCTAGGCACGGATCCCGCTCGGGTATTCAGTCACGTCAATCGCTTTCTCTGCGATCATGCCGAAGTCGGCCGTTACGCCACCATGTTCTTCGGTATTTTGGCTAATGACGGCAACCTGGAGTTCATCAATGCCGGTCATCCTTCGCCATTCCTGATTCGCCATGGAGTGGCTCAGGAACCCTTCAGCGAGGGCTCCTACCCCGTTGGGCTGGTTCCGGAAGCGGAATACGCGGTGGCACGCCTCAAACTCGAGCCAGGCGACACTATCGTACTCTTTAGCGACGGCGTCACAGAAGCTATGGACCCCGATGAAGAGTTATTCGGGGTCCCTCGTCTGCGCGAAGTCCTTACGGGACAGACCGAATGTCCACTCGACCAGCTGCAAAAATGTGTTCTGGAAGCTGTGGAAAATTTCGCCCGTGGTGCCAGCCAAGCCGACGACCTTACCCTCCTCATCGTCCGTTATCGATCTTCCAGCGCCCAAGCGGGCACCGACACCGATGCCGCGCCCGCCACGCAATCTGTGTCGGCGTAGCCTGCCAGCCAAAAGAACACGGTTCTCATGCGCATCTCTCAGGCTACGGCAGCGCCTCTCACCGCTTCTCTGAGAGTTTTTGGGAATTGAGGGAAGGTAACTGCGCACTATGGCTGATGTACGGCATCCAGGGAATCAACAGGCAACAAATAGTCACCTAACCCAAACTCGAAGATTCCATTGAATACAAACATGTTTTGTCGAGGTTTTGTCCGCGGTGGTTAGAGCTCGCGCAAGTGTGGAAGCTCGCATCGCAAAAACGGAAGGGTTGGCCGACGCCCCGAAGAACCGCCAGGCAATTCCCAAGATTCATATCAGGTTACTCTTGCGTTGCAGGATTGCATTTTGTGGGGGTGTGATGTAACTAGAGTCCTCCCGGGGGTTCTCAAGCGCCCTTCAGCACGATATACATGTGAACCATGTGGTAGCGTCACTGCGCAAGTTTCTGTTTCAGGAGCTTAGGAATGCCTCTTCTGTCTTTCCTCGATTGCGACCACGCCATCGCCAAGCCGGGATACAGCCGTTGGCTTGTTCCCCCCGCTGCGCTTGCGATCCACTTGGCCATCGGCCAAGCCTATGCCTTCAGCGTGTTTAAGAAGCCGTTGAATTATCTGGTCCAAGTTTCCGCTTTCGGAGGCGGACTCAAAGCTCTCCCAGGAGTAGACAGTCCGAATCCGGTGGACTGGAAGTTCACTGACCTGGGTTGGATTTTCAGCATAGCGATCGTCTTCTTAGGCTTGTCTGCCGCAGTTTTTGGCAAATGGCTCGAGAGGGTGGGGCCGCGCAAGGCCATGTTCGCCTCTGCTGTCTGTTTCGGCAGCGGCTTCCTGATTTCCGCTCTTGGTGTTCAATTTCATCAACTTTGGCTCCTTTACTTCGGCTATGGCGTGATTGGCGGAATCGGTCTCGGCATCGGGTACATCTCGCCAGTTTCCACCCTAATCAAGTGGTTCCCAGACCGCCCGGGCATGGCGACGGGAATGGCCATAATGGGATTTGGCGGCGGCGCGCTCATCGGCGCTCCCCTCTCAAACAATCTCATGGCTTTCTTCCGCACGGAGCACGACCTGGGTATCGAAAAAACTTTCCTGGTGATGGGCGCCATCTATTTCGTCGCCATGATGTTCGGCGTTTTTACGGTACGAGTTCCGCGAGGGGGGTGGAAGCCTGAAGGATGGGTTGTTCCTGCCAAGCCCAAAGCCATGGTAACGGCCCACAGTGTTGACGTGAATGCAGCCTTCAGCACACCGCAGTTCTGGCTGCTCTGGATTGTTTTGTGCATGAATGTCACCGCCGGAATCGGGATTCTGGAGCAAGCGTCGCCGATGATCCAGGAATTGTTCAAGGGCAGAATTACTGCCAGCGCAGCGGCCGGTTTTGTGGCACTACTTAGCTTGTTCAACATGGGTGGGCGGTTTTTCTGGTCCAGTATCTCCGATTACGTCGGACGGAAGAACACGTACTATGTGTTTTTTGTTCTGGGCGCGATACTTTACTACCTCGCTCCGCGTACTGGCGTCAGCGGACTCAACAGCATTCCGCTCTTCGTTGGCATCTCCGCGGTGATCCTCAGCATGTATGGGGGCGGCTTCGCCACTGTGCCCGCGTACCTGCGCGATTTGTTCGGGACCATGGAAGTGGGAGCCATTCACGGGCGATTGCTCACCGCCTGGTCCGTTGCCGGTATTTGCGGCCCCGTGCTTGTCAATTACATCCGCGAGTACGAGAAGAACCACGGAGTCCCACTTGCAGATTCCTACTCCACCGTTCTGTACGTGATGGTGGGCTTGCTCATTGTCGGGTTGCTCGCCAACCTTGCAGTACGACCGGTGGATTCCAGATACTGGTACAAGAGCGAGGGGACCAAGAAAAAGTTTGCAACCGCTTGATTGAACGCAATCACATAAGACGATAGTCAGGAAAAAGGAGCAAAGGATGGAAGACCACACGAAAAAGACGCCTGTGGCGCTGATCCTATTGGCCTGGCTCTTTGTCGGGCTCCCGTGGGCGTGGGGAGTCGCGCAACTGTGGAAGAATGCGCAGAAGCTCTTTGAAGCTCCTCCCACAGCAGCCGTGCCCGCAGCCCCAACGAAATAAGGATGAGAAGAACAGGCTCTTCCTGGTAACAAGACTATGCCGCCACATATTTCTGGCTAGGGTTACGGTGGCACTGCAAGCAGCGAAAAGGTGTCCATCCCAAAGATGTTCCAATTCCGTCACATACTTATTGCGAGAAGCTGTGCCTAAGCCAAAAGGCTTGTTTGTCCGGGCAGCTGGCGCACGAGGATGGCTCGCATCGTCCAACCACCCGCCATAGAACCATGCACCGAGATGCTGCGACGTTTCCCAAACCAGATGCAAAAAAAGAGGCCCGCGGGTGGTGTCACAATCCATTGCTCAAGATCGTCAATGATTTGAGCCGTGCGGCTCTTAAATTTGTTTCCAGAATTGTGGGAACCAACAACATTGGTAGCACAACCGGACGTGACGTGCCCTTAGCGTTGCCGATCTTGAGGCGACTCCTCTTATAGACTGGATTGAGGAGAATGGTTACAGCCGGCTGCAGCCAAGTCTTCTCGGCAGCTAACCTGAACTTGCCGCGAATGACTTCCATAGCCCCGCACGCGCGAGGCGGCTTGCCAGAGAGTGCGAGTTTGGGGCAAGCTACGGTCCGCTGACGGGGGTGTTCGATGAAAAATGCATTGCTAATAGTCTTCAGTGCGCTGGTACTGTGCACAGGGGATTTGCGCGCGCAAACTGTCGCGCCGTCCAAAGGTTCATTGATCGTGATTCGCGCGGGAACGTTGATCGACGGCGCGAACGATACGCCGCGCAAGAATCAGCTTATTTTTGTGCGCGGCGAACACATCGAGAAAGTGACCGATGCGACCGTCTCGATTCCGCCAGACGCGAAGGTCATCGACCTTTCCGGTGCGACCGTGCTGCCCGGCCTGATTGATTCGCATACGCACATTTTTCTGTGGGGCGAAGAGCCCGCCAAGGGTGGGTACGACGTAAACATTTTGAAAGCGGGGATCGCGCTGCGAGCGGCCCGCGCGACGTTTGCGACGCGGCGGGCGCTCGAACAGGGATTCACGACGCTGCGCGATCTGGAGACTGAGGGCGCGGGATACGGCGACGTCGAAATCAAGCAAGCAATCGAAGAGGGTACGATTCCCGGGCCGCGGCTATTCTGCGCGACGCGCGCGATTTCAACGACGGGCGGCTACAACCTGGAAGACTACGCGCCGGAACTGGATATGCCGAAGGGAGCGCAACTGGTCGATGGACCGGTGGAAGCGCGCAAGGCTGCGCGGCAGCAGCTCGAACATGGCGCCGACTGGATCAAGGTGTACATGACGCACCGGTCGTGGGTAGACAAGGAGGGGAAGCTTGTTTCGCAGCCCACGCTTACCGTCGAGGAATTGGAAGCGGTCGTTGACGAAACGCATGGCTGGGGGAAGAAGGTGGCGTGTCACGCGTACAACGGGATTGGTATGCAGAGAGCGCTGGACGGCGGATGCGATTCCATCGAACATGGCCTGGAGATCTCGGACGCGCAGATTGCGCAAATGAAGCGACAGAGTACCTGGTATTGCCCGACACTCTCGCCGTACTACGATGACTGGGCGCCCGCGGATACGCCAGGCGGAAGGCGGGACCGCGCGCGTGCTGCAGTACACGAAATTTCGTTTCGCAAGGCGATGCAGGCGCACTTGAAGATTGCGTATGGGACGGACATGGGAGGAATTCCGTGGACGGAACCGCTTGCGCAGGAGTTCAAGCGAATGGTCTCGCTGGGGATGAGCCCGATGGATGCGATCCAGTCGGCCACGCTGCGCGCGAGCGAGTTACTGGACATGAAGGGCGAGATCGGTGTCGTGGCAGCGGGAGCCTACGCGGATATCGTAGCGGTTTCCGGAGACCCTCTGAAGGACGTGGGCGAGCTCGAGCACGTACATTTTGTGATGCATAATGGGTCGGTATTCAAGAACGAGCTAGCGAAATAGAAGAAAATGAGTGGTGGATAGAGACACGTAGCGAAGGCTGTGCACGCGGGGGCGAGCATTGATTTTTAGTCTTTTCCGGTTTCGACCCGGACACCTTTCCAGAACGCGATTCTGCCTTTGATCTCAGCGGCGGCAGGTTTCGGTTCGGGGTAGTACCACGCGGCGTTCTCGTTTTTCATGCCATCCACTTCGACATGATAGTAGTGTGCCGTGCCCTTCCAAGGACAAATGGAGGTGTGGGTGCTCGACTTCAGAAATTGTTGGGTAACCGCATCCGGAGAAAAGTATTGATTGCCTTCGACGATGACTGTTTCGTCGCTTTCGGCGATAACCTTGCCACCCCATACGGCTTTAGCCATGACACTTGCTCCTCTTGCTCGACGACGGCTCTTGCGGGCCGTGGACATAGACTCAGATAAACATTGGATGCGAGCGAAGCGGAAACGGTTCATTGAATAAGGGGACTCGAAATGCAGATTTGTTGCGAGGGTTGCAAGGGAATTGCCCGGCGGGGCGCTTAACGGGGCGCTTCTGCTAGAATTGGCGCGCAGGCAGGAGGAATTCAATGGCCGAACAGAGTTTCAAAAGTCATGCGAGATGGTTGCCACCCTTTCATTTTTTTGTGTTGCCGGTACTGCTGATCAACTTCGGCTTTTCGATTTACTGGTGGGTGAAGGCGGGATTTGCGCTAAACGGTCTGCTTTCCGTGCTCGTTGCGGCGGCACTTTTTGTCGGAATGGTGATGTCGCGCGTGATGGCGATGAAGGTGCAAGACCGGGTGATCCGTATCGAGGAGAGGCTGCGTCTAGAACGCGTGCTTCCCTCGGATCTGCAGCCGCGCATCAGCGAATTTACAATTGAACAGCTTGTAGGCCTGCGCTTTGCGAGCAACGCGGAGTTGCCGGAGCTTGCGCGAAGAGTGCTGGATGAAAAACTGAACGATCGCAAGGCGATCAAAGAGCTGATCAAGACGTGGCGGCCAGACTTCGCCCGCGCTTGATTCTCCACAATTCAACGAGCCACTGCAACCGCTGCTGCGCCCTCGATCTCTTTGATTTCTTCCGGCGATAGCTTTAGCTCACCCGCGCGCATAATGCCTTCGGCTTGTTTGGCGTTTCTGGCGCCGACGATCGCTCCCGTGACAGCGGGATTGCTCAGCACCCAGGCGATGGCGACTTCGCCTGGACTCCGGTCGTGCCGTGCACCGACTTTGCGCAGACGCTCGACAAGCTCGATATTTTTGGAAAGACGCGGGTCGCGAAACTCGGGGCTCTTGCTGCGGAAATCGTCGGGCGGGAGAGCTGCTGCGCGCTCGCGGGTCATTGCACCCGTGAGCAGGCCAGAGGCCATTGGAGCGTAGGAAATGACGCCGATGCCGCGCTGCCGGCAGTAAGGAAGAATCTCCGGCTCGATGGCGCGGCGGATCAGCGAATAAGGCGGCTGGAGAGACGTGACCGCAGCAATTTTTTCGGCGCGCTTGAGTTGCTCGACGTTGAAATTTGATACGCCAATCCAGCGAACTTTTCCTTCCTTTTGCATGGCGGCCATGGCTTGCCAGGCCTCTTCCAGGCCGGGCCCGTTGTCAGAGGGAGGCCAGTGCATTTGATATAGATCGATGACCTCGATTTGGAGGCGGCGGAGGCTATCCTCGCACTCCTGGCGAATGGAATCGGCATGGTGGTTCTGGCTAACGCGGCCTTTGTCGTCCCATCGGAGAACGCACTTTGTGAATACATACGGGCGAGCGCCGCGCCAGTCTTTCAGAGCCTTAGCGACCATTTCTTCCGAATGTCCGATGCCGTAGACGGCGGCAGTGTCGATCCAATTCACGCCGAGTTCCAGCGAGCGGTGAATTGCGGCGATGGAATCCCCATCGTCCTGGTGTCCCCAAGCAAAATCCCAGCCGCTACCCCCGATGGCCCAGGCGCCGTAGCCAACAGCCGTAATCTGCAAATCGGAATTGCCGAGCTTGCGAATATCCATGATTCCTCTCTCCACATTTAGATAGAGCGCTGCGTTGCGAGCGTCGTCCGCACTCTGAATTCTACATTCCATGAGATGAAAAAAAGAACGGATTGGTTAGGAAGAACATCCGGGAACGGCCGAAGGAAAGAGGCTTAAAGCTAATTGGCGGTGAAGGCGGCGTCCAATGAGATGGTCTCGCCGTCAGGATTCGTAATGGAAACGCGTTGCGTGCCGACTGCTAGGCCCGGTGTCAGCACGGTCAGAGTATTCATGTCCTTAAATGTGACGGTAGCAGTCTTAACGCCGATAGTGACAGTGGCGCCGCTCTCGAAGCCGCTGCCGCGAATTGTGATCTGCGTTCCTCCGGCTGCGGGTCCACTTGCGGGAGTAAGTAATCCAATTCCGAGCGGAACCTTAGCTAATGTAACGACCGTGACGCCTGCGTTCAGCGCCGTCCCGTCGGTCGACGTGATGGCGAACAATCTTTGCCCGTTCTCATCAATGGCCAGGAAGCTGCCGTGCAATCCATCGACGTCGGTCATAAATTGTTGGGGCAACAAGACGCGCAGGCGGAGTACGCCAGTGTGCGCGTCGAGTATGTCCACGCCGCCTTGGACGCCAGCGCTTCCCGCGGGGCCAGTCAAGAACGGCAGGTAGAGGAGGGAGCCGCTGGGATGGAGTGTTACTCCAGGGACTGGAACGCGGCCGGGAATACGCAGGAGTTCCGAATTTGCGGGGACGGCGGCGAGCGAAAGATCGGCGCCGCGAATTTCCGTCGTGCCGTTCGCTTGAAGAGCAAACATGGTTCCATCGGCGGCAGCACCGATGTCCACCGCGGAGTCGTTTGCGGTGAACGTCAAGAATTGATTGGGAGAGGATGCATTCCAAGAGGCGAGCGGCCCTCCCGGCGCGGCAGCAAACGCAACGAACACCTGATTGCCCGTGCCACTGGATTGCACGAGAGGCGCCCCGGTGAGGCTGGTGATTTCCGGCTGAGAGGCAGGTTGAATCGTGGGCGGGCTGGCCATCAGATTTAGCTGGCCCAGGCATGAGGTACAGGAACCCGAAGAGCTGGATTCTGCGCTCAGGCCGACGAAGACGGACTGCAAACTCGTGGCGGCTACGCGAGCAGGGCCTGAATTTGTGAAGCCCGCAACGCCACCAACAGCAACACTCGTGCCCGCGCCGTTGTCTGGGTCGAGCAGGTAAATGTTCTGAGCGCTGAAATCGGCGGCGACGAGTTGGGTCCCGTCCGGGGTTAAAGCGAGGCCGCGGAGTTCAGCGGTGGGAGGAGGACCGCCGGGCGGCTCGATACCTGTTGCGTGAAAAAGGCCGGAGGTCAAATCGAAGACATCCACGTGATCGATATTACTGAGGTAAAGCCACTGGCGAGACTTGTCGTACAAGATGAACTTATCGAAGGCGGGCTTGGCGAAGAAATTCTCGCTCTGCAAATACTGGAACGCTCTCGGTGCGGGAGCCGATCCGGCGGGCGAGGTGATAACGACATCGGCCTTCCCCGCGATCCCAGAGGGTGTTTGCAGGGTGATGCGCTCAAGTGGGAAGGGATAACTCGCATCCAATCCCAAGGACGAGGCGATGGATGCCACATTTTCGGTTTTTTGTATTGTGGAGCTTGCACCGCCGATTGTGACGCCTGCTTTTGTTGCGTCGCTGCCGAACCCATAGCCGTAAATTTGGATGATGTCACCGCCAGCGGGCTTTCCAGCATTTGGTAAGACTTGCAGAACTTGCGGGCCGTAGCTGAACGCGTCAGGAGCGAGCGCAAGCCACCCACTGGGGAAATAGGCAGTCACATTTACGGCGCCGCTGGCCGCGGTTGGGGGCGAGGTTGCATGGATCACCGTGCTGCTCGCCACGCTTGCATCGCTGGCCATCTGGGTGCCGAACTTTATTTGCACGGACGTTGCAAGATTCTGCCCGGATAGCGTGGTAGCCGTTCCGCCTGCGTTCAATCCTTGTGAAGGCTGCACACTCGGCGGCATGGCGAAGCTGGGGACAGTCGTGGGAAGTGGACCAGGCGTTGCGGCATCGACAAAAGCCAGACCACGGTTGGCGACTCCGAAGATGAGGTTTGTGGCGTCCACGTCTTCGATTTCGGAGCGTCTTCCGGAGAGCCACAAATCGGGCACTTGGCCAATCGTGCCGAGGTTATGTCCATCCAACACGGTGATGACGGGAGGCGACCCGGCATTTTCGCTTAGAAACAAGAACTGCCCGTCGCGAGAAAACACCATGCCGTTTATGAAGGATATTGCGTATGAGCCGACTTGATTTAAAGAGCCGTCCAGAAGCAGCACCTGCGAAGCGCCATTCGAAACGAAAACAACAACGATTCGCGAGCCATCAGGATTTGCGGCGATTAGGGGAATCGTGCCCGCGCCAAGGCCCCGAGGACCGGCGAGAACGCTGCCGTTCGCATCGTAGATCGCGACTTCACCGCTTGCATCACTGGCTGCGACCAGGAGTTTCGCGTGGTCGCCCGTCCGAGCCACCGCCCCGAGGCCGTTTTGAAAAAGTTGCGGCTCGGTGGAAGTCAGGTTCGTAAGCGTGTTCGACGAAGGATTCCACAGAGCGAGCAACGCTACGCCGGTTTGGGATTGTCGGAGGCGCATCATCAGATTGCCGCTGGAGAGCGCGAGCAACTCTTCGGGGCGATCGAACAGAGTATTAGGAAGTGGTTGCAAACCAGCTATTTCGTAGCGGGCTTTGACTTGAAGCGATGTGGTATCGATCGCGGCCACTTGCTCAGTCACGGTCGCGACCCACACCGTCGAACCGTCCGGAGAAAGGTCAACGCTGCTCGCGCCGGGAATGGCGACTTGGGCGACGCGCAGCGCGGTCGTTGAGGAAAAGATCTCAACGCGGTTCATCGCGCGGTTGGCTTCGAAGACGAGCTGATGCGTCGGATCGTAAGTGATATGCCTATGGTGAGGCTCGCCCGCTGGGTCGTCCATCGCTGGGGTGGAGTCGGTACGCGCAAAAGTTGTTCGGGGAATATTTGCAGTGACACCGCTCTGAATGGTGAGGCCGAGGTTGGCGGGGTGGGAAAGAGAGCCGCTGGTGCCCGAGGCCAGGATGGTGAAGTTCCCAGTACTGGCGTTGGGTGCGGCGGAGAAAAGAACGGGCGTGCTCGAGCCTGCAGCGATGCTGAAAGGACTGGCTGGACTCGCGATTACGCCGGAGGGCAAGCCTGTCAACGTCACCTGGACCGTGCCCGTAAAGCTGTTGAGCGGAGCAATGGACAAGATGGCTGGGGGGCTAGTGCCGGCTTGCTGGACCGCAACTGAATTCGCGGAGAATGCGATTGAGAAATCGGGAGAAGGAGAGGGTGGAGGTGGAGGGGGTGGTGATTGCTGAATGGTGGACGAACCGCCGCCGCACCCGATGGAAGCGAGCAGAAACAGACCTAGTAACAAGTGCGGGGCGCCGCGTCTTAGCCGTCCCATCGAACGACCCCACGTTTCTTACGCGCCCCAAGGTGAAGAAGCCGTGCCGGCGGAAAAATCCGGCAAACGCCGGGGCGCCCGGACTTGAGAGGATACCGCGGAACACTTTAATCCAAATACGTTAATTGTCAAGTTGGGAAATTTGACGGTATAAGAGAGAAGAAGAGAAAAATCGAAGGGCGGCGAGGACCGAAGGTCCGCGCCGCCCTTGAGGAAGACCGGAAAAATGGCGGTGAATTAAATTGTTTTGGCTGCAGGCGCGACTGCCGAAGCGTTCGAACTCTTGGCAAAAGCGTTGTGGCTGGAATCCTTCTCCGAGCTCTTATCGATCTCGATAGACCCTTTGAAGTAGGCGCCGTCTTCGATCATAATCCGGGCGGTCGTGAGATCACCGTTCACGGAGCCGTCCTTCTTGATTTCGATACGGTCTTTGGCGCGAAGATTTCCCTTCACGGTGCCGTAAACCACCACCTCGCGGGCGATGATATCGGCAGTGACCTTTGCGGTAGTTCCGACGGTCAGCTTCCGCTCATCAAGCTGGATCAGTCCTTCGACCGAACCGTCGATCAGCAGATCTTCGTTGCCGGAGATCTCGCCTTTCACGTGCAGGCTGGCCCCGAGCCGCGCCGTAGCGCGGTCCGCGGTTGCACCCAATGGACGCATGGCATCTGTACTCATTGCGGTAGTTCCCTCCCAAGTCGCCGGAGCGGACTTCGACGACTGATTCGTTGGAAAATTTTTTGGTTCCGGTTGCGCGGATTGCGGCGCTTCCGGTTTCTTATTGCCCCACATCGATCCTCCCAAAGGAGTAGCACCACCCCAGGCAGAATTTCGCTCGGGGTATTGCAAACTTTAGTCCTCAGTGTGGTGCGCTGCAAATGCAGTCTTGCGCGACCGTTCCTGAAAGTAACTAGACCTTTGGACAGTGACCGCCGTCGCTCACAGATCAATGTTCACTGAATCTCTGATGACGCCGTAGGGGGGCGCGAGGAGTGTAGCGCAAGGAATCTTCAGTTGCTAGGTTTTTCGGGAACAGGCTGTGTGGCCAGAAAATCGGCCTGAAATCTCATTGAGTAAGATTGAAGGAGTTCCTCGATGCGCTGGGGCGTGGACGATTTGAGAATGAACCCAGCGTGATGATATTTTGCGACGCGGTAAATAATTTCTGGATCGTTATATCCGCATGTATCGGGGTTTTCCTGTCGAGCGAGCGACACAATTGCTCCGGCGTAATCGGTGCGCGGTTTAGGCAATTGATAGGGCTGCTTCCCTGCCCCCACTTCGAGGCGCGCCCACTCGCGCCATAAGTTGATGCCAGTCGCGGCTTCGATGACATTCGAGATATAGGCCCCGCCGACGCGTGCGGCAACCTCGAGAAAGTAAATCTTTCCATCCGAGTGGGCCTTCAAGAATTCGGCGTGCGTGACGCCGCGCAGGAATCCAAGTTCTTCGAGCACTTTGCGATTGACGTCGAGGAGCGTATTCACTTCCGCCGAGCCGCGCGGAAGCGTACGGGTGGTGAAAACGCCGCCCAGATGCGAGGTGTCGAGCGGAGGTGCGCCATAGGCATGGGCTTCCGCGAAGACCACTTGTCGCTCCGCAGCCACGCTGTCCACGTGATAGACACTGCCGGGAACGAATTGCTCGAGCAAATATGTAGATTGCTTGTCGCCGAGCTGATCGAGCCAGGGCCAGAGCTCGGCGGAATCGTGAATCTTTTTCATGCCGATTCCCGAGGCCTGCGAGCGTGGCTTCAGCAGCCATGGCGCAGGCACGCGCGCCATGAATTCTCTCAAGGCATCGTAATTAAGGACGGGCACAAACTCCGGCACGGCGATGCCAACTTCTTGTGCGCGGGCGCGCATCGCCAGCTTGTCGCGGAAGTAGCGAACAGTCGTTAGGCCCATACCGGGAATGCGCAAGTGTTCACGGAGGGCCGAGACGTTTTCCATGTCGAATTCGTCCAGGGCGACGATGCGGTCGATCGGCTGCGATCGGGCAGCGAAGCTGACGGCATTGATGAGGTCTTGCATCGGCAGTTCTTCCGGCATAAAAAATATTTCATCGATGGACTCTCGGGGCCAATCCGCATTGCGAAGTTTTTCCACCGTCAAAAGGAGCACGCGGCAGCCGATCGATTTGCAAGTGCGGAGGAATTCCTGGCCTTTTTCGTAGGAACTGACGCAGAGGATGGTGAGAGGACGGCTCTCTGGCATTGGATGACCCTTTTCATGTCGTGCCGCCCGCGGGAGAGTGCCAGGCTGCAGTGGTGCATCGGTGCGGATTATACTTCGCACTAGCGGGCCGGAAACAAAAATTGCAGAAAAGGACCAACTCGCTGGGCCCACGCCGCTTCGTTGTGCTCGCCGCCTTCCACGCGCTGGTAGTGCAAGTCCTGACCGAGCTGCCAGCCTTTTTGCAGGAGCACATCGCGGAATTGTTCGACATCTTGCACGATGCGCGGGCCTTCTCGTGTGCCAATGTCTAGCCAAATGCGCGGCCGGGGATCCACTCGAGCGGCTTGCGCGAAGCGATTCATTACCTGCTGGTTCCACCAAACGGAAGGAGAGAGAGCGGCAAGTTTTCCGAAAACGTGCGGAAGTTTGAGGCCCAAATAGAGAGAAACGAGTCCACCGAGCGAGGAGCCGCCGATGCCGGTATTTTCGGGGCCGGAAAGAGTGCGGTATTCGCGCTCCATGAAGGGCCTTAACTCCTCGATCAGAAACCTTGCGTAACGGTCCGCGCGGCCACCACCGAGTTTAGGAACGCTAGTCGGCGTGTATTCGCGAATGCGCTGCTTGCCAGTGTTGTAGATGCCCACGATAATGAGCGGCTCAATCGCCCCGTCGATGATGGATTGATCCGCGGTTTGGCCGACGTTCCAATCCATGCCGGGAATGAAGGAAGTCGAACCGTCAAAGAGATTTTGGCCGTCGTGAAGATACAAGACTGGGTAATGGCGCGAGGAGTCTCCGTCGTAGCCAGGCGGGACATAGACGATGAGGTCGCGCTGGTTTCTGAGGAAGCGCGAGCGAAAACCTTCGTGCTTGCGGAGATCCGGATCGTTCACGGCGCGATAGTCACCAGCAGATCCTTGGCTTCGACGTGCTGCCCGGGAGTCACCAGAAGCTTCAAGACGCGCCCGGTGATCGGCGCATAAATATTCGATTGCATCTTCATGGCCTCGAGTGTCAAGAGTTTAGCTCCGCGTTCTACAGCATGATTCACTTGCACGGCGATTCCGCTGATCACACCGGCCGTCGGCGCGGCCACTTGTCCCGCATCCGCAGGGTCAGCTTTCGGATGCGCGCGCTCGACGACTCGCAGTGCGTGGTCCCGTACGTTTACTTCTCGCGGCTGCCCGTTCAATTCAAAGAACAAGGTCCGCGTTCCGTCCGGATGTGGATCGCTGGCCGTCAAAAACTTGATAATGAGAGTTTTTCCCGGCTCGATCTCAACCGTAATCTCTTCGCCGGAGCTCAATCCATAGTAAAACGCGGCTGTCGGAAGGACGCCTACATCTGCGTAGGTCTGGCGGAATTTGTCATACTTTACAAACACATCCGGATAGAGAAGATAGCTCAACAGGTCGTCGCGGCGGACTGAGTGACCTGCTATTTTCTCCAGGGTGGCGGATGTTTCGGCAAGATCTGCAGCTTCGAGGCTTGCACCGGGACGGCCTTTGAGCGGGGCTGCGCCGCGCAGGATTATTTTCTGCAGCTTGCGTGGCCATCCGCCCGGCGGAACGCCAAGGACACCCGAAAACATCTCCACGACCGAATTCGGGAGAGATAGATCGTGCTTATCATCTAGCTTGAGAAGATCGGACGGTTGAAGCTCGTTCGCCAAGAGAAACAGCGTCATGTCACCGACAACTTTACTGGAAGGCGTGACTTTCACAATGTCGCCAAAGAGCTGGTTGACTTCGGCATACATTTTTTCCACTTCACGCCAGCGGTGTCCCAACCCCATGGCCGCGGCTTGTTCGCGAAGATTCGTGTATTGACCGCCCGGAATCTCATGTTGATAGAGCCGCGCGGAGCCGGCTTTCGGGCCGGAATCAAAGGGCAAATAATAGGTCCGCACGGTTTCCCAATAGTCGGAGCATTCGTTAAGCGCTTCGATGTCGAGATTCGTGTCGCGCGGTGTGTGGCGTAGGGCCTCGACGATGGAATTGAGATTGGGCTGGCTCGTGCCGCCGCTCATCGCAGCCAACGCGGCGTCGACGACATCGGCGCCGGCGTCCGCAGCTTTCAGCACTGCGGCGGAATTGACGCCGCTGGTGTCGTGCGTGTGAAAGTGCACAGGGATGGAAATTTCTTCTCGGAGCGTTTTCACAAGTTCGTAAGCCGCATAAGGTTTGCAGAGTCCCGCCATGTCTTTGATCGCGAGAAAATGCGCGCCGAGTTTTTCGAGTTGCTTGGCCATAGTGACGTAATATTTCAACGAATACTTCGGCCGGGATTTATCGAAAATGTCTCCCGTGTAACAAATGGCCGGCTCGCAGACGGCACCGGTTTCCAGGACGGCGTCGATCGAGACACGCATGTTTTCGATGGAATTGAGCGAATCGAAAACGCGGAAGATGTCGATACCTTGCGCGTGGGCCTCGCGGACAAATTCCACAATCACGTTATCCGGATATGAGGTGTAGCCGACGGCGTTAGCGCCGCGGAGGAGCATCTGAAAGCAGATGTTGGGAATGCGTTCGCGCAGCTCGCGAAGACGCTGCCAAGGGTCTTCGTGGAGGAAGCGCATGGCCGTATCGAAGGTGGCCCCGCCCCACATTTCAAGGCTGAACAGATTGGGGAGGCGCTGAGCTATCGCGCTGGCTGTGGCCAGCAAATCGTATGTGCGCACACGCGTTGCCATCAATGATTGGTGTGCATCGCGGAAGGTCGTATCCGTGATTAGCAGCCGTTTTTCTTTTCGCGCCCACGCTGCAAATTTCTTCGGACCTAACTTCCGCAGCAATTGCCGCGTGCCCGCCGGAGGCTCAATGCCGGGGACGGAAGGCAAGACGGCTTTCTCCAATACCTTTGGGATTTGTTTGCCTCTTATTTCGGGATTGCCATTAAGAATCACGTCGCCGAGATAAGAAAGCAGCTTCGTCGCACGATCACCTCTCCTGTGCATGCGAAATAGCTCTGGCGATTCATCGAGAAAAGAGGTGGTCACTTCACCGGCGCGGAAGCGCGGATGGTTGACGACATTTTCCAGAAAGGGGATGTTGGTCTTGACCCCGCGAATGCGGAACTCGCGCAATGCGCGGTCCATGCGCTGGCAAGCTTCGGGCAGTTTCGTGCCCCAGGCGGTCACTTTCACGAGGAGCGAATCGTAGTACGCCGCGAGGACTGCGCCGGCGTACGCCGTGCCGCCATCGAGACGAATTCCAAACCCCGCCGGCGACCTGTAAGTCGTAAGCTTCCCGTAATCGGGCGCGAAATTCTTTTCCGGATCCTCCGTGGTGACGCGGCACTGAAGCGCCGCGCCATACAACGGCACGCTTGGCTGCTCCGGCAGCGCGAGCGGCTCGTCGTGCAACCGGTAGCCCTGCGCCACAAGAATTTGCGAGCGCACCAAGTCGATGCCCGTCACCATCTCCGTAACAGTGTGTTCCACCTGGATGCGCGGATTGACTTCGATGAAGTACCAGTTCTGCGCATCGACGTCGTACAGAAACTCGACTGTGCCTGCGTTGCGATAGTTGGCTTTGCGTGCCAGGCGGACCGCGGCGTCACAAAGTTCCGCGCGCACAAGAGCCGGCAAATTCGAGGCGGGCGCTACTTCTACGACTTTCTGATGACGCCTTTGCACGGAGCAGTCGCGTTCATAAAGGTGAAGCAAATTGCCGTGATTGTCGCCGAGAATCTGCACTTCGAGATGGCGCGCGCGGGGCAAGAATTTCTCGAGAAAGACGCTCGCATCGCCGAATGCGGATTTTGCCTCGCCCTGGGCTTCCTCGAGCAGTTGCTCAAGTTGTGCAGCGTCGCGCACAACTCGCATACCGCGCCCGCCGCCTCCCATCGCGGCCTTGACGATGACGGGATAACCAATCTCGGCAGCGAATTTGCGCGCTTCGCTTGCAGACTTGACCGGTTCCCCCGTTCCCGGAAGAACCGGCACGCCGGCTGAACGCGCCAGCCGTCTCGCAGCCGTCTTATCCCCCAGGAGCGCAAGCAATTCTGGCGTTGGCCCGATGAAGGCAATTCCCGCTTTTTCGCAGGCGCGCGCAAATGCGGGATTTTCGGACAGGAATCCGTAACCGGGGTGGATGGCGTCAACGCCCTTCTCCTTGGCAAGCGCAACAATTCCTGCAATATCGAGATAGGCTTCGACCGGGCCCTTACCCGCACCAACCTGGTAGGCTTCGTCGGCCTTGAAGCGATGAAGCGCCAGGCGGTCCTCTTGCGAATAGATTCCGACGGTGCGCAGGCCCAGTTCGTTTGCGGCGCGGAAAATCCGAATGGCGATTTCGCTGCGATTCGCCGCCAACAATTTTCGGATGGGCTTGTTCTTCCTCATCATGGAGCCGGCAAGAAGCTTACGCGAAACGCTACATTCTTTCACGCGGGCGCGGCTGAAACACTTATTTCGATTCGCAGGACAAGCTATTTAGATGGGGAGGAAGGGAAAGCGGAATGGCTTAGCGCTTGAGCAGCGGTTGCGCATAGCGTATGGGCACGCCAAAGTTGGAGCCACCAAAACCCCTGACTACGGCAAACGTCACGCCGATCACCTGGCCGTCGCGGTTAATCAGCGGCCCACCAGACCCACCGGAAGTGGTTTGGGCATCGTAGACAATTCTGTCCGGCAAAATGTCGCCAATGTGTCCCTGCGTCACGAGTGGCCGGATCAGCCTGCGTTGTTGCAGCTCATCCACGATTTTCTTCGGGTCGCCGCCGCTTGCCTTGACGATATCCTTGACGATGTCCTCTCCCGCGCGTGCCAGGATGGCGCTTATTCCGGTTGCGTATCCCAGGGAAATCACGGGCTGGCCGCTGATCGCCGCATCTTGCCCTCCACCGATCCTTAGGCTCGGACGGTTAAGCGTCGAAATGTCGCCGCGAAGAACTGCCAAATCGGCTTCGTCTGAGATTTGTAATATGTTCACGGGAATGCCGGTCGTCGCATCGGGAAAGTACGCGGTCATTTCAGCGATGGTTGGCTGCAATCCTTGCTGGCTGGCAGCGCCTAGCTCTTCGTTCTTCCACCAGGGCTCGGCGACATGATGGTTCGTGAGGATTTTATTGGTACCGAGGATAAATCCCGTGCCGAAATAATCCTGGCGAACTTCCGGCGCGCGGCCCTCCAGGCCATACACCACGTTTCCGTCGCTATCCTTGAGCGGCTGGCCATCGGGATTGATCGCGCCGTACCGCAAGGGTCGGTGTGAGCTTTGGTCAAGGAAGGAAACCGAGACATGGAGCAGGCAGACACTTGGAGCATTGGCGCGGATGACTCTTTCGGCGGAGGCGGATTGATTCTCCACTCGCTTCAAGCGGCTAGTGGTTTCCTCTAACTCTTTGCGTAACCCCGAGACTTCGCTGGCATCCGCGGCTTCAAGTTTCTGGCGAAGATCGTCGGTCTGCTTTTGAAGCTGTTGTTTCTGCTCCGTGATATCCGTTTGCTCAAGCTCTTTACGCGCTCTGTTGGCTTCCGCCACCAGGGCCTCTTCGGTGTGCACACCATGCTCGAGCTGCGCAATTACGGAATAGGCGCGCCGCGTTTCCTTGTCCGCGCGTCGCGAAAAAAGCAGGAAAATGATGGAGATGAGAGCCGCGACTCCGATGAGTGCGGAGACGCCGATTTTTAGCGCGCGATCAATCGAGAACGCATCCCGCGTCATTTTCTCCGTAACCGCAATAGCTTGAAACGCGTTATGCGCGATTTCTTGGCCCTCTTCTGCAATGCGGGATTTCCGCTGCAACTCTTCCGAGGCATGCTTCTCGCGCAACTGGACACGGACGCGGGCCAGCAGTTCGCCTGCGTCCCAGGGACTTGAAATAACGTCATCGGCCCCCATGTCGAGAGCCCGCGCTCGCTCCGCACCGCCCCCAGGCGCAAGGAGAATCACACGGGTATTGGAAGTCGAACCAAGGCCTTTGATCTCCGCCAGTGAGTTGCAACAAAGGACGTCGGCAAGATCGGCGGAAAGCAGGAACACATCCACGATGCCACTCTGGACGATTCGGAATCCTTCTTCCTGCGAAGCCGTCCAGGAAACTTCATAACCCGCGGAGCGGAGCACACCTTCTAGTTGCTGACGCAAGGTGTCTTCGGGTTCCACAATTAGTATGTTTTCTCGCTTGGGAGACAAGTTGGATTGCATCCTTGGGCGGGCCATTGGAGCAGCCCCGCCTCGTTCCTTTGACGCGCCGCTCTTCTAGTTGGTCACAAGGCATCCCCATAGTACCGGGAATTTTAAGGACCTGCTTGGTTGGGAGTGGCTTGGAGCCAGCTTTGAATGAACAATTTACCTGATGTATGGCGTTGGAGCGGGGCAACCGGCGACAGCGGGAAGATGCTTGGCTCTAGAGGACTGAAAACGGTTTCTCGGCGATGATTCAGTATTTTCTGAGCACGCCTATCACGCGGCCCTGAATCTTGACGTCATTGGCCGCGACCATGATCGGAGCCATCTCTGAATTCGCGGGTTGGAGGCGGATCTTCCCGGCGCCTTCGCGGTAGAACCTCTTGAGCGTCGCTTCCTCCCCGCCGATGAGTGCCACGACGATATCCCCAGCATTCGCTACTTGCGTCTGTTCGCAGACGACGTAGTCGCCGTCCATGATGTGATCTTCAATCATGGAGCTGCCCTTCACTTGAAGCACGAACGAATTCCCGCCACGGGCAAAGTCTCCCAGGGAAAGGGTTTCCCGTTCTTCCACAGCTTCCAATGGCCGGCCCGCCGCGATGCGTCCCACCAACGGCAATTCTTGATTTCTCCTGTCGCTAATCTGTTCCTTTACAGGTTTCGGCAATTGCAGAATCTCAATCGACCGGCTCTGGTTGTAGCCGCGCCGGATGAATCCCTTTTTCTCCAATGTCGTGATGTGCTTGTGAACGGTGGCCAGAGACGTCAGCTTCAGACCCTTGCCAATCTCCTCAAAACTTGGGGCATACCCGTGCTTGTTGTCAAAAGAAACCAGGTAATCCAAGACTTCTTTTTGGCGTTTCGTCAGGGCCATGGCGCGCCTCCGGGAGTTCAAGTTTTCCACAGACACTTTAGGCGAAAAGAAAGCGAACGTCAAGTGTCAAGTTGGTTTCGCGTTACTTTCACTTCGCTATGGCCGCGCTCCTCTAAATGATATACAGACAAAGTATGGCCACCTCCACAAGACCGTCAGCTTCCATTATCGCCGCCGGCGTCATCGCTATTCTCGGTAGCCTGTTAGTTTTGCTCGGAACAGGGATGAGCCTCTTTGCTTCTTTGTTTGTTACTTTGCCGACGTCTTCGATCGAGCAGCCACCATTCGTCAGGATCGTTGGCATCGTCACAATCGCTGTTGGAATGGCTTGCGCCATATTTGGAATTGCCACGGGCATTGGTCTCTTTCGTCTCCGCAATTGGGCACGCATCTCGGCCTTGGTCTGGGCCGGCATTTCCTTCTTCTTCGGGCTCATCGGCATTCCCATTGCGATTTTCATGTCCGTTCCGAGGACATCGAGCTCGCCTGGCCTGCCCGAAAATTTCACCGTCATCTTCCGCATCACGCTTCTCGTTATTTATGGCTTGCCGCTAGCCTTGGGTATCTGGTGGCTAATTCTCTTCAATCGGAAAGCAATTAAAGAACAATTCAAGGGGACTGCACCCGTTGATGCTTCGCTTCCTCAGAAGCCTCGTTGCCCTGCTCCAATCGCCGTGCTCGCCTGGTTTTTCATTACCTCGGCAGCGAACGTCTTGATTCTTCCGGTCTTGCCATTCCGCGCGCCTGCCCTGCTCTTCGGCAAATGGGTCTACCCGCCGGCCGGCACGGCGATCTTCATCTTGATCTGCGCAATCATTGCCGTAGCAGGAGTCGGCCTCCTGAAACTCAAACCTTGGAGCTACTCGCTGACGATTGGGCTACAACTTTTATGGCTGACGAGCGGAGTGGTGACGATGCTGACACCCGGATTCAGCGCGAGTTTCGGCGCGATGGTCTCCAAAATGAATGAGGCCATGCATTTGCCGCAAGATTTGAATGGTCCGCTCGACTATTCACAATTTGCTCGGTGGGGGATGATTGGCGGAATTGTCTTAGGAGTCGCAATTTTGGTGATGCTGCTCAATTACCGCGAGCGTTTTCTCGAAGCAGCCTCCGCTGCCAGGCCGTGATGCTGCGAATCTGGTGGCGGCTTGCGGGCGGGTTCCACACTCTTTTCAGTAACGACACATCTGTTTGCAGCAACCTCTCTCACCGCTGCCCGGCTGTCGGTGTGGTATTCTCTTGCTGTAGGCTCCGGGCGGCTGGATAGAGCATCCAACCACGTTTTCGCATTGCCCATCTAAAATATCGAGCCACACTCCCTCAGGGAAATTCGTTCGGGAGTCTAGAATCAGCGGAGCCCTGGCTACTATGTCGACTCTCATTGAAACACCGCCGGTAAAACACAAGCGCGAAGTGATTGACCGGGCGGTCATTCGGTTCGCCGGGGACTCCGGCGACGGCATGCAGATTACCGGAAGTCAGTTCACGAATACCGTTGCACTCTATGGCAACGATATCGCCACATTCCCTGATTTCCCCGCGGAGATTCGCGCTCCTGCCGGCACGCTCCCGGGCGTCAGCGGCTACCAGCTCCATTTTTCTTCAAGCGACGTATACACCCCCGGCGACGCTGTCGATGTCTTGATCGCCATGAACCCCGCGGCGCTGAAGATGAATGTCGCCGACCTCAAGGCCAACGGGATTCTCATCGTAAATTCCGATGCCTTCACCGATAACGACCTGCGCAAGGCGCAGATGAAGTCGAATCCCCTCGAAGATCATTCGCTCGACAAATTTCGCCTGTTCTCCGTCGAATTGGAGCGGCTGACAAAAACCGCGCTGGAACATCTCGGCCTGGACGCCAAATCCATCAGTAGGTGCAAAAACTTTTTTGCGCTCGGCATGTGCTACTGGCTGTACAACCGCTCGATGGAGCCGACCGTACGATGGATTGACGCAAAGTTTAAGAACAAGCCGCTCCTCGTGGAAGCCAACAAGCTCGCAATGAAGGCCGGCTACTCGTATTGTGAAGCTACGGAAGCCTTCCAGATTAGTTATGAAATTCCACCAGCCCAGCTCGCGCCCGGTTTCTATCGCAACCTCAGCGGAAACCAGGCGCTCGCTCTCGGCTTTGTCACCGCCTCGCAAAAGTCGGGCCTGCGGCTTTTCCAGGGCAGCTATCCCATTACGCCGGCGTCGGACATTCTTCACGAGCTCGCGCAATACAAAGATTTCGGAGTGATGACTTTTCAAGCTGAAGATGAAATTGCGGCCATCACCAGCGCCATCGGCGCGGCTTACGCAGGCGCGCTCGCCATCACCACGACCTCCGGACCTGGAATGGCGCTCAAGACGGAAGCGCTCGGTCTTGCCGTAGCCGTGGAAATTCCCCTTGTCATTTGCGACATTCAGCGCGGAGGCCCTTCCACCGGCCTTCCGACAAAAACCGAGCAGGCGGATCTCTTGCAAGCGCTTTTCGGACGCAACTCGGAAGCCCCGATTCCCATCATCGCCGCATCGACTCCGAGCGATTGCTTCTGGGCCGCGCTCGAAGCCAGCCGCATCGCCATCAAGTACATGGTTCCCGTGATTGTTCTTTCCGACGGCTATCTCGCAAACGGCGCCGAGCCCTGGCGGATTCCCAACGTCGACGAAATCCCGGCCTTCCCCGTCAAATTTGCGACGGAAGTCAACGGTCCGAATGGCTATTTGCCGTACAAGCGCGATCCCGACACTCTCGCGCGTCCCTGGGCGGTTCCCGGCACTCCGGGGCTCGAGCACCGCGTCGGCGGCCTCGAAAAACAGGATGTGACCGGCAACATCAACTACGAGCCGCTCAACCATGAAAACATGGTGCGCATCCGTGCCGCAAAAGTTGCGGCCATCGTGCAGGAAATTCCCGATGTGGTTCCCGCTGGCGATGCCGAAGGGGATCTTCTGATTGTCGCCTGGGGCTCGACGCACGGCGCCATCACCGCTGCCTTGAATGCGCAGCGAGCTCACGGCCGCAAGATCGGTCATGTCCACCTGCGCTATCTCAATCCCCTGCCTGCGAATCTTGGCGATGTGCTGCAACGCTACAAAACGGTTCTGGTGCCCGAGTTGAATATGGGCCAGCTTCTTTGGGTGCTTCGCGCGAAGTATCTGGTCGACGCCATCGGCCTCAACAAAATTCAGGGCCGGCCGTTCAAGCAGGCCGAGGTCGAGCAAAAGATTGAAGAGATTCTTGGGGAGAACTCCCGATGAGCACTGCGACTCTGCCACCTATCACGCCTCTCACCAAGAAAGATTTCCAGACCGACCAGGAAGTTCGCTGGTGCCCCGGCTGCGGCGATTACGCGATTCTTTCCGCTGTTCAGTCCGTTTTCCCTGAGCTCGGAATCAAACGCGAAAACTTCGTCGTGGTCTCCGGCATCGGCTGCTCAAGCCGCTTCCCCTATTACATGAACACGTTCGGCTTCCATACGATTCACGGCCGTGCGCCCGCGGTCGCCACGGGTATCAAGGCGATCCGCCCCGACCTCGAAGTATGGGTGGCCACCGGGGATGGCGATGCGCTCTCCATCGGCGGCAATCACACGATTCACATGCTTCGGCGCAACGTTGGCCTGAAAGTCCTGCTGTTTAACAACCGCATTTATGGCTTGACGAAAGGCCAGTATTCTCCAACATCCGAATTCAACAAGAAGACCAAGTCCACTCCGTTTGGCTCACTCGATCGCCCCTTCAATCCAATTTCGCTGGCCATCGGCGCCGAAGCCACTTTTGTCGCGCGCTCCGTCGATGTGTTCCAACAGCACCTTAAAGACACGCTGAAGCATGCCGCCGCCCATAAAGGCTCCGCGTTCGTCGAGATTCTGCAGAACTGCAACATCTTCAACGATGGCGCATGGTTCAATCTCACCGAGCGCGACGCGCGCAGCGAGCACATCATCCAGCTGGAGCATGGCAAGCCCCTGGTTTTCGGCAAGAACCGCGACAAAGGCATTCGACGCAAAACCGACGGCGACATTGAAGTCGTTGATCTCGCCAACGGCATTACCGAATCAGACCTAATCGTCCACGACGCGCATCACCCGCGCGCCTCCTACGCTTTCCTGCTTTCCCATATGGAGCATCGTCCAGGATTCCCCACGCCAATCGGCGTGCTACGCGCCTGGGACGATCTTCCGCGCTACGAAGACATTTTGAACCAGCAGATCAAGGACGTTATCGCCAAGCGCGGCCCCGGCGATCTCGCCAAGCTTCTCCGCGCCGGCGACACCTGGGAAGTAAAGTAGCCCCGCGCAATAAAATGCGATCTCTGTTTCAACTCGGATAGACAAACGCCGCGGTTCTATTTTCTTGGCCGATTTTCGCGAAAGTAAACGCACATCCTGCTGATCGGACAAATCTCACACTTGGGTTTCGCGCGTTTGCAAATCTCCTGCCCGTGCTTTTTCAAAAGCAGGTAAGCCCTCTGCCTCGCCTCAATTTTCTCTGGAACTTCCGCCGCGATCGCCTCCTTGGCCGCCCGGTAGCCCCTTCCATAGTTCTTGTCTTCCTCGCCAAACAGAATCCTTTGTGGCACGCCCGTGCACGCCGAAGGCACCGCCGCTATGGGCATCATCTCGCTGAACAGTAAAATCCTGTCCGCTCCGGGCTCTCCAATCACAGGAAACTCCTTCAACGCGCCCTTGACGCGCCGCAGCCTCTTATCAGCCGGCGTCTTTTCGTCCGTCATCAACTTCTCGAGCGCCCATTTCAAATCCCCGCCGAAATTCTCGTTCGCGATTCGCGCGATCAGTTTCAGCCGTTCCGCGCGTAACTCCGGGAACATCCCTCCAGGCTGTGTCACTTTCGCCAGTTTCGCGCTCGGCGCCTTGAGAATCTGCTCCGGCTTTGTGCCCACCTCGGCCTTCAAACGGTCGTATCCCTTCGTGCACGAAGCATCCGTCGCCGGATACCCGCAGTTCACAAACAAAATCATTTCGTAAGGATCGCTCGGCCCAAGCGGCCTTTGTGCACCGTAATGTGCTTCGAGAGTGTCCAGGATATCGGCGAGCCTTGGCCGGAGATTCTTCAATTTCGCCTCCACCACGTTAGTCATCCTCGGCCGCTAAAAAGCGTATGATTAGGTCCTGGGATTCCAGCGAATCACGACTCTAGGAGAGATGTCCATGAGCCCCAAGAATAACAAACGCGAAGCTTCCTACAATCAACTCGAAGCAGGCACGAAACAAGCTCGACCGATTCAACACCAGCATGCCCCCGAAATCCAGCCATACGGCAAGATCGCCAAGCTGCCAATTGCTCTCGACGAAAGAGTCTGCGCAGCCAGCACCGAAAATCTCAACCAGGTTCTCGCGGATACCATGACTCTTCGCGATATGTACAAAAAACACCACTGGCAGGTAGCTGGTAGTACCTTCTACCAGCTGCATCTTCTCTTCGACAAGCATCATGGGGAGCAGGACGAACTCGTGGATGCGATCGCCGAGCGTATCCAGCTCTTGGGCGGAATAAGCCTGGCGATGGCGGCGGATGTCGCTGAGACAACTCTGATCCCGCGGCCGCCCCGTGGCCGGGAGGAAGCCCCCGTCCAAATCTCGCGCCTCCTCGAAGCTCACGAAATCGTGCTGAAAGAGGCTCGCGCGATGGCCAGACAGGCCAGCGAATCCGGAGACGACGGAACAAACGACTTGCTGGTTTCAGATGTGATCCGGACAAACGAACTTCAAGTGTGGTTCCTGGCCGAACACTTGGTGGACGTCCCACTGGTTCGCGCCGACAAGGTCAAGGCCGCAACGGCTGGAGGCTAATCGTTCATCAACGCTTGCCCGCAGCAATGGAAAAGGGCGGGCGCCGCGGCTTCCGGCTCACCCGCCCTTTTCACATTCCCGCTCTTTTACCCGAAATTCGCTTTTGCTTTCTCGATTTGCGGAGCTACGCTCCAGAGGATTTCAGATCATCCTTGGCTTGCTTCTCTGCGGTCTTCGTCTCCGCCTTCGCGTCGGCGTCCGGCTTCATTGCGTGGATCGCTTTGCTGAGGCTCATCGCCTTGTCACCGGCCGAGCCCTTGCACGAGGACATATCCGCGCTCGTCTGCACACCCGTCAGATTCGATTTCAGGCAATTGAAGTCCAATCCGAGATTCTTTGTTGCATGAAGCGCGGCAACACACTCATCCAGCGCCTTAAAGTTTTCGCAAGCACTCTTGGTGTCCGTATTTGCCGGCAATACCCCTTGGGCTTGCAGGCTGGCTGTTAATTTCTTGTCTTCTTCGCCCTTTGCATCCAGTCTATCGTTTGCCGACTTAGGTTCCTTTTTCACCCACTTGATGGGATTCAGCGAATGCGGGGTGATTGAGCTCCCCGATGACGCTGCTCCCGCTCCCGACCCCTGTGGCCCCTGTGCCGCGGCTATCCCAGCTCCAAACGAGACGCTCAAAATCGATACTGCTACAACTGCGGCTAGCTTTTTCATTTGCCCTCCGAATCGCTATTTCAGGCTCGACTTGCGAGACCCGCATGGGTCCCATGCATCAGTAGGCCACGCGGTTCCGTCCGTGGCGAGCGCGCGCGTGTAGGGTACTCCCACAATCGGTCAAGCTGTCCGTTTGGACAGGGTCATGGAAAACCACCGGAAGTTCCGTTGCTGGTAGCTCCATGGACGGAGTTCAGCTCGGAATGGGTTATTGTGTTCGCTCCATGCACACCCGCGACCGACGCCAGTCGTACTTGCCCCGCCTGCACGCCTGGCTCGCGCCTGCGGATGCACCGCGCGGCGGCGAACTGATCTTCGTCCTCGCCGGAAGAGTGCACCGCAAGGAATATGCCCTGGGACTTTTCCGCCAAGGCCTCTCCGCGCGAATCTTGTTTAGCGTCGGCCGGTTCGAGATCCGGCGTTTCTCCAAAATGCCATTGCCTGTCCCTCTGGATCTCTTAAGCCTGGCGCAGGAGATGCCTCCGCCTCAGCGTCACTATCTTGTTTTCTTTCAGGGGCAAGACGTGCAAGTGCAGCATGTCTTTCCGGGCCGATTTGGCACCCTCACGGAGATCGAGGCACTTGCCCGGTGGCTCGGAGCGCATCCAGCCATTCGCTCTGTCCTGGTCACCAGCAGCGATACCCACCTGCGCCGGATTCGTATGTGCTGCCGCTCCCTGTTGAACCCGAACGTGGAAGTGTCGTACCTTGCCGCCCCTTACTCCCCTCTCGGGCCAGAACGCAGGTCTGCCCTTGCATCCACAATGGATGCCCTGTTGGAGCTATTCAAAGTCTCTATTTATTGGGTTTTGCTGAAAATCCGGTAATTCCGCGGCTTGCTACTGAAGTGAATTGCAATCGAGCAAGTCGTGGGTTGCGCGATGATTGGGCTCTGCTAAGAACGAATCCGCAGATAGACACCATAAAGGCACATTCCCAGGCCCCCGAGAAACACGAGCGGAGCCAAATAATCGCTCACCCACGGACTGAGCTTGATAGGAAGGGCGAAGGTACTGTGGCCTCCGGCGAAATAATAGATCACCGCGCCCAGCAGCATGTACGTCAGCCCGCGGTGCACTTCCCGGCGGCCTTCCTTGCCTCCCCGGGAGGAAAGACGCACTTCGGGAACTTCCTCTCGGCAATGGGGGCAGCGATTCAACCGCACCGGTACCGGCTTCCCGCAATAGGCACACGGCCGCGAGGTCGTTGCCTGCCCTAGAATCACACCGCCCATACACTCCCCCATCCTCCGTCACTACTAGCGTAAGTTTGTGCTCCGCCCCCGTCAAGCGCATCTGCGACTGAGAGTTAACATGGCTCAATATCCAGATTTACTCAGGCCCCTTCGGCTTCCGAAACCGATTCGTTTGTGCTACATCTAATGGGCTAGGCATTGCGCTGACTTCAAAAATGGAAGACCTCTCCAAACTCGCCTCTTACGCCCTGCTTGGCGATGCAGACCCGGTCCCGGTGAGCTTGCTGACCGCCTTCCCCGAGCAAGCCAAAACGCTTACCTTGCTTTATGAGGTGAGCCGTGAACTGACCTCCATTCTCGACCGGGAAGAGTTGCTCCGCCGCATCGCCCAGCGTGTCAAGCGCATCGTTGACTACCACGTGTTTAGCGTGATGCTTTGGAACGAATCGACGCAGCTTCTCGAGAGCGCCTTTGGTATGCGATACGAGGACTCCATTCCAACGTGCATGCGTTTGCCATTGCGACAGGGCATTACAGGAACCGCTGCCGCCGAGCGCCGCTCCGTCCGCGTGGACGATGTTCTCAACGATACCCGCTACATCCGCTGTGAAACCGGCCTGGACACGCGATCCGAACTCGTCGTTCCTCTCCTCTTGCAGGACAGGCTCATCGGGGTGCTCGACCTCGAGAGTACGGAGCGTAACGCCTTCACCGCGGAAAACGAACGCATGCTTGTGACGCTCGGGTCGTACATCGCGGTGGCGCTCGAAAATGCCCGGCTCTACGAAGAGGCGCGCGAGAATCAGGTCCAGCTCCAGGACGATCTCAACACCGCACGCGAAATCCAACGCCAGCTCCTTCCCCATGGCGCTCGCGGAATACCTGGGCTAGACCTCGCCGCCGCATACGTCCCCGCGCGGGCGCTCGGTGGTGATTTTTACGATTTTCTTCCTTACGGCCAGGGTAAGCTCGCATTGGCGTTGGGAGATGTGTCCGGCAAGGGCACCGCCGCAGCGCTCTATGGGTCGCTGGCCATCGGCACTCTGCGCGAACTTGTGGTGAGCAGTACATGCAATCCAGCCTGCATGCTCGAAATGCTCAATGCGCGGATGCACGGTGCACGCCTCGATGCGCGATTTATTGCCATGCTCTTCGCCGTCTACGACGCGGCAGCGAACCGGCTCACCCTCGCCAATGCCGGCGGGCCTTACCCTTTGCTGGTCCGCAACGGCCGGGCGCAGGAGATTCGGGTCGAAGGCGTTCCGCTGGGCCTCTTCCCCGGCAGCGTGTACGAAGAGACGTCCTTTGATCTTCAACTCGGCGATATTGTTCTATTTGCCTCTGACGGTATCCTGGAATCGGAAAATGCCAAGCAAGAAGAATTTGGCTCTCAGCGCTTGCACGCGCTGCTCGCGGATGCCGCCCCTGAGGTCTCGGCGAGTGACCTCTCGGAAAAAATAATCGCCGCTACGGATGATTACAGCGGGCTCGGCACTCGTCCGCACGACGACCGCACCCTTCTCGTTCTCCGCGTGACGGGCCAAGGAACCGCCGACTACACCAAACTTCCCGTCATCTATTAAATTGCGGGAGAAGCAAAGCCAGACTTGAGCTCTTCAACGCTCAGCGACGCTAGGGATGGCAGCTTGCAGCAGCCCAGGATTTTTCAGCAGGGGGAGCCACCTCTCCCGGACGGCGGCAAACTCCGGCAGGTGCTTCTTCGAGACCGGATCGGAAGGCGGTAAGCCGAGTTTCTCGAAGTTTTTGTACTGGCCCTTTTGCAATACTCGAAAATCCAGATGCGGCCCCGTTGAGAGACCGCTGCTGCCCACCAGTCCGATTGTTTTCCCGATTTCAATGCGTTCACCCGCACGTACGTACATGCGCGACAAATGCAAATACATTGTCTGGTATCCGTTCGAATGGGCGATGTGCACCATATTTCCCTCTCCGCCCTTGCGCCCTGCGAACAAGACCCGGCCGCTCCCGATCGCCTGCACCGGCGTCCCAACGGGCGCGCCATAATCCGTTCCCAGGTGCGGGCGAACGATCTTCAAAATTGGATGAAAGCGCGCCTTGCTGAAATGCGAAGTAACCGGCGCCGCAAATTTGAGCGGGGAACGCAAAAAGGCCTTTTGCAGGGACTTGCCGTCGGGTGTGTAGTAGGCGGGCCGGCCCAATTCGTCATGGAAAAGCAGTGCCTGGTATTTCTTCCCGCCATTGTCATATTCCGCCGCGAAAATGTTTCCGTACCCTGCCGTCCGGCCGTTTGTATATTTCTTTTTCTCAAGTAACACCCGGAAGGTATCGCCTTTGCGCGGATCGGTGTAGAAGTCCAGGTCGTATCCAAAGATTTGCGCCAGACGCATCGCGATTTCAGGAGACTCGCCGGCCTGCTCTACGGCATTGAACAGTGAATCCTCTAGCTGCCCGGAAACTTCTGTGATTTCCAGCTTGGATGGGATCTCCTTTACTTCAGCCTTAAAACCTTCCGCGGCCGGCACGATCTTGAGCATGCGGTCTGGATCGATTTTGTAATCGATCTCTCGTAGGACGCCTTCGATGGACCTTCCAACGGTGATCGTATTTCCTGCCCGGACCTGGCGAAGGTTAAACGCTTGTTGGGCCGCTGATGAGGCGTTGGTGGCCTCCTGGTGGCTCAGCCCGAACTTTTCAAGCGCGGAAGTGAAATTTTCCCGGGCGAGAATTCTTTTTTCAGTGGGCACCGTGACATGCTCGTGAATCCAGACTCCCTCTTCTGTTCCGAGTTTGGTCTGGCGTTCAAGCTCTGCGGAGGTCGCGAGCCTGAGTCGAAAAACATATCCGAGCACTCCTGCGCCAAAGCACAGAACAATCACCAGCACAATCGCAAAACGACGATTCACGCTTTCCCCCTGCCACTCGGTGTCCCAACCTGCTATTTCGGATGCAAACTTCACCGCGCGAGGTTGCGCGGCATATACGTCTTGGCAGCTTACCCCACCTCACTTTTTAGACTCAACGCAATTCAGATACTATTTCGTTCTCGTTTGTTGCGTCCAAAGCCGCACCCTCCGTTCTCGGCGCTTCGCCAAGAGAGCCTCCCGGGCGAGTGAAATTGCCCGCGATATCGGGTAGGATGCAGCGATGACTTCAAAAGCATATTCGCGGCGCTCCTTTCTGGCTTTCACGGCGGTCCTCCCATGGGCTCTCGGTGCCCGCGGTGCGACCCGAATCCCTGCTGGCCTCGAGCTCTATTCTGTGCGCAATGCTCTCAAACAGGACCTCACCGGAACGGTCCGCGCCGTCGCCGAAATGGGCTATTCATGCGTCGAGTTCTACTCCCCGTACTTCGATTGGACCGAGAGCCAAGCGAAGGAAATGAGGAAGCTTCTGGACGATCTTGGCATCCACTGCTATTCCACGCACAACAACAGTTCGTACCTCGGTCCGGCTCAAATCTCGCGCGCGCGTGACCTGAATTTGATTCTGGGATCCAAATATATGGTGATGGCCAGCTCGCAGCCCAAACCAGGTCTGGATGGCTGGAAGGCCATCGCAGACTCGCTGAACTTCGCCGCCGAACAGTTGGAGCCGTCAGGTTTGAAAGCTGGTTACCACAATCATCAGGCGGAGTTCACTCCCGAGGGCGGAATCCGTCCCATCGAAATACTTGCGAAGAATACGAAATCGACCGTAATGCTGCAGCTCGATGTCGGAACGTGTCTCGAAGCCGGTTCGGATCCGGTGGCTTGGATCCGCTCCAATCCCGGACGCATTCGATCGCTCCACCTTAAGGATTGGTCTTCCGAATCAGGTAAAGGCTACACGGTCCTTTTCGGTGAAGGCGTTGCCGATTGGAAGCACATCTTCGAAGCGGCGGAAACTGTCGGTGGCGTCGAGTATTACCTCATCGAGCAGGAAGGCAGCAGGTTCTCGGAATTGGACACCGCACGGAAGTGCCTTGAAGCGTTCCGCGCCATGCATCCCGCTTGAACCGATCCGCAGGTACGGTACTGGTTTACCTGCCCGAGATGAGTGGGGTGAGAGGAGTGGTCCGGGCAGTCGATTCCGCGAAATAATTCTGCTCGCGAAGCTTTCGATACATCCGCCCTGCAATTACCGCGGCCATAGGGCCCTTGACACTCCGTGTGTTACCACGAAGGAGAATAGCCAGCGCGATCTTCGGATGGGTTTCGTCGGCATAGGTCACGAACCAGCCGATGTGTGACGGCGTGGTGTGATCGTCGCACGTGCCCGTCTTGCCGAGGGGCGTCTCGTCGCCATCCCGGTCGAAGCTGGATTTGCCGGTTCCATATAGAACCGCCGCAAGCATGCCTTCTCGAACTTCCGGGAGAATCGTGGCGATGTTCAGCTCTCGTTTCACGCGTGGCGCAAAATCCCTCACCTCTTCTTGCGTGCGCGGATACTGTAAGTAGTAAAGTGTGCCGCCATTCGCAAACGCCGCCGCAAGCGCGGCTAGCTGCAAGGGAGTGATCTGAATTCCTTCACCGAAACTGGACATCCGCGCAACGCCGCCGAGCGCCGGAGGGACGCTGGGGAATGCGCCAGGATGCTCTTCCGGCAAGTTGTAACCGGCGAGCTCGCCGAGTCCCAACAGCCGGGCATATTTCGAAACCGTTTCAAATCCCATGCGGCGCCCGAGCTCTTCAAAAAAAGCATTGTTCGAGTGCGCCATGGCATCCGTCAAATTCATATACTTGCGGTAGCTCACCTTGAGCATCGTGTCGCGCGTAATGACATTCTCTTGCAACGCTGCGATTGCAATGGTCGGCTTGATCGTGGAACACGGGATGTAGCCATCGCCAAAAGCAATTTTTTGGTTTACTACCGTCAGAATTCGCCCGGTGTTTGGATCGACAGCCACAACCGATCCGTTGTAGCGACCCAGCGCTTCAACGGCGGCCTCGTGAACTACCGGGTCATCGTACGTGGAATTGTCAGCGCTGCTCGAATCGGCAAAGGTCGGAACGCCACCACGATAATGGGATCGCGAATATCTGCGGGAACGCGCGGCGGCTTTCCCCGCCGCCGGTGTAGCGGGAACCGGCACGGCGAAAAGTGCCGTCATTAAAATTGCGAAAACTGATTGTGCTGCTTTCTTCACCTAACCGCCTTTGGTCCGCGATTTCCCCGACTATTCCCGAGGGCGAATACTTACCTCATACTGTCCCTGCGGTCAACCTACATTCACAAACAGCTTTCTTTCCCATTGCATTTGGGGCGCACCCAATCCCATGAGCACCTATGCATGTAGCAGCTATAATGCCAAATAGCTGCACGCTCATATGATGCTACTTAGCAGCGTGGCGAACACTCATCTTGTTCCGAAGAGGAACGCCATTTCTCACGTTGGAACATATTCTAGGGATACGGAGCGATAGTACGCAATAGGCGAAACGCACCAGTACGCCCCTATGTGCTTTGTTTTGAATAACTGACCGTCAGGACAGGCTACGTTTCTCAGCTGTGCTTGCGACCGGCCAGAATAACCGTCCGGGCATGGAAATAAAGGCGACCCGTCTCATCTTGAAACGGCCTTGTGCCGCTCAGGTCGTTCAGGCGATCTTCCTCAAGAAGTCTCCGAATCTCCACCCGCCGCTCCGGCGTTACCCTTGTTGTCGCCATCCAGCGCTCCACTTCGGGGGTCAGATCGTTCGTAGTCGTCACCGCGTCCGTCTCTAGGCCGGCGTCCCGAAAGAGCTGTAGAAGTTCGCTGACTGGGAGTGTTCGCACGTGCGAAGGATCGCGCAGAATTTCCCAGCGGTCTTGATAGGCTGCTCGCTCGGAATGTTCGCTCGCGTAAATGTCTTCCACCAGAACCCTGCCGCCAGCGCGGCAAACACGCGCCATTTCCCGTAACACTTGCAGAGGCTTCTGGAGATGATGCAGGGCCAGCCGGCACACAACCACGTCGAATGCCCCATTTTCGAAAGGAAGATTCTGCGCATCGGCGGCCCGGAATGAGACATTGGAGATGCCGCGATTATTCGTCCGCTCTTTGGCGATCGCCAGCATGGCATCCGTCAGGTCCACGCCGACTACTTCTCGAGCAGCGCCAGCAAAGGCTTCCGCGATGTACCCCGGACCTGTCGCGATATCAAGCACGCGCTCGTCCCCAGCGAGACGCGCTGCGGCTACTAAGCGCCGAATGCGTTCTTCGTCGGTGACCCAGGGATTAGCCGCAAAGGCCTCGGCTTGTGCCGTGAACGATTCCCGAATGACGTCGTTATGTTGCGCCACGCAAAAATTCTAGCACACGCCTCGCTCCAGGAATCCTGCGCTGACCGAAAAAGCGACGGACACCCCTGACTAATGGAATCACTTGTCGTCTATACTGCCGGCTAGCGTGTCGGACGAGCTTTGCTCGCGTCAGCAGCGCCCGCCGTGGCCGCCGCTGCCTTGATGGGCGTTTTGTCGCTGTGCGCAGAAGCACCGGCGTGGCCGTTAGGACCTGGTGCTGCGGCGCTGGAACCGCCCGGAATCGCGATCTCCAACTTCTTGCGCAACGCGTTTTCCAACTTGTCGCGGATATCCTTGTTTTCCTTCAAGAAGGTGCGCGCGTTTTCTCGTCCCTGGCCCATGCGCTCCCCGCCAAAGCTGAGCCACGTGCCGCTCTTTTCGACCAGCCCTTTGTCCACGCCGAGATCGATCAAGTCGCCTTCGCGCGAAATGCCTTCGCCATAAACAATGTCGAACTCCGCCTCGCGGAAGGGCGCCGCCACCTTATTCTTCACAACCTTCGCGCGCGTGCGCGAGCCAACGACAACATCACCTTCCTTGATCGCCTGGATGCGCCGGATGTCAATGCGCATCGACGCGTAGAACTTCAGCGCCCGGCCGCCCGTGGTCGTTTCCGGGTTACCGAACATCACGCCAATCTTCTCGCGAATCTGGTTGATGAAAATCAGGCAAGTGCGCGACTTCGACACAATGGCCGTGAGCTTCCGCAGCGCTTGCGACATCAGCCGCGCCTGCAAGCCCATTTGCGGGTCGCCCATATCGCCTTCAAGCTCGGCCTTCGGGACGAGCGCGGCAACCGAGTCCACCACAACAATGTCCACGCCGCCAGAGCGAATCAGCGTTTCCGCTATCTCTAAAGCCTGCTCGCCGTTGTCCGGCTGCGACACCAGCAGGTTGTCCACGTCCACGCCCAGCTTGCGCGCGTACACCGGATCGAGCGCGTGTTCCGCGTCAATGAACGCCGCCTGGCCGCCAAGCTTCTGCGCTTCCGCGATCACGTGCAACGTCATGGTCGTCTTACCGCCCGATTCCGGCCCATAAATCTCAATGACGCGCCCGCGCGGAAAGCCGCCGACGCCCAGCGCCGCATCAATCGATAAACATCCGCTGGGAATTACACTGACGGGCACCAAAACGTCCCGGCTGCCCAGTCGCATAATCGCGCCCTTGCCGTGGTCCTTTTCAATCTGCGATATCGCCGCTGCCAGCAATTTCTCTTTCTCTTCGGTCATTTCACACCTCGGTGGAGGAAATTAGGGAATTTCATTCGTAGGGGCACGGCATGCCGTGCCCGTCCTGCTAAAAAATTAAGCCGTGGCCCAAACCAAAAACATAGCAGAAGCGGTATAGTAACACTGTAATTATCTTTCCGCCATGCCTTCCTAAAACCAACTCAGGGCCCTTCGCTAACCAACCATGCTAGCCCCGGCGTTCGCAACCGTGCTCGGCGACGTGCTCCTTCAAGCGGGCGATGGCCATAGCCACCCGCACCGCCAGTTGCCGCTCTTCGGCGGGCGATAAGTTCCGGAGCCTTACCAGGCCCCGCATCCTGTCGCGCGCCTCGATGAACTCGCTTTCGAGCCTAGCATGTTCCGCACATCTTATCGCCAGGCCCGCACCCGAACCCATCTCGCACCTGTTGAAAACCGCGAGAGGCAAATTACCATCAAGGCGAAACAAAAGCAAACATTATTTTTCGCCTTATCTTCGCCTTACAGGCACGCGCGCGTAGAACAGGAACTCAAGTAATGAAAACACGTTCTGGATGCTGCCGAGCGTATCTGACCCATGCGCCGTAAATAGCAGACTCGCCCGGCCCAAGTTCGCCTAATTCCGAAGCTCGCCGGTCCAGCTCGTCGGCACGATGGGTGAGCTCCGCACGCTCCAGGATTTCATGGGGGTCGCCGTCCGCTTCTGTCCTCTCCGCCAATAGCGGCTGCATCAGCTCTTTCGCTTCGACAAAGCATTTGGCGAGGTCGTGCAAGCCCAATTCCCGAAGTCCCGCCTCCGTTTCGGACACAAGATGCGGCTCGCCAAAGTTGCCGAAGTGCCAAGTGATGCTATCAATGGCGAGGCTGATGTCCAGACAGTGCGTCGCAGCCATAGCTCGGAGACCCGGCGGAAGCTGAGTTATATTCGCAGCGAAACTGCCATCGTTGCTGTAAGCATTTCCCGGGGCGTGAACCGTCAGGAGTTGAAACAGCTCGTCCCTCAGGCCGTCATCATCTTTTTGCAACGCTGGCCAGCGCTCATGATTAGAACTTTCGTGCACAGAGTTAAATTCCTCCAGAGACTTGAGAGGCGCGCCGCTCGAACTTGTTGAAGAACTAGGCGCCGTACTTGTAGAATCCCCGCCCCGACTTCCGTCCCAACCACCCTGCCGCCACATATTTCTTCAACAGCGGACAAGCCCGATACTTAGGATCACCCAACCCCTCGTGCAAAACATGCATAATATCCACGCACACATCGAGCCCAATAAAATCCGCCAGCTCCAGCGGCCCCATAGGATGATTCATCCCCAGCTTCATCACCGCATCCACAGCCTCAGGCGTCGCAACGCCTTCCATCACGCAATAAACCGCCTCATTGATGAGCGGCATCAGCACGCGGTTGGAGACGAACCCCGGCGCGTCATTCACCGCCACCGGCGTCTTGCCCAGCTTCTTGGCTAGTTCCATCGTCGTGGAAAACGTCGCGTCGCTTGTCTGCAGCGCCCGAATCACTTCGACCAGTACCATCACCGGCACCGGGTTCATGAAGTGCATCCCCACAAACCGGTTCGCCCGCTTCGTCAGCGCCGCCAAAGTCGTCATCGCAATCGACGACGTATTGCTAGCCAGAATCACTTCCGGCCGCAAAATCCCATCCGCCTCCGTCAACACCGCCCGCTTAATCTCAATCTTTTCCGGCACCGCTTCCACAACAAAATCCGCCGCAGCAATCCCCGCCATGTCCGTCACCGCGTGCAGCCGCCCCAGCACGATTCCCTTCTCCGCCTCCGCCAGCTTCCCCTTCTTAATCTCCCGGTCCAGATTCTTCCCAATCGTCTCAATCCCGCGCTCCAAAAACCGCTGCTCCACGTCCCGCAAAATCACTTGGTAACCAGACCGCGCAAACACGTGCGCAATCCCGTTCCCCATCGTCCCCGCGCCCAACACCGCCACGGTCTTAATTGCGTCGATCTGCAAGGTTCGAGCCTCCGCGTTCGCGTGAAGTAAATGATGTAAATGAGCTTAAGGAAGTAAAGGAAGCGCCGACCAATCTCCCCGCGACATTCACACAAAAAAGAGGACAACACACTGCGTCACGCTGGCGGAGCGCCCTCAACAATCTCACGAATAATTTCGCGCGCCAGCATTTCCTCTTCCGTCGGAACGTACACGGTCGCTTCACTCCCGTGCGTCTCGGCCCGCGCCGGAATTTCGTTTTCCTTCAGTGCTTGGACAAGAAAGTTTGCGCGTGTTTCGTCCGGCCCCGACCACACCGCGCAAGTAGCCGCGCCCACGCTGGACGGTTCCAGCTCCGCTATCGTCGGCTCTGAAGAGTCATTCGCTGCAATCTCCATGTCTGCAGGCTCTTCGTTCAGCAGCTCTTCGAGAATCTTCTCCGCCGCAGCCAAATTCGACGATGCCACCGCCACCTCAAACCCGAATCGCGCTTTCCAATCAATGGGAAGCGTATCGGCCGTCGGCGCGACCTGATCATCGCCGGTAGGTTTGTCGACAAACGGAATGCCCGCGGCTTCCAACTCCTCGAGCAAAGTGGAGTGCAGCGCCGGGTCTTCCCCCGCCCACAACATAATCAGCGAGCCTTGCGGTCCAGTAGCCGAGGCCATGTGTCCCTCCATGCAAGCAGCGCGCACCCTCGATCAGGCGCTAAGGATACATCCAATCGCAAAGAAGAAAAACTGTTCAAGCCGTCACCATTCCGAACAGGGGCGGACGAAATACTCGGCAGGCAACGAAGCGTCAACCTTGTCTCACTCGGGTGGAACGCCCCCGACCACTTCCCGGACGATTTCGCGGGCGCGGGTTTCCTCCTCAGCAAGGACGTAGAGTGTGTGTTTGCCTCCGCTTCGATCGTGGCGGAATTGAATTTGATTAATTTGGAGCGAAGCGGCGATGAATTCAGCTAGTTCAGGCTCGTTGCCCGACCAGATTTCTGCGACCGCCTCCTCCCCATTCCAGTTCTCGTCATCCCCACTGATCTCGGAGTCCGTGTAATCACTTGGACCAGTAGAATCCTGTGAACCTTCAACGCTTGGCGTCCCCTCCCTGTCTTGCGAACTCTGCTGCGAGGCTCGCCCTCCGGAATCTATGCCTCCTGTGTCAAAACGAGTGCCGGGAATGTGATCGGATCCTATGGGAAGAAGCCGCGAAGCCGGTTCGATTGCCTCGCTGCTGCCGTAAGCCTCCTTTACCACGGCTTCACCTCTCTCAAACATCGAAAACGGAATCCCCAGCTGGAATGCGGGATAGTTCAAGAAGTGGAACAGGTGGTCTTCGCGACGCACGGTCTTATGAGGGATGCTTTCTTTGTCCAAAAGTTCGCAGATCTCCGCGTGGATACGAGGATCGTCGCCCTTCCAAAAAGAGCAGAAGGGATCCTCCTCCGGGTCGCCGGGATCGACGGGTTTGTGCGCAACGATTGCGTTCGCTGGCAGTTCCCAGACGAGCTCCACATCGCAGTCGGCGCACCGCGTAAACCCTTGCCGATACTCCGCTTTGCAAACAGGGCAGAACATAGCAGCAGAACGAAAGTCTACTACACCGCGTCAAGCCACTTGGTAGCCGGGCCCGTTCCCAGCTCGGACTGCTTTCTTGGACCTGCTCTAGGATACAGCGCCGAGACCTAATTCATAATTCTTGTTGGCGACATTATAATAGTCATGGTATAATCGCTTTGGTTAGTATTGCGCCTCGCGATCCCGCGAGGCGTTTGCTTTTTAGGCCCATGTTGTAGCGCCAGCATCCTGCTGGCGTTTTTGTTTTAGTGGCGCAGGCCTCAGCCTGTGCTTATCTTTTTCAGCAATCCCAAATCTCAAAACTCAATCAAGGAGACTTCTATGTCCTCGCTCACCGCCAAGGACCGCGTATCCCTATGTCTGTTCACTTTCGAAGATGGCCGCCGCTGTCGCACACCGCGCTCCGCCCGTCATCCCCACTTCTGCTTCTACCACGCCAAAAAAGAAGCTCAGGCGCAAGCTGCAGAAACACTCAGCAAAGACCTCGCCTGCTTCTTCTCCGGCGACTATCTTTCCGCCTGCGATCTCAGCACCGCCCTCTCACGCCTCATCCCCGCAGTTGTCCGCGGCGATATAAAGCCCAGACTCGCCCGCACCGTCGCCTACATGTTCCAAACCCAATTGCAAGCCATCCACATCGCCCAACATGAGTACATCAACGCTTTCGGCACCGACGGCTGGCGCAAAGCCATCCGCACCTCCGTAAACGCCAACTACGACCACCGCTTTCCCACCGCCCCCGAACCCGAACAGCCCGCACCTTCGACCCCGCCTCAAATCCAAACTCAGCCGCCTATCCCCGCACAAGCCCCGCCCCAATCTCCGGCTCAACCCACGCCCCGAACGCCTGTAGGGGCTGCGCTTGCCCGGCCCAAGCGCACCAGTCTCCCCAGTACCTCCGCCCCAACCGGCACTCTTGGCTTCAACCCGCAACCCCGGCAAAATCAACACTTACAGCGACTCCCGCAACCGTAAGTTTCCGCAGCACTTACGCAAACCGTAACTCCTTTATCAGCAACACTTACAAAAAAAGCGGG
>Ga0070693_100000071_pt1 | contig 42071 bp, 43 predicted proteins | sample KBSK1103metaG_FD_65472 | JGI IMG/M metagenome (GOLD analysis project Ga0070693, IMG submission 65472) | Corn, switchgrass and miscanthus rhizosphere microbial communities from Kellogg Biological Station, Michigan, USA - KBS K1-10-3 metaG | ecosystem: Host-associated > Plants > Roots >...
CCCGGCCGGACGTATTGCGCCCGGCCGGCGCTTGCGACAGTGTGACGACTAGATGATGACGCTGCGGCCGCGCACTCGCTGGATTCTGTTAGGCGTTTCGGCGCTGCTGATCGGCGCGTACGCCGCCGCGGGGTTCTTCGTCGTACCGCGCGTGGCGCGCTCCCAGATCGAGGCGTTCGTTACCGAAACGCTCCATCGCAGGATCGCCCTCGGTGAAATCCGCTTCAATCCGTTCACGTTCGAAGCGAACATCGCTGACCTCAAGCTCGCCGAGGCCGACGGGGCGCCGCTCGTCGCTTTCCGGCACCTGAAGGTCAACGCCGAGCTCGCCTCGCTGTGGCACCGCGGCGTCGTGCTGAAGGAGCTCGAGCTCGTCGCGCCGGATGTCAATGTCGTGATTGCCCCGGATGGAAGCGTCAACCTGGTGCGCCTTGCGCCACCGGCGGGGCCCGCGCCGGCGGGGTCCGCGCCCGAAAAGCCCAAGGCAGACGAGCGGCCTCTGCCCGTCCGCATCGGCACGCTCTCGATCGTCGAAGGCCGCCTCGGCTTCGAGGATCGCACCCACAAGCACCCCTTCGCCGCCGAGCTCACGCCGATCTCCTTCTCGCTCAGCGATTTCCGCACCGACGTGGGGCACCAGAACGCCTACAGCTTCTCCGGCAGAACCCGGTCGGCCGAGAGGCTGGAGTGGAGCGGCGCGTTCACGGTGCAGCCGCTCGGGTCGAGCGGCACTTTCGCGCTCACCGACCTGCGGCTCGCCACGCTCGACGCGTACGTCGAAGACAGCCTGCCCACCAAGCTCGCGTCCGGCACGGTCCAGCTCGGTGGCAGCTACCAGTTCGACCTCCAGCCCCTGGCGCTCGAGATCGCGCTGCCGTCGGTCAAGGTGCGCGACCTGTCGATCGCGGAACGAGGCGCTTCGGCCGCCGCCCCGGTCGTCATTCCGCAGATCGACCTGGACAGCCTCGCGTTCTCGCTTTCGCGCCGCGACGTCGGCGTAAAGCGCCTGGAAGTGCGTGGCGCGCACGTCGACCTGGTGCGCGAAGCCGACGGCAGCATCAACCTCGCGCGCCTGGCGAAACCATCGCCCGCTTCTTCATCTGAAAAATCATCTGAAAAACCAGCGCAACAGTCGGGTCCTCCATGGACGGTTCACGCCGACGTCCTCGCGCTCGAGGAGGCCACGCTCGCCTGGGAGGACCGCACGACTTCGCCGCCGGCCCGCATGCGGCTCAGCCCGGTCGCCGTGGCGGTCAACGACTGGAGCACCGCGAGCGGCAACCGGCCAAAGCTCGACGCCAAGGTCGGAATCGACGGCCGCGGCCTCTTGAGCGTGCGCGGCGACTTCGGTCTGGAGCCGCCGGGTGCGGCGCTGGCGCTCGACCTCAAGGATTTCCCGCTCCCTTCCCTGCAGCCCTATGTCGCGCAAGCGACGGCGATGACGCTCCATTCGGGCCGGTTTTCCACCAAAGGAAACCTGGCCTTCACGGCGCCCGCGGCTGCGCCGGTGACCTCGAAATTCTCGGGCGAGGTGCGGGTCGACGACCTGCGCACCACCGACCGGCTTCTGCGCGAGGATTTCGTGAAATGGCGCTCGCTCGCGATCACCGGCATCCAGTTCCAGCAGCAGCCCGACCGCCTGCGCATCGACCGCATCGTCGCGCGCCAGCCCTATGCGCGCGTCGTCATCGCCGAGAACGGCACCGTCAATGTCTCCGAGGTGCTGGCGCCGCAGAAGGAAGTACCCGAAAAGAAACCCGAGAAGAAACCCGAAACCCGCGCGTCCAAGCCGTTTCCGGTCGCGATCCGCACGGTGCAGGTCGTCGACGGCTCGGCGAACTTCGCGGATCACTCGATCCAGCCCAACTTCGCGAGCGGAATCGTCGGCCTCAACGGCGAGGTGAGCGGGCTGTCGTCGGACCCCGGGTCGCGCGCCAAGGTCGCCCTCAGCGGCAGCGTCGACCAGTATTCGCCGGTCGACATCAGCGGCGAGGTCAACCTGCTTTCGGCCGCGGTGTATTCGGACGTGGCGGTCAAGTTCAGCAACATCGAGCTCACCACGTTCAACCCCTACTCCGGCAAGTTCGCCGGCTACGCCATCAGCAAGGGCAAGCTCTCGACCGCGATGAAGTACCGGGTCGAGGAGCGCAAGCTCGACGCGCAGCACCACATCGTGGTCGACAACCTCGAGTTCGGCGACAAGACCGACTCCAAGGACGCCGCGCCGATCCCGATCAAGTTCGGCGTGGCGCTGCTCAAGGACAAGCGCGGCGTGATCGAGCTCGACCTGCCGGTGAGCGGCACGCTCGACGACCCGGAGTTCCGCCTCGGCCCGCTGATCTGGAAGGCCGTCGTCGGCCTGCTCTCCAAGATCGTCACCGCGCCGTTCAAGGCGATCGGCGCGATGTTCGGCGGCGGCGACGAGCTCGCGTTCGTCGAGTTCCAGCCGGGGTCCGCAGCCCTGACCGAAGAGGCGACCAAGAAGCTCGCCACGCTCGCGAACGGCCTGGCCGAGCGTCCGCAAATCCGGCTGAACGTGCCGAACACGATCGCCACTGCGGCCGACAGCGACGTGGTGGCGAAGCAGGCCTTGGCCACGCTCATCCCGCCGGTCGATGCCTCGAAGCCCTTCGACGATGTCGCCAAGAGGAAGCGCCTGGAAGCGTTCGAGATGGTCTATCGCGCCCGCCTCAAGACCATGCCGGCCTACCCGGCGGAGATGCAGGCGTCGAAGGACCCGAATCTCGACGCGCGCCTCGGCTTCGTCCAGTCCGCCCTGCTCGAGCACCTGAAGCCCACGCCCGACGCGCTCGACGCGCTGGGGCAGCAGCGCGCGGCCGCCGTGCGCGACGTCCTGCTCGCGCACAAGGAGCTGAGCCCCGAGCGCGTCTTCATCGTAGCAAAGCCGATGGAGGCCGCGCCGGCGGCGGGCGCGGTGCGCATGGAAATGAAGCTCGAGTGACTCTCCCCCCGGGCGCGGATCTCGGGAGGACCCTCGAGCGCGTCATCGCGCACTACCAGCCGATCGTCGAGCTCGGCACAGGCAAGGTCGCCGGGTTCGAAATGCTTGCCAGGATTCCCGACGAAGCCGGCCCGGCGCGTTCGATCGGGCCGTTGGTCGAGGCGATCGAAGGCGATCCGCAGCACCTCGAGCGGCTGATGTGGCGCTTGCTGACGGCGATCAAGCGCGACGTGCTGCCGCTGTTCGCGCGCTTTCCCGATTTCTACGTGAGCGTCAACGTGCCCCCGGCGATGATCGGCGACGGCAAGATCGTCGAGATGCTCACGGAGCTCGGACTGACGTCCTGTGTCGACCGGCTGGTTTGCGAGGTGACCGAGCGGCAGGCGCTGAGCGCCGCCGGCCGTGCCGCGCTGGAGGCCGCCCGCATGGCCCGCGTCCGGATCGCGATGGACGACTTCGGCACCGGGAACAGCGGCCTGGCCCAACTGCTCGGGCTGACGTTCGACTTGCTCAAGATCGATCGCTCGCAGGTCGAGCCTTTGCTGAAAGACCCGACCGCCGACCGCCTGGTCCGCGGCATCGTCGCGCTGGCGAGCGTGCTGCGAGCGCGCACCGTGGCGGAAGGCGTGGAGACCGCCGCGCAGGCGTTCTTCCTGCACGCGGCCGGCATTGACTACGGCCAGGGCTGGTTCTGGAGCAGGGCGCTGCCGCCCGAGGAGCTCGCGCGGACCATCGAGCGCGGCTTCGGCGAGCGGCAACGAACGCTGCTCGCGTCGCTGCACGCTACGAAGCTCGAATAACCCTGTCGGCCATCTGCCGACGCACAGGAGGCAACGGCCATGACACCCGAAGGCAACCGACCCTCGCACGGATTCTTCACGGGCGCGTTGATCAGCGGCCTGCTGATCGTCGTTCCTTTCTACCTCGCCGTGCTGTTGCTCCTCAAAGCGATGCAATCGCTGGTCGGCGTGGTGCGGCCGATCGCCGCGCTCCTCCCCGAGTGGATACCGGCGGAGGACCTCCTGTCGCTCCTCCTGGTGCTCGTCCTGTGCTTTCTCGTCGGAGTCGCGGTCCGCACGCGGGTGGGGCAAGCGGCGCGGGAGCGGATTGAAAAGTCGCTGTTCCAGAGAATTCCCGGCTACGCGGTGTTTCGCGGCCTCGCCCAGCAGCTCTCCGGGCAAAACCGCGAGAGCGCGTGGCAGCCCGCGCTGGTCGAAACCGGCGATGGCCTCGTTCCCGGCTTCATCATCGAGGAGCTCGACGACGGGCTGCTCACGGTCTTCGTTCCTTCCGTGCCCACGCCGTTCGCCGGCGCCGTACTTGTCCTGGCCCGGGAGCGCGTGCACGCGCTGGATGTTCCGTTCACGAGCGCCATCCAGGTAATCTCCAAGTGGGGCTCGGGCGCGAAGGCGCTGGTCGCCGCAATGAAGAAGGAATGAGGGCGCTGGAATTCAGATCAGGTCGCGACCGCCGCAAGCGCGATCAGCCCCGTGAGAAACAGGAGCCCGATCAGGAACGATGGCGAGCTGGTTGCGGTCCTCCTGCATCAACTGCTGGTCGCTGACTGCCATCCGTCCGAAAAATGAAACTCAGTGCTGTTGCGCGGATGGGTTGCTCGCCCGGTACACGAACGACTCGCGCTGCTCGAGAAACACGTCGGCGTCGAGGAAGCTGAAGATCTGGATCAGCGGCGCGACCAGCCCCGTCCAGCCGGTCTGGTGGCTTGCGCCGAGGCCCGCCCCGTTGTCGCCGTGGAAGTACTCGTAGAAGAGGATCAGGTCGCGCCAGTGCGGATCGGACTGGAATTTCTCGGTCCCGCCGTACACCGGGCGCCTGCCGTTCGCGTCGCGCAGGAAGATCGCGGTCAGCCGGCGCGCGACCTCGCGCGCCGCCTCGAACAGATTCATCTGCACGCCCGAGCCGGTCGGGCATTCGACGGTGAATTCGGGGCCGTAGTACGCGTAGAGGTTGAGCAGCGCGCGCACCAGAAGCAGGTTGACCGGGAACCAGATCGGACCGCGCCAGTTGGAGTTGCCGCCGAAAAGCCCGCTGGTCGACTCCGCGGGCGCGTAATCGACACGGTGCTCGGTGCCCTCCACCGAGAACCTGTAGGGATGCTCCTGGTGATAGCGCGACAGCGAGCGGATCCCGAATGGACTGAGGAACTCCTTCTCGTCGAGCACGTAGCGCAGCACGCGCTTCAGCTTCTCGTCGGTCAGGAGCGAAAGCAGCCGGCGATCGCCGTGCCCGGGGCGCGTCGGCAGGTTCATGTTGGCGACCAGCTCCGGATGGCGCTGGGTGAAGGCGCGCGCCCGCGCCATGAATCGCGGCAGGCGCTCGGCCATTTCGGTCGTGAATACGGTCGACGCGCACAGCGACAGCAGGCCGACCATGGACCTCACCTTGAGGCGCACGGCCTCGCCGCCGGGCAGCCGCAGCAGGTCGTAGAAGAAGCCGTCCTGCTCGTCCCACAGCTCGTCCTGGTGCACGCCGACGCGATCCATCGCGCCGCCGATCCAGAGAAAGTGCTCGTAGAACTTGGCGGCGAGGTCCTCGTAGACGCGGTCGTGCAGCGCGAGCTCGAGGGCGATCTGCAGCATGCACTGCGAGTAGAACGCCATCCAGGCGGTGCCGTCGGCCTGCTCGAGGTAGCCGCCGGTGGGAAGCGGCGCGCTGCGATCGAACACGCCGATGTTGTCGAGGCCGAGGAAGCCGCCCTCGAACACGTTCTGTCCGCTGCGGTCCTTGCGGTTGACCCACCAGGTGAAGTTCATCAGGAGCTTCTGGAAGACGTCCTTCAGGAACGCGACGTCGCCCTGGCCGCGCCGGATCTTCTCGTGGTTGTAGACCACCCACGCCGACCACGCGTGCACGGGCGGGTTGACGTCGCTGAAGTTCCATTCATAGGCGGGCATCTGCCCGTTGGGATGGAGGTAGTGCTGCTCCAGGACGAGCGCGAGCTGCTGCTTCGCGAAGTCAGGATCCACCATGTTGAGGGCGACGACGTGGAACGCCAGGTCCCAGGCGGCGTACCAGGGATACTCCCACTTGTCGGGCATCGAGACGACGTCGGAGTTGACCATGTGCGCCCACTGCGAGTTGCGCAGCCTGGCGCCGCGCGCCGAGTACGGATCGACGCCGTGCTCGTGCAACCAGTAGCCCAGGTCGTAGTAGAAGAACTGCTTGCTCCAGAGCATGCCGGCGAGCGCCTGGCGCATCACGAGCGCTTCGTCGCCCGAGGCGCCCGGAGGGGTGATGGAAGCGTAGAAGGCGTCGGCCTCGCGCCGGCGCGTTTGGAACGCGGCATTGAAATCGCCGAACGCTCCGCCGGGCTGCGCGCCGAGGTTTTCGGGCGAGAGGCGCAGCCGCAGCTCGATGCGCTCGTCGGCGCCGACGGTGAGGCGGTAGTGCGCCGCGGCCTTGGTGCCGGCGCCGTCCGGGTTGACCGCATCGCCGCGGCCGTGGATCAGATAGTCGTTGACCCCGTCCTTGACCCAGGGAGTGCGGTTCGGCGTACCGAACAGCCGCTCGTCGTTGGTCTCGTTCTCCGTGAAGAGCAACGGCGCGTCGTCGTCGCAGAAGAGGTAGCGCTCGCCGAGCTCGGCGTGCGAGGCCGCCACCACGCTCACGCCTTCCGGGCCGGCGCGGCGCTCCAGCCGCGGCTTCGGCGCGCCACCGTGGCCGTTCGACCAGGTGTTGCGGAACCAAAGCGTCGGCAGGACATGCAGCGTCGCGGCCTGCGCGCCGCGGTTCGCCACCGTGATCAGCACCAGGATGTCCTCGGGCGAAGCCTTCGCGTACTCGACGAAGACGTCGAAGTAGCGGTCGTCCTGGAACGCCGGGGTATCGATCAGCTCGTACTCGAAATCCTGCCGGCCGCGCGCGCGATTGGTGGCGATGATGTCGGCGTACGGGTACGCCGACTGCGGATACTTGTACAGGTATTTCATGTACGAGTGCGTCGGCGTGTTGTCGAGGTAGAAGTAGTACTCCTTGACGTCCTCGCCGTGGTTGCCCTCGTTGTTGGTCAGCCCGAAGAGGCGCTCTTTCAGGATCGGGTCGGCGCCGTTCCACAGCGCCAGGGCAAAGCACAGGTGCTGGCGGTCGTCCGAGATGCCGCCGAGTCCGTCCTCGCCCCAGCGGTAGGCGCGGGAGCGCGCCTGGTCATGGGTGAAATAGCCCCAGGCATCGCCGCTCTGGCTGTAGTCCTCGCGCACGGTGCCCCACTGGCGCTCGGCGAGATACGGACCCCACTTGCGCCACGGGATGCCTTGCTCGCGCGCCTCCTCCAGGCGCCGCGCCTCTTCCGTCGGCGCCGGCTGGCTTTCGGGGGCGCGGCGCTTCGTACTCCGCCGCAGCTCGGCCTCGACCTCGCCCGGAATCGGCGGCATGCGGGGCTCGAGGGATTCGTCGGGACGGCGTAGCTCTTCACTCATGGCATGTCCCCCTGGAACGCGTAGAGCGCCATTGGATCAAGTCCAGGCGGAAACGAATAGTGGCCCTTGGTCCCACCGGGCCCCGCCCCTCAGCCGATAAAGCGCCTTAGCAGCGAGTAGAGAAGCCAGATCTGCGTGAGCCACGGGGGCAGGACGCGCGGGACGAGCCCGGCCAGGGCGCCGGCAGCGAGCGTGGCGACGATCGGGTGCGCCCGGACCGTGCTCAGAACGCGGTCGAGCGCTCCAGCCTTCTCGGTAAGCGAAATGGCGGCGACGGCGAGCGCGTCCCGCTGTATCGAGCATTGCGCCACCAGCCCGATGCGGCGCCGCGCCAGCTCGCGGGCGCCGAAGATCACGGCTTGATCGCCTCGTAGTCGCGCCGCAGCTCGGCGAGCGTCGCGCCGAAAGCGCGGCGCTTGGCGCGGGCGAATTTCATCACGGCGAAGCCGAGCAGCGCGGCGGCCAGGATGAACGCTCCCGCGACGATCGCGGCCACGAGCAGACGGTATTCCGGCGCCACGGCGACCACGACGGCAAACGCGGCGAAGGCGATGCCCAGGATGCCGAGAATCAGCGCGGCGAGGCCACCGATCAGCAGCGTGGCGATTCGCGCCAGCTCCTCGCGCAGCTCGACGCTGAAGAGCTCGAAGCGGGTCTGCCCAAGCGATATGAGATCGGCGAGCATGCTGCGCGCCGATTCGAGCACGCTCTCGCTCATTTGCGCGCGAGCAGGAGGCCGACGACCAGGCCTACCGCCGCCGCGATGCCGACGGCGGCGAGCGGGTGGTCGCGCACCTGCGCCTCGAGCTGGAATCCCGCGTCTTCCATGCGGGCGCGCGCCTTGCGGAGCGCCTCCTCGGCGCGCCCGCGCAGCTCCTGCAACCGCTCGGCGTCCTGGCCCGAGGCGGCTTTCAAAAGCTCCTCAGCGGCGGCCACGACTTCGCGGTAATCGTCCATCAGCTTGTCGCCGGCGGCGTCCATGGGAACTCTCCTTTCAATTGATCCACCCATAATGCTTCGAAAAAGGGGGCAGTGCTAGGAAAAAGGGGGCAGAGCAATTTTCCTGTAACAGGTTACGCGTCGCCCCCGCGAAGGCGGGGGCCCATGTTGATCTAGGAAAATTGGGTTCCCGCCTACGCGGGAACGACGATGTCAAAAGTGTTACCCGTAAATTGCTCTGACCCCTTTTCAGGAAAAGGCAATGCTCCGCTGGTCGATGCCGAAGACGTCGGCGAGCCAGTCGATCATCAGCTCCTGGCCGAGCGTGGGGTTGTCGTGCTGGCAATGCTCGGCGCCGGTCTCCTCCTCGCTGGTGAGACGCAGCGTGACCTTCACGCCATTCGCTTTCGCGTGCTCGTAGACGGTCTTCGAATTCTCAACGCCCAGGACATCGTGGCCGCCGTGCAGCACGAGGTAAGGGCAGCGCATCTCGCCGAGCACGCCCTCGAGCTTGAAGGGGCGCGCCTTCTCGATCGCCTCGGCCATGCTCTTCGCGCCGAACACCCACTTCATGTGGTTGGCGAGCGCGTGGCCTTCGCCGCGGTCGCGGAAGCGCTGCTCGACGTCCCAGATCGCGCCGTGCGAGATGCACGCCGCGAGGCGGTGCTCCTTCGACCCTGCGCGCGCTGAATAGTAGCCGCCCAAGCTTGAACCGCTCACGGCGATCCGGCTTCCATCCACATCCGGCCTCTTCACCAGAAAGTCGATGCAACGGCCAACCGGCACTTCATAGTCGTAGCGAGTAGGAATCCCATGCCGTCGCAGCGTCCCGCCCTGCCCCGGGCCGTCGACCATCAGCACCGCGATGCCGCGCTGGACGGCCCCGTGGCCGGTCATGAACCAGAGCTCGTCCTTGAACGAATCGAGGCCGCCGAATGAAATCAAGACCGGGTTTTTCGCCTGTCCCTTCGGCTTGATGAAATAGGCGGGCATCGACACGCCTTTTTCATATGGGATCTCGACCACCTCGCCCCCGATATAGCGCAGCCACTTGCGGCTTGCGCGCTCGCACTTGTCGAAGGTGGCGAGCCGGCGCGGATCGTCGGGAAGCAGCCAGAACTCCGCCGAGCGGTAATAGTCGGCCGCGCGCAGCCAGCAGTTCATCGCGGTGCGGATGTGCCCTTTCTCTTCCTCCTCATCGCCGCGGCGGTCGTTTCTCTCCGCCACCCGCAGCCACTCTTCGTGCCAGCTGTCGTCGTCGCCTTGTTTCATGCGGCTTGCCGCCTGGAACACTTCGCTCACCGCGCCGCCGCCTTCCTGCGTCTCGCCCAGCGCGCGGCGGAACTGGTAGGACCAGAAGAAGTGCTGCGGCCAATGGTGCCAGCCGAACGGTTCGTATTTCATTGGGGTTGAAACCCGATGTCTTTCACCAGCTTTCCATACTTGTCGTAATCGCTCTTCAGCACCTGCGCGAAAAATTCCGGCGGCTCGGTACGGATGATGAGGCCGGCGGCCTCGAGCTTCTCGGCGACCTCGGGGATGCGCATGGCGCTGTTGATGGCCTCGTTCAGCTTGAGGACGATCTCGCGCGGCGTCTTCGCCGGCGCGGCGTAGCCGAACCAGCCGCCCGAGTCGTATCCCGGCACGTCTTCCGAAGCCGCCGGCGTATCGGGCCAGAGCGACGGCCGCGTCTTGTTGGTGGTCGCGAGGATGCGCAGACGGCCGGACTTGATGTGCGGCGTCATGCCGGTAATGCCGTCGATGCCCGCCTGCACCTGCCCGCCGATGATGTCGGTGGCGATCGCCGCGCTGCCCTTGTACGGGACGTGCGTGTAGGTGAAGCCCGCCATCGTGCGCAGGTGCTCGAACGCGAGGTGCGGGAAGCCGCCTTCGCCGTTGGTCGCGACGGTGAGCTTGCCGGGATTCGCCTTCGCGTAGCGCACCATCTCGCCGATCGTCTTGAACGGCGCGTCGGGGTTGGCGACGATCGCGAGGTAGTTGAAGGTCGTCACCGAGATCGGCGCGAAGTCCTTCAGCGGGTCGTAGGGAATGTTCTTCGAGGTGTGCGGCAGCACGACCATGTTGCCGCCCTGCACGCAGGCGATGGTGTACCCGTCGGCCGGCTGCTTCGCTACGTAGTCGAGCCCGAGCATGCCGCTCGCGCCGGGACGGTTCTCGACGATCACCTGCTGCCCGAGGCGCTCCGACATCCTCGGCGCGATGAGGCGCGACATGATGTCGGTGGTGTTTCCCGGCGGGAACGGGATGATGATGCGGATCGGCCTCGACGGGTATGGGGAAGATGCGGGCTGCGCCTGCGCGAGCGCGGCGAACAGCAATCCCAAAATGGTGACTGTCACCATTTTTGCGAGCGATAACGAGAGCGGTTTCACGCGTGCGTCCCCTATTTCCGATTCTGCGCGAGCGCCGAGTCCAGCCATCCCAGAATGGTCTCGGTCACCTTCGTTCTCAGCACGGGTTTCCTCCTCTCGGGAATGATGGGCAGCAGCAGGTAAGGCTTCCTGTCGAAATGCAGCGTCACCTTGCCGCCGAAGACCGCAGGCGGCCGGTCGGTCTCGTCGTCGTGGGTGAAGGGCCCGCAGCCCTTCATCGGGTGCTTCATGTTCGAGAGCGTGGCCGCGGCGTCGTCGTGCTCGTAGTCGCGGCCGCGGATGCTGAGCGCGATGCGATAGCCGGCGGGCACGACGATGCAGGTGGGCCAGATCTCGATGTCCAGCTCCACTACCGTCCCCGGCGTGAGTTTCTGCAGTTCGTCGTGCGTGTGCCAGGGCCGGTACGGCAGCGAGAGGCCGGGATCGAGCTTGCGGTGCGAGGCGCGCAGCCACCCCTGCGCCACCGGCGTCTTCGGATCGAGCGCGCCCTGGAACAGCACTTCCTTTCCACCCGGCTCGAACACGCGCAGCACGACGAAGAGGTCCGCGTCGGCCGTCTCGGAGGACACGAAGAGCTTCAGCGCCGACGGTCCGGTGATCTCGGTCTCCGCGCGCGCGATCATCGAGAAGGTCACGCCGTCGCCCTTGGGGTCGTAGGTGATGTCTTCCGCCGCGCTCGGCTCCTCGCGGGTCAAAATCTGGCTTTTCGGATCGAGATAGAACCGCGTCCACTGCGTGCGGGCGAGCGGCCACTCGCTCTCGGAGCGCTGCTCGAACCTCTCTCCCGGGCGGCGCACGTTGAGGAGCACGCGCGGCTGCTTGTCCCAGCCGTTCTTCTCGCCTTTCAGGAAGTAGCCGAAGAACTTCTTCTGCAGACCGACGCCGTAGCCGGTGTAGAAAGGGGCCCAGTGCGAGCCGCCGTGGACTTCCAGCCACTTATCCTTTGACGAAGAGCGGGTAAATCCTTCGAAGTTGCCGCGCGTGTGGAGTCCCTGTCCGCCCCAGTTCGCTGCGGTGAGCAGAGGCACCTCGACTTTGGAAAGGTCCGGCGAGCGCTCGCGGTAGTACTCGTCGAAGAGCTCGCGCGAGAGGAAGGACTGCCACATGTTCTCGCGATTCCTCTCCAGTTCTTCCAAAGGCAGGGTTTCGGGCCCGCACACCAGCTCCCCGGTCACGCGGCTCTTCGCGCCGCGCTCGCCCTGCCCGTGCTGCACCGTCTTCACCTGCATGTCCTGCCAGTTCTTGCGGAAGCTGCAGATGATGCCGCCGTGGCGCGCGCTCTCGCGGTAGGCGTCGTTCCAGCCCTCCCAGACGCAGATCGCGGCGAGATGCGGGGGCTTCGCCGCCGCGGCGCGCCACTGGTTGCTCGCGTAGTACGAGATGCCGTTCATGCCCACTTTCCCGCTGCACCAGGGCTGCGCGGCGGCCCATTCGATGCACTGGTAGATGTCGCGCGTCTCGCGCGAGTTGTTGTGGCAGAGCTGGCCGGGCGAGCGGCCGGCGCCGCGCGAGTCGACCCGGATCACTGCGTAGCCGTCGGGCACCCACTTCTCGGGATCGACCACCTCCCAGTTCTGGTAGCGGTTCGAAGAGCCGGCCAGCGCGTCGGGGTTCTCGCGCGCCATGATTTCCCATGCCGTCTTGTACCCGTCCTGGAAGGCGAGGCCCTTGCCGTAGGGCCCGTAGCTCAGGAGGGCGGGAAATCTGCCTTCGCCGTCCGGGCGGAAGACGTCGGCGCGCAGCACGAGGCCGTCGTCCACCCGGATCGGGACGTCCCATTCGATCTTCATGAAGTTATTCTAGTTGGAGCAGCTCGATCAGCGTCGGGCCGTATCGCTCGAGCTTGCGCATGCCGATGCCTGGAATGGCCGACAAGGCATCGAGGTCGCGCGGCCGCGCCGCGGCGATCGCGGCGAGCGTCGCATCGTGGAACACGACGTACGGCGGCACCGACTGGCTGCGCGCCTGCGCGGTACGCCACGCCTTGAGCCGCTCGAATACTTCCGGATTGACGGCGGATCCGATGTGAGCCTTGGCCGGCCTGGACCGCGACTTGCGCCCGCTAGCGCGGCGCATCTCCACGCGCTGCTCGCCCTTGAGGACCGGGCGGCTCGCCTGCGTCAGGCGCAGAGCGCCGTAGGAGTCGTGGTCCGGGCGCGCATAGCCGAGCGCCACGAGCTGGCGGAACACGCTGCGCCAGGTCGGCTCGTCCAGGTCCGCGCCGATGCCGAACACGCCGAGCTCGGCGTGATTCCACTGCTCGACGCGGTCGGTGGCCTTGCCGCGCAGCACATCGATGAGGTGCACGGCGCCGAAGCGCTGGCCGGTGCGGTAGATGCACGAGAGCGCCTTGCGCGCGGCGTCGGTCGCATCCCAGGTCTGCGGCGGATCGAGACAGGTATCGCAGTTCCCGCAGGGTGGGCCTTCCTCGCCAAAGTAGTGCAGCAGCCGCACGCGCCTGCAGCCGGCGCTCTCGCAGAAGCCGAGCAGCGCATCGAGCTTCGCGAAGGACACGCGCCGGAACTCCTCACTGCCCTCGGACTGCTCGAGCATGCGGCGCAGGTTCACGAGATCGCCCAGGCCGTAGGTCATCCACGCATCCGCCGGCTCGCCGTCGCGACCGGCGCGGCCGGTTTCCTGGTAGTACGCCTCGATGCTCTTCGGCAGATCGAGGTGCGCGACGAAGCGCACGTCGGGTTTGTCGATGCCCATGCCGAAGGCGATCGTGGCGACGATGACCTGGCCCTCCTCGCGCTGGAACCGCTCCTGGTTTGCGGCGCGCGCCGCCGGGTCCATCCCCGCGTGGTAGGGCAGCGCGGCGATGCCTTCCCCCGCGAGCCAGGCGGCCGTTTCGTCGACCTTCTTGCGCGACAGGCAGTAGACGATGCCCGCTTCCCCCGGATGCTGCTCGCGGATGAAGCGCAGCACCTGGGCGCGCGCATCGAGCTTCTCGACGACCGTGTAGCGGATGTTGGGTCGGTCGAAGCTGGAGATGAAAAGGCGCGCGCCCTCCAGCGCGAGCCCGCGCACGATCTCGGCGCGGGTATGCGGATCCGCGGTGGCTGTGAGCGCGATGCGCGGCACGTCCGGGAAGCGCTCGTGCAGCACCGAGAGCTGCAGGTACTCCGGCCGGAAGTCGTGGCCCCATTGCGACACGCAGTGCGCCTCGTCGATCGCGAAGAGCGCGAGCCTCGATCCTTCGAGAAGATTCAGCGTGCGCGGCATCAGCAGCCGTTCGGGCGCTACGTAGAGCAGGTCGAGCTCACCATTGGAAAAATCTTTTTCGATGAGCTGGGCTGCGCGCGCTTCCAGCGTCGAATTCAGGAACGCCGCGCGCACGCCGAGCTGGCGCAGCGCCGCCACCTGGTCCTGCATCAGCGCGATGAGCGGCGACACCACGATCGCGGTGCCCTCGCGCAGCAGCGCCGGCAGCTGGTAGCACAGCGACTTGCCTCCGCCCGTGGGCATCAGCACCAGCGCGTCGCCGCCCGCGGCGACGCGCAGCACGATCTCCTCCTGCGCCCCGCGCCAGCCGGCGTGGCCGAAGACGCTTTTCAGGAGGTCGAGGGCCCGGCCCGTCAACGCTCGGGCCGATCCTGCATGGAGCCCCGCATTTCACCCAATTGCGCCGAGAGCGAGTTCTCGATTTCGCTGAGCCGGGTGTCGAGATGGGCGCGCAGCTCGGTAAAGCGCGACGCCTCGGCCTGGTCGGCGAGCTCGCGGCTCGCCTGCAGCTCCTTCTCGCGACGGCGCCACTCGAAGATCACCGTGGTCTGCAGGTAGACCACGTAGAGCAGAAACAAGGCGGTGAGGATTCCCAGCAGGGCAAGCATGATGAGGCCGAGCGGCGCCTGGACGTGGGCCACGCCGAAGGACAGCGTGGTGGGCGCGACGAAGGCGCTCCAGTTCAGCACGGCGAAGATCACGACCAGCGCAACGACGACGAGCAGGGCGACTGTGCGAAGAGGCATGGGCGCACCATAATTACCACAGCTGCCCCAACCCATGGAGAAATGAAATGAACCCTGCACTCGCCGCCGGAGCCGCCGCTCTCTACGCCCTCGCCTTCGCGTCAGCCGCCTCCGCCCAGAGCGGCAACAACCTCGAGATCATCCACCATCCGAACTACGACAAGAGCGTCTTCATGCCGTTCTCGCCCGCGATCAAGGTGAAGAGCGGCAAGATCCTGTGGCTCGCGGGCGGCACGGCGCTGCCGGTCTACCACGACCACCCGCACAAGCGCGAGCAGGTCCTCCAGTACCTCGGCAACGACCTCGAGGCCCAGATCCGGCGCACCATGGACGGCATCATGGAGACGCTGAAGGCCGCCAACGCCTCGCCCAAGGACGTGGTCCACGTCTTCATCTTCCGCACCCGGCCGCGCACCGGCGACATCGGGCGCTCGAGCGCGGTGGTCAATTCCTACTTCGCGCCCTTCAACCACAAGCCGGCCACCACCAACATGGCCGTGCTCGAGCTGGGCGAGCCCGAGCAGCTGGTCGAGATCCAGGTGGTCGCGGTGGTTGACAACTAAGAGGGTTCTACTCGCCTTCCCAATAGCCGACCTGCGAATCCGAGCGGTTGACGTAGCGGATCGAATCGGAGAGCACCCCGATCTTGCCGGAGTCGGGGTACTCGCAGACCTCGGGGTACTGCATCGTGCTGACGGCGAGGTATTTCAGCTCGTCGGCGCCGGTGTTGACGATCTGGTGCGCGAGCTCCGGCCCGCCCGGGGGGCAGGCAATGAAGTCGCCGGCACGGACCGGGAAGGTCTCCGCGCCGATGCGCACCTCGCCGCGGCCCTGGAGGATGTAGAACATCTCCTCGTTCGAGCGGTGGTTGTGGAACGGATAGGCGCGCTTTCCCGGCGGCACGGCGGTCAGGTTGTAGCCGAGCTTCTTCGCGCCGATCTGCCGGCCGATCTGGCCGGTGCGCGCGTCGAAGCGCTCTGCCGCGGCGCCCTGCGGCGCGAACTGAGGCGGACGCGGCTCCAACGCCACGTCGGCGATATTGATGATGTGCTTGTTCATTGAATTTCGAGGAGCCCCTTTACGGGGCTAATGGCCTGTGTACATCCCGAAGAAAGACCGTGAGATCGGTGGTCGGCGGACGCGCCGGAACCTCGTACATCATCTGCGCGACGAAGCCGCGGTGGTAGCTCGTATGGTTGACCAGGTGCTGCAGCATCTCGCCGCGGGTCATGGCGCCTTCGCCGCCGCCGACGAACGTGAATTTCACTTTCTCACCTAACGCCGCGTCGGCGATTCGATCGCTCCAATCGATGTACCAGTGGTCGAGGTCCTCCTGCGCGCGCCACAGCTCGGCGAGCGGCGGATGGTCCGGCGTGTTGCGCGCGCTGTAGGCGTGGCTGCGGCCTTCCAGGTGCGCCTGGAAGATGCGGTCGATCACGTAGTTGTGGTTCAGCGTGTGCACCATGTTCCGGAACACGCTGCGCCGCGGCTTCACCGCCTCGCCTTCCGGCAGCGCCGCCACCGCGGCGAAGATGAACTCGTTCGCCCACGCGTTGTAGCGCGTGAGCGTCCGGGCATCACTTCGCTGCACGCTAGAAACCTATGGTGAGTCCGACGTTGAGGACCGGATAGTACTTCGCGTTCTTCAGCTTGTCCTCGAGCTGCGCCTGCTGCGAGGCGACCTGGCTCTGGAGCGAGCTGCACTGCCCCGCCGAGAGCGAGCCGCAGTTGGCGGTGAGCGAGGCTTGAGGCGAGCCCTGGAACATCACGCCCAGGTCGGCGTAGAAATTGACGCCCGCTCCCGACACACGTCCGTAGCCGATGCCGAGGTACGGCGCCGCACTGTTGCCCGGCTTCACCGTGCCGCTGATGCTGCCGCCGTTCACCTGGTCGCTCTGCACGTCGAACTTATTCTGGTTGAAGATGAAGCCCCCGGTGAAGCGGAAGAGCGGCCCGAGCGGGGCGAAATCGAGGAAGGTGTTGAGGTTCGAGAGCTTGAGCTTGCCGTGGTAGGTGATGTTGGTGTCGACGTCGTGGTCCACGCTGCCGCCCGAGTATCCGAGCCGGGCGCTCAGCGTCGGCGCGAGGTCCCACGCGACGTCGGCGCCGAGGCCGGTCGTGCCGATGCGCGCCCCGATGCCCGCCGCCTGCGCCGACCCGGCCGCGGCGAGGGCAAGTCCCGCCACTGTGAATTTGAGCGTTCTCATGGGGACTCCACTAGGTTGAGATAACCGGACTGTACCGACCGGCGCAGGGGGCTTCCATGGCCCAGTTGGCATTTAGCAACGAAAACGGTTCTAAGCACTACAAAATGAAGCTCACCGCGCCCAGCGACGCGAGCTCCATCGCATCCAGGATCGCCTCGCGTCCCGCGATCTTGAGCCGTCCGTCCTCCTTGCGCAGGAGATAGCGGTAGCGGCCGACATACTGCCGCGCGTCGTCGTTGCTGCGATAGCGGTAGACGGCGAAATTCGCCTCCACGCGCAGCGGCTGCCGTTCCACGATTCTCACGTTGGTAATCAACCGGCGGGTACGCGACGGCGGAAACTCGGCGTGCGCGTTGCGGTCCTTCAGGCGCGCGACGCGCGAGCGGATCCGGGCGATGTCGTCGGCGATGGTAAAGAGCGTGCCGCCCGGATCGGACTCGGGCCGGTCGTTGGACGGCACGCGGTAGTAAGCGTCGGCGGTGAGCAGCGCGAGCCACTCGTCGAGCTTCCAGGCGTCGAGGAGCGCGGCTTCCTCGTACAGGAAGGCCTCGACCTCTTGCCGTGTCATCGGGACATCAGGTTGTCCCATTGGATCCAGAACGCACGCAAGTGGAGCTCGTCGGTGTTGAGCTGCTCGCCCTCTTTGGCCATGCCGCGGCTCATCGGCGACCAGGGCACCTCGCGGTAGGCGGCGAGGCCCTGCTGCACGGATTCGAGCGCGGCGATGTCGTCGGGCGTGGCGAAGCCGCCGGGCCCGTAGAAGGTGAGGAAGCTGTCGAGCCGCACCGCGCGCGCGGTGGCGCTCTCCTCCTTCGGTCCGAGGGCCCAGGCGGTCACGCGCATGCGGTCGGCGGAGAGCGGCTGGAAGGTCCGGATGGTCACCGAAGAGCCGTCGGCGAGGACCAGGTTCGGGAACACGATCAGGTTGCGGTTGGTGTCGGCCACTCGCGCGGCGCGCGCTTCGCCCAGGCGCGCGACGAGCTCGGCGCGGATCTTCTCGAGCTCGGGCTTCGCCGCCTCGCCGTAGATGGGGATCCAGCGCGCCACCGGCCGGCCGCGGAAATTGACGTTGTCGGTCGTGGCGTGCCCGTTGCCGAGATCCTTGCCCACGCCGTGCGCCGGCAGCATGTGCCCCTTCTCGGGCCGCTTCATCTCGACGCCCGAGTTCTTGAGGTAGTCGAGCCAGGTGGAATGGGTGCTGAGGAGGTGATAGTCGTCGAAGCTGTTCTCGACCAGGAGCTTCCAGTTCGCACGGATGTCGTATTCCTGCGTGCCCTGGATGACCTGCATCTCGCCCGAGGGTGACTGGTCGATCACCAGGTCGATGTACTCCTTCGCGTTGCCGAGGTATTCGTCGAGCGAAACCGCATCGGCATCGAAATTCAGGAACACGAAGCCGCGATACGCATCTACTTTGGGAGGTTGTTTCAAGGAAAACTGCTTCTTGTCAAAGCCAGGCGGGTAGGCCGACTGCCCCGGCACCGCATAGAGGCCGCCGTCGCGGTCGTAGGTCCAGCCGTGATAGAAGCAGGTGTAGCGCTCGGCGTTCCCTTCGCGGCTGCGGCACACGAGCGAGCCGCGATGCCGGCAGGTATTCAGGAACACGCGGACCTGGTTCTCGCCGTTTCTGCAGAAGATCAGCGGCCGGCCGGCGACGAGCCGCGTCTTGAAATCGCCGGGCGCGGCAAGCTCCGACTCGTGCCCGACGTAGATCCAGCAGCGGTCGAAAATGCGCCGCTGCTCGAGATCGTGGATCGCGGGGTCCACCAGCGCCGCGCGGTTCACCTCGAAGCGAAATGCCTGCGGCTCGTTGACGACCAGGCGCATGGAACGCCTCATTATAATGAGCACGCCATGAGAACCCTTTGGCTGGCGCTCGCCGCGCTCTGTTTTTCGCTATCCACGCTCGCCCAGGACTTTCCCAGCCGCCCGGTGCATGTCATCGTGCCCTATACGCCGGGCACCGGCGCCGACATCCTCGCGCGCCTCCTCGGGCCGAAGCTCGGCGAGCGCTGGAAGGTCGCCGTGGTCGCCGAGAACAAGCCCGGCGCCACCGGCAACATCGGCGCCGAGTTCGTCGCCAAGGCGGAGCCCGACGGTCACACCCTGCTCTTCGTCGCGACCTCTTTCGGCACCACGCCGGCGCTGCAGAAGGCCCTGCCGTACGACCCGGTGAAGAGCTTCGAGCCGGTGGCCCTGATCGCAACCAGCGGGCTGGTGGTCGTGGTGAATCCGAAGGTACCGGCGCGCTCGATGAAGGATCTGATCGCGCTCACGAAGCGCCAGCCCGGCCAGATGCACTACTCATCGCCCGGCAACGGCGGGCCGCAACATCTCGCCATGGAGCTGATCAAGCTCGAGACCGGCATGAGCATCGTGCACGTGCCGTACAAGGCGGCCGCGGGCGCGCTCACCGACGTCGTGGGGGGGCATATCGAGGCCACGATCGCTGCGGTGCAGACCGCGCACCCGCACGTCCAGGCAGGCAGGCTGCGCGCGCTCGCCGTCATGAGCGATGAGCGCTCTCCAGCCTATCCCGACGTTCCGACGATGAAGGAGCAGGGCCTGCCCGACCTCGAGGTCGAGACCTGGTACGGCTCTTTCGTGCCCGCGGGCACGCCGGAAGCCGTGATCCGCGAGATCAACGCCGGCATCAATGCCGCGCTCAAGGACACGCAGGTGCGCGAGGCGATCGAGAAGCAGGGCATGACGCCCGTCGGTGGGGCGCCGCAGCGCCTCGGCAACCTGGTGAAGAGCGAGCTGCCGCGCTGGAACCGGGTGGTCAAGGAAGCCGGAATCAAGGCCGACTGAGAGGGAAACGATTACGGAACAGCTCGAAGATCTGGTTGCCGCCTACCGCATCCTCGCGGCGCACGGCGTGATCGACGCCTATGGACACGTCAGCTTGCGCTCGCCGCGCAATCCGCAGCGCTATTACCTTGCGCGCTCCGTCGCCCCTGAATTGGTGGAAGAGAGAGATCTGATCGAGTACGACCTCGACAGCCGTCCGCTCGACCCCGAAGTTGGCAAACCGGGCCGCGAGTCGGTGAACGAGCGCTTCATCCACGGCGAGATCTACCGCGCCCGCCCCGAGGTGATGTGCGTGGTGCACAACCACTCGCCCTCCGTCATTCCGTTCAGCGTCACGGGCGTGCCGATGCGCGCGCTCTACCACATGGCTTCCTTCATCGGCGAGGGCCTGCCGAACTTCGAGATCAGGGACGTGCGCAAGGGCACCGATCTCCTGGTGAAGGACGCGGTTCTGGGCAAGGCGCTTGCGGTGACCCTGGCGAAGAAGCCCGCCGCGCTGATGCGCGGCCACGGCTCGGTGGTAGTCGGCGAGAACCTGCCGCGCGCGGTCGGGCGCAGCGTCTATCTGGAGCAGAGCGCGCGCATGCAAATGCAGGCGATGGCGCTCGCCGGCGCAAGCGGCAGCATCACTTATTTGGACGACGCCGAAGTGCACGCTTCGGTCGCGCGCCAGGACTACTACCGCGCCTGGCCCCTCTGGCGCGCCAAGGCTTTGCAGCGTTCATGAATCGAGACCTCTGCGCGCTTACAGCGTGCGAGTTGTTGGAAGGCTTCCGCACCCAGACCCTCTCGCCGGTCGAGGTCACCAAGGCGGTCCTCGCCCGGATCGAAGCGCTCAATCCGCGGCTGAACGCCTTCAATCTGGTCTCGGACCAGGCGCTCGACGAGGCCAAGGCCTCCGAGACGCGCTGGTCGAGCGGCCAGCCTAAGGGCCTGCTCGACGGCGTGCCGGTGTCGATCAAGGACATCATCCTGACGCGCGGCTGGCCGACGCTGCGGGGCTCGAAGACGGTGAGCCCGAAGGGCCCGTGGAACGAGGACGCGCCCGCGACCGCGCGGCTGCGCGAGCACGGCGCGGTGCTCATCGGCAAGACCACCACGCCCGAGTTCGGCTGGAAAGGCGTGACCGACAGCCCGCTCACCGGGATCACGCGCAACCCGTGGAATCCGGACAAGACGCCAGGCGGCTCCTCGGGCGGCGCCGCGGTCGCGGTGGCCTGCGGCATGGGCGCGCTCGCGGTGGGCACCGACGGCGGCGGCTCGATCCGGATTCCGTCGAGCTTCACCGGGATCTTCGGCATCAAGCCTTCGTTCGGCCGCGTGCCCGCCTGGCCGCTCTCGCCCTTCGGCACGGTGGCGCACCTCGGCCCGATGACCCGCAGCGTGACCGACGCCGCGCTCATGCTGAGCGTGATGTCGCTGCCCGACGCGCGCGACTGGCACGCCCTGCCCTACGAGCCGCGCGACTACCGCGCCGGGCTCGAGGACGGCGTCCGCGACCTGCGCATCGCGTACTCGTCGAACCTGGGCTACGCCGACGTCGATCCCGAGGTCGCCGGCATCGTGCGCGGCGCGATCGGCGTCTTCGCCGAGCTCGGCGCACGCGTGGACGAGCGGCATCCGGGATTCGAGAACGCCGGCCCGATCTTCCAGACGCACTGGTTCTCGGGCGCCGCGGCGCTGATCCGCACGGTGAAGGACACGAAGCCGGTCGACCCGGGCCTCCTCGAGGTCGCGGCGCAGGGCGAGAAAATCACCGCCGCCGAGCTGATGGACGCGCAGATGAAGCGCGGCGCGCTCGGCACGCACATGAATCTCTTCCACCGCGACTACGACCTCCTCGTCACGCCGGCGCTCGCGGTCGCCGCCTTCGACGTCGGCCAGGAGACGCCGGTCAAGGGACGCTGGACCGAGTGGACGCCCTTCACCTACCCGTTCAACCTCACCGGGCAGCCCGCGGCGGCGATTCCCTGCGGGTTCACGAAGGCGGGCCTGCCCGTCGGACTGCAGATCGTCGGGCCGCGCTTCGCCGACGCCCTCGTCCTGCGCGCCGCGCGCGCCTTCGAGACCGCCCGGCCCGTCAAACTGCCCGATCTTTCGTAGGAGACGAACATGAAGATTGGCGTTCTTGGATCAGGTGATGTAGCGAAGGCGCTGGCCGCCGGCTTTCTCAAGCATGGCCATGAGACCACGATGGGCACGCGCGATCGCGCGAAGCTCTCGGAATGGGCGGCGACTCAGAATCCGCGCGCCAGGATCGGCAGCTTTGCCGAGGCCGCCGCCTTCGGCGAAGTCGTCGTCCTGGCGGTGAAAGGCTCCGCTGCAGCGGATGCGCTGCGTGCGGCCGGCGGCGGAAATCTGGCCGGCAAGCCCGTCATCGACGCAACGAACCCCATCGCCGATGCGCCGCCAAGCGACGGCGTGCTCAAGTTCTTCACCAATCTCGACGAATCCCTGATGGAGCGGCTGCAGCGCGAGTTCGGGAACGCGCGTTTCGTAAAGGCCTTCAACTCGGTAGGCAGCGCGCGCATGGTCAATCCGCAGTTCGCCGGCGGCAAGCCGACCATGTTCATCTGCGGGAACGACGAGGCGGCCAAGAAGACGGTCGGCCGCCTGCTGGAACAGTTCGGCTGGGAGGCGGCCGACATGGGCAAGGTCCAGGGCGCCCGCGCCATCGAGCCTCTGTGCATGTTGTGGTGCATCCCCGGTTTTCTGCGCAATGAGTGGACCCATGCTTTCAAGCTGCTCAGGTGAAGCCAGCCGCGGGAGCTTGCTCGTCTCGCACCTTAGGCTTGCTCGTCTCGCACCTTAGGCTTGCGCGACTCGCGCCTTAGTAATAGCGTTCCGCTCCAGGAGGACAACAACAATCGCCATGCCGGACAACGAGGCGGCCAGAATCGCGGCCGCCGCGCGGCGCTTTCTGAGCCTCTTCTCGCTCAACGACGCGGCGAAGATCGCTGCCTGCTACACCGACGACGCCGAGATCCTCGCCACCAACAGGATTCCGATCCGTGGCCGCGCCGCGATCGAATCCGTGTTCAAGTTCACCAACCGCCCCGGACATACGCTCGAGTTCCAGACCGCGGAGCTCGATGTCCAGGGGAACACCGCGATCGAGATAGGCGCCTACGTGCGCAGGCAGAGGGACGGCTCGACCTTCAATCGCGGGCGCTACATCGTGATCTGGAAGCGCGTCGGCGACGAGTGGAAGATCCACCGCGACATGTTCGCGAGCCAGCCGGGCGTCGGGTTGGGGCGCCCGACATGAGCTGGGTCACGGCCAATAATCTGGCGGGCTTGCGTCGCCGCAAGGTTGAGGTGCAGCCATGAAAATCGACGGCGGCTGCCACTGCGGGGATCTAGGCTCGGTGAAGAAGGTCCCGCGCCAGCCCTAGCCAGCCGCCCGCGGCCAGGGCGAAGGCCTGGCACGCCGCTACGGTGCAAATCCAGGCGGAGCAAACCACAGCGTTGAATTCGCCGACCACCTGCGCCGCGCCCGTGACCGCCTTCTTCGAGCGTACGCGCACGATGAGAAGCGTGCCGTCGTAGCGCTGCGCAAGCTCGCCCGGGAAAAAGCGCTCGATGCCGCCCGAATCGTTTCCGAGGAATCTCTGGTACGCAGCCGGCACGTTGCGGTAGGGACAGACCGGGTACCTGATCTCCTCGTACATGGCGCTACCGTAGCGCCGGAGGCATTAATTCACTGGCGCGCCGGTCCGCGCGCGGGTGGTCCAACCTGCCAAGTCACCTGCGCACGACGAGCCGATCTCTGCGGCTTCGGCGGGCGTCGCGTAGTTCGAATGAATCTCCCGGCGGCCGTTTGTCAGCCCCGGCGAGCGCCTTTTGTGTCTTCCGCGCACGTTTGTTTCATGTGTTTCACTTGATCCCGCTGTCCTGCCGCGCCCTCTAAGGCATTGGACAATCAGCGAAAAGAAACATCGGGTTCTAGAACTGAAACGCTTGGCGTGATCCCGCATGATAGAAAAATCACAAAAACCAAGGGGAATAAGTCATGCGTGCTCTTACCACCTCACTGCTCTTGCTTGCATTCAGCGCGCGCCTCGCATTCGCTGCCGACGATCCGCTCGCAAGCCGCGCGCAGGTCGAGCAGCTCGCGGCAAACCTGGCCGCGGAGCTCTCGCGACTATGCCCGCCGGCGCAGCCGGGAGACCAGGCCGCATTCGATCGGTGCCGTCATGCGCTGTGGGAGGACTCGACGCTCAGGCGCAGCCTCACGCCGATCGTGCTCTGGGGTCGCGTCAAGGACAGCGATCCCGACGCACGCCTCAAGGAGACGAACCTCACGCAGTTTGCGCCCGACGTCCTCACCGGCATGTACGTGCCGCTCTTCATGTTCAACGGCAAGCACGTGGTCGAGTACCTGCCTGCAGAACAACTTTTCCGTGTCACGCTGGAAACCGCGTTTCGCAACCGGCTCCCGCCAGGACAGTTCCCCTACCCGTTCTGGCACGAAGACGCCAAGTGGACCGCCTATCAGGGCGCCAACGCAGTACTGCTGTGGATCGATCCCAAGACGGTGAAGGTGAAAGTCGGGCAGTACACCAACCGCGCTCCGAACAAGCCGATCGTTTCCAGCGAGTTCGTTCGCGCGCCGAAGTTCGACGGCAAGTGGATGTGGACCGACGCCGACGGCCACGAGCAGCCGCAGGCTACGCTGTTCGACGGCTTGTTCCGGCCCGACAATCCGTACGCCGCGAAGCTCGATGTCGCCTATAAGGATTTCGCGCTCAAGCTGCGGGACGGCCAGTGCCTCGACTGCCACGTGCCGAACAACCCGGAGAAGATGAAGAAGCTGGTGCTGCTGCAGTCGCCCGCCCATGCCGCAGCCGAGATCACGCGCGTAATGGAGGCGGTGCGCAAGGACAAGATGCCGCTCGACCAGACCGGCATCGAGGCGCCGCTCGACGAGCCGATCAAGAAGGCGCTGCTCCAGGAGGGCGCCGCCTTCGAAGCGCTGGTCAAGGCCGCGAAGGCCTGGGAGAAAGACCGCGGCAAGTCCATGGGCAGCGTCCCGGGCGCGCCGGCGAAGAAGCCGTGACCCGCTTGGGGTTAGAACCCGGATTTCTCTTATCCGTTTGTCCGAAGCGTCAAAGACCGTGAACTAGCGGGCTTCCGCTCTCCCCTGAGGTCCGGCAGTATCGCCGGCGAACTTCAGGGGAGCCTGTAATGAACAACAAGATCAGCGTCCGGCTGGCGTCCGCGGTCCTTGCCTGCGCGCTCGCGGCAGTCGCGTACGGCACGGCCGCTCAGCAGTACGGCACAGCCGCCCAGCAACAAGGCACGGCAGCTCAGCAAAAGAAGAAGGCACGAGCGCCCAAGGACCCTGTCGTCAAGGAGCGGCTCGTCTTTGCAGTGAACGAGGGCGCAACCACCTCCGTCACGCACGTGGAGCTGCTCCAGCGCTACGCCCCGCTCGCGAACGCGATGGAGACTGCCCTGCGCCGGCCCGTCAAGGTCGAGGTGTACCCCGATACCGGGCGGTTCCGCTCGGAGCTCGAGCGTCAGCGGCGCTTCGATCTCGTGTTCGGCAAGACCGTGAACCTGCTGGCGGGCATGGTCCGCGACAAGAAGTATGAGGCGATCGTCAAGACCAAGACGCCCTACGTCGCCGGCTTCATCACCATGAAGGACAGTCCCATCAAGAACCCCGCCGACATGCGCGGCAAGGTGGTGATGATGCCCGAGCGCGTGTTCACCACCAAGCTGGGCGAGGCCAAGCTGCGCGACCTCGGCTTCAAGGAAAACGAGGTCACCGTCCGCTACACCAGGTTCCAGGAGGCCGTCGCGAGCTCGGTGGAAAACGGCTCCGCCGACATCGGCGTGGTGAATCCGACCGTGAAGCAGGAATGGCTGAAGAAGGGAAACCCCGTCCTGCTGGAAGCGAAGGCGGTGCCGAACTGGTCGATCATCGCCTCGTCGACGCTCACGCCGGCCGAGATCAACCGCCTGCGCAACGCCTTGATCGCCCTGAAGGATTCCGAGCACGGAAGCGAAGTGCTCAAGAACATCAGCGTGCCGGAGTTCGTCGCCGCGACCAACGCCGAGTACGTCGAGCTGCTCAAGTACATCGGCGAGTGACGCCGGGGCGCTAGAGCGCCGGTTTCTGTCCCGGCGGGGCGTAGTTGGACGGGACCTCGCCGCTCAGCGCTTCCAGGAACGACACGATCTCGGCAACGCTCGTGTCTTCCAGCTCGCGACCGAGCTGGACGTACGCCATGACGCGCACCGCGCTGTCCAGCCGGTCCACCGAGCCGTCGTGGAAGTACGGCGCGGTCTTCGCCACGTTGCGCAGCATCGGCACGCGGAACACGTAGCGGTCTTCCTCTTTTTTGGTGATCGCGAAGCGGCCCTGATCGACCTTCTTCGAGCCGGTCACGAGCCAGTAGTCCTTCGCCGGGCCGAATTTCTGCAGCGTCGTGCCGCCCAGGTTGGGCCCGTTATGGCAGTGGGCGCAACCCATCGTGATGAAGGTGCGCAGGCCGGTCTTCTGCTGCTCCGTGAGCGCGCCGTCGTCGCCGGCCAGGAAGCGATCGAAGGGCGCCGGCGTGGTGAGGGTCGCCTGGTAGGCGGCGAGCGCGCGGCCGTAGTTCTTCGCCGACACGGGCTCCGCGTCCTGCGGATACGCCGCGCTGAACGCCGGCGCGTACTTGAGCTCGTTCATTTTCGCGACCGCCGCTTCCTTCGAGGGGAAGCCCATCGAGCCGTTGAGCGAGCCTTCGGCCTGATCGGCGGCGCTCTTTCGGTCCCCTAGCCAGCGCAGCGCGGGCTGGGCGGTGGCATTGAATACGGTCGGCGAATGGCGCGAGGTCAGCGCGGCGCGCGCGTCGGGCGAGAAGGGCCGCCGGTCCGCGCCCCAGTCGCGCGCGGTATGGCAGCTCGCGCACGCGGTCTTGCCGTCGAGCGAAAGCCGCGGATCCCAGAACAGCGCCCTGCCGAGCTCGGCTTCGGGCGACCCTGCCGTCGTGCTCGCCTTGATCTCGCCGAACAGCGCCGCGGCTTGGCGCCGCAGCGGCTCGTCCGCTCTTGCGCCGGCAGCGACGCCGAGCGCGGCAATCAATACGGTGAGCGCGGAAATATTCATCGGCGCCACGATACGCGAGCCCGCGCCCGCAGGATGGTCACAGTGCGCACCCGCGTGGGGGCAGCGCTGTCAAATTCCGTTCGCTGCCAATGACCGTTCGCTGTCAATTTCCGTATGACTCGCTAGCGTCCCGGAGGGGCGTAATTGGAAGGGATGGCGCCGGTCAACGCTTCAAGAAACCACACGATCTCGGCGACGGTCGGGCCGTCCAGCTCGCGGCCGAGCTGTACGCTCGCCATGATGCGCACCGCACGATCCAGGCGTTCCACCGAGCCGTCGTGGAAGTACGGCGCGGTCTTCGCGACATTGCGCAGCATCGGCACGCGGAACACGTAGCGGTCTTCCTCTTTCCTGGTGATCGAGAAGCGGCCCTGATCGATCTTCTGCGAGCCGGTCTCGAGCCAGTAGTCCTTCGCCAGCCCGAATTTCTGCAGCGTCGTGCCGCCGAGGTTGCGCCCGCTATGGCAGAGGGCGCAGCCCACCGCGATGAAGGCGCGCAAGCCGGCCTTCTGGCGCTCAGAGAGGGCGCCGTCATCGCCCGCGAGGAAGCGGTCAAACGCCGCCGGGGTGACGAGCGTCGCCTCGTAGGCCTGGAGCGCCAGCCCGTAGTTGCGGGTCGACAACGGCTCCGGGCCACGGGGGAACACGGCGCGGAACTGCTCCGCGTAGCCGAGCTCGCGGAGCTTGGCGAGTGCAGCCTCGCGCGAGGCAAAGCCGAGCGACCCGGTCAGCGAGCCTTCGGCCTGGTCGGCGGCGTCCTTGCGGTCTGCAAGCCAGCGCGTCATGGGCTGGCTCGTCGCGTTGAACACCGTAGGCGAATGGCGCGAGGTCAGCTCGCCGCGCGCGTCGGGCGAAAAAGGCCGCCGATCCGCGCCCCAGTCCCGGGCGAGATGGCAGCTGGCGCACGCCGTCTTGCCGTCGAGCGACACGCGCGTGTCCCAGAAGAGCGCCCGGCCGAGCTCGGATTGCGGGGATGCCACCGCCGTGCCCGCCTTGATCTCTCCGAACAACAGCTCGGCTTCGCGCCTCAACGGCTCGTCCGCGCTTGCAGCCACGACGGCAACCGCCGCCACGACGCCCGCTGCGGCTATGCTCCGCTTCATGGTTTCTCCCCTCCCGCCTAATGCTACGAACAATGCTACGAACGAGCCGTTTCAGTGGTGTATCCACTTTGTTTCCGGGGATGAAACATCGGCGGTGCTGGATCGCGCGATCGGCGCAGAAGCGAAAGCGCTCTTCGTCGCCGGTCACGGCGCGGGGAGCGACATGAACCATCGCAGCGTGCTCAAGCTTTCAGAAGTCTTGCGCGGGCGGGGCTTCGACGTGGTGCGGTTCAACTTCCTCTACCGGGAGAAAGGCGGCCGCGCGCCCGACCGCATGCCCAAGCTTCAGACGTGCATGAAATCGGTAGTGGAGGATTGCCGGCGGTTCACGGGGTCAGGGAAGAAGCTCATCATCGGCGGCCGCTCGATGGGCGGAAGGGTCGCCTCGATGCTCGCCGCCGAGGGCTTCGCCTGCGACGGGCTGCTACTCCTCGCCTACCCGCTGCACCCTGCCGGGCAGCCCGAGAAGCTGCGCGACGCGCACCTGCCGAAGATCAAGGTTCCGGTGCTCTGCATCAACGGCACGCGCGACTCGCTCTGTGACCGGATACTCATGGAGCGCGCCCTTGGATCCGTGAAGACGCGCTGGGACATGAGGTGGCTCGAGGGAAAGGACCATTCCTTTCCCGTCAGCGACGAGATCGGCGAGCTTGCGGAGCGCTGGCTAGGAGCATTTGAGAAGTGAGCTCCTCAATCGAGCCGCATCTGAGCGACTTCGATCACTTGCTTCCACTTCGCCGTTTCGCTCCGGATGAATCCGGCCAGCTCGGCCGGCGTGCCGGGAGCGGGCTCGGCGCCCTGCGCGAGCAGCATTTCGCGCGTCGCGGGACTGTTCAGAATCTCGACTGCGTCGCGATGCACCTTCCGGATGATCGCTTCCGGCGTGCGTGCGGGCGCAAGCAGCGCAATCCAGTACTGGGATTCCAGCTCCGGCATTCCCAGCTCCAGCACGCTTGGCACGTCGGGTGCGCCGGAGAAGCGCTCTTCGCTGGTGATGGCGTAGGCCTTCACCTTCCCCGCCTTCAGGTGTGGCAACGCGACGGGCACGAGCATGAAACCCGCGCTGACCTCGCCGGCGAGCAGTGCAATCATCGATGCCGCGGAGCCCTTGTAGTGAACGGACGCCAGGTTGGCGCCGACGAGCTGCTTGAAATGCTCGTTCGCGACGTGCGGCACGGTTGCCGGACCGGCATCACCGAAATGCACCGGCTGCCGCTGGTGACGGACATAGTCGATGAATTCGCGCAGGTCAGCGGCGCGAACGGAAGGATGGGCAACGAGGAGCATTGGCGCCTTCGTTACCAGGGTGATGGGCGCCAGGTCTCGCGAAGGCTCGTACGGCAGGCTCTTGTTCAGCGTGGGCGCCGCGGCAAGCGCCGTACGGTCGGACACCAGCAAGGTATAGCCGTCCGGCGCCGCCTGTGCCGCAACTGCGGTGCCTATGGTCATGCCTGCGCCGGCCCGGTTTTCGACGAATGCCGGCTGCTTCCAGCGCGCGCTTAGTTGCACGGCGAGGTGGCGCGCCACGATGTCGATGAAGTTGCCGGCCGTGCCGGTCACGATGCGGACCGGCTTGGCCGGCCACTCCTGAGCCTGCGCCGAAGCGACGAGGTTCAAGCTCACCGCCACCGCGATCGCCATGCTGCGAATGCCTGTCATGTCGCCTCCTCCGGGAACTAGCGCGCCGGATGTTGACAGTGGGCGAAGTTGCCTGCAAGGATGCGCAATTCACCAAGCGTTAACTATCGATTAACTCATGGAGCTGCGCGACATCGAGTATTTCGGCGTGATCGCCGAGCACGGGAACATGCGCCGGGCTGCCGAGGCGCTCGGGCTCTCGCCGCCCGCGCTGAGCAAGAGCCTGCGCCGGCTCGAGACGTCCATGGAGGCGCGGCTCGCGCAGCGCACGGGCAAGGGCGTTCGCCTTACGCCGATGGGTGAGGCGCTCGCGGCGCAAGCCCTGCGCCTGCGCCTGACCCTCCAGGACATCACGCGCGAAGCGTCGGACCTCAACCATGGCCGCTCCGGACATTTGCGCATCGGCGCGGGTCCCACCGATTGCGAATGGCTGCCCGCAGCATGCACACGCCTGTTGGCGGAGGCGCCCAAGCTTCGCATCGACATCACCATCAGCGATAACGACGAGCTGGTGCCGCTGATCCTCGATGGCAAGCTCGACCTCGCCCTCAACACCCTTCCACCGCAGCTTGAGGAAGGCGTCGAGCACATTCATGTTCTGGACGATCAATACGTCGCTTTCGCCAGCGCCCACCATCCATTCACGCGCCGGCGCCGGCTTGCGCTTACCGATCTGGTTACGCAGGACTGGACCTCGTCGACGGCCGACTATCGACCGAAACAGCTCCTGTTGCGAGTGTTCTCGGAGCGCGGCCTGCCCGCGCCGCGCTTCGTGTTGCAGACCCGGTCGGTGCGACTGCGGCTGCAGATCATCTCGGCCTCGGCCCTGCTCGGCTTCGGCACGAAGCGAATGGTTGAAAAGGCGGCCGCTCCCCTTGGACTGAAGGTGTTGCGCGTAAAGGAGCTGGCGCTGCCCAGAACGATGGGCGTGATGTACCGCAAGGGCGCCTATCTGCCGCCGGCGGCCACGCGCCTCATCCAGCTGATCAAGGCGGCCGTTCGATAAGCGGGCTCGACTGCCCGCGCCCTATTTCCCGCCGGCACCGATGCTAGAATTTTCCCGATAACGCGTCGTGAACAACGCCCGGGGAGCCACCGATATGGAGACCATTTCATGACGCAAACCCTCATCCGCGTGAAGATCGCCCCGAAAGGCATGGGGCTGAACGACTTCGTGGCTCTCGAAGAAGGCTATTTCAGGGACGAGGGCCTGGAGGTCGAGTTCGACTGGAAGATTTTCCGCGGGACGCAGTCGAGCTGGAAAGGCAAGGACTACTTCCAGCGGCCGCAGGACCAGCCCTACGCCAAAGGCGAGGGCGAGCCCGTGATCCAGGGCGCGTGCGAGTGGGGCACGATCTGCAACGCAGCCGCCGGCATGGGCCGCGTCGTCGCCGACGCCTACGGAGAATCGCCCTGGGCGATCTACGTGCGGCCCGATTCGCCGATCGAGCGGCCCGAGCAGCTCAAGGACGTGCCGGTCGCCGTCGGCCTGCGCGCCGGCAGCCATTTCAACGTGCCCTACCGGCTGGAGAAATTCCTGCCGATCGAGCACATCAAGACGGTGAACGTCGGCGGCTTCGGTGCCCGCCTGAAGGCGCTGCTCGAGCGCGAGGTCGACGCCGCCAGCCTGCTGCCGCCGCAGATCGACATGGCCGAGGAGCTCGGCCTGCGCAAGATCATCTCCAACACCTTCCGCACCATCTGGTGGGCTCCGGCGAGCATGCCGGCGGCGGCGGTGCAGGGCTATCTGCGCGCGCTCGGCCGCGCCGAAAAGGCGCTGCAGGGCGACCTGAAGAAGTACCTCCCGCTGTGGAAGCACTCGATCCCGACGGAGTTCGAGGACCGCAAATGGGACTTCGACCGGTTCACCCGCGGCGAGCGCTTCGTCCACGCGCCGTTCCCGCGCGAGGAGTTCGACGAGATCTTCAGGCAGGTCGAGCGCTGGGGGCTCGATCAGTACGCCAAGGAACGCGTCTACGGGAACCTGGTCTATTCGGCCGGTTCCTGAGACGTGTTCGAGGCCGGGACGCTCGAGGTCTCGGGCTGCAGCGTCACGCTGAAGCGCGGTGGCGCCGGCAGGCCCCTTCTCTATCTCCACGGCGCCGGCGGAGCGCCCGCGATCCAGCCGTTCATGGAGGCGCTGGCGCGAGAGTTCGACGTGCTCGTCCCGGAGCACCCGGGCTTCGGCGCGTCGGAGGAGCCCGAGTGGCTCGACAACATCCACGATCTCGCCTATTTCTATCTCGACTTCATGGAGCGCCTCGACCTGCGCGATGCGATCGTCGTGGGCAGCTCGATCGGCGGCTGGGTCGCTCTCGAGATCGCGGTGAGGAACGCATCGCGCATCCGGGCGCTGTCGCTGGTAGCGCCTGCGGGCATACACGTGGCGGGCCTCGCGAAAGGCGATGTCTTCCTCTGGCCGCCGGAGAAGAGGGTGCGCGAGCTCTACTTCGATCAAGGCATCGCCGAGCGCGTCCTCGCTCTGCCCCCTGCTCCGCAGGACACGGTGGATAAGAACCTGTACACGCTCGCGCGCCTCGCCTGGGAGCCGCGCTTCTACGACCCGCACCTGTCGAAGTGGCTGCACCGGATCAAGGTCCCGCTCCAGATCGTCTGGGGAGAAGGCGACCGGCTCCTCGCGCCGGGTTACGCCGCGGAATACAAGAAGCTGATTCCGCACGCGCGCGTGGACATCGTGCCGCAATGCGGCCACCTTCCGCAGAGCGAAAAGCCGGACGCGTACTTGCGGCTGTTCCGCGAATTCGCCTCCGCCGTATGAAGCGCGCGCGGCCATGAACGTCCTGCTGTTTCATCTCATGCCTTATGCCGATCTGGACCTCGGCGCAGCTAAAGACTACGCGACGGTGTGGACGCACCTGCCCAACCGCTTCTACGATCCGAAGAAGGGCCACGCGCTCTACAACCGTTACCTCGACGAGCTCGAATACGGCGAGCAGCTCGGCTTCGACGGCCTGTGCGTGAACGAGCACCACCAGACCGCGTACGGCATGATGCCTTCGCCCATCGTCACCGCCGCCGCGCTCGCGCGGCGCACGTCGAAGGCGAAGATCGCGATCCTCGGCAGCGCGCTGCCGCTGCGAACCCACCCGCTGACGGTGGCCGAGGAGCACGCCATGATCGACAACGTCACGGGCGGGCGGCTGATCTCCGGCTTCGTGCGCGGCATCGGCGCGGAATACCACACCTTCGGCGTGAACCCGACCTTCTCGCACGAGCGCTTCCACGAGGCGCACGACCTGATCGTGCGCGCCTGGACCGAGCCGGGCCCCTTCGAGTTCAAGAGCAAGCATTACCACTTCCTGTACGTGAACGTCTGGCCGCGGCCCTACCAGCAGCCGCACCCGCCGATCTGGATCCCCTCGCAGGGCAGCCGCGAGACCATCGAGTTCGCCGCGCACCCCGCGCACAAGTACACCTACCTCCAGACCTTCAGCCCGATCAAGGCCGTGGCGCGCTACCTGCAGATGTACCGCGACGTCGCCGCGGGCTTCGGCTACGAGTCCAGCCCGGGCCAGCTCGGCTGGTCGGTCCCGGTCTACGTCGGCGAGAGCGACGCCTCGGCCATCGAGGAAGCCCGCCCGCACTTCGAGATCTTCCGCAATACCTTCGTGCGCATGCCGTTCGAGATGCTTCTGCCGCCCGGCTACACCTCGCGCGAATCGATGAAAGGCATCGCTGCGGCGAAGGCCCAGCTAACGAGCTACATAGAAGTGAAGCAGGCGATGGAGCTGGGCATGTTCGTCTGCGGCAGCGCGCGCACGGTGTGCGAGACGCTCACGGCCTACGCCAAGCAGCTCGGCTTCGGCCAGCTCCTCACCATGCTGCAGTTCGGCACGCTGCCCGCGGAGCTGACCCGCCGCAGCATGGAGCGCTTCGCCCGGGACGTGATGCCCGAGTTGAAGCGGCTTGAATGACGCGGTCGACCCGCTAACGCTGGACCTTCACTCCCTGCATGAGCTCGGCGAGCTTCTGCATGTCGTGCTCCAGCAGCTCGTGGAGCTCGGCCGGCGTGCAGCCGTCGGGCTCGGCGCCGTCGGCGGAGATGCGCTCCACGAAGTCGCGCCGCCTGATGGTCCGCTGCACGGCCTGGTGCACCGTCTTCACGACGCTGGCGGGCGTGTTCGCCGGCGCCAGCATCCCAAAGTAGCCGACCATCTCGAATCCCGGGACGCCGGCTTCCGACACCGTCGGATAGTCCGGCACGACGCTCGAGCGCTTGAGCGAGGTGACGGCGAGCGCCTTCAGTTTCCCGCTCTTCGCGTGGTGGAGCGACGACACCATGCTCGCGAACATCAGGTCCACCTGCCCGGCGAGGACGTCGGCGAGCGCGGGACCCGCGCCGCGATAGACGATGTGGGTCATCTCGATTCCCGCAGTGCGCTTCAGCAGCTCACCGGAGAGGTGCGCCGTGCTGCCATTTCCGCTCGACGCATAGTTGAGCTTCCCGGGATTCGCCCTGGCATAGGCGATCAGCTCGCCGACCGAGCTGACGGGCAGCGACGGGCGCACGACGAGCAGGAACGGCGCCGAGGCGACATTCGTGATCGGCGCGAAATCGCGCAGCGGATCGTAGGCGCCGTTCTTCTCCAGCACGGCATTCGACGTAAAGCTCGAGGAAGCGAGGAACAGCGTATAGCCGTCGGGCGGGCTCTTCGCCACGATGCCGGCGCCGATGCTGCCGGCCGCGCCGGGGCGGTTGTCGACGACGACCGGCTGGCCGAGCTCCTCGCTCAATCCGGGCACGAGCGTGCGCGCCATGATGTCGGTGGCGCCGCCGGGCGCGAGGCCGACGATGAGGCGTACGGGTTTCGACGGGTAGGGTTGTGCAAGCGCCCAGGGTGAAAGAAGCGGCGAAACCAGGGCAACGAGCAATGCGAACGCGCGAAACACGTCCGATGTATACCTCACTAGAATGGGCCATGGCGCGAAACGGCTACAGGATTTTCGACTCCGACACCCACGTCGGTCCCTACATGGATGTGCTCGAGCGCTATCTCTCGGGCGACGAAAAGGCGAAGCTCGCCGGCTGGGAGCAGTTCAAGTCGAAGAGCAAGGGCCACACCGTCTATACGAAGGGCCAGCGGCGCTACCTGCGCAAGCTCGGCACCGCCCAGGCCGACACCGACAAGGGCGGCTACATGGCGGGATTCACCGGCGCGAAGCGCGTGCGCGAGCCCTCCGAGCGCGGCGATGACGATCCGGCCGAGCGCATCAAGGATCTCGACTTCGAGGGCGTCGACGTCAACCTGACGCTGCCCTCGGGCTGGTTCGGCACCTGGACCGCGGGCGAAGACGCCGCACTCGAGATGGCGATGTATCGCGCATACCACCGCTGGATGAACGACTACTGCGGCGCGTATCCCGATCGGCTCGGCGGCATCGTCCTCGTCGGCACGCGCGATGTGCAGGCCGGCCTCGAGGAAATCGAACGCTGGGGCAAGTCGCGCTGGGCCTGGGCCGTCATGGCGTACGCGCCTTATGGCGTACCGCTCGATCATCCGAGCCTCGAGCCGGTGTGGGCGGCGGCGCAGGATCACGATCTCGCGGTCGTGCTGCACACGTTCACCGTGATGCCGCCGTACGCGCCCGGCGGCCTCGACACCTGGGAGAACCTCTGGCTGCAGCGCTCGGCGGCGCATCCGTGGTGCGGCATGCGCAACATGGCGGCGCTGATCGGCGCGGGCGTCATGGACCGCTACCCGCGGCTGCGCGTGGCGACGCTCGAGGCCGGGCACGGCTGGCTTCCCTTCTGGATGAGCCGCATCGACGAGCATGCGGAAACCATCGCCGCCGCCCTGCCCGCGCTGAAGGCGCGGCCGAGCGACTATGTCCGCGGCGGCCGCTATTTCCAGAGCATCGAAATTCCCGAGGGCGAGAAGCTCACCAACGCGGTGATCGACCTCGTCGGCGAGGACGTGCTGATGTACGCCTCCGATTACCCTCACGGCGAGAGCCACTTCCCGAAATCGGTGGAGAAGGTGCTCGCCTGGGACATGCCGCAGCAGCGCAAGCGCAAGCTCTTCTGGGACAACGCGGTGCGGCTCTACGCGCGCTGTGGCCTCCGCTAGCAATCCGAAAGCGAAGCGCCTGCGCGAGCTTCTCGCGCGCAAGGATCGCGTGCTCACGGTGCTGCATCCGCCGACCGCGGCGCTCGCGCGCATCATGGAACAGGCGGGCTGCGAGGCGGGCTTCGTCGGCACCTCCGCCGTCGTCGGCGGATATACGGGATTGGCCGACGTCGGCACGGCGACGATGAGCGAATGCGTGCAGATCGGGCAATGGATCGCGGGCGCCGTGAATTTTCCGGTGATCCTCGACGGCGATACCGGCCACGGCGGCATCATGGCGGTGCGGCGCCTGGTGCGCGAATGCATCGAGGCGGGGCTCGCCGGCGTGCGCATCGACGACCAGCCGATCGAAGGCAAGCGCCGCACCCAATCGGCCGGCGTGCAGGTCGTGCCGCTAGAGCAGGCCATCGCGCGCTATCGGGCGGCGGTCGACATGCGCAACGAGATCGACCCGTCGTTCGTGGTCATGGCGCAGTGCTACGCGCGCGACGCGACCAACGGCGGCCTGGAAGCGTGCCTCGAGCGCCTGCGCGCGTACGAGCGCGACGGCGGCGTCGACTGGGTGCAGCTCGAGTCGCCGCACAGCGAGGACGAGATCCGCCGCGCGCGCGCCGCGGTCAAGGGCACGCTCTCCTTCATGCGCGGCAAGCTGCCGCGCTATCTCTCGCTCGAGGAGCATCTCGCGCTCGGCGTCAACGTCGCCTGGTATCCGGGCTTCACGCACCACGTGATCTGGGCCGCGCTGTGGGACTTCATGCGCGACTTTCAGAAGCGCGGCGTTCAGGCGTGGGAAGACTTCCGGGCCGCGCACGAGCACACGCCCTATCCCATCCCCGACGTGCCGCCCGACGGCGAGAGCGGCGAGAAGCAGCGGGAGCTCGAGCAGCGCTATTTCAAGGGCAAGGGCTAGGAGAGAGCGAGCCCCTTGATCGGAATAGCGCCTTTTTCACACGCCCGCCAGAAACTGCCCCAATGGCGGGTGTACTCGTCGATGCACCACAGCATCATTTGCTGCAGTTCGACCGTCTTGCAGTTGTCGAGCACCACCTTGAACGCAGTCTCGCTGTGGTCCTCGTCACCTTCGATGTGCACGATCCACGATTCCTGGTCCTCGTCCTTCACGCCGTAGTGCTCGCGCAGGCCGTCGCTGATGAGGCGGCACATCTCCGGCGCGTGCGACTCGCTCGCGATGCCCGAGTTGCCGAGCGCGATCACCACCGGCATCTCGCGCGCCACCTTGAAGCGGTAGTCGACCATGTCCTTCAGCCAGCGCGGACGGTCGAAGTCCTCGACCTCCTGCTCCGACCAGCCGGTGAAGCGCGTGGCGAAATCCATCGCAAGCGCGTCGTGCCCCTTGCTGCCGCAGCGCAGCTCCGTGTCTTCGTCGATCAGCGTGTCCATGATGCGCCGGCGGATGCGGCGGTCGTCGCAGCGCGAGTGGATGGTCGAGAGCACTTGCGGCGTTACCTTGGTGAAGTGATAGAACGCCACGCCGAGAAAGCCGATCTGCTCGCGCGTGGCCGCGCCGGTGCGGACGGCTTTCAGGAACGGGTAGTCCGCGTGCCGCTTGCCATCGAGGCGCGAGACCATGGCCTTGAGAAAATCGGGGCGCGACATTGCCTCAGGCTGAACTTGCGTGAGTGCCATTGGGCATCTCTCCTTTGCGGGAAACGTCGAGCTTCGCTAGCTCGGCTTCGACCAGCTGTACGAGCGACGGCACGTCGCTCAAACCGATAGCTGTGAACCAGGAATTACTCGGTGCGAGGCGCGCGTTCGGCCCCTTGTTGCACAGGCCAAGGCACTTGATCGTCTGGAAGTCGACGTCGATCCTGCGTTCAAGGAGCGCGGCCTCGAGCCGCTCGCGGATCTCGAGCGAGCCGCGCCGCCCGCAGCTCGGCATGAATTCCTCGGCTCGCACGTTGACGCAGAGCGTAAGCGTGGGTCGGGCCCCGAAGCCCTCCGGCCAGGGTCGGAGCCGCATTTTCATTCGACGGGCTTCATTCGACCCGCGCGCCGGACTGCCGGATGGCGCGTCCCCATTTGGCCACCTCGGACTCGATGAACGCGCCGAACTCCTGCGGCGTCGAGCTGATCGCCTCCACGCCTAGCGTCACCATCTGCTTCTGGTAGGCGGCGTCGTGCGCCGCCTTCACCAACTCGCTGTTCAACCGCCCGACGATCGGCACCGGCGTTGCAGCCGGCACGAAGAGGCCGGTCCAAGACGTGATCTCAAAACCGGGCACGCCCGCCTCGATCATCGTCGGCACTTCGGGCAGCGACGGCCAGCGCTGGGCGGTCGTCACCGCGAGCGCTCGTACCTTGCCCGAGCGGATCGCCGACAGCGCGCCGGTCGCCGTCTCGATCATCATCGATACCTGCCCGCTCAGCACGTCGGGCATCGCCGTGCCGCCGCCCTTGTAGGGGACGTGCAGGATGTCGACGCCGGTCGCCGACTTGAGGAGCACGCCGGAAAGATGCGACGCCGAGCCGCTGCCCGCCGAAGCGAAGGTCAGCTGGCCCGGATGCGCTCTTGCCAGCGCGATCAGCTCCGCCACGGTCTTGGCCGGCACCCCAGCGTTCAGGAGCAGCACGTTCGGCAGCGTGTGCAACGACGACACCGGCGCGAGGTCCTTCACCGGGTCGAAGGCGAGATTCTTGTAGAGCGCGGGGCCGATGCCGTTGGTGCCGATGGTGCCGAAGAGCAGCGTATAGCCGTCGGCAGGCGCCTTGGCCACGAACTCGAGCGCGATCATGCCGCCCGCGCCCGCGCGGTTCTCCACGACCACCGGCTCGCCGACCTGCTCGCCGAGCTGCTTCGCCACGCCGCGCGCGAGGACGTCCGACGATCCGCCCGCCGAGAACGGCACGATGAGCCGCAGCGGCTTGGCCGGATAGCTCTGCGCGCGCGCCGTCGGTACGGCGAGCGCAAGCGATGCCAAGAGAATCATGCAAGCTCGCAGGGCGCTGGAAAGCATCAGGCTCGATACTAATATGGCAGCCTTCCCGATGGACTAGCGCAGGTAGCGCCCGAAGAACGTCTCGACCTGCTTGATGCTGTCCTCGCGGGCCCTCGCGTCGCCACCGATCGTCGCGCCACGTCCCTGCCGTGCCTCCGGCACGAGCGTCACCGGCGCGTACGAGTCGAAGCTGTGATACGCGCCTGGATAGACGACGAGGCTGACGGGCTGGCCCTGCGCGCGGGTTCGCTGGGCCAGACGTTCGCACGGCAGCGCCGGCGTCCAGTCGTCGCGCTCGCCGATCAAGATGAGCAGCGGGGCAGCCGTGTGATACGTGGGAATCCACGAGCCGGCCGAGCACTCGGGGTAGTACGCGATCGCGGCGGCAAAACCATGCTCTGCGCCCGCGCCGGCTCGCGCGCGCGCGGCCACGTCCTGGTCGAGTGCCGCCAGGACCGTCCAGCCGCCGTGCGAGAAGCCGATCGCACCGATGCGCTCGGGCACCACATCGGGCCGTGCTTCGAGCAACCGCAGCGCGGTGTACGCGTCGCCGGCGCGCGTGAGCGCGGGCACGAGGCCGCCGTTGCCGCAGACGCCGTTGGGGTAGCCGCGTTCGGAGAAGCTGTCAGGAATGGCGACGACGTAGCCCAAGCGAACGAGACGGCGCGTCCAATCGTCCACGTGGCGCGCACCCCGCACCACACCGCCGCAGCCGTGCAGCCACACTACCGCGGGAAACGGGCCAGCGCCGTCGGGCCGTACGATCCGGACGCTGATCGGCGAAGCCGGCTGGCCGGGGGAGGACGGCGCGCGAACGGCCTCCCCGGCGGCGCATCCGGCCACCAAGATGGCGAGCACGAAGTAGACGCCGCCGCGCGTCGTTGCGTGTATCACTGACGCGCCAGGAACGCGACGAGCCGAGGTTGTACCTCCGCCGGAACGTCATCGATGACCGCTCGCTCGACGCTGAGAAACCGCGCGTTGAGCCAGATCACCTTCGTCGGACGGCTGATCTCGATCTCAACGTTGCTCGAACCGCGGAAGGTCGGCGCGTCCGGTTTGATCTCCAGCTCGACCGCGTAATGCACCGGCCGGACGCCTTCCGGCGTGCGCAGCTTGGGCGCCTGGATTTCCTGCGCGTGCGCACCCGGCAGGCACACGATGGCCGACGAGAGCGCGACGCCTACCAGGCCGGCTCTTCCGATCATTGCCCTATGCAACCAGCGCTACGCGCCGTTGATCTTCAGCAGCCTCGCCGCCGTGCCGCCCAGGATGTTGACGCGGTCGGCGTCGGTCAGCTCGGGCGTCTTGAGGATATGGTCGACCGTGTTCTTGTCCCAGGGGAACGGGAAGTCGGTGCCTAACACGAGCTGCGACGTCCCCACCTGCGCTGCGAGATGGCGCAGCGCCTCGGGCGTGAACACCAGCGCGTCGAAGTAGAGCTGCTTCAGGTACTCGGTGGGCTTCTTCTTGAGCGGCACCGCGGCGCAGCGGTCGGGGAAGGTGAGGCAGATGTGGTCCGAGCGCGGCGCGTAGGAAGGCAGATACCCGCCGCCGTGCGCGGCGCAGATCTTGAGGCCGGGGAAGCGGTCGAGCGTGCCCTCGAAGATGAGGTGCGACAGCGCGAGCGTGGTCTCGAGCGGGTTGCCGATGGTGTTCTCGAGGCCACCGTTGCCCTGGAGGCGGCTCTTCAGCTCGGCGGTGCCGATCGGGTGGATGAACACGAGCACGCCGAGCTCCTCGGCCTTCTTCCAGAACGGATGGAACTTCGGGTCCGAGAGCTCCATTCCGGCGACGCTGCCGCCGACGCCCGCGCCGCGCAGGCCGAGCTTCTTCACCGCGTGCTCGAGCTGCTGCGCGGCGAGATCGGGGTGCTGCAGCGCCACCGAGGCGAGCGCGACGAAGCGGTCGGGCTGCTTGGCGACGATCTCGGCGAGCTTGTTGTTCTGCACCTCGATCAGCTTCTCGGCGACGTCGCGGTTTGCGGTGTACCAGTAGGCGTTGATGGTGAGCGCCTCCATGTCGATGCCCTGCTCGTCCATCGCCTTGATGCGGTCCTGCATCGTGGTCGTGAGCAGCTGTGGCCCGAACTTCAGGCCCATCAGCTCCATCGCCTCCGGGAAGCCGACGTGCGCGTGCACGTCGATGGTCTTCACGCGCTTGCCGTTTACCACCACCTGGCGGCGGCGCTGCGTTTGCGCGTTCGCAAGTGGTGCTAAGGAACACCCCGTGAAAAACAAACCAGCCGTAACGGCTGTCTGGCCAAGAAAATCCCTGCGTGTGGTCATCGGTCCTCCTCCTAGCTTGCGTTCCGTCAGTGCTGCCCCAGCAGCGCGTGCAGGATCTTCGCAAAGTCGGTGTTGTCGTGATAGCCGCGGAAGCGCTCGGCGCCGGGGCCGAGCGCGCCGACCACCACCGGCTCGGTGGTATGCCCCGAGGTTCCCCAGTACACGCCGGTCTGGCGCGACACCATGCGCCCGAGGCCGTTTTGTACCGGGTAGCTGAAGTTTCGCTCGAGGACCTGGTTCTTGAGGATCGAGTCGCGCAGGTCCGGGTCGAGCTTGAAGCCCGGGAAGTGCGCGGCGAGCAGCTTGTCGAGCGCCTCGGCCGAGGGCTTCTTGCCGAGGCTCTCGAGCGCCTTGTCGAACGACATGCTGATGCCGTTCAGGAGCTTCAGGTGGCTGTCGCCCGCGTAGAAGCGGTTCTTGCTCGAAGTGCTGGTCAGGTCCTTGAGCGCATAGGTGACGCTCAGGCCGCCGGTCTCGTGATCGCCGGTGACGATGATCAGCGTATCGGGCGAGCGGCGCTGGAACTCGAGCGCCACCTGCAAGGCCTCGTCGAAGGCCCACAGGTCGCGCATCAGCGCCGCGGCGTCGTTGCGATGGCCCGCGGTGTCGGGGTTCTCGTTTTCGATGAAGAGGAAGAACCCCTGCGGGCTGTTCGGCGCGAGCGCTTGAAGCGAGGCGCGCATCATGTCGGCGAAGGATGGCTGGTCGGCGGGGCGGTCGATGGCGTAGTCCATCGCGTCGTCTGAAAAAAGGCCGAGCAGGCGCGCGCTGCTCGCGGCCTTCAGCTCCTGCGCGTTGCGCACGAGCGCATAGCCCTTGGCACGGAACGCCTCGAGGTGCTTCGGCGTGAACTTGTCGGCGCCGCCGCCGAGCAGCACGTCGGGCTCCAGCGCGAGGTACTGGTCGACGATGGTGCCGGATTCGCCCCGGTTGCGCGCATGGACCGAGAACGCGGCGGGCGAAGCGTCGTAGACCTCGGCGGTGGTCACCAGTCCGATGCGCTTGCCGTGAGCCCTGGCGACTTCGACGGCGGTGCGCACGGGCTTGCCGTCGGGCCCCACGCCGATGGCGCCGACGGTCGTCTTCACGCCCGTGGACATGGCCGAGCCGGCCGCGGCCGAATCGGTGGCAAACGCCTCGTGAGCATGCGTGGTGAGGATGCCGAGGCTGCCCTT
>Ga0070693_100000074_pt1 | contig 41112 bp, 43 predicted proteins | sample KBSK1103metaG_FD_65472 | JGI IMG/M metagenome (GOLD analysis project Ga0070693, IMG submission 65472) | Corn, switchgrass and miscanthus rhizosphere microbial communities from Kellogg Biological Station, Michigan, USA - KBS K1-10-3 metaG | ecosystem: Host-associated > Plants > Roots >...
ACTCATCTAGGATAAGAGAAATCAGCAGAATGGACAAGCCGGGCAAGGGGACGGCTTGTGCGCGAAGGCGGGAGCGTTCTGGTTAAAAAAGTTAATTTGGGGACGCGTCCGGCCGGGGAGAAACCTCCGGTGGTTTCCGCAAGTCGATAATCCTGTAGCCGCCGGGGACTTCAAAGAGTTTCGCATCAGGCTCGCCCAAAGTGAGGTCCGAAACCTCGAAGTTCTGCTGCGTGCTGAACCGCGGATCCTCGCGCCTGGTTATGAGATTAACGCCCAGCTTTGGCGAATACCAAAACTCCCGCTTCTCCAAAATTGGACCATCGTTGCCGATCATACCGGTCTCGACGAGACGCGTTTCGCGGGTGCCAATCGTTTCGAGGCCGGCAATCGTCTGCATCCCCAGATTTTCGATCCCCGGCGCGCCCGGCTTGTTTGCCGAGGTGCTGGCAACTGGCAAACCTGCGGCGGCTCGAGCGAAAAACTGCTCTAGGCGGCAGACGTGATCGGCAGGCCTGCAAACGTAACGCTGGTGCGTGGCGGGATCGCTGATCTCAATCTGATAAACAGTCGACTCGTGCTTGCCGTCGTCAGAAACAAAGAAACGCCGCTCCTCGAAGATGCGGCCGCTGGCGTCGCGAGCGATGGTCCGATGGTTCTTGAGCGTGATGTTGCTGCCGTCGCGCAGTTGCCGAACCCATTCCGTATTCACGGTGGCGGTGAACGGCGCGTTGGGCGTAGAGGGGATGAAAATGCTTGCAAAGGTCTCGCGAGTGCCGCCGTCGGGAGCGTGCCGGACCGCCAACGGCGCTTGAGCGAAAGTAGGAGAACTTAGCAAGAGAAGGGATGTTGCAAGCAGAGGACGAGGGATTCGCTTCATTAACAACTCCTCGGTACGTGGCAAGTATGCCATATTTGCCGGGCCTGCGCACTATCTCGAAGAGCCAGGCCCGTTAAGATTGGCGGTCCTGAAATTCTTCGTGCCAGGCCATTTGGATGGCTTCCAGTTTGCTTTCGTTGGAAGCTAAAGCGTCGCCGGAAAAGTTGGGGAGCTCGGTGATCCATTTGTGCATGTCCGTGAAGCGGACGGTGAGCGGATCGGTGTCGGGAAATTTGTCGCTCAGCGCGATGGCGATGTCTTCGATTTGGTCCCAACCGAATTTTGGCGGCATCTGGGGCTCCTCGGGAGAATTGCGAAACTCGAAATTAGAAATGCGAAATTCGAAGACCGCAGTACGGGCCACAGGACTTTAGTGATCGGCTTCTTTGGCGTAATTTTTGTTCCATTCGGGAATTTCGACGACGATATCGGTGGTGCCGTCTGGAACGGTTTGGCAGCCAAGGCGCGATTTCGGCGTAATACCGGGGGCCATATCCAACTCGTCGAGTTCGGCGTCGGTGGCTTCGTTGCAGGTCTCGAGGCCCTGCTTGACGATAACGTGGCAGGTGGAGCACGCGCAGACGCCTCCGCAGGCGTGGTCCAGGCCGGCTTTGATGCCCTCGGAGATGTCGAGAATGCTGCCCGGAAGGCCGTTGTGGCCGTAGGGAATTTTCGCCGGGTCGACCTCGATGGTTTTGCCGCTGGGAAGAAACGTGACTTTATATTTCTTCGTTGCGGGCGTGTATTTGACTTCGTCGATGTATGGATTGCTGCCGCCCATGTTGTCTCTCCCAATTCAGGATCAGTGGTCATCGCGAGATCGAAGAGAGAAGAGGGATTTCTCGCTTCGCTCGAAATGACGGAATTTTCTGCCCGCTAAACCTCGGCCAGCTTGCGACCTTGCAGCGCGCTTGTAACTGCGCTGTTCATTAATAATTCCGCCAGGTGCTCGGTCGCATGATTCAGCTGGTCGATGCGCTTGCGAATGAGTTTGTAATCCGTGCCTGCGGCAGCTTCCCGGAGTGCGGCGATAGCGGCATCGATGGCGGCGCGTTCTTCGGCTGGCAAATGGTTTGATTGCTCGTTGGCGAGCGCCTTGGCCGTCGCCACGAGAATCGATTCTGATTCGGTGCGTGCTTCGATGAGCTGGCGCTCGGCGAAATCCTGTTCGGCGTATTCGATGGATTCCTCAAGCATGCGCTCGATTTCGCTGTCGCTGATGCCGTAGCTCGGCTGGACTTCGATGGAGTGCTGCTCGCCGGTGCGAAGATCTTTCGCGGCGACTTGCAGGATGCCGTTGGCGTCGATCAGAAATTTTACTTCGATGCGCGGAAGGCCGGCGGGGGCGGGCGGCGTTTTCAGAGCGAAGCGCGCGAGCGAACGGCAATCTTTCGCCAATTCGCGCTCGCCTTGCAGGACGTGGATGTCGATGCCGGTCTGGTTGTCAACGCCGGTCGTGTAGAGCTCTTGGGCGCTCGCGGGAATTGTGGAGTTGCGTGGAATGATTTTCGCGACGGCGCCGCCGTAGGTTTCGATACCGAGGGAGAGCGGTGTGACGTCAAGAAGGAGCATGTTGGTGACGCCGCGATCGAGAATATTGGCTTGCACGGCCGCGCCGAGGGCGACAACTTCGTCCGGATTCAGCTCGGTGTGCGGCTTGCGATCGAAAAATTCCTGAACCGTGCGGCGGATGAGCGGCGTGCGGGTGGCACCACCGACGAGGACCACTTCTTCTATGTCTGTCGGCTTGAGCTGCGCGTCGGCTAGCGCGAGCTTCACCGGACCCATGGTGCGGTCGACGACTGGGCGAATCAGCGCGTCTAACGCGCCGCGAGTGAATTCATGCACGAAGAAAGTTCCATTCGGCAACAGGAAGCGCAGCGTGGCGGACTCGGATTCGGAGAGCTGATGCTTGATGGCGATGAGGGCTTTGCGCAGTTCTTGCGCGAGTTCGCCGTGAGGCGAGAAGTCGAGCTCGTCCTCCTGAAGAATCTGTTCGTGGACGAAGGACTGGAGCAGGTTGTCGATGTCGTCGCCGCCAAGGTGTGTGTCGCCGTTCGTGGAAAGCACCTGATAAATGTCACCTTCGGCGGTGGAGATTAGCTTGAGAACGGAAATATCGAACGTGCCGCCTCCGAGATCATAGACGGCGACGCGGCCGCGCTGCTTTTCGTGCAGACCATACGCCAGCGCCGCAGCAGTGGGCTCGTTGACCAGGCGCAGGACTTCGAGGCCGGCGATTTTGCCGGCGTCTTTGGTGGCCTGGCGCTGCGCGTCATTGAAATAGGCGGGCACGGTGATGACGGCGCGGTCAACCGGTTCTCCGAAAAAGGCTTCGGCCCAGCTTTTCAGTTCGCGCAGGATGAACGCGGAGATTTCCGGTGGAGTGAAGACTTTGTCTCCGAGCATCACGCGAATGACGTTCCTGCTGGCGGGATCGATGCGAAACGGAAAAAGCTTCAGTTCACTTTGCACATCGGCAGGGCCGCGCCCCATGATGCGTTTGACAGAGTAGATGGTGCGTTCGGGCTGTGTGAGAAGTCGGCGGCGCGCAGGTTCGCCGACGATGACGCTTCCGTCGGGGTCCAGACTTACAACGGAAGGGCAGAGCGTCGAGCCGTGCGGGCCGGGAATACACTTCGGCTGGCCCGTCTGCGGATCCGTGTACGCGACAAGGCTGTTCGTCGTCCCAAGGTCGATTCCAACGATGCGTCCCATTCCGATTCTCTAAGCCTCTCCCAATTCTTTGGCCACATTCACAACCAAATTGCGGATGTACGAGCGGCGATTGAGCAATTCGTTCAGCCGGGCCATGATTTTCTTGCGCGCGTCGTCGTCCGCCTTTGCATCGATCGCGGCGTCCCACTCGTGCGCCGTTGCTTGAAGCTGGGCATCGACTTCGCCTAGCTTTTCCCCAAAACTTTTCTCGGCCGTTTCGAGGCGGGGCTTCAGCACACTCAGATCGCCGTGGGAAGACCTCGCTTCGCGAAGCTCATCGAGCGATTCGTTCAGCTCAAAGACTTCCTCGAGCAGTTCCGGAGGGGCTTGCTGTTTGTGCTCTCCTTCCTTGCGCATGTTTTCGATGCCGAGGAGGTATTCGACGCGGGCGACGGGATCGCGGAGGGCGCGGTAGGCGTCGTTCAGCTCGGAGCTGCGACGAAGGGAGAGTTCGCGCTCTTGCTCCGTGGCGTTCACGAAATTATCAGGATGCAGCTTCCAGCTCAATTGCAGAAATTTCTGTTCGAGAGAGTTCATGTCGATCCACAGCTTGCGCGGCATCTCGAAGAGCGTGAAATAATCCGCGTTGCCGGGCAACTGCTGGAGCTTGCCGCAGCTTGGGCAGAAGTGCGTGCCCTGGGCGCGTTCGTGGCAGTTCCAACAGACCAGAGGGGGGTTCGTCGCTGGCATTGCTTGTGTCATTTTTGGATATCCGACAAATTTAGTCCTAATCGATTTAGAGCACAAAAAAAGTGGCTGGCGGGTGCGGCTGCCAACCACTTGTTAGAGTCGCCTGTTAAATTCCCCCCGCGGGAAACAATCAAAATTAGCCAGAATGGCAAAAACCGAAAAGACAGACTGAAGTCTGTCCCACCTACGCCGTAAAGGAGCTGCCGCAGCCGCAGTTGCGTGCGGCGTTGGGATTCTGGAATACGAAACCCTGGCGCATCAGCGTTTCTTCATACTCGAGCGTTGTGCCGTTTAGATATAGAAAACTTTTTGGATCCACGAAAAGGCGCGCGCCGTGTTCTTCGAAAATCTTGTCGCGATCGCGTGCTTGCGTATCGAGGCGCATGGCATAGGACAAGCCGGAGCAGCCGCCGCCTTGCACGCCCACGCGCAGTCCGCCTTTTTCGGGAGAGGCGCCTTCCTTTTCGAGGAGCTCGCGGATTTTCCGGGCGGCACGCTCGCTAAGGTGGATCGTTGCGCTGGTTGGATTGGCGACTTCTGTTGCCATAGTCAAAAGCTCCAAGTGCCTATAGAAACCCAGCCTTGCCACGGACGGGCGCGGTACGCCGTGCCCCTACGAACGCCGCGGCCTGGCGCGGAATTAGTGCGCGGCCTTTTCGGCAGCGGGCACTTCGACGCCGTGCTTCTTTTTCCAGTCGCCGATGGCGGCCTTGATGGCGTCTTCGGCAAGCACGGAACAGTGAATCTTGACTGGCGGAAGCGAAAGCTCGCGCACGATGTCCGTATTCTTGATCGAGAGCGCTTCCTCGACTGTCTTGCCCTTGACCCACTCGGTGGCGAGAGACGAGCTGGCAATCGCCGAGCCGCAGCCGAAAGTCTTGAACTTGGCTTCTTCGATGACCTGCGTATCAGGATTGATCTTCATCTGCAGCTTCATCACGTCGCCGCATTCGGGAGCGCCGACGAGACCCGTTCCGACATTGGGGTCTTCTTTCGGCAAGCTTCCGACGTTGCGAGGATTGTTGTAATGCTCAACTACCTTATCGCTATATGCCATTAGCTGTTGCTCCTTGCCAAATTGACGAGATTTCCAAAACCTGCGCTCTTCACGGCCTTCTCCGAAAGGGAGACGTTGGGCACGGATGCCGAGCGGCCGGCGGTGAGTTGGCGAAGCGCGTCCTTGATGAACTCCGCGCCGACGCCAAGCATTTTCAAAAAGGCGCGAACCTGCTGCAGTTCGTGGAAAGAGCGCTCGCCGGCGGCGGGGGCCTCTTCGCCTTCTTCATAGGGTACAAACGTCACTCGAAAAGCGGCTCCTGTGCCGCCGATCGAGCGGTGAATTCGAATTGTTCCTTCGTTTGCCATCGCGATTCCTTCTGTTCCTGAGATCTGGTCCTGCCTAATCCCTTAGATGCGGGATTTAGGCGGTTTGCCACTTCATCTTCGAGATGTCGATGCCTTCCTTGGCCATCTCATAAAGTGGCGAAAGCTCACGCAGCTTGGTGACGACCAGGACCATCTTGTCGATCACGTAGTCGACTTCCTCCTGCGTATTAAAACGGCCGAGTCCGAAGCGGATCGAGGTGTGCGCCAGGTCTTCCCCGACCCCCAGAGCCTTGAGCACGTAGCTGGGTTCCAGAGTGGCTGAAGTGCAGGCGGAACCGCTCGATACCGCAATGTCGTTGATGCCCATGAGGAGGGATTCGCCCTCGACGTAGGCGAAGCTCATGTTGAGATTGTTCGGCAGGCGGTGTTCGAGCGAGCCGTTGATGAAAACCTCGTCAAGCTTGGCTTCCAAGCCCTTTTTAAGGCGGTCGCGGAGAGCTGCCAGCCGGGTGCCCTCTTGCTGCATCTCCTGTTGACAGAGTTCGCACGCCTTGCCGAGGCCGACGATGCCAGGCACGTTCAGGGTACCGGAACGCATGCCGCGCTCGTGGCCGCCGCCGTCGATAATGGCAGAGAGCTGCACCCGCGGGTTGCGGCGGCGGACATACAACGCGCCAACACCTTTCGGGCCGTAAATTTTGTGGCCGCTGATGGCCAGCAAGTCGATGTTGTCCTTCTGGACGTCGACCGGAATCTTGCCTACGGCTTGCACGCCGTCCACGGCAAAGAAAATGCCGTGCTCCTTGGCGATTTTGCCGATTTCGGCGATAGGGTTAATCACGCCAATCTCATTGTTGGCGTACATAATGGTGATCAGGATGGTGGTCGGCCGAATGGCGGCTTTCAAATCATCCAGGTTGACCCGCCCGTCCTTCTGCACCGGCAAATACGTGACCTCAAAACCCTCTTTTTCAAGGCGCTTGCAGGTGTCCAGGACGGCTTTGTGCTCGATGGACTGCGTGATGATGTGATTGCCCTTTTCGCGGAACATCTCCGCGATGCCCTTGATCATCAGGTTGTCGGACTCGGTGGCACCGCTGGTGAAGATGACCTCTTTCGGCGTGGCGCCAATCAGCGAGGCGATCTGCTGGCGAGCCGTTTCCACGGCTTCTTCGCCAGCCCAGCCGAAGCTGTGGTTGCGGCTTGCGGCGTTTCCAAATTTCTCAGTGAAATAGGGCAGCATCGCTTCCACAACGCGCGGGTCAACGGGCGTGGTCGCGTGATTGTCCATGTAAATCGGCAGCTTGACAGCCATTTCCTCAGTCTCCTAACTCGATCTCATGTGCGAACTCGAGCGCATCGAGCTCGACAGTCCGACAAGCACGGGCTCAGTCGGTTCTTCGCTCATCTGTGCAATCGTTACCGTGCTCAAAACTCCCAAAATGCTTTCATTCACCTTGCGGAGCGGCTCGCGAACCGAACATCTCTCCGTGGTTTCGCAATTGCCGTGACTCGTCACGCAGGAAGTGATGAGAACGGGGCCATCGATGGCCGAGATCACATCCAGCGCGCTGACCTGTCCGGGGTCCTTCGCCAGCTGATATCCACCGGTGGAACCGTGCTTTGCAACAACCACGCCTTCGCGCGCCAAACGCTGGAGGACTTTAGCCATGAGTGTGACGGAAATGCCATACTCCTCCGCGATTTCGTTGGCGCTGCATGCGTGCTCTTGGCGGTGCATGGCCAAATGCTTGACGGCAATCAACCCGTAGTCGGCCTTCTTGGATAGCTTAAACATTTCTCACTCTGGTTCCTGCCCCCGCAGGATATGCGACCGAACCAGTCGCACTAAAGAGGGTACTCTGTTTCGCACTCCAAGTCAAACTTTCGAGTCGAACAAGGCGGCCAAAGCCTTTATTTCGTGCGGCTTATAATAAGACTGATTTGGTCTGATTTGCCAGCTATTTACGGCGAAACGTCTAATCCAGCAACAAACGGTCATATTCGAGGTCCGAACGGCAATTCGGCTTTCTGTTTCTTATGTCGTGAAGGACTTATTGAGGGAAAGATATCGAAGTTTACGAGGAGGGTAAGCCACGCTACCGCGTTGGGATAGTTTGGGCCTTTCGCTGGGAGCCTTGGCGGTTAGTTCGAGGCGGAACAAGTTCCGCCCGCCGACGCGGCCTCGACCAGCCTCTGAACGGCCGGTGCAGGCATCAGCAGAAGCTGCGCTTTCGGCTTTTCCAGCTGCTGAAGAACGCCAAGTTGCTGGGCCTTCCAGTCGTCCGGCGCGCGTTGTCCCTTGGCTAGGAAATCCAAGGCCGAGAGACCTACAACACCCAGAGTCGAAAGATCCTGCGAGGTGGCAGAGACCTCCTTCACAAGGAAAGATCGCTGGGCCAGGGGTTGAAGTCTAGCGTCGTTGTCGCGCCAAGCGGTGAGCTGAGCGCGGAGGCGCGCCTCCGAGGCCGGGTCATGGCAAGAAGCGGCGGTGAACTTGTCAACCAATTCCCCGAAATGCCGCGCACTCGCGCTTTCGAGCGGCACCGCGTCCACGACGCGGTTCAGGGGAGTGGCACTCGTTGGCTCGGCGGGCGCCGTTCGATGCCGAGTGTATTCTTTCACGGGCTCGACGACACTCGTAAGCCTGTTAAGAGCGGCAAACTCTTCAGGACTGCTGGGGCCGGCGATTCGCTGCAGCATTTGGCTGTAGTATGTCCTGTGCGTCAGGCCTAGCCATTCCAGCCGGCTGCTGATGACCTCCATGCGGAAATACATGGAAGCCGGATCGGTCACTTCCTGCGGGGACCACAAGCGCTCCGCGATCGCGGCGTTCCGCGGCCAGATGCGTGAATCGATATTTTCCGGATTGACGTACTCCGCCCACATGCACGATTCCCCGCCGAGGATGCGTGCCTTTTCCTCTGGAGAGAGAGTTGCCGCCGCGCCAGTCATGGCGTCTACCGCGTAGTGGCGCGCCGCTGGCCAGCCGAGATCCAGATAGTAGCCATTCGAAAGAATTCCGCGAAAGCCCTGCTTTGCCGCGGCTGCGAGCGAGTCCGGCCCGCGCCAGGACTGGATGACAATATCTTTCGGCAGCGTCGGGTCGAGAACTTCGTCCCAGCCGACCATGCTCTTGCCGTGCTTGGCCACAATCGGCTCGAGCCGTTTATTGAAATGCGATTGTAGCCCCTCATTGTTCTTCAAGTCGTGCGCCTTGATGAAATCCTGAATCTTAGGATTGGCGTCCCACTGTTTTCCATTCACTTCATCGCCACCCACGTGGAAAAATCGATCGGGGAAGAGCTTCGCCATCTCGCCGATAAACTCATCGAGAAATTTGTAGGTTCTTTCGTTCGTGGGATCAAATGCCGGATCGAAGACGCCCCATCTCCGTTCGATTTCGTAAGGCCCGGGCGCGCCGGCAAGTTCCGGATAGCCGACAAACCACGCTGTGCTATGGCCGGGCACGTCGAACTCCGGGACCACGCGGATGCCGCGGTCGCGCGCGTACTCGATGAGGCCCCGAATTTCATCCTGCGTGTAGTACAAGCCGTCGGAGCCCCGTTCGTGAAGCTTTGGAAATTTTTTGCTTTCGACGCGGAACCCCTGGTTTTCGGAGAGATGCCAGTGAAACACGTTCATTTTAACGGCTTCGAGGCCATCGATGTTCCTCTTGATTACGTCAAGAGGCACAAAATGACGCGCCGAATCAATCATCAGCCCGCGCCAGGGGAAGCGCGGCTTGTCGTTGATGGTGACGGCGGGAGCGGCAAAACCATCGGGCGAGACGTCCACCAATTGAAGGAAAGTTTGCAGGCCGTGCATGGCGCCGAGCGGAGTTGGCGCGCTTAGCTTCGCGCCGGTGGCGGTAATTTCTAGAACATAAGATTCGTCCTCGCCGAGTTCCTGAATTTCCTTGCTGGCATGTTCCGTGTGGATCACGAGCACTGGCTTTGAGCCGGTAAATGGCTTCAATCCTAGCGGGAAGCCCGTCTGCCGGGAAAGTTGCCGGAGGAAGCGCTGCACGGCTCGATCAAGCCGCGGCTCCGTGTAACCGGCGAATCCAACGGTGAAGGAAGAATCGACCGGCAGAGTGCCGGTGCCAATTTGGACGCTCGATGGAACGGGCATGAGGTAGAGCGGACGCTGCTCCTGCGGCAGAGCGGACGGTGAAATCATCAGAGCACCCAACAAAAGCAAACCGAGACTTCGCAACGAGCGGCCAGCAGCCATGTTTTGAGAACTCCTCCAGAACTCGCAAGCGAGAGCAATCCGGGATCGCCTCGCCTTCTAAACGGCACCGAGGATACTGTCATAGTCGCTGTCTGGCGCGAAGAGAAAATCTGCCGCCCAAGGTCAGAAGCGGCGGGAGGCCAAAGTTTGCGCCGCACCAATTTCCCTGCCTGAGTTAGAATAAAGAATTCCATGCGACGCCCATGAAAACATCCATTGCCATCTATCCCGGCTCATTTGATCCGGTGACGAACGGCCATCTCGACTTGATCGAGCGCGGCGAGAAAATGTTTGATTTGCTGATCGTCGCCGTGTTGCGAAACGCTGAGAAGCAACCGCTGTTTTCCGTGGAAGAACGAGTCGAGATGCTTCGCGAAGTCACCAAACAGTGGCCTGCCGTGGAAGTGGACGTCTTCGACGGCTTGCTGGTGGATTATGCGCGAAAACGCGGCGCGGGGGTGATACTGCGCGGGATTCGCGCCGTGTCGGACTACGAATACGAGCTGCAGATGGCGCTGATGAACCGGAAGCTCGAGCCGCGGCTCGAGACCGTTTTCATGCTGCCAGGACTTTCTTACAGCTATCTCAGCTCGAAATTGGTGCGGGAAATCGCGCAGTTGGGTGCCTCGCTGAACGGGCTTGTGCCGCCGATTGTTGAAGAACGGCTGCGGGCAAAGGTTTCGTAGAAATTCGTAGCAAGAGGATGGGCGCTGGGCTAAACCAGCATGAAGAGACAGGCTGAAGCCTGTCCTACAAGGAGAGAGCGTGCAACTCACGGAACGGATCAATCGCATACAGATCTCGCCGACGGCGGCGGTCATCGCCGAGGCCGACCGGCTGAAATCCCAGGGCGTGGACATCGCCGATTTCGGCCCGGGCGAGCCGGACTTCCCGACTCCGGAGCACATCAAGAAGGCGGCGATCAAGGCGATCGAGGAAAATAAGACGAAGTACACGCCGACGCCGGGAATAATGCCGCTGCGCGAAGCGATTTGCGCGTGGCACAAACGCGAGCTGGGCTCGGATTACTCGCCGAAGGAATGCATCGTCACGGTCGGCGGAAAGCACGGCATCTTCAATGTGATGAGCGTACTGGTGCAGGCGGGCGACGAGGTGATCATCCCCGCGCCGTACTGGGTGAGCTTTCCGGACATCGTCAAGTACGCGGGCGGCACGCCGGTTTACGTGCAGACCCGCCCGGAAGACGGTTTCAGCGTGAAAGCCGCCGCGATTGAAAAGGCCATCACTCCGAAAACGAAACTCTTGATTCTGAATTCGCCGAGCAATCCGACGGGAGGTGTGGTTCCTCCCGACGAATACCTGCGCATCCTTGCGGTCTGCAAGAACCACAACGTCTGGCTGATGGGGGACGAGTGCTATTCGCATTTTACCTACGAGCCGCACAAGCCGTTTTCGATCGCCAGCGCGGCGGACTCGAAGAACAACGTGATTATCATTGGCTCGGTTTCGAAAACATTTGCAATGACCGGCTGGCGCATCGGCTATACGCTCGCACCCGCGGACCTCATTCAGGCCTTGACCAAATTGCAGAGCCAGTCGACCTCGAACCCAACCTCGATCGCGCAATATGCGGCGCTCGAAGCCATGCGCGGCTCGATGGAATCGGTGCCTGCGATGCTTGCGGAATACGACCGGCGCCGGAAGCGCATCGTCGAAGGCTTGAACGCCATCGCTGGCGTGAAGTGCGAAATGCCCGGCGGCGCGTTCTACGCATTCCCGAATGTCTCGGCGCACTTGGCAAACGGGTCGAGCGGCCGCGCCATCGCCAAAGACACGACGGAACTCGCCAAGCTGCTGCTTGATCAAGCGCGCGTCGCGCTGGTCGCCGGCGAAGGGTTTGGCGCGCCAGGCTATCTGCGCTTATCCTACGCGACGTCCATCGAACGCATAGACGAAGGACTCCGCCGCCTCGAGCGCTTCTTCACTCGCGTTGAAGCCGCGGCTTAGATTGTGACCGCATTTCCGATAAGCCCTGAGCCGTTTCGCATCGAGCCCATTTTCAGTCCGCGCATTTGGGGTTCGAGGTCGCTCGCGCCGTTATTTCCTGAAAAAACGAACCTCACGGAGCCACTCGGCGAAGCTTGGCTCACGGGTGTCGATTGCAAGATGGCCACCGGACCGTTCTCCGGGAAATCGCTTGGAGAAGCCTGGCGGGAAATGCCCGCGGATTGGCGTGGCACAAGACTTTCTACCGTCTTGGACTTTCCTCTTCTCGTGAAATTCATTTTCCCCAAGGACAAATTGTCCATCCAGGTTCACCCAGACGATGCCTATGCCTCTCTGCACGAGAAAGCCGCCGGCGGACACGGGAAGACCGAAATGTGGTATATCGTTTCAGCGGAACCCGGCGCTCGACTGCTCGCGGGCCTAAAACCGGGCGTAACTAAGTCGAAGTTTCTCGACGCGCTCGCCCATCACTCCGTGGAAGACCTCTTCCAGTCGCACGAGGCGCACGCGGGCGATACGTTTTTCATTCCTGCAGGGACACCCCACACGATTGGCCCAAACATGGTGATCTGCGAAGTACAGGAGTATTCCGACCTCACGTATCGCGTATACGATTACGACCGCGTCGACAACCACGGTAAACCGCGCGAGCTGCATATCGAAAAGGCCCTTGAGGTCATTCAGTTCGGCAGCAATCAGGGAAACAAAATTCCTCCGCTTAGTCTGAACGCCCCCGGCCGACATGCAAAGCTACTCTGCGCCTGCCGATACTTCGCCGCCGAATGGTTCGAATCGGAGCGCCGCGAGCTACCTGCCGATCCGGGACACTTTCAATTGCTCGTAGTCCTTTCCGGGGGCGGCAACCTGGAGTGGCCTGCCGGCGCCACGGGCTACAAAGCGGGCGAATGTTGGTTGCTTCCTGCGTCGCTGGATCTCGCCGCACTGTATCCCTCTGAACCCACCACCATTCTTCGAGCCTACGTGCCAAACTTAGAGTCGCTTCGCGAGTGCCTCAACGATGCCGGAATCTCCGCTTCCGCCATCTCGCAATCCGTCTTTGCCTGAGAATCGTCGCGTACAAATCGTATAGAATAAATGTCCGTTCGCTCGGCACCCTGTTTGTTCACTTCGGGCCCTGTGTTCTCTCCATACTTAGTGTGCATTGTGTTAAATTCTTCTCGGCAAAATGACTGACGAAAAACTCAAGGTACACGCCGTAATCATGGCGGGAGGGCGTGGGACGCGCTTCTGGCCGCGCAGCCGGACTCGCACACCCAAGCAGCTTCTGAACATTGTTGGAAAAGAGACGATGCTCGAGCAAACCGTGGAGCGCCTGCTTCACCTTGTCCCGGGGCAGCATATCTGGACCGTCACCAATACCGAGCAAGCCGCCGCGGTCAAGAAACAGCTGCCCGCTGCCGCCCGCAAACGCGTCTTGGCTGAGCCCATCGGCCGGAACACCGCCGCCGCCATCGGCCTCGCCGCAATTCATGTGCGCCACGCCGCAAAAGGCGATGCGCTTATGGCCGTTCTGCCCTCCGATCATTTCATCGCCGACACGGAAAAATATCACCGCGTCGTTCGCGCGGCGCTTGAAGTTGCGCGCGATCCTGGACGCATGGTTGTGCTTGGTATTCCGCCAACGCGCCCCGAAACTGGCTTCGGCTACGTCGAGCGCATGGGAGACGCGCTTCACTCGCTCGGTTTTCCCGTTTACGCTGTTCGGCGCTTCACGGAAAAACCCGCGCTCGATCTCGCCAAACAATACCTGGCTTCCGGTGACTATCACTGGAACGCGGGGATGTTTTTCTGGCGCGTCTCGACATTTCTCGAAAATTTGAAGCGTTTCCTTCCGAAAACGCATGAATCTCTCGAATCCCTGGCCGAGACTATCGGAGAGAAAACCTACGATCGCCGGCTCCGTGCCATCTATCCTAAACTTGAAAACATTTCCGTCGACTACGCTATTCTCGAGAACGCCACGCGCCAGGAAGGTCCTCCGCGCGTGTTCGTGATTCCCGCCGAGGTCGGCTGGAGCGACATCGGTTCCTGGGCTGCCGTCTACGAACTTCTCGCCAAACAACCGGGTGACAACTTTTTCGCCGGCCACGGTCTCACTCTCGACGCAACCGGCAATTTTCTGCATAGCCCATCGAAATTCGTCGCCGCCATCGGCGTCCGCGACCTCATCGTCGTCGAAACTCCCGACGCGCTCCTGATCGTTCCCCGCGAGCGCGCCCAGGACGTGGCGAGACTCGTAAAATCGCTCGAAGAACGGAAGCTGACCAAACTTCTGTAGCGGAGTTTTCTGGCCGGCAGGCCAATCCGGCTGTTTGGCGGAGATATCGCTTCGCGTATACTTTCCATTGCCTTCTATGACTGCCATAAAATTTGGAACGGATGGCTGGCGCGGCGTTATTGCCGAGGACTTCACGTTTGCCAACGCACGCATCGTGGCACAAGCCATCGCGCGGTACGTCGTGCGCTGCGAGGACGCGCGCAAGGGCGTGCTGGTCGGATACGACCACCGCTTTGCGTCCGATAGCGTAGCCGCGGCGGTTGCTGAAGTGATTGCCTCGACCGGCACGCCTGTATGGCTAGCGGACAAGCCCTGTCCCACTCCCGCAATTTCACTGCTCGTTCGCCAGCGCGCGGCCGCAGGCGGCATCCTCATCACGGCGAGCCATAATCCCTGCCAATGGAACGGCATTAAGTACAAAGCCAGCTACGGCAGCAGTGCTCTGCCTTCAATCGTCGCGCAGATCGAAATCGAACTCGCTGAAGTTCAAAAGAGCGCAACTGCGCCGCTCCCTCCTCGGAAAGAAATCACGCAATCGCTGGAGCCCCGCGCGCCTTATCTCGATACCATCGAGAAACTGATCGACTGGAAGCGGCTGCGTGAAGCAAAGCTCCGGTTTGTCTCCGACCCCATGCATGGCTCCGCGACCGGCCTGTTGCCCGCTCTCTTCGCGCGAAACGGAATCCCCTGCGATGAAATTCGCGGTTCGCGCGACCCGCGCTTCGGCGGCGTGCACCCCGAACCCATTCCGCCGCATATCTCGCCCCTGCAAGAGGCTGTGATCGCCGGCAAGTATGACGCCGGCCTGTGCGCGGACGGCGATGGAGATCGCATCGGCGCGGTCGACCGCGACGGCTCGTTCGTCAATCCGCACCAAATCTTTGCGCTTCTCGTTTGGCATCTTGCGGGCACGCGCAATTTGCCTGGCGACATCGCAAAAACTTTTTCCGTCACCAAGCTGATCGACAAACTCGCGGCCAAATTTGGCCGCAAGCTCCATGAAGTGCCCATCGGCTTCAAATACATTTGCGAGTTGATGCTCGAGCAAAACATCCTGATCGGCGGCGAAGAGAGCGGCGGCATCGGCACGAGCCTTTATCTGCCCGAGCGCGACGCCACGGTTTGCGCTCTATTTCTTGCCGAACTTATGGCCTGGCACGGCAAGTCGCTGGGCGACATGCTGCGTGCGCTCTATGCCGAATTCGGCGAATACCATTACGGCCGCGTGGATCTCGACGTTACGCCGCACCAGAAAGAAAAAGCCGTCGTCTGCTTTTCCGGTGACAAGCTGACTCGCTTCCTGGACTGGCCCATCGTGCGGCGCGAAAACATGGACGGCATCAAAATCTATCTTGGCGAAATCGGCTGGCTCTTGGTTCGCGCATCCGGCACGGAAAATCTGCTTCGCGTTTATTGCGAAACATCGAAGCAGGATACAACGCAGCGCGTTCTTGATGCCGTAACCAAACTTGTCAGGACTTTGTAGGTGCAATCATGGAAACGATCAATTTAAAAGAAAAATTCAGCCGCTTCACCGACTACTGCAACCCCCGTGTGATTGGCGAGGTGAACGACTGTCACGTCAAAGCGGTAAAACTAAAAGGCGAATTTATCTGGCATCATCACGACAACGAAGACGAATTGTTCCTCGTCGTCAAAGGCACCCTGCGCATGAAATTTCGCGGGCGCGAGGCCATCGTAACCGAGGGTGAATTTGTCGTTGTTCCGCGCGGCGTGGACCATTGCCCCGTCGCGGACGAAGAAGTGCACATCGTGCTTATCGAACCGAAGACCACGCTGAACACAGGCAATATCACCAACGAAAGGACGGTTGCCCAGCTCGAGCGCATCTAATCCGCATAATTGCTCGGGGCACGGCTCAATCTCCCATGGAACATCGCTTCTACACTCTCGACGTTTTCACCACCACGCGGTTTGAAGGCAATCCTCTCGCCGTCTTCACCGATGGCGACAGCCTTTCGGACGACCAGATGCAAGCCATCGCGCGCGAAATGAATCTCGCGGAAACGGTCTTCGTCCAAAAGCCGACCGATGAGCGCGCTCTCGCCCGCTTGCGCATCTTCACCACGCGCGAAGAGCTGAAACTGGCCGGCCACCCCGTCGTTGGCACGTGGTTTCTTCTCGCCGAACTGGGCGTCGTTCCAGCACAAGAAGGCGGCGTACACGTAATGCAGGAAACGGGTGCCGGCGTCCTGCCCGTCGAAATTCGTTTCAAGGACGGCCGTCCCCAGCGCGTCACCATGACCCAGACGGAAGCGGCATTTCGTCCCACCAAGTTTAGAAAAACTGCCCTGGCCAAATCGCTGGGCCTGGCTCCGAAAGATTTCGACCCTCATCTCGATCCCGAGTGCGTTTCGACCGGCATCTTCAATCTCATGGTGCCTCTCAAGAATCGCGCGGCGCTCGGGAAAATCTCCATGAACATGTTCGAACTGCGTAAGCTGCTCGGCAAAAATGCCACCATGGCCTACTGCTTCGCGACAGGAGGCAACGGCAAGGTTTTCTCTCGAGGCATGCTCCCCTGGGAGATTTACGAAGACCCCGCAACGGGCTCCGCCGCCGGCTCGCTCGGGGCGTACCTGGTGCGTCACGGCAAACTCGCACCCGGCCACACGCTCAGCATCTTGCAAGGCGAGGAGATGGGACGTCCGAGCCACATCGAAGTGGAAGTCACACAGCGCGGCAAAAAATTAGTGCCGCGCGTGAGCGGCGCCGCCGTCAAAGTCTTCGAGGGCACGATCCGCGTCTGATTCGCTACTCATTTCGAAAACGGTGCGAGCAGGAAAGGCCGCCCAAGTCTTTCTAAGCGGCCTTCTCGCATCCTTAACGTTGCGTTTACCCCTGGTTAGTGTTTGCGCGAAGCCGGAGCTACTGCCGCTCGGCGATCCTTCTTCAAGTCCTTGCGATCCGCCTTGCGATCCGCCTTGAGATCCTTCTTGTCCTTGTTGATGTCCTTCTGATCTTTATTGCTATCCTTGCGATCCTGTGTCAAGTCTTTCTGGTCGCTGTGCTGATCTTTGACGTCCTGATTGCGGTCTTTGCGATCGCTGTTCAGATTCTTGACGTCATTGTTGCGGTCCGTTCGATCAGCGGTCAGGTCTTTCTTATCGCGGTTGATTTCGCGTTGATCTGCATTCCGATCTGCGCGGTCCTTGCTTAGATCGGACTTGTCGTGATTGATGTCCCGCTGGTCGGCATTTCGATCCGCTCGGTCTTGCCTCAAGTCTTTGCGGTCCGCTTTGGCCTCCGAGCTGTTTGAACTGTACTTCTGAATGTCCTGCTTCAAATCCTGCTTGTCGTGGTTGACGTCGCGTTGATCCACTTTCCGTTCCGTGCGGTCCTTACCGAGGTCGGCCTTATCGTGATTGATATCGCGCTGGTCCGCATTTCGGTCGGCGCGGTCTTTGCTCAGATCGGTTTTGTCGTGATTAATGTCCTTATTGTCCTGATGAATGTCGCGCTTGTCCGCATTTATGTCCTTGTTGTCCTGGTGAATATCCCGCTTGTCATTCTTGACGTCGCGCTTGTCCTGGTTGACGTCTTTCTGGTCTGCGTTGCGGTCCGCGCGATCTTTGCTCAGGTCCTTCTTGTCTTGCCGGATGTCCTTCTTATCCTGCTTGATGTCCAGCTGTTGCGAGGTCGAGTCCTGGCTCTGGGCGGAGGCACCTCCGGCTAACAGGCCGGCAAATGCGAGGGCAAGCGCAGTTCGTCCCATTAATCTATGTATATGCATGGTTTTCTCTCCTAAAGAAAACTTTCCGTGACCTGTCCGGATTTAATGTTTTAAAACACCACGAACACGGGAAAGTTTCTCGAAAATTTGCGCAAATAAGTCGCAGTAAGGAGGGGAGCGAGAGCAGGTTGAACCAACAACCCTAACTACTTATCTTTCAATGATTTATGCACAGCATCAAGAATGCCATTCACAAACGCGCCGGCCTCTTCAGAGGAAAATTTCTTAGCCAAGTCAACTGCCTCGTTCAGGATCACTTTTGGCGGTGTGTCCGTGGTCCGCAGTTCATAAATCGCAAGCCGCAAAATCGCTCGGTCGATCACCGCGAGCCGCTCGAGCCGCCAATTTTCGGCTTGCTTGACGATCAGTTCGTCGATGGCCGCCGTATCTTTCACGGTTCCTTCGAATAGACGGTTCGCAAACGCGCGCGTGGAATCCGCCGCTTTCGCCGCCCGCCAGAATTTCGCTTCCAGTTTCGCGGGCTCCTGTTCGCTCATGTCCCACTGGAAGAGCATCTGCATCGCGAATTCGCGGGATTTTGTGCGCAGCGACACTTTACTTGCGCCGCGGCTTTCCGCTGGCGGACGGCTTCCCCTGCGCCCCGCGTAGTTTGCGCGACAGATACGCCATCTCAATCGCCGCAAGTCCCGCCTCGAATCCTTTGTTGCCGCCCTTAAGGCCCGCGCGATCGATCGCCTGCTCCAAGGTGTCGCAGGTCAGCACGCAGAAGATAATCGGCACGCCCGAGTCCATCTGCGCGAGCTGCAATCCGCGCGCCGTCTCCGAACAAACGTAATCGTAATGCGACGTTTCGCCGCGAATCACGCATCCGATGGCAATCAAAGCATCGTAGCGCCCCGTCATCGCTAGTTTTTTCGCCGTCAGCGGCAATTCGAAAGAACCGGGCACTCGCACGACGTCCACGTCCTTGCTCGCCGCTCCGGCGCGCTCCAGCGCATCCACCGCAGCTGCAAGAAGCCGCTCGGTAATAAAACTATTGAAGCGGCTCACGACAATCCCGAAGCGCAATCCACCCGCAGTCAATTTACCGCCAATTTTGTTGGGCTCCAATTTTTCCGCCATCTTGGTTTTTCCGTGTATTTTGTCCGATATTGCACCTGCAATCACCACCGCGCTCGCTCTTCTCCTTTACTTCCTTTAGTTCCTTTACCTCATCTATCTCATTTACTTCCCAACGAATTTTGCCGGCCTCTTTTCCAAAAACGCTCTCGTCCCCTCGCGCATGTCTTCTGTCGCACAAGCCAAGCCAAACAACGTGGCTTCGAGAAACAACCCTTCTTCCTGCGGCATTTCCATGCCGCGTTCGATCGCTTCCATCGCATACTTCACGGCAACTGGCGCATTGGCAATAATCTTCTTCGCCAAAGCTTCGGCCGCCGGCAAAAGTTCCGCAGTTTCATAAATATGATTCACCAGCCCGATGCGCAGCGCCTCTTCCGCGGAGATCATCTCTCCCGTCAAACAGAGTTCCTGAGCAACACCTTTGCCACATAGCCGCGCCAGCCGCTGCGATCCCCCATATCCCGGAATGATTCCCAGCTTCACTTCCGGCTGGCCCAGCCTTGCGTTCTTGCTGGCGATTCGAATCGTGCAGGCAAGCGCAACCTCACATCCGCCACCCAGTGCAAATCCATTGATCGCGCAAATCGATGGCTTCCCCATCGTCTCCAGCTGGTGAATCACTCCCTGCCCGAACAGCGAAAACTCCTTGCCGTTCACTGGCGTCTGCTGAGAAAGTTCACCGATGTCCGCTCCGGCAACGAACGACTTTTCTCCCGCTCCTGTCAAAATCAGGACACGCACCGCGTCATCCACGCGCGCATCGAGTAGCACCTGTTGCAGCTCTTCCACCGTCTTGCGGTTCAATGCATTCAAAACCTTTGGCCGGTTGAATGTAATGAACGCGATCCCGTCTCTTTTATCGTAAAGCAAGTTTTCGTAAGTCATCCGCGTCTCTCGCACACCGCAAACTTTTCTTTGTGGGGGCGCGCATGCCGCGCCGCATCCAGGCACATCCTAAAATTTCATGGCTTTCGGTTTCTGAGGATCCGAATAGTCATAAAATCCCCGTCCCGCTTTCCGTCCGTTCCACCCCGCCAAAACCATCCGTTTCAAAAGCGGCGGCGAGGCAAACCGTTTCTCATGGAACTCTTCGAACATGATCTGCGAAATGTAATAGGTCGTATCCAATCCCACGAAATCCAGGAGTGTTAGCGGCCCCATCGGATGACCGCAACCGAGCTTCATCGAGTTGTCTATATCCTCGATCGATCCCACGCCTTCTTCCAGCGCGCGAATCGCGTCCAGCAAATACGGCACGAGCAGCCTGTTCACGATAAATCCCGTCGAGTCGTGCGCGCGCACCGGCATTTTCCCCAACTTCGCCCCGAACGCCACCATCTCTTCATAAACGTCCGCGTCCGTCGCGATCGTCCGCACCACTTCCACCAGCTTCATCACCGGAACGGGATTGAAGAAATGCAATCCCACAAAGCGCTGCGGCCGTTTCGTCGCCGTGGCAATTTCCGTAATCGTCAGAGATGAAGTGTTGCTCGCAAAAATCGTGGATAGCGGGCACAGCGCGTCCAGCGCGGAAAAAAGTTCGCGCTTCGCCGGCAACTGCTCGATGATCGCCTCCACGATCAAATCGCAATCCTTCAAATCCTCGAGAGCCGTCGTCCCACGCAGCCGCCCGCGAATTTCGCTTTGCGCTGCTGCCGTAATTGTTCCCTTCTCAGCTAGCCGGGCCAAATTCTTCTCAATACTCTTGAGCCCCTTGTCGACAATCTCCGGGCTCACTTCCCGCACCACCGTCGCAAATCCTGATGCCGCGCACACCTGCGCGATCCCCGACCCCATCAACCCACACCCCACAACTCCCACTTTGTGAATCGCCATTTTTTCCTCGTGGAATTCCCGCCCGCTACTCCGGCAGGAGAAACTACAAAAACGCGCCAACTGTAGAGGCACGATACATCGTGCCCTCTTCCCGCGCGACCAAAGTCTACCAGAGACGAACTTCCTTTACGTCCTTTACTTCCTCTGCCTCATTTACCTCAGTTGTTCATCGCTTCCACGATCATCGCGATTCCCTGCCCGCCGCCAATGCAAGCCGTTGCTAGTCCATAGCGCAAATTATTGCGCCGCAATTCGTTCAAAATCGTAATCAGCAGCCGCGTTCCGGAAGCGCCTAGCGGATGTCCCAACGCAATCGCTCCTCCATTCACATTCGTCTTGTCCCGATTCAAACCGAGCACCTTCTCCACCGCAAGATACTGCGCCGCGAAGGCTTCATTCACTTCCACGCGGTCCATCTGCTCCAGCGTCAATCCCGCTAGCTTCAGCGCTTTTTGCGACGAAGGCACCGGCCCAATGCCCATAATGCTTGGATCGACTCCAGCAGTCGCCCACGACACAATTCGGCCAATCGGCTTCAACCCGTGCTCTTTCGCTGTCTTTTCTCGCGTTACGACCACCGCAGCCGCGCCATCCACGATCCCGCTCGCATTTCCCGCGGTCACAATTCCGTCTTTCTTGAACGATGGCGGCAGCTTTTCCAGCGTTTCCATCGTCGTCTCCGGCCGCCGGTGATCGTCCTCGCTCACCACAATCGTTTTCTTGCCTTGCTTCACTTCCACGGGCGCCAACTCTTCCTTCATCCGGCACGCTTTGTACGCCGCATCCGCCGCCTGCTGGCTGCGCAGCGCATAAGCGTCGGCATCTTTACGAGTAATCCCGTGCTGCTCCGCCAATTTTTCTGCGGTCATCGCCATCGGCAACCCGCAATAACTGTCGGTCAATCCCACAAACAGAAAATCCTCGAGCGCCCCGCCTCCCAGTTTCAACCCATTTCGCGCCCCTCTAATCACAAAAGGCGCCTGCGTCATATTTTCCATGCCGCCCGCAAGCACCATCGTCGCTTCGCCTAGCAGCAAGCGTTGCGCCGCCTGCGAAACCGCTTCAATGCCCGACCCGCACAGCCGGTTCACAGTAACCGCAGGCGTCTCAGTTTTCAGTCCCGCCTTTAATCCCACGTGCCGCGCGCCATAGATCGCGTCCGCGCTCGTCTGCATCACATTGCCAAAAATCGCGTGGTCGAAATCCCCGGGATTCACGCCCGAACGCCAGATCGCCTCTTTCGAAGCATGCGCCGCCAAATCAATCGCGCTCACCTCCGAAAACGCACCGGTGTACCGCGCCATCGGCGTCCGCGCCCCCGCCACAATCACCACATCCGTTGGAAACATGCTTTCCTCACTTTTGGAAATCGCTCTCACTCATTCTACAGCCGAGTTCATGGCGCCCAAAATTCGGGCCAACGAATTACCGAGCTACGTGGAAAGACTTCCGACTCGCTGGAGAACTACCAGATCGTCCGAACGATTCCGGCCCGCTGAATTCTCACATCCGCGCTAATCAATTCGATCCCTTCAGAAATTGCCGTTGCGCCAATCAGCCTGTCGGAAGGGTCCTTTGGGTAGCTTGGTGGGAACTGGACCGCCAGCGCCGCGATCCGTGGCGTTATCGGCAATATAACTGTCCGCGAACAAATCTCTTCCACGAATGCCTCAATCGTACCGGTCAAGTTTAATCGCCCTCTCCCTGCCAATAGCGCCATTTCCCACATCGTGATGTCGGAAATCGCTAGGCCGCCCTTCGCTTCACGAATCGCGGTATGAGCTTTAGCCGAAATTTTCCCCGGTTCCTGAGCCAGCCAGATCAAAGCGTGCGTATCCAGTAAGATCACTCCTTCAAAGCCTCCCAATCTTCGAGCGGCGTCACCGGGGACACAATGTCACCCACGATCTCGAATTTTCCCTTCATGAAGCCGAATATATCGTCGTTTTCCTGTTCTATAGGAATCACTTTCACCACCGGCTTACCCCTCTTCGTCACAATCACCGGCTCGCCCGTCTTTTGCACCCGGTTCATCACTTTCAGGCACTGCGCCTTGAACACGCTCGCTCGCATTTGCTTCATAAGTGGCCTCTCAAGAGATCATGGTCATTTTAACATGACCATACGATCTCTGCCAAATCATCCGCATCCACCGAGGCGTATAATCAACACATGCCTCGCAAGCGCAAATCCCACATTTCGTCAGCGCGCGATGCCGCAGCCCGCAAATGGCTAACGAAAAGCGCCGCAAGCGTTGCGGCAGACGAAACTCAGCAGAAGCTGCACGCTGCAGTCGAACCCTACATCGGCTCGCTCTCCGGCGGCCACTCCGCTGACGCTAAGTCCGTTCGCAGATTAATCCGGCAGCGCCTAAGCGCATCTCACTGACCGATGCTTGATTGCGCTTCACTCCACCACACATTTCTTTTTGCAGAGCGCTTCCACCCTCCTTCGAAATACCTCGGGCACCTCACGGCACAATTCTTCGGGCAAGTCACCCTCGGCAATGATTTCAATCCGTCGGACTCCCGTGATGACTCGAATCGGCACTCCTCGCAAGAGAAATTTCCCTTCACCGTGACTCTCTATCGCCGTGGAAATACGCTCAACTCCTTGCGGAACAAGGTCGCGCACCCGCACTTCGTGATCCAATATAAATAGGCCACGATCTTCCTGCCCGATGGACCATTGCCGCCAATTTCGGTTCGTGGTCTGCGTCCAAGTTCCCGTCTTAAGGTCAAGTGAAAATACTTGGGGCTATTAATTGAGAAGCGTCAAACCTTCGGCGTCTCCAGTGTCACCACCGTATCCCCGCCTTTTTTGCGCGCCTCTTCCACGCTAAATTCCGCGCGATTGATCAAATCCGTCACGATATCTTCGCTGTCGAATTCATGTTTCGCGACCGCTTCCACAATGCCTGCGCTCAGCGTGATCTGCGTCGTGTCCCAGGGCGGCCGCAAACCGCTCGCCGCGCGGCGCAATTTATCCGCAAGATTCTGCGCACCGGCAAGCGTCGTGTCCGGCAAAATAAATGCCAGCGACCACGACGTATATTTCACCGCAACATCGTTCTGCCGAACGATCGGCTGCAGCGAACGCGCCAGTTGTTCCAAAAACCGCTCCAGCGGAGATTCGCCCTGCTGCCGCAAGATGTCCGCGCCGCGATCGATTTGCAAAATGGCGAGCGCCAGCGGCGTGCCCTGGCTGCGCGCGCGGTCCGCTTCCGTCAGCAGGCAGCTCTGGTACGAACTGCGGCTCAGCAACCCCGTGCGTTCATCGGAAACACCCATGCGGCGCACCAGCGAGCGCAGCCGCGTGTGGCTCACGCTCATCAGCATTTGGTCGCCGATGGCCTGCAAGAAATAAGCCTCGTTGGGCTTCCATTTGTGAGGCTCGGCATGGCCCACGATCAGCATCCCCGCCGGAGCTTGCGTCTCTTTGTCTGTGATCATCACGCCAAGCGCCGTTGCGAGCCCCAGCTCTTTGAGAATCGATCCTTCCGTGCCGTCGACAACCAATCCGCCGAGTTCGTCCGGCTCCGCCTTTTCCATTTCCGCGAGAAGCAGCACAACCTGCGCTCCCGGCGCAGCCTTGCTGGACTGGCCACAGAATTCCGCGGACATTTCTGGAGGGCGGCCCGGCGCGCCCACGACTCCTATGCAGCGAGTGGCGTGCAGGTGAGATCCCACTTCGCTCACCGCCGTGTTCAGCATCGCACGCGGAGTTTGTTGGCGGAAAATTTTCTGGTTGATTTCGGAAATTTTGGAAAGGTCGCGCAGCGTCTCCGCGCTGTACACGCCTGTCCGGGTGGTGATTTGGACGGGCTGCGCCTCGACCACGGGCGCCGGTCGCACAGCTGCAGCGGGTTCTTGCTTTGGTTTGACTGCACCAGGAGGCCACCAGTTCGCCAACTGGTACAGATTTTGCAAACGCGCGTTGCGCGCTTCTTCCCCGGGAAACATGCTGGCGATCTTTTGCAGCCTTTCCAGCGCCTTGGATTGCAGCGAGTACTGCAGGAAAATCTCCGTTTGCACGATCAGGTCTTCGAGCGCTTGGGCATGCCGCCCCTCTTCCGTGCTCGGTTGCGGCTGCGCGACGCTTGCTCCAGTGCCGGTATGGGAAGGTGGCGGCGGGGCCGAGGACATGGATTTCGCCAGGCGGCTCCCCACTCTCTTCATAAATCCATCGTCGACGTGGCCGCGAAGTTTCTCCAGCCGCTCCTGGTTCCGAAAGTCGTAAGCGTCGATATCCACCAGCCGCTCGAGCGAATCGCAGGCTTTCCGGAAATCGCCACCCTTGAAATATACATCGAAAAGCTTTACGAGGATTTCGAAATACTGCGACTCGCGATTGAGCTCGTTGTAAACCGTGGCCCAGAATTCCATCATGGCTTGCGAGTGAGGATGCTTGGAGGCCACCGCGTCCAAATGCGTGGCGAAATCATTCTGGCGCTTATCTGCGAACATGCGGCGCTTCAGCAATTGGAGCACGTCCACGCCTTTTGTGGTTTCCGCGGAGGACGCATAGGCATCGGCAAGCTCGAACAGTCGCTCCGCGCCCGCATTTTTTTCCCGCAAGAGCTTTTCGAGAATCTCGCGTGCCCGGTCGAGATTCCCGCCGCGAATCAGGGCGTCGCTAAAAGTCTCAAGAAAAACCGAGTCGCTCTCGGTGCGCGCAAATGGTTCGAGAAGAGTGGCCGCCTCCGCTGCCTCGTCGCTCCGCAATTTTGCTTGCGCGTAGAGCAGCGCAACGCTGCGCTCTTGCGGCGCAAGCTTGTAGGCCCGGCCGAGCAGTTTTAGCGCGTCGGCGTCGGCGCCTGCGGCGGAGGCCAGCTGCCCCGCTCTCAGAAACGTGCGCGCCGCCAGCGCGTTTTTCCCGATCTGCTCCGCCGCTTCGGCCAGCTTCAGTTGGCGGTTGAGATTTTCTGGGTCGAGCTGCGCGATTCGCTCCCAGCAAAAAAGCGCGTCTTCGTGGCGGCCCGCGCTCGCGAACAATTCCGCGGCCTTGGTGTACTGATCGATGGCTTCTTCGGGATGATTCTGCTTTTGCTGCAGAAACGCATGCCGGGCGATGCGTTCCGGCGGTTGGCCGGCGGAGCTGCTTCGAAGAAAGCGATTATAGATGGCCAGCGCTTTGGTTTCGTCGCGCGGCTCGATCAGCAAATCGAAGAGCAGCCCGTAATAAACGGCGGCACGCTCCGGTTGATCCATCCGCGCATAGAGATCTCCCAGCGCCTGGGTCGCCTCCTGATGCTGCGGCGCTTCATCGAGCACGGCCAAATAGGCTTCGATGGCGTCCTCGACACGGTTCTTTTCGAGGAATCGCTTTGCGCGGTCCAAATGCTTGCTGACGTCTGCGGCCATCGGTCCTGATTGCCTTTGCGGTGCCTGTCGGCTGACTAGAACATTTTGTGCCAAGTCGTGCGCGATGCGAGGCGCGAACGACCTCTTTCAACTATATACCGCGGGAGCGAGGCGGGCAAAACTCCCGTAATGTATCGATGCAGTATGCATCACCGCGTCGCTCGCCGCGAACGGACGCGCCGTGGACTTGTCGAGCGAACGGGCTGCGCCGCGCTGTGATTTGTGGCAAACTGATTGTTTACACGGCATGGTTTCGAGCGACGTGTGGCTTCCCTGCCCCGGAGCGATGGCCCGCCGTCGATAACCCAACAGAAAAAAACTGCAGGCGGTAGCAGACCCGAATGGACCCGAAGTTCATACGCAATTTTTGCATCATCGCGCACATCGATCATGGCAAGTCTACGCTTGCGGACCGGCTGCTGGAGATGACCGGCGCGCTTTCGCAGCGCGAAATGCACGAGCAGGTGCTCGACTCCATGGATCTCGAGCGCGAGCGCGGCATCACCATCAAAGCCAAAAGCATCCGGCTGCATTACACCGCGAAGGATGGAAACATCTATCAGCTGAATTTGATCGATACGCCGGGACACGTGGATTTTTCCTACGAAGTGTCGCGGGCGCTCTCTGCCTGTGAAGGCGCGCTGCTCGTCGTCGACGCCAGCCAGGGCGTTGAAGCACAGACCGTTGCGAATACCTTTCTCGCCGCGGGCAATAATCTGACGATTGTTCCCGTCATCAACAAAATTGATTTGCCCGCCGCGCAAACCGATTTCGTCAAAGAGCAGATTGAAAGCGTGCTGGCGATTCCCGCGGCGGACGCTTTGCTGATCAGCGCAAAGAGCGGACTCGGAGTCGAGGAGGTTCTCGAAGCCATTGTGAAACGCATCCCGCCGCCGAAAGGCAGCTCGGAAAATCCGCTGCAGGCGCTGATCTTCGATTCGTGGTTCGACATTTATCGCGGAGCCGTGGTCCTCGTGCGCGTGATGGAGGGCCACGTCACCAAGCAAATGAAAATCCGGCTCTGCTACAGCAACGAAGTGCACGAGGTCGAAACGCTTGGCACGCTAACGCCGAAGCCCGTCGCACTCGATGAACTTGGCGCCGGCGACGTGGGCTTCATCGTCGCCAACATCAAGCGCGTCGCGGATGCGCGCATGGGCGATACCGTCACGGAAGCGGGCCGGCCCGCCGCGCCGCTGCCAGGATTTGAAGCCATCAAACCGATGGTGTTCGCCGGACTGTTTCCCGTTCTCGCGGATGACTACGAGCCGCTGCGCGACGCGCTCGGAAAATTGCAGTTGAACGACGCGGCATTTTTCTACGAGCCGGAAAATTCCGTGGCTCTCGGCTTCGGTTTCCGCTGCGGCTTTCTCGGCTTGCTGCACATGGAAATCGTGCAGGAGCGGCTGGAACGGGAATTCGGTCTGAACCTGATCACCACGGCGCCCAGCGTGCGTTACCGCATCACACGCGTCACCGGCGAAGTGATCGAAGTTGACAGCCCCGCGAAATTCCCAAATCCCAGCGACATCGAAAAAATCGAAGAGCCGATCATCAAAGCGATGATCATCACCAACGAAGAGTCCGTCGGCGGAATCCTTCAGCTCTGCCAGGAAAAGCGCGGCACGCAGAAAAATTTCGAGTATCTTTCGCCGACTCGCGTGATGCTCACCTACGAATTGCCGCTCAATGAAATCGTGCTCGACTTCTACGACCGGCTGAAGAGCGTCTCACGCGGCTACGCCTCGCTGGACTACCATCTCGCCGGGTACAGCGAATCCGACCTTGTGAAATTGGACGTGCTCGTCGGCGGCGAACCGGTCGACGCGCTGGCGCTGATCATCCACCGAGAAACGTCCTACGAACGCGGCCGCGAGCTTGTTACCCGGCTGCGCAAACTCATTCCGCGGCAGATGTTCGAGGTGCCGATTCAAGCTGCAATCGGAAGCCGTGTGATCGCGCGCGAAACCGTCGCGGCGATGCGCAAAAACGTTCTTGCCAAGTGCTACGGCGGAGACATTTCGCGCAAACGCAAACTGCTCGAAAAACAAAAAGAAGGCAAGCGCCGCATGAAGCGCGTCGGCCAAGTCGATATTCCCCAAGAGGCTTTTCTTGCCGTCCTCAAAGTCGCCTCCTCCTCCGATGACGATTAAAGCAGCACTCGCCATTCTGTTGTGAACTGCCGGTTAGTCCTCCTTTTTTATTACTTGTGTAGTCAGTTTGCCGCGGTGGAGCTGGATGGCAACGCTATCGCCGAGCTGGACTTGGGCGGCGTCGCGTAGAAGATTGCCGGTGGCGTCTGTAGCGATGGCGTAACCGCGTTCGAGGACGCGGAGCGGGCTGCGCTCTTCCAGCTGGATAGCCAAACGCTCGAGGCGCTCGCGCTTGGTGCGCAAGAGGCGCTCGGCGCGGACACCGAGATCGGCGCTGTGCTTTTCGAGACGCAGACGGAACGCGGAAATTTTCACCCGAAAATCAAATGTGGCAATACGCAGATGCAGCGCGGTGAAGTGTTTGCGCGATTGTTCAAGGCGCGCGCGCAGGCCGAGGGCGAGGCGCGACGTCATTTCATCGGCTCGCTGGCGCTGCTGGCGGAGGAGATCGAGCGGGCGGCGGAAGCCGCGGCGTGCAGAAAGTTCGTGGACGCGCTTGCTGAGGTCGAGGAGGCGGTAGCGGACGAGGCTGGCGAGCGTCTCGCGCAGATCGGCGATGTGCTTATCGAATTCGCGGCGCGTCTGGACGACGAGCTCGGCAGCGGCGGAGGGAGTGGAAGCGCGAACGTCAGCGACAAAATCGGCGATGGTGAAATCCGTTTCGTGGCCGACGCCGGAGATGACGGGAATTTCGGAAGCTGAGATGGCGCGAGCAAGGACTTCTTCGTTGAAGGCCCAAAGATCCTCCATGGAGCCGCCGCCGCGCGCGAGAATCAAAACGTCTACAAGTTTTTTCTGATTGAAGAATTTCAGCGCTTTAACGATTTCCGCTGCCGCGCCTTCGCCCTGGACGCGCACAGGGAAAACCAGCAAATGAACATTAGGATAGCGGCGACGCAGAATGCGCACGACGTCGCGCACGGCTGCGCCGCGCGGCGAGGTAATCAGGCCGATGCGGCTTGGGAGCATCGGGAGCGGCTTTTTGCGCGCGGCGGCGAACAAACCTTCCGCTTCGAGACGTTTTTTCAATTGCTCGAACGCCAGCTGAAGAGCACCGAGGCCGACGGGATCGATGTTTTCGACGTAAATTTGGTATTCACCGCGAGCTTCATAGACGCTGATGGAGCCGCGAACGGTGACGTGCAAGCCGTCTTCGGGACGAAACTTGATGCCGCGCTGCTGCTGTTTGAAGAACACGCAGCGGACCTGGGAACGGTCATCCTTGAGGGTGAAATAGATGTGGCCGGATTGTGCTTCGCGGCAGTTGGAAATTTCGCCTTCGACCCAGATGTCCGTGAAATTTTTGCCGAGGAGATCGCGGATGCGCGCGGTGAGCTCGCTGACGGTCAGGGCGCGGCGGGTGGGTTGGAGGTTGAAGGTGAGTTGGCTCATGGGAGGTGACTCGTGACTCGTGGCGGGCGGAAAATGTCGAGGGTTGAGAGTTGAAAGTTGAAAGTTGAAGGGCGGATTTGGAAGGCGATGTCTGGTACCCCCCACCCCCCCTGTTTTCCGTAAGAGTGGCAAACAAAGGACTTATGCTCGACGCGGCCTGTAAGAGTGGCAGGGAAAGGACTTAAAGTGGCTTTGTTTTCAGTGGCTTGCGAATGTGCTGTAAGAGTGGCGAACAAAGGACTTAGAGGGGGCATGGATGGGATGTCGAGAGTGGGCAGTGCAGGGTTGGCAAAAGAAAGAGGCGAGGGCTTAACGCAGAGGGGCGGAGTACACAGAGGAACAGCGGGCATGGCGTTAGCCTCCGTTTCTCCTCCGCGCCGCAAAGGACAAGATTATATCACATAGGTACTCTTTGTCAAGTGATTACTGTAAGTGGTTTGTTTGCTGGGGGATAGCTTGTCGTTCCGAGCGCGGCAGGGAAAACGGACTCGCGGGCTACATTTTCTCCATAGGGCTAGCAAGGTGGTTGGCAGTGGAATTAGCGGAGTTTGGACCAGTCGGCGAGGGGGCGGCGGGGGCGAAGATTGCGGAAGGAGTGGTCGCTAGTGACGAGGATCATGCCGGAGGAGAGAGCGTGGGCCGCTAGGAGCATGTCCATGGCCGCGAGACGCTTGCCTCGCCTCCGGGAGAAGGCGGACAGGCCGGCATAGGCTTGAGCAGCGGCAGAATCCCAAGGCAGGGAGGTTACTCCCAGAAGAAATTGATTAACTAGCTCGGCCATCTTTGTGGCTTCGGGTTTCAGTGCGAGACCGAGGAGAAGTTCAGCTTCCGTAATGCATGAAATGCAGACCTGAGCCATGGGAATCCGGCGCAAGCGGTCTCGAACGCTTGGCGGAGCGCCGCGGAGTGCGTGGCCCACCATGTTGGTGTCCAGCATGAAGCGGGGCATCGATTTCTCCGGTTAGAACGGCCGACGCTTCCTGGCAGCGCGACGATCTCGAGAGCAAAGGAAATCAGAGGGAATTTTGGTGGCGTCGGCGAGAGCGAAAAGATCGTCCCAAGATTCGGGTTTGCGCGAAGGGATCACATCGCCAGTCTCGGGGTCTTTGCGGATGTAGACCTCGAGCGAGGAAAAACGAAAAGCAGAAGGCAATCGGACCGCCCGGCTACGGCCATTCTTGAAGAGCTTCGCGATTTTCTGCACGGCGTCCTCCCTCGAAACAGGGAAGCTGAATGCTTGGTCTATACCATGATCAATTACAATTGGCTGGAAAAGAAGAGAACCATGCTCACCAAAGCACGGCGCGATAGCGGGCTAAGGCTTCGCGGGAGCGGGGGCCGGCGCGGCTGCGGGCGCGGGTTTCGTGTTGAAATTGACTTTGGGTACTTCGCGGGCGCCGGGTTCGGTTTTGAAGTAGGCGTCGTTGCGGGTGAAGCCGCCGAAGCTGGCGACGAGGCTGTTCGGGAAAAGCGAAATGTAGGTGTTGTAGTCCTGAACGGTTTCATTGTAACGGCGGCGCTCGACGGCGATGCGGTTTTCCGTTCCGGCCAGCTCGTCCTGGAGGCGGAGGAAGTTCTCGTTGGATTTCAGCAGAGGATAATTCTCCGTGAGCAAGAGAACTTTGGCGAGAGAGGCTTCGAGCTGGCTGTTCGCGGCAATTTTGTCCGCCGGAGTGGTGGCGTTCATATAGCCGGCTCGAGCTCTGGCGATTTCGCCGAAGACCTCGGTTTCATGCTGGGCGAAGCCTTTGACGGTCTCGACGAGGTTGGGAATCAGATCGGCGCGGCGTTGCAGAACGACGTCCACCTGGGCCCACGAGGCGTTGACAGCTTCGCGCTTGATGGCCATTTGATTCCGCCGCGAGATGAATGAGCTGCCGACGAGCAGTGCGATGATGATCAGAACGACCAAAATAATCAGACCTGTTTTCATGACACTTTCCTCCGCAAAAAATCAGGAACCGGCTTTACCGGCTCGTTGCCACTCGCGCTTGGGAACTCGCTGATCCAAACCGGAAATTACCACAGTCAGAGCATTTAAGTACTGCCCGTAGGCGCGCACGATGTCATCCGCAGGAGCATGGTAAGCCCGGAGCTTGAAGGCGGCGGCAAATGCTTCCGCGTCCACGCCGGTGAGCGCGGCAATGCGCGCGAATACTTCGTGGGCGGTGGCGGGCGGCTCTTCGCCGAACGCGATCAAGGCGTGCCGCAGAAGAGAGAACACGCTCGATGACGATTTTGCCGCAGCGGCGCGCAACTCATTTTCTTTTTGCCCGTTGAGCAAGAAATGCTGGCGGAGCTTGAGCAGGAGCGTGCGTAGATCGTGTTCTACCTGCACGCGATGGAGATTCATTGGCACGACGATGCCGGCCACGACATCAGCGCCATAGAGAACGCGGCGACTCTGCTGTATGTCGAGCAGCTCGATGGAAAAGACGTCGGCGGACTGGCGCAACTCTTCGGCGGTGAAAAACAACGGGGCCGGTTCGTTCTGGTCCCTGCACCACCAGTGCACGACGGGCGCGACGCGCGTCAACTCGCGGGTAGCCACGGAACGCAAGACGCACAAGACGTTCAAATCGGAATGGCCTTCCTTGAAGTCGCCACGCGCGGCGGAGCCATAGAGAATTATGGATTCCAAATTCTCTCCGGCGAATTCTTTCATCCGGGCTACGAGATCCGTCAGCTTCGCTTCCGTTGAAAGCATTCCGCTACCGCTCCTTAGGAAAACTCACAAATTACGCTTACCAACTGCCGCCAGCGCCGCCGCCTCCACTACTTCCGCCGCCAAAACCACCAAATCCTCCGCCGCCTCCACCGCCGCCGGAGCTGCCGCCAAATCCGCCTCCACCACCGAGCATGCCACCGATCACGGGGCCGATCCACCAGCCGCTGCCTCGTCCGCCGCGGCCGGAACTGCCTCTAGCCACGGCCCTGATGATCTGAATCACGAAGAAAATAAGGATAAAGATGGGCCAAAGGGGGAAAGAAGTGGAATTGTCATCGCGCGGGCGGACAGGCGCGGCAGGTGGCGCTCCGGAAAGCGATACACCGCGATCATCGGCGACGTATTTGGCGAGCTGCCAAGCGGCGGCTTCGATGCCGCCGCTGTAATTTCCCTGGCGCAGAAATGGAACCATAGTGCGGCCTGCATCACCGGCGCGCGCGTCATTGATGACCGGCTCGAGGCCGTAGCCGACTTCGGTCCAATATTTGCGCTCGGTGGGCGCGACGAGAAGCAGGACGCCGAGATTTTCTTTTTTGCTGCCGACGCCGAGTTGCTTGAAGAGTTCGTTGCCGTACTGTTCGACGGTTTCGCCTTCGAGGGAGCGGACCGTGACGATGGCCATCTGCGCGCCGGTTTTTTGTTCAAGCTCGGTGCAAAGATTTTCAAGGCGGGTCTTGGTGTCCGCGCGAATTACACCGGCCAGGTCTGTAACGTAGCCGGAGGGATGGATGTCTTTGAGCTTTTCGGCGGGAGCAGCGAGCGTGAAAAAAAGAAAAAGGAGGACAATTCGCGGGGCAAAAATTCGCGCTGAGCGCTGCAGATGGCTGGAAGGAGCAAACGTCATGCAAGAACGACTATAGGAGGTGCGCGAGAGCCTGTAAAGACTGGCGTTGTCGAGCGAATGAGTTGCGCGGCGTGCTTTTGACTTGGAAGCGCCTTAGGGCTTGGCGGCGAATTCCTTTGGAAGAGGATTATCGGGACGCTCTTCATCCCAGAGAATGTTCACGACCCACCAACGTTTGCCGTCAAAGGCCATTTGAAAACTATTGATGCCGCGCGCGAAGGGCGCTTCACCGGGAGCGTGGCGGGATTCATAGCTGCTGAAGACCTGTGCGACGTTGCCGAAGATTTGCACGCGGCTGACGATAGGCCTTTCGAAGAATCCGTTCTTCAGGAAATAGCCGCCGCCGAGACGGACGTAATCTTCGACGCTATTTGGGCGAACGCGAACTGCGCCGTCGGGAGATTTTTCGGCCGACGTGAGGCGGGCGTTGGGCATAAAGAGAGAGCGGAAGCGGTTCCAATCACGTTCTCCAGGAGGTCCGGAGATCACGTCGTAGAGCGCGGCCAGGATGCTTTCGACGGATTTAACGTCGTCTGGCTTGGCGGCAGGGACACCTGCAAATGGATCGGGAGGGGTTTGCTGAGGAGCGGCAGGTTGTTGAGCAGCAGGTTTCTCTGGACTGGATTGAGCGGAGGATGCTGTGCTCGAGACGGCGAGAGTTGCAGCAAAGGCGAGAAGCGCGAGTTTCATGGCAAGTTCTCCAGGGCGATTTTGTTGCGCTAACCGTGGCACTACGTTTTTGGACGCGGGAACTATACATCAGGAGAGCAGAGGCGCGTAGAAATTTGATGGCGGCTACCGGCGAAAGTGAGAGAAAAGCCAGAAGAGTAAAGAAACGGCGAGGCTGAGAGCGAGGCAGGTCACGATGGGGAAATAGAAGGTGGTGTGCTCGCCGCGGTGGACGATGTCGCCGGGAAGTTTTCCGAGACGGAAGGGGAGTTGTCCGCCGAAGTAGAGAACGGCACCGATGATAGCGAGCAGGCCACCTAGGAGAAGGAGGATGCGGCCGAGTTCGCGAAGGGGACCCATAGAGGCATTATAGAAGAGAGACCAACTGGACGCGGCGCAAACGGAAGGCTCTGAGATTGGGATGCCGCTCCTGCTTGGCACTTCGAGGATAAACGAATTGAGCTAGTTCCATTCGAAAGCTGCAGAAGCAAATCGCTCTGACAACTGGTGATCCTTTCCTCCGCTGCTCTTCGAACAAGAGGGGCCAAACAGTTTTTCTTGCCAAATATTTATTGATAGCTTACTATACGTATTAGTTTATTATTGTGATGTCCGGGAAGACGTCCCGCTATCCCGACTTTCGACAATAAAGCATTTGTGGAGGTTTCGCATGGCAGGCACCCAGCGCCTTCTAGCGATAGCGATGGCAGTTTTCCTTGCAAACGTTCCGGGGAGGGCCAAGCCGGATGCGCTTGGAATTGTCGTGCTGGCGGATCGCGCCAGCCTGGATTCTATAGCTGCTTCCGAGGGAACGACGGTCTTCGATGGCGACCGACTATCGACCGGCGCAGGGGGAAGGATGCGATTGCGTATTGGCGAAGCGCTGCTGGACTTAACGGCCGACAGCAGTGTGGTCGTTCACCACAACACGACCAGAGTGGCGAGAGATTTCCAGGCAGAACTTAGTTCGGGCACCGTCGTGCTCTCCGAAACGCCGGGGAGCGCGGCGGAGATCGTTGCCAGCTCAGCTCACGTTCGGCCTGCCTCAGAAACACGAGGGGTGGTTGAGGTTGAGCTCGTTGGGCCACGCGAACTGATTGTTTGCGCGCGACTTGGACCAGCACAGATTTCCTACCAGGGGGAAAGCGCAACGATTGCGGGAGGAAAGTCCTATCGCGTGCTGCTGAAATCTTCAGAGGATGGCGAGCCGGGAGCTCAGGACGGAAAAAAACCACAGAAGCACGGCAAGGCGCTGGTGTTGATTGCCGTTGCTGTGGCCGCCGTAACGGGTATTGTCGTCTGGTTGGATTTAAGAGGTTCGGAGAGTCCCGACCGGCCTTAGACAGTTGCAATGAATGAAACGAGAGGCTCAGCGGTTCGGGGCCAATCGGAATACCTGTCAAATCGGAGCAACCTGCCGCGCTCCTGTAATTTCACAGCTGCGACAAGGAGTCGCGCTAAATTAGTTCGAGGCCGGAGAAGAAATAGCCGATTTCGAACGCGGCGGTATCGGGCGCGTCGGAGCCGTGCGTGCAATTGTTGCCGATGCTGGTCCCGAGGTCGCAGCGGATGGTGCCTGGCGAGGCCTTTTTGGGGTCCGTGGCGCCCATGGTGTCGCGCCATTTCAGGATGGCGCCTTCGGTTTCGAGAACCATGGCGAAAATTTTACCGGAGCTCATGAAGTCGGTGAGTTCGCCGAAGAAGGGACGGGCTTTGTGGACGGCGTAGAAGCCGCCGGCTTCTTCTTTGGTGAGGCGCATGGATTTGATGGCGACGATTTTGAAGCCGGCTTTGTGAATGCGCGCAAGGATTTCACCTTGCTGGCCGCGGCTGACGGCGTCCGGTTTGATAATTGCGAATGTACGTTCGATGGCCACGAAAAGATTCCTCCAACTGGACTGCGATAAATTCGCCGGCAAGATGCCGGCGCTACAAAAGAGCCGGGCTGAAGCACGGCGCCTACAAAATCTATCTCAGGGCGGCGGCGATGGTGGAGCCGAGGTCCGCGGGAGTTTCGACGGTGCGGATGCCAGCGGCAGCCATTGCGGCGTATTTGTCTTTCGCGGTACCTTGGCCGCCGCTGATGATGGCGCCAGCGTGACCCATGCGGCGTCCCGGAGGCGCGGTCTGGCCGGCGATGAAGCCGACGACCGGTTTTTTCACGTTGGTCTTGATCCATTGCGCGGCGGTTTCTTCCGCGTTGCCGCCAATTTCGCCGATCAGGATGATCGCGTGCGTGTCGGGGTCGTCGTTGAAAAGGCGCATGGCGTCTAGGAACGAAGTGCCGATGATGGGATCGCCGCCGATGCCGATGCAGGTCGATTGGCCGATGCCAAGACGGGTCAACTGATCGACGGCTTCGTAGGTGAGCGTTCCACTGCGGCTGACGACACCAACATTACCCTGCTTATGAATGCGGCCGGGCATGATGCCAATTTTGCATTTGCCGGGAGAGATGACGCCTGGGCAATTGGGGCCGATGAGGCGCGTCTTGTTGAAGTCCACGGTGGCGGCAGCGCGGACCATGTCGATAACAGGAATGCCTTCGGTGATGCAAACGACGAGAGGAATTTCGGCATCGGCGGCTTCGAGAATGGCGTCGGCGGCGTAAGGCGGAGGGACAAAGATGACCGTGGCGTTGGCGCAGGTACCCTTCACCGCTTCGCTGACCGTATCAAAGACTGGGCGTTCGAGATGCTTCGTGCCGCCCTTACCTGGAGTCACACCGCCGACAACGTTTGTCCCATACTCCATCATTTGTTGAGCGTGGAAAGTGCCTTCGCGGCCGGTAAAACCTTGAACGATGAGACGAGTTTTTTCGTTTACCAGGACGCTCATCGCGCACCCCCCGCGAGAGCGACGACTTTTTGCGCGCCGTCTTTCATGCCGTCGGCGATGGTGAAGTTGAGGCCGCTATCGCGAAGGATTTGCTGGCCGAGTTCGACGTTGGTGCCTTCCATGCGGACGACGACCGGAACTTTTACTTGCAGATCCTTGGCGGCGGCTACTACGCCGGTGGCGAGAACATCGCAGCGCAAAATTCCGCCGAAAATATTGATGAACACGGCTTTCACTCCGGGATCGCCAATCAAAATGCGAAAGGCGTTTTTCACCTGATCGGAGGAAGCGCCGCCGCCGACGTCGAGGAAGTTGGCGGGCGAGCCGCCGGCGTACTTGATGATGTCCATGGTGGCCATGGCCAGGCCGGCGCCGTTGACCATGCAAGCGACGGTGCCGTCGAGCTTGATGTAATTCAGGCCATACTTCGAGGCTTCCACTTCGAGCGGATCTTCTTCGTCGAGGTCGCGCAACTCGCGCAGTTCCTTGTGACGGAAGAGGCCGTTGTCATCAAAGGTCATTTTGGCGTCGAGCGCAACCAGGCGGCCATCGCCCGTGACGACCGCGGGATTGATTTCGAGCATGGAGGAGTCCGTATCCACAAACGCGCGGTGCAATGCCTGCAGAAACGGCGCGGCCTTCGTTGCAACGTCACCAGAAAGGCCGAGGCCGAAGACAAGCTTGCGCGCCTGATAAGGTTGCAAGCCGGCGGCCGGATGAATCGTTTCGCGCATGATGGCTTGTGGATTGGTCTTGGCAACTTCCTCGATGTCCATGCCGCCGGAGGCGCTGGCCATGAAGACAACTTTGCCCACGCTGCGATCGACGAGAATGCTCAGATAGAGCTCGCGCTTAATGTCCAAGCCCTCCTCGATGAGAACACGCTTGACGGTGCGGCCGCCGGGGCCGGTCTGCGCGGTGACGAGATTCACACCGAGCATGTGCGAGGCAATCTCCGCGGCTTCGTCGGGGGAATGCGCGAGCTTGACGCCGCCAGCTTTGCCGCGGCCGCCGGCGTGAATTTGTGCTTTGACGACGACCACGCTGGATCTGAGCCGCGCCGCGCCTTCGCGCGCTTCTTCCTTGGAAAAAGCCACTTCCCCGCGTGGTGTGGTGACACCGTAACGCGCAAGAATGGCCTTCGCCTGATACTCATGAATCTTCATCGGGGTTCCGTAGTGTTAGAATTTTCGTGTCGTCGCAAACATAAGAGTGTACAGGGAAAGCCCAAAACGGAGCAAGGTTGCGGCTGCATTACGGCCGAATCGAAATGACAAAATCTCTTATTGATCGCGCGGAAGCGGGGCACGTTTTCTCCCGCGAAGAAGCGGAAGCGGTGATGGAAGAGCTGCTCGAGGGCCGCGTGGAAACACCTGAAATCGTGCGGCTGCTCACGGCGATGAATGCGCGGCCGGTGCGCGTGCGGGAGCTCGCCGGGTTCGCGAGCGTGATGCGGCGTCATGCTGCACCGGTGTTTGCGGAAGGCGAGCCGCGGCCTGAGCGCCTTGTCGATACGTGCGGGACGGGCGGAAAAGGTTTTGCGACATTCAACATTTCCACGGCAGCAGCCATCGTCGCTGCGGCGGCGGGCGCACGCGTAGCGAAGCACGGCAATCGCGCGTCGCATTCGGGCAGCGGATCGGCGGACGTCATTGAGGCACTGGGCGTGCGAATCGATTTGACAGTCGAACATTTTGGCAGAGCGATTCGCGAACTCGGGATTGGCTTTTTTTTTGCGCGAGCCGCACACGCGGCGGCTCGCCACGCGGCTCCAGCTCGCAAGCAGATCGGGGTGCGCACGGTTTTCAATCTGCTCGGCCCGCTGACGAATCCCGCGGGGGCGCGGGCTCAGGTCATAGGCGTTCCCTCGCCCGACCTGATTGACTTGGTTGCAGAGACGCTCGCCGAGCTTGGCGTGGATCACGCGTTCGTAGTTCACGGGGCGGGCGGGCTGGATGAAATCTCGCTTGCTGGAGAAACTCTGGTCGCGGAAGTAAAAGGCGGGGTTGTGCGGCGCTTCACGGTCACTCCGGAAGAGTTCGGAGTTTCGCGGGCGCCTCTGGATTCCGTGTGCGGAGGCAGCGCTCAAGAAAACGCGGCGACAATCCAGGACCTTTTCGCCGGCAAGAGCGGTCCGCAGCGGGATATCGTTGTCGTGAACGCGGCCGCGGCGCTGGCAGCCGCAAATGTTGCAGCGAACTTTCTCGAAGGAGCGCGGCTGGCCGCCAAGTCTCTGGACTCGGGAGCAGCCAAGGAAAAGCTCGCTGCGCTTGTTAATTTCACTCAGCTGCTTGAGTGAGATTTATTGCCGCTCTTCCGCGAGAGAGCGCTCCGACGGAAACCAAAACCGAAGTCCTCCGTTCAGTAAGGTGGGTGTTCAATGGAACGGTTAAGATGAGAATAGGAAAGCGCCTGCTTGGCTGGCGTCGAAACGAGCTCGCCTGCGCGACAGTGAAATCATTTAAGACTAGAGGAGAAAATCTTTGAGATTCCTCGCGGTTGTTCCGATCGCTGCCGTTTGCGTCTGTGCTGCCATGGGGCAGAAGCCTGCGGCCATCTCGCCGGCACAGGTTGTCCAGGAAGTGCGCGACTACCGGATGGACAATGAAGACCGCATCGTTCGGGAGTTGGCGGAATTCCTCTCCATCCCCAACGTCGCCAGTGACACGGCAAATATTCAGAAAAATGCAGCGCACCTCGTTGAGATGCTGGAAGCGCGAGGTATCGAGACGCATCTACTGCCGATCGCGGGACGCGGGCCGGTGGTCTTTGGCAAGTTAATCAGCCCGGAGGCGACGCGCACCGTTATTTTCTACGCGCATTACGATGGCCAGCCGGTGGACTCCAAGGCATGGACCGATGGCGCGCCGTTCGAACCGGTCTTGCGAAGCGATGCGATTGAAGCAGGCGGGAAGCGCATTCCATTTCCGGAGAATAGCGCAAAGAAGCCCGCCGTATACAAGGACGACTGGCGGATTTATGCGCGATCGGCTTCCGATGACAAGTCGCCGATTGTAGCGCTCCTTGCCGCGCTGGACGCGTTGCGCGCCAAACAGATTCCGCTAAAAGTGAATTTGAAAGTCATTTTCGAGGGCGAAGAAGAAGCGGGCTCGACAAACCTTCAGAAAACCTTGGAGCTCCACAAGAATCTGCTCGGAGGTGACCTGCTGATCACCGCGGACGGGCCGGTGCACCAATCAGGGCGGCCACTGGTGTTCTTCGGGAACCGCGGGGATATCGGGCTGGACATCACGGTGTACGGACCTGTGCGGGCGCTACACAGCGGCCACTATGGAAATTGGGCGCCGAATCCGGCGATGGAACTCTCGCGGCTGTTGGCCTCCATGAAGGATGCGGACGGCCGCGTGTTGATTGACGGCTACTACGACGATGTTGTGCCCCTGAGCGAACTCGAGAAGAAGGCGCTCGCGGAGATGCCCGTGAATGACGCCGACCTCGAGCGCGAGTTGGGAATCGCGAAACCAGAAGGCGGCGGAAAGAAACTAGTCGAACTTTTGCAGGAGCCTTCGCTCAACATCCGCGGGATGCAGAGCGCTTACGTTGGGGAGCATGCGCAGAACGTCGTCCCGGAGAAAGCCGAGGCTTCGATCGACGCGAGGCTCGTGAAGGGAGAAGATCCCCGGAAAAAATACGAGCAGATCGCCGACTTCATTAAGAAGCAGGGATATTACGTGATTGACCGCGAGCCGACGATGGAGGAACGGCGCACACATGCGCTGATCGCGAAAGTCATTGACGAGGGCGGCTATCGGGCTTCGCGCACAGCCATGGATTTGCCCGTGTCAAAAGCGTTGATCAAAGTAGTGCGAGAAGCGATGGGCGGGGACACGGTGATTGCGCCTACGCTTGGCGGAAGCGTGCCCATGTATATTTTCGAGGATTTGGGATTGCCGTGGATCGGAGTGCCGATCGTGAATTACGACAATCATCAGCACAGTTCAGATGAAAATTTGCGATTGGGGCATTTGTGGCGCGGGATGGAGACTTACGGAGCGATCCTGGCGGATTTGAATTGGTAGAAGAAGAGGATTTTCCACAGAGCGCACGGAGAATCCGGAGGACGCAGAGAAGAGCGAGAAAAAGCCGGAATTAATTTTAGAGAGAGAGAAAATTTTGGAGGAGCTGTTTGCCGGAAGTGGTGAGAACGGATTCGGGGTGGAATTGAACGCCCTCGATTTTGTGGCGGCGGTGGCGCATGCCCATGATGATGCCGTCGTCGGTTTCGGCGGTGATGGTTAGCTCGCGCGGGAGTGATTTTCGCTCGACAATGAGCGAGTGATAACAAGTGGCCGTGAACGGCTCGGGCAGCTTGCGGAA
>Ga0070693_100000080_pt1 | contig 40022 bp, 39 predicted proteins | sample KBSK1103metaG_FD_65472 | JGI IMG/M metagenome (GOLD analysis project Ga0070693, IMG submission 65472) | Corn, switchgrass and miscanthus rhizosphere microbial communities from Kellogg Biological Station, Michigan, USA - KBS K1-10-3 metaG | ecosystem: Host-associated > Plants > Roots >...
AGCCAGTGCCACGCAGTGTGACCAACCAGCAGCGACAGGACGATCGTCGCGACTCGCTCCGGTACGTGGCGGAAGGCAAGATCGAGCGCCGGGATGGCGACAACGAGCACGGCGAGCTGTCCGAGCTCCACGCCGACGTTGAACGCCAGCAGCGATGTGACGAGGTGGGCTCCGGCGAACTGCAGCAGCTGCTGGAGCCCGAAGGCGAAGCCGAATCCATGCACCAGGCCGAAGCCGAAAGCGACCATCCAGCGCCGCCGCAGTCTCGCGCCGAGCACGTTCTCCAGCGCCATGTAGAAGATCGACGCCGCGATCAGCACCTCGATGAGCGGCGGGAACCAGAGCGCATCGGGGCCGTGGCCGAGGGCGGTCGCGATCAGCGTGATCGAGTGCGCGACGGTGAAGGCGGTGACGATCGCGGCGAGCGGCCAGAAGCGGCGGAACGGAACGACCAGGCAGAGGAGGAAGAGCAGGTGGTCGGTGCCGCCGAGGATATGCACGAAGCCGGAGTGAACGAAGCTCAGGGCCGCCTGGTACCAGCGCGGATCGAGCTGCACGCGCCCCGGGTCGCCGTGAAGATCGTACGCCCGCGTCTCGCCGGACGGGGGGAGGAAGCGGAGCACGACGTTGACCTTGATGCCCAGGCGCTCGAGCTGCGGCCGGATCGAGAACTGCGAGCGATCCGAGCGGATGGGATATTCGAGCAGCACGTCGAGCAGGCCCTGGCTCCAGTAGAGCTCGGTGTCGTTCCCCAGCGGCGGCGCCTCGAAATGCGCGAGCGCGCTCTCGTAGGCTGCGAAGGAGCGGTCGGACTCGAGCGATACGCGGGCGGCGATCAGGCGTGGACGCGGCAGCCGCTCGTCGCCTTCGTAGAGCTCGATCTCGTTGCCGAGCCAGAGCGTCGCGGCATCGCGCAAGGCTGCATCGACGCGGCTGAAGTCGAGGAAGCCGCCGCGGCGCTGCGGCACGTCGACGTCGCGCATGGCTTTGAGCGGCACGCGCATGACCAGCCTGAGCGCCTGGCCTTCCGGCTTGACGAACGCCTGCACCCGCACCTCGTCGGGAACGTCGTGCGCGCGCGCGTTTGGCGCAAAGGCGAGCAGCAGGCCTAGAACGACGAGCCCGAGAGCGACGGCGATGGTTCGAGCCAAGCGCACCCAGTATTGCAGATTTTGCATATACTGAAGACGTCACTCGTGGAGGAGGGGCAATGGGCAATCGCAAGATCGTGGGCGGGATTTTCGCCGGCGTTCTCGTCCTGCTCGGCTGCACGCAGGCGCTTCTCGACAAGCAGGCGCCGCAAGGCGAGCTCGTGAACGCTCCGGCCTTCGAGGTCGACCCGCTCTGGCCCAAGCCGCTGCCCAACCACTGGCTGCTCGGCATGACGATCGGGGTGTGGGTCGACGAGCAGGACCACGTCTGGATCATCCACCGCAGCTCGGCGACGCTGAACGCGAACGAGCGCGGCGCCGAGGTCGACCCGCCGACCGGTGAATGCTGCCGCGGCGCGCCGCCGGTGCTGGTGTTCGACCAGGCCGGCAACCTCGTGCGGCACTGGGGCGGACCCGGGCAGGGCTACGAGTGGCCGCAGTCGAACCACGGCATCTTCGTCGACTACAAGGGCAACGTCTGGATCGGCGGCAACGGCGAGAAGGACGCGCACATCCTCAAGTTCACCAAGGACGGCAAGTTCCTGATGCAGGTCGGGCGCTTCGGCAACAACAAGGGCAGCAACGACCTGGAGAACTTCGGCCGCGTGGCGAAGATCTTCGTCGACGCGAAGACCAACGAGGCGTTCGTCGCCGACGGCTACGGCAACCGCCGCGTGGCGGTGCTCGACGCCGACACCGGGAAAATGAAGCGCTACTGGGGCGCGTACGGCAACCGCCCGCAGGACGGTCCGCTCGCTCCCTTCAACCCGGATGCGCCGCCGTCGCAGCAGTTCAGGAATCCGGTGCACTGCTCTGACGTGTCCAACGACGGCTTCGTCTACGTGTGCGATCGCCAGGCCAACCGGCTGCAGGTGTTCACCAAGGAGGGCAAGTTCGTAAAAGAGCAGTGGTACGCGAGGCGCAGCCTTTCGGAGGGCTCGGTGTGGGACGTCGCGTTCTCGCGCGACCCGGAGCAGCGCTACATCTTCATGGCCGACGGCCGCAACCAGAAGGTGCGCATCATCCTGCGCGAGACGCTGGAGGAGATCACCAACTTCGGCGACGGCGGCCGCCAGCCGGGACAGTTCTTCGGCGTCCACAGCGTCGCCACGGATTCGAAAGGCAACCTCTACACCACAGAGACGTACGAGGGAAAGCGGCTGCAGAAATTTGTCTACAAGGGAATGCGGCAGGTGCGGCGGACTCAAGGCGTAGTCTGGCCCTCGCAGTAGAACGCGTACGTCCTAGATTGGGGCGTCAGTGGAGCGGCGTGGCTTCCTGAAGACGGCTTCGGTTCTTGGCGCCGGCCTTTCCGTCGGCCCGGCCCTGGCGCAGCCCGCGAGCGAGCGCCCCAAGGAAGGCGACGTCCTGGTGGCCTTCGAAGGCGACTCCCAGGTGCCGCTCGAACCCAAGGATGTCCCGCGAGACGCGGCGCCTCTTCTGGCATGGCCGATGGACCCTGCCGCCAAGGTGGTTCGCAACGGCTCGCGGCTCAACAAAGTGCTGCTGGTCCGGCTCGACTCGGCGACGCTGCTCGGAGTCACCCGGGAGCGCGCTGCCGACGGCGTGGTCGCTTATTCGGCGATCTGCCCGCATGCCGGCTGCGAGGTCAGCGTCTGGGCCGCGGAGCCGAAGACGCTCGAGTGCTCGTGCCACTACTCGCACTACGATCCGCGCGACGGAGCCGCCGTGATCGACGGGCCGACCCCGCGCTCGCTCGCAGCGCTTCCGCTGAAGCTCGCCGACGGCAAGCTCGTGGTGGCGAAGCCTTTCACTGGCCGCGTCGGCATCGTGCCGACCTGATCGATTTCAAAGGGAGGAGCGTCATGTCTGCCAAGAGGACATTCCTGCAATCCGCCGCCGCGCTCGTCGCGGCCGGCCTGTCCACGGCCTCGGCGCAGATGCCGCAGGTGGTCGCGCCGGTATCGGCCACGCCGGTGCCCGGACCGGTGCCCGAGGTGCTGCAAAAATACACCTCGGTCACGGCCGAGCGGCTGAAGAAGCCGGAGGACGGAAACTGGTTCCACTTCCGCCGCACCTACGATGGCTGGGGCTTCAGCCCGCTGACCGAGATCAACGCAAAGAATGTCGGCCGGCTCCAGCTCGTGTGGAGCATGGCCACGGGCCAGGTCGAGGGCCACCAGGCGCCGCCGATCGTCAACAACGGCGTGATGTTCGTGGCCACGCCGGGCAACCAGCTCCTTGCCATCGAAGCGAAGACCGGCAACCTGCTGTGGCGCTACAAGCGGCGGCTGCCGGAAGACGTCGTTCACCTGCATCCGACCAATCGCGGCGTCGCGCTCTACGGCGACAAGGTCTACTTCGCCTCCGCCGATTGCGTCCTCGTGGCGCTCGACGCCAGGACCGGCAAGGAGGTCTGGACCGCCGACGTAGACGACTACCGCAAGGCCCACTACATGTCGCTCGCGCCGCTCATCGTCGACGGCAAGGTGATCCTGGGCGCATCGGGCGGCGAGCTCGGCGTGCGCGGCTTCGTCGCCGCCGTGGATGCGGAGACCGGCAAGCAGCTGTGGAAGACCTACACCATTCCGGCGCCGGGCGAGCCCGGCAGCGAGACCTGGCCGGCGGGCGGCGATCACTACAAGCGCGGCGGGGGCGCGGTCTGGATCACCGGCACCTACGATCCGGAAACGAACCTCACGTTCTGGGGTACCGGCAACGCCGCGCCGTGGTTCGGCGATCAACGCCCGGGCGACAACCTCTACACCAGCTCGGTGGTCGCGCTCGACGTCAACAGCGGCGCAATCAAGGGGCATTTCCAGTACCACCCCAACGACTCATGGGACTGGGACGAGGTTTCGCCGCCGATCGTCGTCGACTACAAGCGCGACGGCAAGACCGTGAAGGGGCTGATCAACGTCTCGCGCAGCGGCTACATCTGGGACCTCGAGCGCACCACGGGCAGGATCAACTTCGTGGCCGGCCGGCCCTATGTGCGCCAGAACGTGTTCAAGAGCCTCGATCCCAAGACCGGCCGGCCAGTTGTCGACGAGGCGCGCAAGCCCGGCACCGGCAAGGGCGCGGAATTCTGCCCGAGCCTGTGGGGCGGCAAGGATTGGCCGCCGGCTGCGTTCAGCCCGCGGACACGACTGATCTACATCCCTGCGAACGACAATCTGTGCCACGAGCTGGTCGGCGAGACGCCGAAGTACGTCGTCGGCGAGCGCTACATGGGCGTGGCGAAGAACGTGATGAAGATCGTCGAGGGCGCGGACCACATCGGCGAATTGCAGGCCTGGAACGTCGACACCGGCAAGAAGGCGTGGACGACCAACATGCCGTCGTTCATGTGGGGGCCGGTGCTGGCGACCGGCGGCGACGTGCTCTTCGCCGGCGGCACCAACGATCGCCTGTTCCGCGCGTTCGACGCGAGGAGCGGAAAGATCCTGTGGGAGTACCCGACCATCTCGGGAGTCGCCGCGGTGCCGGTGTCCTTCCAGGTCGACGGCAAGCAATACGTCGCAGTGCAATCGGGCTGGGGCGTCGACCCGGCAAAGATGCAGGCCCGGATGAACCTGCTCTTCCCGGGCAAGTATCCCGAGGTGCCGCAGGGCGGCGCGATCTATGTGTTCGCGGTGAAGTGAGGCGGATCGTTTAGCACGAGGCGGTCCTCAGCGCGACTTGTCACTGCGCGGCCGTCCGCATTCACGTGCGGCGCGCGCCCCGCACGGTGACGAACTGCAACTGTTGAATCGAAGCGCCGAAGGGCGCTCTGCAGAGCTATTCCTAGAACTCACGCCGGGTTGGCTGACCCACACCGTATTCAGCCAGACGCAAGGCGAAGGCATGGCGCTTGCACGATCTGCGGCAGCACACGCGCTATTGCTCATTGACGCGTCGGTAAACGGTTAAACGATGAACCCAACCCTTGAATCAGGAGATCTGCAATGAGACGCTTGATCGCTTTTCTATTGCTCGCAACATTCGCACTCTCGGGATGCAGCAGCGTTCCTCCGTACGGGCAGGCCGAGGCCCCCGGATCGCCCTGGACGAACGATCCCTACTTCACGGCGCCGCCAACGTGACGCGGGCAATGCTCTCCTTTCACTGCCGCTCTCCCAGGAGTTGCAGCTGAACGGCGCGCATGACGGCGCCCGCCGCGCAATGCACCTCCAGCTTGCGGTACAGGTTCTTGATGTGTGTGGTGACGGTGTGCAACGAAATGCCGAGATGCTCGGCGGTCTGCGAATAGGTGCAGCCTGAGGCGATGAGCTTCAGCACCTGCGATTCGCGAGCCGTAAGTTTTTGCGTGATGAGCAGGTGCTGGCCGTTTCCTTTGACGGCGTCCATGGCGTGCCTCCCTTGTTGTGGTGATATGCCTGCCCTGAGCACCCCTTGTGCCAGTGTCTAACTATTTGTGTTCATTGAAGATTCATTTTCTAGTCGCGACGCCGACTAGCACTTGATGCATGGCGGGCATACATTTTGTGTATGTCCAGTGAAAAACCGAGCGCGGGAGATCGAGACTTCCTGCGGGCGCTGGCCGACGTGGTGTTCGGCAATCCGTTCACGCGGGAGCGCATGGCGCTGATTAGGCGCCTTGCGCCGCTAGCACCCGAGGACCTCACGAGCGACCGTGAGGCGCTCGCGCGCGTCGTAGCGCCGAAAGTGGCGCGGTTCGTGCGCGAAAACGCGATCGCGCATTGGGCCGCGGATGACCGGCTCCTTCTAGAGCCGGCGCTGCTCTACGTGACCTACCACCGTTACGTGCCGCAACTGGACACGCACATCGAGCGACAAGCGAACAAGAGTGGCGAGCCGCTAGGCGCGCCGTTCGGCGAGGACGCGGTACGCGAGCTCGTGCAAATGGGATTCGCCGAGGACCGGGCGGCTCGATTCTTCGCGTTCTTCTTCCAGCTGCGGCGTGCGTTCTATTTCATAGGTCGCGCGCTCGCCGGCGGTAGCGAGTCGATGGAGCGCCTGCGCCAGGCGCTTTGGAACAACATGTTCACCCACGACATGCGCGGCTACGAAGCGGCGCTCTGGAACCAGATGGAGGACTTCTCGACGCTGTTTCTCGGCGAGACCGGTACCGGGAAGGGTTCGGCGGCCGCGGCGATCGGCCGCTCGGAATTCATTCCGTATCTGCCGCACGAGCGGCGCTTCGCCACCAACTTCGTCGACGGCTTCATTGCCATCAACCTGTCGCAGTTTCCGGAGAACCTCATCGAGTCGGAGCTTTTCGGCCATCGCAAAGGTGCGTTCACCGGCGCGATCGATCACCACCAAGGCATCTTCGAGCGCTGCAATCCGCACGGCGCGCTTTTCCTCGACGAAATCGGCGAGGTGTCGATTCCGGTGCAGATCAAGCTGCTGCAAGTACTCCAGGAGCGCACTTTCACCCCGGTGGGCGGGCGCGAGAGGAAGCGCTTTTCCGGGCGGGTCATCGCCGCGACCAACCAGCGCCTCGATGTGCTGCGGCACCAAGGCCGTTTCCGCGACGACTTCTTCTACCGCCTCTGCTCGGACGTGATCGAGGTGCCGACGCTGCGCCAGCGCATCGGCGAATCGCCCGTGGAGTTCGGGCAGCTCGTCGACCTGCTCGTGGCGCGCGTCACGGGCGGCGCAGCGCCGGAGCTCGCCGCGCGCGTGCTCGACACGCTCGAGCGCTGCCTGCCGCGCGGATACGCTTGGCCCGGAAACGTGCGCGAGCTCGAGCAGGCGGTGCGCCGCGTGCTTCTCACCGGAAGCTACGCCGCGCACAACGCGGCCGGCACGCTGAGCGAAGAAGCCGCGCTGGTCGAGAAACTGCGTGCGGGCACGCTCGGCGCCGACGAATTGATCGCGCGCTACTGCGGCATGCTGCACCGGCGCACGGGCAGTTACGCGGAAGTCGCTCGGATCACCGGCCTCGATCCGCGAACCTCCCGCAAATATGTGATCGCCGGCAGCAAGCGCTTCTAGCGCCACATCCGGCAAGAGAAGGCTCGGAAATTCATTCGCGTCATGTCGCGCAAGCGAGTTGTTGCGGCATGGTTTCCGCTTCACTCTCCCCGATTCATGGGATTTTCCTGCGTGGCTAGGTGGTGGAGACTGTTTGACGTAGGACCAAAACCACCGAGGGGGAATCATGACGAAGCACACGATGCTGTTGGCGGCGAGCGTAGCGTTCGTGGCACAGACGGTCGGCGCCCAGGGTTTGCCGAATGAGATTACGGCTCGACAGGGAGCCGACGAGCGGCTGCAGCGCAGTATCGATGCCGAGGCCGCGACCCGAGCGGCCGCCGACGCCAACCTGCAGAGCAACATCGCCGGCGAAGTTGCCTCTCGCACGCGCGCGATCGATGAGCTGCGCGCGCTTATCGGCAGCGGCGGCGGAGGCGGGACAGTGAATGTCGACTGCGGCGCGGGCGGATCGGTCGCCGACGCGCTCGCGAGCGGGGCGGCGCGCATCATCGTGCGAGGTATCTGCCCGGCCGGCGTGCTGATCGATCGCGACAACGTCGTAGTGGAGGCCGATCCGGCCGGCGGCAGCATCCACGGCACCGATCCCAACATCAATACCGTCGTCGTCACGGGTCATCGCGTAACCCTGGAAGGGCTGACAGTGAGCGGCGGTCGCAACGGAATCACGGGCGTGGGAGCTTCGAATTTGACCGTCCGCAACGTGACGGTTCAGGCCGTCGGCCGCGCCGGTATTGTCTATGCCGCCGGCTCGAGCGGCACCGTCGACGGCTGCACGGTCCAGTCGAATGCGGGGAACGGCGTCGTGGTGGACGGCTCTAACGCGAGGATTATCAATAGCAGTATTACTGGCAACCGGATCGGGGTCCTGATGTCCAACGGAAGCAACGGGACAATCGGCCTGACGGACCGTGGCGTCCCAGCGGGCAACACGATCCAGCAAAACACCGTGAACGGAATCTTTATCTCGGTTGGAGCAAGCGCCACGGTGGCGATGAACCAGGTCATGCAGAATGCCCAGGGAATCGGCGTATTCCATGCGACGGCCAGCATCGCGGGCGGCAATGTGATTACCGGCAATCCCGGAGGTGGAATCGTGGCGACCAGCGCCAAGGTCGTGCTGGGCGACCCGGGACCGGGCGTTACGACGGTGAACACGATCAGCCAGAACGGCAGCCCGACGCAGACTGGTGGAGTATTCGCCGGGGTGGGAACATCCATGCTCGTACGTGACGCCCAAATCAATTCGAACAACGGCACCGGACTGATCATCAGCCTTCGATCACAGATCCAGATGTCGGGCACCACGATTCAAAGCAATGCAGGCGACGCAGTCCGCCTCGTCCTGGGGGCGGCGCTTCTGCCGCTCGGGCCGGTAAGTACGCTGTCCGGAAATTCGGGCTTCGGCGTGCAGTGCACCGACGCCGAATCGAGCGTCGTGAATCTGGTGCCTACGATCGTCGCCTTGTCTGGAAATAGCGCGGGCAACATAGCGTCGGGATGCACCCAATTCGACGCCAATCCGCTTTTCCCGACGCCGGGACCCAACCCTGCACCGGCGCCGGGGCCTGTGCAGTAGAGCTAGGGCCGATTGCGCCGTGAAGCTCTTGCTACACGGATAGAGGCCCAACCTTAATGATTTGCGCTCGCCGAGATTCGTGGAAACTCGGCGAGCGTGTCACGCTGAAGTCACCTCTCTAAGCGCTAAGGCAGTCACAGGCCCGCACGCGCGCTGCACCGGAAGTGCTCAAGGGTGGCCCGGTTCGCAATCTCGACGGCGCGTCCAAATGGACATGGACGATGACGAAGAACTCGCGCCGGATCGGCTGACCTGGCGTGCCTTGGTGCGAGTGGTCGGGCTCTGGCAACAGCACCCGCACCGCAACAAACCCTCGGAGCGCGCGTTACTGCTCAAGGTAGGGCATGAGCCGTCTCGGCGCGCTCGCCGGCGACCGTGTGAACGATGACACGCGCCCGAAACAATCGTTTCCCAGGGGAAATGCGGCGGATACACCGTACGTCTAGCTTACGAGCAACGGCCGTTCTACGCCGGCTACCACGCACCGGCGGAAAGAGGGGTACGACTGGAGAAAGTGTCATGGAACCTGTTGCTTCGACTCAGCCGGTAGTTATCGCTCTCGCAGAAGGCCTTTGCTCGTTCGTTCGTAAGGCCTGGGAGCGTCACCTTAGGACGATGGAAGTGCGCTCCGCGCGCGAGGTGCTGAAGCGCCTCGACGACCATATGCTGCGTGACCTCGGCCTGCACCGCTCCGAGATCGACTCCCTGGTCGCCGAGAACACCGGCGAGGTCGAGCGCACCCGCGTCCGCGTCCTCAGCGGCTTGGGGCCGTGGTGAGCCCCTCCGCGCGGGCACCGCTCGCCATCGCTATCGCGGCGGCGGCGGTATACGCGCTGGCCTTCGGCCTGCGCCAGGCGCAGCCGCTCTTCATTGGCGCGCTCAATTCGCACACCGGGATCGGCTACGCGGCGATCAGCCTCGCCTTCGGCGTCGCCCAGCTCGTCTGGGGTTTCGCCCAGCCGGTCGCCGGCGCGGTGTCCGACCGCTTCGGTCCGCGCCGCGTGATGATCGGCGGCGCAATGCTGCTTGCCGCCGCCAACTCGGCGATCCCGTTCATCAGCGACGCCCTCGTGCTCACGCTCGTCATCGGCATCGCCGCCGCGCTTGGCGCCGGCACCATGGGCCCGGCCATGCTGCTCGGCGCGGCGAGCCGCTGGATCCCGGAGGCGAAGCGCTCGGTGGCCCACGGCATCATCAACGCCGGCGGCTCGTTCGGCCAGTTCACCGTCGTGCCGCTGGCGCAGCTTCTCATCGGTCTCGCCGGCTGGCAGCCGGCGATGGTGCTGCTCGGCCTATCCAGTCTCGCCGTGATCCCGCTGCTGGTGCTCTTCGCATCGGCGTCACCGGCGCCCGCGCCGGCCGCCGGCGCGGCCGGCGGAAGCTCGGTCGGCTCCGCGCTGCGCGGCGCACTGGGCAATCGGAGCTACCTGCTCCTTAACGCCGGCTTCTTCACCTGCGGGTTCCACGTCGCCTTCATCGTCACGCACTTGCCAGGCGTGGTGGCGCTCTGCGGCCTGCCGGCGGAGGTGAGCGCCTGGTCGGTGTCGCTCATCGGTCTGTTCAACATCATGGGCAGCCTGTGGATCGGCCGCTTCGTGCAGAGGCGGCGCATGAAGCTCGCGCTTGCGGGGCTCTACTTCGCTCGCGCACTCATCATCGGCGCCTTCTTCTTCGCGCCCAAGACGCCGGCGACCTTCCTTATCTTCGCCTGCGCCATCGGCTTCACCTACCTGTCGACCGTGCCGCCGACGGTCGGCCTTGTCGCAAAGCTGTGTGGCACGCGCTACCTCGCCACGCTCTTCGGCATCGTAATGCTTTCGCACCAGGTCGGCGGCTTCCTCGGCGCCTCGCTCGGCGGCAAGGCCTTCGAGGCGACGGGCAGCTACGACTGGATGTGGTACGCGGACATCGCGCTCTGCCTCATGGCGGCACTGGTGCACCTGCCGATCCGCGAGGCAAAACCAGCACCGGCGCTTGCAGCGGCGTGAAGAAAAGGTTTCCGACCCGGGCTCGAACCTGGGACCTTGCGGACTAGCAGGTCTGCTTCTCCATTGGAGTGTGCGTTTTGGCGTCAGCGGGCGCGCTTCTAGGCCACTGACGCCAAACCGCCGAGGCGTCGCTGCTGATGTGGATTTTGTCGCAGCGCTCCGAGCGCGCTGCGCATATCCTTCGCTTCGAAGCCAATTCAGGTAGCTCTGGCGCTGCGCGCCTACGGAGCCTGAAGGGAGAGCCATGAACAAGAACAAGAACATAACCGTCGTCCTCGCCCTCGTCCTCATGCTCGCGGCGGGCAGTAGCAGACCGCAGGATCCAACTTACGGGCCGCCGCCGCCGATGGATCCGAAGCGCAAGATTAGCGAGCAGGACTGCGGCAGAACCATCAATTCCGACGGCGGCAACCTGCTGTGCCGCGAGCTCAGCGAGCGCGAGCGCCGCGCCAAGATCAAGGAAGAAGAGCGGCAGGCCAAGGCCCGGAAGGAGGCCGCGGAGCGCGCCGAGCGCGAGCGCCTCGCGCGTGAGCGCGCCGAGCAGCTTGCCCGGGAAGAGGCGGCCCGGAAGGAGCAGCTTGCCCGGGAAGAGGCCGCCCGCAAGCAGCGGGCTGCCGAGGAGGAGCGGCTCGCCGCCGAGCGCCGCCGGCTCGAGGCCGAGGCCGCGCGCAAGGCCGAGGAAGAGCGCCTGCGTCAGGAGAAGCTGGCTGAAGAAGCCCGTCTCCGCCAGATCGCCGAGCAGGAAGCGCGCGAGGCAGCCGAGCGCGAGTGCCGGCGTCTCGAGCAGGCACGGCTCGACGGCCGCGCGCTACTCACGGAGTTCGTCGACAACTACGGCACGGTCGACGAAAACAAGAAGATAGCCGGGCAGATCACCACGTTCCTCAACACGCCTCGCAAGGCGAAACCATGCCCGCCGGCCGTCGCCATGCTCGAGCAGCCGGCGAAAAAGAAAAAGCAGTCACCTAAGGCCACTGTCGCGGACCGCTAAATCAGATCAGGCAGGAGCGTAGGTCAACCTGATCACGTCCTCGGCGATCCGATCGTTGGTCATGAGGCGGAGCCGCGGCCGGGGCCCGGCGAAATAGGGCTTGCCGTGGCCGAGCACGACCGGGTGCAGGTAGATTCGATACTCATCGATCAGGCCGAGTTCCGAGAGGCTTCGCGCCAAGCCCGGGCCGGCAACTTCGATCTCCCCGGCCCGCTCGGCCTTCAGCTCACGGATCGCGCCCGCGAGATCGCCCTCGACAAGCGTGGCGTTGGGGCCGACCGATTTCAACGAGCGCGAGACGACCCATTTCGGCTGGCTCCGCCACGCCGCCGCGAAGGCGCGATCCGCTGCATCCCACTCAGGATGATCGTCGTCCCAGTAACGCATGACCTCGTACATCCGGCGACCGTACACACTACCTGCCTGCCCCTGAGCCTCCTCGATGAAGTGGCGGAAAAGCGCGGGGCTTGGCGCAAAGGCCATATGGTCGACGTAGCCGTCCAGGGACTGGTTCATTCCGAACACGAGCTTGGCCATGCCAACTTCCTTTTCAAAGGGAATGATCTTCGCACCGCTCCCAACGTGGACATCGGGTGTCATTGACAGAACCGTCGGTCGGAGTATTACTAGCCGGACACCGCATCGGAGAGTGATATGGAAGCCACGAAAACCACGCCAGGCAAGACGCTCTATTGCTCCTTCTGCTTCAAATCACAGCATGACGTCACAAAACTGATTTCGAGAACTGCCGAGCCGACGACGTCGAGCAACGCTTGAGCACAGTCACGCTGATCGTGTTCAACTACGACCGCTGCATCGAGCAGTACCTCTATCTTGCTTTTCAGACGTACTACGGCATGGTCGCCGAGCGCGCTGCCGGGCTGGTGAAGAAGATCCACATCTACCACCCCTACGGCAGCGTCGGCTCGTTGCCTTGGTACGGCGGCACCCAGACGAGCCCCTTCGGCCATGAGCCCGGGGCGGGGGAATTGCTGAAACTCGCAGGTGGCATCAAAACGTTCACGGAAGGCACCGATCCTACGTCCAGCGACATCACCGCGATCAGGGCCAAGGTGCTCGCCGCAGACCGGCTCCTTTTCTTGGGCTTCGCGTTTCACCGGCTGAACCTGCAGCTGCTGTGGGATGCGTCGAAGCGGCAGGCGTCCCCGGCCAGGTGCTGGGCGACAGGCAAGAATATTTCAGTCAACGACCGCGATGAAATTGCCAAAGAGCTGGTCGCCCTGGGCTGGATACCGCGCCCACCATTAGGATCGACCTCACCTGCTCCGAATTGATCCGTGATTACTGGCGAAGCCTCTCGATGCTGTAGCGCCGCGCTATTCACGTCCGCCCGTGCTGGCGATGACGTAGTCGAGCGGTGGCTCGCCGCGGTTCCACCGCTGAAGAGAAGCGAGCACCTGGTCATCGGACAGCGTGTCGCCCCAGGAGCCCACCACCGCGAGGAGATGGCGGTCGGCGTCTAGATCCTCCAGGCGGTCGTAGATCTTGGCTCGGGGAAGGGCGCGGATTTCCTCGCCGCCGCCGCCCAACCGTTCGGCGGCCTTGCACAGCGCGTCGCGGATTGCCTCGTTCAGGTCCATGCTCGACTTCTCGATGCCGCCGCGAGGATACAAACGTAGCTACAACGCAAGCAACATGCCGAAGCTCTCGCGAAACCCTTGATCCCATTGGCCTGTGGCCGTTCCATTGACAGGAACCCGCTTTGCGCGCAATGTCCGGTAGCGTACACAGGCCCTTCGAGGTGGGTTCACTTTGCCAACGGTTCACGCAAGGACACTCAAGCGGGCCGCCGAAATCGTCGGAGGAGAGGTAGAACTCGCCCGCCGACTCAAGGTCACGACGAAGCTTCTAGAGCTATGGATGGGCGGCGTCGGAGTGCCTCCATGCGATGTGTTCCTGAAAGCGGCCGACATCGTGGGCGAACACGACCTACAGGAGATGGCGAAACCGGCGCCTGTCCTGAGCGCGGGCAAAGCGTAACGTTCGTCCGGCGCGCCCGCGCCTGCAAAAGGGGCAGCAACAAGTCTAGAGTGCGGGCATGCCTACAAGACTGCCGCTCTACGCGCTCGTCGCAGCCGCATTTGCAACCGCCTCTGTGAAACAACAGGCACCGAGTAGGCACCGTAATCGCCTCTGAGCGGGCACTTACAATAAGGTTGGCTCCCCGACCAGGGCTCGAACCTGGGACCTGCGGATTAACAGTCCGTCGCTCTACCAACTGAGCTATCGGGGATTCGTCTGCGGAAACAAAATTATAGCCGAGACCGTGTAAGAGAAATTGGTGCCTCTGGGTCGCAAACTCGCGTTTCCCGGTTCACTCCGCGATTGTGAAGAAAGCCTGGCGCCTAGTTCACCGGCACAGGCTCGTCAAGACACCTTTCCCTGGTTTTGGGTCGAAGGTGGGGAGTTCAGCGACGAACAAGAGGATTAACAGTCCGTCGCTCCACTGGCTCGACTCTTCGCTCGAGGACGCGGGAATTTGCCTTATGGCGGCGGCGGTTTTCCCGCTATGGTCGGCCGGCTATGGGGGCCATGGGGAAGGCGGTGCGCAGCACGCTGGGAGGCATTGCGCTCGCGGTGGCGTTCGCGCTCGCGGTGCCGTTCCTCGTCCCGGGCTCGTACTTCATCCCGGAGGTGACGCGGATCGCCTCGGAGCGCCTGGCGCAGCCGGTGGAGATGGAGGACCTCACGCTGCACCTCCTGCCGACGCCGAGGGTGATCGGCCACCGCATCAGCGTGGGCAGGAAGGGCGAGATCCTGATCGGCGAGCTCGAGATCGTTCCCGACCTGCACTCGCTCATCGTCGGCCCGCGCAGCCTGCGGCTCGTGCGCGCTAGCCGCGTGGCGTTCGACGAGAGCGCGTTCGCCATCCAGCGCGCCATCCCCAAGCGCAGCGACGAGCCGGTCCCGGTGCGCCGGCTGATCCTGAACACGGTGAAGTTCAATCATCCCAGGGTCGACGTGCCGATCTTCAACGTCGACGTGAAGCTCGGGGAGCGCCGGCGGGTGCGCGAGGCGCGCTTCGAGACGAGCGACGGCGCGCTGTCGCTCGTGGTGCGGCCTCGCGGCGACGATACGGCCGCGCTGCAGCTCAGCGCCACCAACTGGACGCTGCCGTTCGGCGCGCCGCTCACGTTCGACGCGCTCGCGGCCCACGGGACGCTGAAAGGCCGGCAGCTCGAGGTCGCCAAGGTCGAGGGCGCCCTCTACGGCGGCCGGCTGGTCGGCGCGGCGCACGCCGACTGGGAAAAGGAGCTCCAGCTCGCCGGAAGCGCGCACCTCGCCGGCGTCGACCTCGCTCCGGTGCAGAAGGCGCTCGGCAAGCCGGGGAAGCTCTCGGGGCGCCTCAAGGCCGACGCCGAGTTCTCGACCAACGCCAAGACGCCGGCGGAGCTGCGCGATGCGCTCACGCTCGACGGGCCGTTCGAGGTCCTCGGGGGTGTCTACCAGGGGGTCGACCTCTCCCGGGCGGGCGAGCTCGCCGGCGAGCGCCGGTTGGACGACGCCACCCACTTCGAGGAGCTGAGGGGCACGCTGGAGTTGCGCGGCGAGCGCGTGCGGCTGAACCAGCTCTGCATCCGCTCGCCGAAGATCGTGGCCGGCGGCAACGTCGACATCGCGCCCGACAAGGCGCTCTCCGGCAAGCTCCACATCGCGGTGGCGCAGACCGGCGGCTTCGTGGGCGTGCCGGTGGCGCTGAGCGGCACCACCGACGAGCCGAGCATGCGGCCCTCGAAGGGCTATCTCCTCAGCGCGGCGATCGGCACGGCGCTCCTGCCGGGGATCGGCACCTCGATCGGGCTGACCCTCGGCGGGCAGATCGAGCGCAGCTCCGGCTGCAAATAGGCTAGCGAATCACCTTCGCGATCGCGTCGGCGACGTAGTCGACGTTGCCGGTGGTGAGCGCGGCGATGCAGATGCGCCCGGTGTCGATGGTGTAGATCGAGAATTCCTCGCGCAGGCGGCGCACCTGCTCCTTGCTCAGGCCGGAGTAGGAGAACATGCCGCGCTGCTTGAGCATGAAGCCGAAGTCGGACGACGGCACGCGCGCCTTGATCTTCTCGACCAGCAGCTTGCGCATCGCCTTCATGCGCTCGCGCATCGCGCCGAGCTCGCGGTCCCACAGGCTCCTGAGATTCGGCGTGCCCAGGACGGTAGCCACGACCTGGCTGCCGTGCGTCGGCGGATTGGAGTAGTTGGCGCGCACGACGCGCTTGAGCTGGGAGAGGACGCGCGCGGCCTCGTCGGGGCTCGCGGTGACCACGCTGAGCGCGCCCACCCGCTCGCCGTAGAGCGAGAACGACTTGGAGAACGAGCTCGAGAGGAACACCGGGCTCATGGCCTCGGCGAAGAGTCGCGCGGCATACCCGTCGGCTTCGAGTCCCTCCGCGAAGCCCTGGTAGGCGAGGTCGAGGAACGGCACCAGGCCGCGCGAGCGGACGATTTCGAGGACGGCGTGCCACTGCTCCTGGGCAAGATCGACGCCGGTGGGGTTATGGCAGCACGCGTGCAGCACCACGATCGAGCCGGCGGCGAGACCCTCGAGGGCGGAACGCATGCCGGCGAAATCGAGCCCGTGGGTGTTCGGGTCGTAGTACGGATAGCTCTTCACGGCAAAGCCCGCGGCCTCGAAGAGCTGGCGGTGGTTTTCCCAGCTCGGCTCGCTGATCCAGACCGTCGCGTCGGGGTTGATGCGCTTCAGGAGGTCGGCGCCGACCCGCAGCCCGCCGGTGCCGCCCAGCGCCTGAACGGTCACGATATTTTCTTTCTTGGAACCGAAAACAAGTTCCTGCACGGCCTTGTCGTAGACCCCCAGACCGTCGATCGGCAGGTAGCCTCGGTGCGGCACGCTCTTCAGCCGCTCGCTTTCCGCGTGGCGCACGCACTCGAGGAGCGGAATCTTCCCGCTGTCGTCGTAGTAGACGCCGACGCCGAGGTTTACTTTTCTCGGATTCTGGTCGGCGACGAACGCCTCGGTTACGCCGAGGATCGGGTCGCTCGGCGCCATCGGCAGCGCGGCGAGGGGGGACGGGGAGTGGGGAGCGTTCATGCTGATAAAATGATCGGTTCGCCGTTCGAGATTGTGCACTGCATTCTATCGTGAGCGTGACCTTTCCCAACAGCCCTTTCCGCCTCAACCAGCTTTTTGCGCCGGCGGGCGATCAGCCGGAGGCGATCGCACGCGTCGTGGAAGGCCTCGACGACGGCCTTGCCTTCCAGACGCTCCTCGGCGTCACCGGCTCGGGCAAGACCTACACGATGGCGAACGCGATCGCCCGCGTGGGCCGGCCGGCGCTGGTGCTCGCGCCCAACAAGACGCTCGCGGCGCAGCTCTATTCCGAGTTCCGCGAGTTCTTCCCGGAGAACGCGGTCGAGTATTTCGTCTCGTACTACGACTATTACCAGCCCGAGGCCTACGTCCCGGCGCGCGACCTCTACATCGAGAAGGATTCCTCGATCAACGACCACATCGAGCAGATGCGGCTCTCGGCGACCAAGTCGCTGCTCGAGCGCCGCGACGTGGTCATCGTGGCGACGGTGTCGTGCATCTACGGCATCGGCGACCCTTCCGAATACCACGGCATGATCCTGCACCTGCGCCAGGGCGAGAGGATGGCGCAGCGCGACGTGCTCGCCCGCCTGGTGGCGATGCAGTACACGCGCAACGAGCTCGACTTCCGCCGCGGCACCTTCCGCGTGCGCGGCGACGTGATCGACGTCTTCCCGGCGGAGCATGCCGAGCACGCAGTTCGAATTTCGCTGGACGATGATGTGGTGGAAAAGCTGGAGGTGTTCGACCCGCTGACCGGGCGCGTGCATCACCCGATGGCGCGCTTCACGGTGTACCCCTCGAGCCACTACGTCACTCCGCGCGAGACCACGCTGCGCGCGGTCGAGGCGATCAAGGCCGAGCTGCGGGAGCGCATCGAGTTCTTCCAGAAGGCCGGGCGCCTGGTGGAGGCGCAGCGGATCGAGCAGCGCACGCGCTTCGACCTGGAGATGCTGGCGGAGCTCGGCTTCTGCAAGGGCATCGAGAACTACTCGCGCCATCTCTCGGGACGCCGGGCCGGCGAGCCGCCGCCGACGCTGATCGACTACCTGCCGGGCGACGCGCTCATGATCATCGACGAGAGCCACGTCACCATCCCGCAGCTCGGCGGCATGTACAAGGGCGACCGCTCGCGCAAGGAGAACCTGGTCGAGTACGGGTTTCGCCTGCCCTCGGCGCTCGACAACCGGCCGCTCAGGTTCGACGAGTTCGAGGCGGTGGTGCGCCAGACCATCTTCGTCTCGGCGACCCCGGCCGATTACGAGCGGCAGAAGTCGGCGCAGGTGGTGGAGCAGGTGGTGCGCCCGACGGGGCTCGTCGACCCCCAGGTGATCGTGCGGCCGGCATCGACGCAGGTCGATGATCTGCTTTCGGAAATTCATTCGAAAACCAAGAAATCCGAAAGAGTTCTCGTCACGACCCTCACGAAGCGGATGGCGGAGGAGCTCACCGAGTACCTCGCCGAGCACGGGGTGAAGGTGCGCTACCTGCACTCGGAGGTCGACAACATCGAGCGCGTCGAGATCATCCGCGACCTGCGCCTGGGCGAGTTCGACGTGCTGGTCGGGATCAACCTGCTGCGCGAGGGGCTCGACCTTCCCGAGGTGTCGCTGGTCGCGATCCTCGACGCCGACAAGGAAGGGTTCCTGCGCTCCGAGCGCTCGCTCATCCAGACCATGGGGCGCGCCGCGCGGCATATCAACGGCACCGCGATCCTCTACGCCGACCAGGTGACGGACTCCATAAGGAAGGCGATTGCGGAAACCGATCGCCGCCGTGCCAAGCAGGTGACCTACAACGAGCGCCATGGCATTACCCCGGTGGGCGTGATGAAGCGCATCAAGGACCTGATCGACGGCGTCTACGACGCCGACGAGGCGCGCGTCGCCCAGGACGAGGCGCGCTACGAGGCGATGAGCGAAAAGCAGGTCGCGCGCGAGATCAAGGCGCTCGAGAAGAAGATGCTGGAGCACGCCAGGAACCTCGAGTTCGAGGAGGCGGCCGCGGCGCGCGACCGGCTTGCCGAGCTTAAGAAGCGGGTCTTCGGCGTGGAGCTCGCTTCCGAGTAGCCAAGAAGGGCCATGTTCGCATCCCTTGGATGGAGGCAGAATAGGGTGCCAGGGGGAGGGTGATGGCGGAGGACAAGGGCAAGTCCAAGCTCGAGTCGGCGATCGCGTTGCACCAGCGCGGGCAGCTCAAGGAAGCCGAGGAGGTCTACCTCGCAGTGCTGGCGGCCGATCTCGACAACGCGGATGCGCTGCACTATCTGGGGCTCATGCGCTTCCAGCAGGGCCAGTGTCCGCTGGGGATCGATCTGGTGCAGCGCGCGATCGAGGTCGACCCCGACTACGTGGACGCCTACAACAATCTCGGCAACATGTATAAGCAACTGGAGGCGCTCGAACCGGCCGCAGAGTTATACAGGAAGGCGCTGGCGCTGCGGCCCGACCATCCGCCGGCGTTGCAAAACCTCGGCCACGTGCTGAGCCAGCTCAAGCGCTACGAAGAAGCGGTCGGCCTGCACCAGCGCGCGATCGAAAACGATCCCGGGAACGTCCAGAACCATTACGCGCTCTCGCAGGTATACAAGTCGATGGGCCGCTCGCAGGAGGCGGTCGACACCCTGAAGAAGGCGCTTGCGATCAAGCCCCTCGGCGACGGCTACCGCCGCCTGGGCCAGATGCTGTATGCGCTTCACCGCGTCGAGGAAACCGTGGCCAACTACGAAGCCTGGCTGCGCATGGAGCCAGACAACCCGATCGCCAAGCACATGCTGGCGGCCTGTACGCAGAAGGACGTCCCGGTCCGGGCCGGGGACGCGTTCGTGACCCAGGTGTTCGACGGCTTTGCCGAGAGCTTCGACAAGGTGCTGCACGGGCTGGAATATCTCGCTCCGGCGCTGGTCGCCGACGCCTTGCAGCGGACAGATGGCCCGCCTCGGGGCGAGCTGCACATCGTCGACGCGGGCTGCGGCACGGGCCTCCTGGCGCAGCACCTGCGCCCTTACGCCCGGCGCCTCGTCGGGGTCGACCTTTCGCCGAAGATGCTCGAGAAAGCGGCCAAGCGCGCGCTTTACGACGAGCTGGTCACGGCCGAGCTCGCGTTGTTCCTGCGTTCCTCGCCCGCAGCCTTCGACGTGGTCGCTTCGTCGGACACGCTGGTTTACTTCGGCGACCTGCGCGACGTGCTCTCCGCCGCCTGCGCCGCGCTGCGGCCGGGCGGGCGGCTGCTGTTCACGCTCGAGCGTGTCGCCGAGGAGGCGTCGACCGAAGGCTACTGCATCAATACTCACGGGCGGTACAGCCACGCCGCGCCGTACGTGCGCGCGGCTCTCGCCGGCGCGAGCTTCGAGGTGATCGACATCGAGAACGTCCATCTTCGCCGGGAAGGGGACCGCTATGTCGAGGGTCTCGTGGTGCTCGCCCGCCGATCGAGCGCTGCTTGACCGCGGCGTCCGGCGAGACGCCGGCATCGGCGCTCGCCCTGCTGCAGCAGAGCCGGCTCGAGCACCGGCAAGGCCGCGTGCTCGCCGCGCTGCAGCTCGCGCGCAAGGCGATCGAAATCGACCCCGACAACAGCGATACGCAGAACGAGCTCGGCGACCTCTATCGCAGCATCGGCTCTTCGCGGGGCGCGCTGGAGGCATACAGGAGGGCGCTCGAGTTGCGGCCCGATCATCCGGAAGCTGCGCGCAGCCTCGCCGTGGTGCTGGAAAAGCTCAAGCCACTGCAAGAGTCGGCCGCCGCGCATCGGCGCGCGATCGAGCAGGAGCCCGGGAACGCCGAGCACCTGTATGCGCTCGCTGCCGTGTGCAGGGACATGGGGGACATCGGGGCGGCCGTCGAGGCGCTCAAGAAGGCGCTCGCGATCAGGCCCGAGGCCCACGCCTTCCGCCGCCTCGGCGCAACGCTGTGCGCGATCGGCCGGCGCGACGAAGCGGAGGCGACTTACGAAGCGTGGCTGCGCGCCGAGCCGGACAGTCCGCTCGCCCGGCACATGCTGGCTGCATGCTCGGGGAAGGACGTGCCGCATCGCGCCCCGGACGCGTTCGTGGCCGCGGAGTTCGACCGCTTCGCCGATACTTTTGACCAAACACTGGACCAGCTCGAATACCGCGCCCCGGCGCTGCTGGCGAAGGCGTTGCACCGCATCGCCGGCGAGCCGCGCGGTGAGCTCGACATCGTCGATGCCGGTTGCGGCACGGGACAGCTCGCGCAGCACTTGCGTCCTTACGCGCGCCGTCTCGTCGCAGTCGATCTATCGCCGAAGATGCTGGAAAAGGCGGCCCGCCGCGCGCTCTATGACCAGACGAGCCTCGCCGAGCTCGCGGCTTTCCTGCGCGCCTCGCCGGAAACGTTCGACGTCGTCGCCGCGTCGGACACGCTGAATTATTTCGGCGACTTGCGCGATGCGCTCGCCGCGGCCCGCGCGTCGCTGCGGCCCGGGGGGCGGCTGCTCTTCACGCTCGAGCATGCCGCCGAGGAGGCGTTGCCCGAAGGCTACTGCATCCATCCTAACGGCCGGTACAGCCATACCGAGGCCTACGTTCGCCGAGCCCTTGCCCAGGCCGGGTTTTCCCTCGTCGAGGTCGAAACGGCACACCTGCGGCGGGAAGGCGATGCGTACGTCGACGGCCTTGTGGTATCCGCCCGGCGGAAGGAACACGACGCGCAACTCGAGAACGTCGCGTCAGCGATCGCCCTGCATCAGCGCGGACAGCTCGCCGAAGCGGAGGCGGCTTACCTCGCCGCGCTGGAAGCCGACAAGGACAACGCCGACGCGCTGCACTACCTCGGGGTCTTGCGGCACCAGCAGGGCCAGTCGTTCGAGGCGCTCGATCTGGTGTGGCGGGCGCTCGAGATCCAGCCCGACTACGTCGATGCCCTCAACAATCTCGCCAACATCTACCGGCATCTGGGGAGCCCTGCGGAGGCTGCCAAGACCTACGAGGTGGCGCTGGCGCTGCGGCCCGATCACCCCGAGGCCTTGCGCAATCGCGCGATCGCCTTGCGCGAAGTGGAGCGCCTCGAGGCACTGGCAGATGCCTGCCGGCAGGCGATCGCGCGCGATGCGCTGGACGTCGGGAACTACTACGCGCTTGCCGCTGCGTACAAGGACCTGGACCGCCTCGACGACGCGGCCGAAGCGTTGCGGCAGGCGCTCGCGATCAGGCCCGAGGCCGAGGGGTTTCGGCTCCTGGGCCAGGTCCTGCGCTGGCTGCGCCGCACCGACGAAGCGGCGGCGAACTACGAGGCGTGGCTTTGGAACGAGCCCGACAACCCGATCGCCAGGCACATGCTGGCCGCCTGCACGCTAAGCGAGGTCCCGGCACGGGCGAGCGACGCGTTCGTGACCACGATGTTCGACGGCCTGGCGGGCAGCTTCGACGAGGCTTTGCACAGGATCGAGTACCGCGCGCCGGCTCTGGTGGGGCAGGCCTTGCAGCGCGCCGCGGGAGAGCCGCGCCAGGAGCTTGGCATCGTCGACGTCGGCTGCGGCACGGGACTGCTTGCGCCCTACCTGCGCCCTTACGCCCGGCGCCTGGTGGGGGTCGATCTCTCGCCGAAGATGCTGGCGCAGGCGGCGCAGCGCGCCCTGTATGACGAGAGCGTCGTGGCGGAGCTCGGGTCATTCCTGCGCGCGTCGCCCGGAGGGTTCGACGTCGTCGCGTCGTCGGACACGCTGGTGTACTTCGGCGAGCTGGGCGAGGTGCTCGCCGCGGCGCGCCGGTCGCTCCGGCCGGGCGGAATGCTCGTCTTTACGCTCGAGCACGAGGCGAACGAGGCGGAGGCCCCGAGCGGCTACCGCATTCATCCGCACGGCCGCTACAGCCACACCGAGCAGTACGTGCGCGGGGCGCTGGCCGAAGCGGGCTTCGACCTGGTGGAGCTCGGAAAAGCGAACCTGCGCCGGGAGGGCGCCGCCTACGTCGACGGCCTGGTGGTCGCGGCGCGCGCCGTGGGCGGCACGCTCTCCGAGGCGTCCTCCAGCTTGAAGCCGTAGCGGCCGCAGCCCCGGCTGCAGTAGACGAAGCTGCGTCCGAAGAGCTTGACCACGTAAGCGGTGCCGAAGACGCGCCAACCCATGCGCGCGCAGGACTTGAGCGAGTCGAGATTGGTCGCGTCGACGTAGAGCAGCATGCCCTTGTAGCCGACCGAAAGCCAGTGGCGCAGCGCGCGCGTCATCCCGGTCGGAAAGAGGCGCCTGCCGCGGTGCGAGGCGTGCGTGAAGCCGTGATACATGTAGACATAACCGCGTGCAAAATCAATCCTCAGCTCGGGAGAAACGCGAGTCGCGGTCGTTGCGTACCAGCCGTACGCTCGCAGCGCGCCGTCGTGGACGAAGCCGAAACATTTGTCGCCCTTGGCCGACGCGTAGCGCACGAATTCCGCGGAAAGCGCAGTCTCGGGCTCGCGGATGAGCGCCTCAAGCGCCTGCTTGCCGACGAAGCCGCCGGAATAACCCGCCGGATCCTGCAGGAACGCGGGATCCGTTTCCTCGATGACGTGGGCGCGCAGCACGCTCACCCATCGATCGCAGCCCAGCCCCTTGAGGAGCGCGAGCCACACCGCGTTGCACAAGCCGTGGTAGAGGACCTTCCGGCGCACCTTCCGCATCAACCGTTCGATGCCGTCCATGCCCCGATGGAGCAAGATACGGGCGCGATCAATAGGCTGCGCTGCCCGGCGTGCGGGGGAAGGGGATCGCGTCGCGCACGTTGGAGAGCCCGGTCACGTACGCGACGGTGCGCTCGAAGCCCAGGCCGAAGCCGGCGTGCGGCACCGTGCCGTAGCGGCGCAGGTCGCGGTACCAGCCGTACGCTTCCTTGTGGACCTTCAGCTCGTCCATGCGCGCATCGAGCACCGCGAGGCGCTCCTCGCGCTGGCTGCCGCCGATGATCTCGCCGATGCCGGGCGCGAGCACGTCCATTGCCGCGACCGTGCGCCCGTCGTCGTTCGCGCGCATGTAGAACGCCTTGATGCCCTTCGGGTAGTTCATCACGATCACGGGCTTTTTCGCGTGCTGCTCGGTGAGGTAGCGCTCGTGCTCCGACTGCAGGTCCATGCCCCATTTCACCGGGAACTCGAACTTCGCCTTGGCGCGCTCCAGGGTCTGGATCGCCTCGTCGTAGTGCATGCGCACGAACTGCGAGTCGACGATGCCCTGGAGCTTCGCGATCACGCCCTTCTCGATGCGCTCCTCGAAGAACGCCATGTCATCAGGTCTTTCCCCCAGAAGAGATCTGAAGACTTGTTTCAAGAGTGCTTCGGCGAGATCCGCGTCGGCCGCGAGGTCGGCGAAAGCGATCTCGGGCTCGATCATCCAGAACTCGGCGAGATGCCGGCTGGTGTTGGAGTTCTCGGCGCGGAAGGTCGGCCCGAAGGTGTAGACCTTCGACAGCGCGAGGCAGTAGGCCTCGACGTTGAGCTGTCCCGAGACGGTGAGGAAGGTCTCGCGGCCGAAGAAGTCCTTGCTGTAGTCGACGCGTCCCGCCTCCGTGCGCGGCAGGTTGGCGAGATCGAGCGTCGAGACGCGGAACAGCGCGCCGGCGCCTTCCGCGTCAGAGGCGGTGATGATCGGCGTGTTGACCCAGAAAAACCCGTGCTCGTGGAAGAAGCGGTGGATCGCCTGGGCGATCGTGTGGCGCACGCGCGTCACCGCGCCGATGACGTTGGTGCGCGGGCGCAGGTGCGCCACTTCGCGCAGGAACTCGAAGCTGTGGGCTTTCGGCTGGATCGGGTAAGAGTCCGGGTCGTCGACCCATCCGACCACGCGGATCGCCGCGGCCTGCATCTCGAAGGGCTGGCCCTTGGCGGGGGAGGGCACGATGCTGCCGGTCGCCTCCACCGCGCAGCCCGCGGTGAGCTTCAGGACTTCGTCGGCGTAATTGGGAAGCGTGCTCGGCGCCACGACCTGGACCGGATGGAACGACGAGCCGTCGGACACGTTGACGAACGAGATCCCGGCCTTGGAGTCGCGGCGCGTGCGCACCCAGCCGCGGATCGTCACGGGCGCATCCTTCGGTGCGCGCCCGGAAAGCACGTCGGCGCAAGAAGTCATGACGGTCATGATAGCCGCGCCGGTCGCTTATCAGATTGCGAAATAACCTTCTGTCGCTTTGGTCTTAGCCCAGGTCGTCCCGAGGTACGGCAGTTGCGTCCATCGCTTCAGGAGGCCGCAATGACCGACCAGCGGGGCGCGTCGCGGCAAGTTGTTGCGGCGATGATGGCCGCAGGCTGCGAAGTGCGCAGAGTGAAAGGCCATCTCTTCACGATGCTGGTTCGCCGGCAAAAAGGGCGAGCTTGACTGGCGCGCGCGCGGGTCCGGTCAGAGTGCTGTTCGTCTGCACCGGCAACATCTGCCGCTCGCCGACCGCCGAGGGCGTGCTGCGGCATATGGCGAAGCAGGCGGGCGTCGAGGTCCACGTCGAATCGGCGGGCACCGGCAGCTGGCACGTCGGGCATCCGCCCGACAAGCGCGCGCTGCACCACGCGCGCGGGCGCGGGTACGACCTCAGCGCGCAGCGCGCGCGGCAGGTGACGCGGGGCGACTTCGAGACGTTCGACCTCATCGTGGCCATGGACCGCGGCCATCTCGCCGCGCTTCAGGCGCAGTGCCCAACCAGGCACCGCGCGAAGCTGAGGCTGCTCGTGCCGGAGCGCGACGTGCCCGACCCGTATTACGGCGGGGCCGAGGGCTTCGAGCGCGTGCTGGACATGGTCGAAGCCGCCTGCGCCGGGCTGCTGCGCGAAATCACCGGCGCTACTTCCTAGTCTCGACCTGCTGCAGCTCGTCTTCCTGCGCGGCCGGCTTCGGCCGCTCGCGCCTCGGGCGGCCGAGCTGCTGCGGCTCCTCCGCCGGCGCGGCGACCTGAGCCTTGCTGCGGTCGGTCTCGATCATCACCAGGCCCGAGCTCTCGAGCAGCGCCCTGGAATCGACTTTCGGCTCTTCACGTCGCACAGGCTCTTCGTGGCGCGCGACTGGTTCTTCGTGGCGCACGACCGGCTCTTCGTGTCGCACCGGCGGCGGCTCGTGTCGGACCGTCTCCTCGCCGCGCGTTTCCTCGGCGCGCAGCGCCTCTTCCAGCCGCTGCGCTTCCCGCCGTTGATCCTCGCGGATCGCTTCGTGGCGCGGCTGCTCGTGCCGCGGCCCGGATGGCGCTCCGGCAGCGGTGCCGCTTGCGGCAGGCTGCTCGTCCCGGCGAGGACGATCGCGGCGATGGCGCCGGCCGCCGCGGCGGTGCTCCTCGCCTTCGCGAGGAGCGCCTTCGCGAGGACCGCCTTCGCGCTCCGGCGGCCTCGGCTGCTGCTCGGGCCTGGCCTGCTGTTCCGCCCTGGGCTGCTCCGGTCTCGGCTGCTGCTCCGGTCTCGGCTGCTGCTCCGGTCTTCCCTGGTTCTGCGGCCGAGGCTGCTGGTGCCGCTGCTGGTCGGGTCTGCGATCTCCCCGCTCGGGTCGCTCGCCTCGGTCACCGCGCTCGCCGCGGGGTTGGCCATTGCGCCGCTGCTCCAGGCGCCCCTGCTGCTGGCGGTCCCGGTGCTCGTCTCGCGGCGGGCGACCGTCGCGCCGGCCGTCGCGTCCATCCCTTCTTTGCTGATCGGGTCGCTGGTCGCGCCGCGGCTGCTGATCCCGCCTGTGCTGTTGCTGCTGATCACGCCGGGGCTGCGGGTTCGCCTGCACGGCGGGCTGCGCCGCCGGCTGCGGCGGCGCGGAGGTCGCCGGCGCCTTGAAGATGCCGAAGAAACGCGAGAAGAACCCTTCCGCCGCTGCGGTGGCGGGCTGCGCCACCGGCTGCGGCGGCGGGGCCTGCACCGGAGCGCGAGGCGTCTCCGGGGTGCGGGGCGGCCGCGGCTGCGATTCGTCCACCATCGGTGCTGGCTGGGTCGGCGTAATGCCTTTGACCACGGCCTCCTGCCGCTCGCGCTTGGCCTCTTCCTCGGCGCCGGCGGGCTTCGGCTCCTCGGGGCGCTCGACCATCTCGTAGCTCGAAGGGACGTGCTCCATCTCGTTCAGCTCGTCGTGGCGCAGGCGCTGCACCTTGTAGTGCGGCGTCTCCAGGTGCGGGTTGGGCACCATCACGATGTTCACCTTGAGGCGGCCTTCGAGCTTCTGGATCTCGTTCCTTTTCTCGTTCAACAGGAACGAGGCCACGTCGACCGGCACCTGCGCGTGCACCGCGCCGGTGTTCTCCTTCATCGCCTCCTCCTGCATGATGCGCAGCACGTGCAGGGCGGTGGACTCGGTGCCGCGGATGAAGCCGGTGCCGCTGCAACGCGGGCAGTTGATGTGCGCGGTCTCCTCGAGCGAGGGCTGCAGCCGCTGGCGTGAGAGCTCCATCAGGCCGAAGCGCGAGATCTTGCCGATCTGCACCCGCGCCCGGTCGAAGCGCAGCGCTTCGCGCAGGCGGTTCTCGACCTCGCGCTGGTTCCGCTGCGACTCCATGTCGATGAAATCAATGACGATCAGGCCCCCCAGGTCGCGCAGCCGGAGCTGCCGCGCGACCTCGTCGGCGGCCTCGAGGTTGGTGCGGTAGGCGGTTTCCTCGATGTCGCCGCCGCGCGTCGCGCGAGCCGAGTTGACGTCGATGGCGACCAGGGCCTCCGTATGGTCGATCACGATCGCGCCGCCGGCGGGCAGGCCCACCTGGCGCGAATAGGCGCTCTCGATCTGGTGCTCGATCTGGAAGCGCGAGAAGAGCGGCACGTCGTCGCGGTAGAACTTCACCTTGTTGACGTTGCCCGGCATGACCGTCTGCATGAACGCCTTGGCCTGCTCGTAGATCTCCTCGGTGTCGATCAGGATCTCGCCGATGTCGGGCTGGAAATAATCGCGGATGGCGCGGATCACCAGGCTCGACTCGAGGTAGATGAGGAAGGGCTTTTTCGACTGGTCCCGGGAGGCGCCTTCGACCGCGCCCCAGAGCTGCATCAGGTAGTTCAGGTCCCAGGTGAGCTCCTCGAGCGAGCGGCCGATCGCCGCGGTGCGGGCGATGACGCTCATGCCGTCGGGGAGCTGGAGCTGGTCGAGGGTGTCGCGCAGCTCGTTCCGGTCCTCGCCCTCGACCCGGCGGGAGACCCCGCCGCCCCTCGGGTTGTTCGGCATCAGGACGAGATAGCGTCCCGCCAGCGAAATGAAGGTCGTGAGCGCCGCGCCCTTGGTGCCGCGCTCGTCCTTCTCGACCTGGACGATGATCTCCTGGCCCTCGCGCAGCGCGTCCTGGATGCGGGCGCGGCCGACGTCGATGCCTTCCTTGAAATAGCTGCGGGTGACTTCCTTGAAGGGCAGGAACCCGTGCCGTTCCTCGCCGTAGTCGATGAAGGCGGCCTCGAGGCTGGGCTCGATCCGGGTAATGATTCCTTTATAGATGTTGCTCTTGCGTTGTTCCCTTGAGGCCGACTCAATATCGAGGTCGACGAGCTTTTGCCCGTCGACGATCGCGACCCGCAACTCTTCCTGCTGCGTCGCGTTGAACAGCATGCGCTTCACTTGTTGTTCTCCTGCGCGCGCAGGAGCCCCCATGCCTGGTCGGTCCGTGCTCTCCTGAAAGGTGATGCGTCAAAAGAAGGAAAGGAGGGCGGCCATTAAGCTGCCGCGCGCGCTTCTAGTAGTATCGCTACTTCCGGTGAGCGAAATTAACCCAGTGCTTCAGGTCCGGCTGCGGCCGGACAGGAGGCGGGTTGCAGGTCGGCTCACTGAGCCGCTTTCCCTGTGCCTCGCAACTCGAAGCAACTCCCGGATACTACGGGAAAATGAATGACTTGAGCAAGGCTCGGGCGACCACTCTGGAGGTCGGGGAAGAAGCCGCGGCCCAGCGCGTCGACAATTTCCTGCTGCGCCACCTGAAGGGCGTGCCGAAAAGCCACGTCTACCGCGTGCTGCGAAGCGGCGAGGTCAGGGTGAACAGCGGCCGCGTGAAGCCCGAATACCGGCTCCAGCCCGGCGACCGCGTTCGCGTGCCACCAATCAGGGTCTCCCAGGAACAAAAGCCGAAGGCAAAGCCGGCGGAATTCCCGCTCGTGCACGAAGACGGGGCTCTGCTCGTCGTCGACAAGCCGTCGGGGGTGGCGGTCCACGGCGGCAGCGGCGTGAGCTACGGCGTGATCGAATCCCTGCGCGCATCGCGGCCGCAGGCGAAGTACCTGGAGCTCGCGCACCGGCTCGATCGCGACACCTCGGGCCTGCTGGTGGTGGCGCAAAAGCGTGGCGCGCTCGTCGAGCTCCACCGGATGCTGCGCGACGGGGAGGTGGAAAAGGTCTACCTTGCCGTCGTGAGAGGCGCCTGGGAGGGCGGCCCGCGCGAGCTGCGAGAGTCGCTCCACAAGTACGTCGACGCCAGGGGCGAGCGCCGGGTTGCGGTGCGCGAAGACGGCGTGAAGGCCGTAACCCGCGTCCGGGTGCTGAAAAAATCTGCGGACTTCAGCCTGCTCGAAGTCAGGTTGCTGACAGGTCGTACCCACCAGATCCGCGTACACCTCGCTCATGCCGGCCACCCGGTGCTAGGCGACGGCAAGTACGGCGATTTCGAGCTCAACCGCCGGCTGGAAAAGCAGGGCGTGCGCCGCCTGCTCCTCCACGCCAGCCGCCTCGCGTTTCATCATCCCCTTACGAAGGAAAGGCTGGAGCTCCATTCGCCGCTACCGGCAGAGATGCAGAAATTCATCGAGAAAATAGGGACGGTCCCTGTTTTCCCATGAAATACCGGCTGATCGTGTTCGACTGGGACGGCACGGTGATCGACTCGCCCGGCGCGATCGTCGAGTCCATGCAGGAGGCGAGCCGCGACCTCGGCCTGCCGGTGCCCGAGCCGGAACGGGCGAGCCACGTGATCGGCCTGGGCCTGCACGACGCGATGAAGATCGTGGCGCCGGACCTGCCCGGCGAGCGCTATCCGGAGTTCATCGCCGCCTACCGGCGCCACTTCCTGGCGCGGGAGGATGCGATGCGGCTTTTCGCCGGGATGAAGGCGCTGCTCGAGCGGTTGTCCCGGGAAAGATCCTTGGCCATCGCGACCGGCAAGAGCCGCAAGGGCCTCGAGCGCTCACTCGAGGCGACCGGGGTGCGGGGGCTCTTCGCGGCGTCGCGCTGCGCCGACGAGACCACGCCCAAGCCGCACCCCGCGATGCTCTTCGAGCTGATGCGGGAGCTGAACGCCGAGGCTGATGCCGTGCTGATGATCGGAGACACGTCGCACGACATGGAAATGGCGCGCGCCGCCGGGGTCGACGGTCTGGCAGTTACCTACGGCGCCCACCCGGAGCACACGCTGCTTTCGTGCGGACCGCGCGGATGCGTCGCGAGCGTCGCCGAGCTCGACCGATGGCTGAGCAGGAATGGATGAGACGCAGCGGCTGATCTGCGCCTCCGAGGCGCTCGCCGACTCGGGCCGCGGCGTGCGCTTCGAGGTCGAATACTTCGGCGAGCGCGCGCCGGCCTTCGCGGTGCGCTATGCGGGCGAGGTGCACGCCTACCTCAACCGCTGCGCGCACGTCGCGATGGAGCTCGACTGGCAGGAAGGGGTATTTTTCGATGGCGATGGACGCGATTTGCTATGCTCGACTCACGGCGCGACGTACGACGCGCGCGGCGGCCGCTGCGTGGGCGGCCCGTGCGGCGGCAGGCCGCTGGTGAAGCTGCGGGTCGAGGAGCGCGACGGCCAGGTCTATTTCATGGGGTTCACGGATGACTGACGGCAATGAACACAATGAACATTGGGAACGCGAGCTCGTAGCGAGGCTCGCGACCGCGGCGCTGAAAGAGCAGCGGCGCGCGCGGCTCTGGGGCATCTTCTTCAAGCTGCTGACGTTCGCGTACGTGACGCTGATCCTCATCATGACGGTCGACTGGCAGGCGCGCACCGACCTCGGCGGCGGCAAGAAGCACACCGCGCTGGTCGAGCTGAACGGGATCATCGCTCCCGGCGCCGAGGCGAGCGCCGAGAAGATCATGAGCGGGCTGCAGGCGGCGTTCAAGGACAAGAGCACGCAGGGCGTGATCCTGCGCATCAACAGTCCGGGCGGCAGCCCGGTGCAGTCGCAGCTCATCTACGACGAGATGCGCAGGCTGCGCAAGAAGTACCCGGACATCCCGCTTTACGTCGTGGTGGAGGACATCTGCGCCTCGGGCGGCTACTTCGTCGCCTCCGGCGCCGACCGCATCTACGTCGCCAAGGCGAGCATCGTCGGCTCGATCGGCGTGCTGATGAACGGCTTCGGCTTCACCGGGCTCATGGACAAGCTCGGCGTCGAGCGCCGCCTCATCACCGCGGGCGAGAACAAGGGCATGCTCGATCCCTTCTCTCCGGTCGACCAGAAGGACGTGCAGCACGCGAAGGTGCTGGTCAACGACGTGCACCAGCAGTTCATCAGCGCGGTGAAGGAGGGGCGCGGCAAGCGGCTCAAGGAATCGCCCGACATGTTCAGCGGGCTCATCTGGACTGGCGAGAAGAGCGTCGACCTCGGCCTCGCCGACGCGATCGGCAGCCTCGAGTCGGTGGCGCGCGACGTGGTCAAGGCCGAGGAGATCGTCGACTACACGCAGAAGGAAAACGTCGCCGAGAAGCTGGCGAAGCGCTTTGGCATGGGCGCGGCGAGCGCCGTCATGGAGTTCGTAGTTCGCGCTTCACCCTTGGGGATGCGCTAACAGCAAAAAAACGGCGGGACGCCGCCCGATTGCGGTTCGGCTTTGCCGCCAGTCGGACACGGCCCTGGTAGAAATGCTTTCCGTCGGCAGCGTGAGGTCGGCGGCGACGCATAGCCGCGTCTGCGCGCGGCACGACTCGAGCAGCGCGCCGAGCAGCGCGTCGCTGCGGTAGGGCGTCTCGATGAAGATCTCGGTTTCCCGCTCCTTCGTGGACCGGGCCTCCAGCTCGCGGATCCTCTTCTTTCTTTCATTCGGCTCTCTCGGGAGATAGCCGCAAAAGGCAAAGCGCTGGCCTTCGAGGCCCGAGGCCATCAGCGCGAGCGTGATCGACGAAGGGCCGACGAGCGGCACCACCCGGAAGCCTTCGCGGTGCGCCGCCTCGACGAGCGCAGCGCCCGGGTCGGCGATCGCCGGGCAGCCGGCCTCGGAGAGCAGCCCGAGCGCGCGCCCCTCGCGCAGCGGCTTCAAGAGGGAAGCGAAGTCATCCCTGATTTCTTCGATGTGGAGCTCGCGCACCGGCATGCCGACGGCGCCGAGAAACGCGCGCGCGCTCTTCGCGTTCTCGACTGCGAAATCCTTCAGGGTGCGCACCGTTTCGAGGACCGAAGAGGGCAGAGCATCCTGCGGCGCGCCGCCCAGAGGGGTCGGAATCGCGTAGAGAATCAAACGGCAGGCAGCCCGGCGCGCTCGAGCATCTCGCAAAGCGCGATGAGCGGCAGCCCGACGAGCGAACTCGGATCGTCGGTCATGATGCGCTCGATGAGGGCGATGCCGAGCCCTTCGGCCTTGGCGCTCGCCGAGCAGTCGTAGGGCTGCTCGCGGCGCAGGTATGCCTCGATGCGCCGGTCGTCGAGGGTGCGGAAGACGACGCGGCAGGGAACCACGCGCGAGTCGGCTTTGCGCGCGCGCGCGTCGAGCACCGTGACGGCGGTGTGGAAGTCCACGGCGTTTCCGCTCAGAGCGCGCAGTTGACGCACCGCGCTGATGTGGTCGCCCGGCTTGCCGAAGCGCTCGCGACCCATCGCCGCGACCTGGTCGGAGCCGATGATCAGCGCATCGGGGAACATCCGGTCGACCGCCTGGGCCTTGAGCGCGGAAAGCCGCAGCGCCGTATCGGCGGGCCCCTCGCCGTGCAGGGCGCGCTCGTCGACGCGCGGCGCCGCCATTTCGAAAGCGAGCCCAAGGCGCTCGAGGAGCGCCTTGCGATACTTCGAGGTCGACGCGAGCACGAGCCGCCTCGGCTGCACTTTTATTGCGCCATCCATTTGTTTCAGCGCGTGTTTCCCAAAAAATGATATTATCCGCCCCCTTTATGCCGCAGCCGCAGCCGGTCATCGACGGTTTCGAGTTCGCGTCGGCCGGCGCAAGTCTCAGGGGCGCATTGCCGATCCGCGATTTTCCCCGCTTGAACGACATGCTGGCGCGGCACGAGGGCGAGGTCGCCTACGAGATCGAGGGCCTGCGCGACGAGCGCGGTCGCCCGGGGCTGCGGCTGAAGGTGCGCGCCAGGCTGGAGCTGCGCTGTCAGCGGTGCCTCGAGGGCCTGCCCTTCGAGGTGCAGGCCGACGAGGTGCTGGTCCTCGCCGGCACGCAGGCCGAGATCGACGCCGAGCCGGCCGACGTTCACGCTGCGGACCGCGTGGTGGCGGCGAAGGAGATGTCGGTGCGCGAGCTCGTGGAGGATGAGCTCATCCTCGCGCTGCCGTACGCGCCGAGGCATGCAGTCTGTAGTGCGCGCGCGTCAACCGACGCCGCGGAGAAGGTTTCGCCGTTCGCCGGCCTGCGTGGGCTGATGCGCGGCAAGCATTGAACGAGAAGAGGAGTTAGAACATGGCCGTCCATCAGAACAAGGTGTCGCCGTCGCGGCGAAACATGCGCCGCTCGCACGACAAGCTGTCGGGGCCCGCGCTCGCGGTCGAGCCGACCACCGGTGAGCGGCACCTGCGCCACCACGTCAGCCCGACCGGGTTTTACCGCGGCAAGAAGGTCGTCAAGAACCGCGACGAGTAATCCCTGGTCACCGTTGCGGTCGATTGCATGGGGGGTGACCACGGCCCTCATGTGACGGTCCCGGCCGCGCTCGCATTCCAGGCGCGGCATCCCGACGTCGACGTCGTGCTCGTGGGGCAGCGGGAGCCGCTCGAGAACGCGCTCCGGGCGCGCGGGGCGCGGGCCGGCGCGCGCCTGCGCGTGCACCCGGCAAGGGAGGTGGTGGGCATGGACGAGCCCCCGGCGCAGGCGATGCGCTACAAGAAGGACTCGTCGATGCGCGTGGCGGTGAACCTGGTGAAGGGCGGTGAGGCGCACGCCTGCGTCAGCGCGGGCAACACCGGCGCGCTCATGGCAATCTCGCGCTTCGTGCTCAAGACCATCGCCGGGATCGACCGGCCGGCCATCGCCACCGTGCTGCCCAACATGAAGGGCGGATATACCTACGTGCTCGACCTCGGCGCGAACGTCGACTGCACGCCCGAGCAGCTGATGCAGTTCGGCGTCATGGGCGCGATGCTGGTGGCGGCGCTGGACCACCGGGACCGCCCCTCGGTCGGCCTGCTCAACATCGGCGTCGAGGATATCAAGGGCAACGAAACGGTGAAGCGCGCGGCCGAGCTGCTGCGCGAGAGCGGCCTGAACTTCTACGGCAACGTCGAGGGCGACGATATCTACAAGGGCACCACCGACGTCGTGGTGTGCGACGGCTTCGTCGGCAACGTGCTGCTCAAGGCTTCCGAGGGCGTGGCGACCATGATCGTCGGCTTCCTGCGCCAGGAGTTCACGCGCACGCCCTGGAACATGCTGGCGGCGTGGATGGCTAAGCCGGTGCGCAAGGCGCTGCGCGCGCGCATGGACCCGGGCAAGTACAACGGCGCGAGCCTGCTCGGACTGAAGGGCATCGTGATCAAGAGCCACGGCTCGGCCGACGAATACGCTTTCGGACAGGCGCTCGAGCGCGCGCTCGAGGAGGTCCAGAACAAGGTGGCCGAGCGCATCGCCTCGAAGATGGCGCAGATGCCGGCGGCGATGCCGGCGGGGGTGCAATGAGCTACTCCAGGATTGTCGGCACCGGCAGCTACCTGCCGCCGCGGGTGATGGAGAACGACGAGTTCGCGCGCCGCCTGGAGACGAGCGACGCCTGGATCCGCGAGCGCACCGGAATCGCGCGCCGCCACGTCGCGGACGAAAGTCAGACCTCGAGCGATCTTGCGCTGGAAGCTTCCAAACAGGCATTGCAGGCGGCCGGTGTGGCTGCTTCCGACATCGACCTGATTGTCGTCGCCACCTCGACGCCCGACTACATCTTCCCGAGCACCGCGTGCCTGCTGCAGGCGAAGCTCGGGGTGAAGGGCTGCGCGGCGTTCGACGTGCAGGCGGTGTGCACGGGCTTCATCTATGCCCTCGCCACTGCAGATTCTTTCGTGAGAGGCGGAACTGCGAAGAAAGCTCTGGTCGTGGGCACTGAAGTCTTCTCGCGCATCCTCGACTGGAACGACCGCGGCACCTGCGTGCTCTTCGGCGACGGCGCCGGCGCCGTGGTTTTGGCTTCCTCCGAGAAACCCGGAATCCATGCGAGCCGGCTGCACGCCGACGGCGGCCAGGTCGGCATGCTCTCGGTGCCGGGCAACGTTTCGCGCGGCAGGATCGTCGGCTCGCCGTTCCTGCAGATGAACGGCCAGGGCGTGTTCAAGTTCGCGGTGCGCGTGCTCGACGAGTCGGCGCGCGAGACGGTGGCCGCGGCCGGGATGCGGCTCGCGGACATCGACTGGCTGATCCCGCACCAGGCGAACGTGCGCATCCTCGAGGCGACCGCGCGCAAGCTCGAGATGCCGCGCGAGAAGCTGGTGGTGACGGTGGATCATCACGGCAACACTTCCGCAGCTTCCGTGCCGCTCGCGCTGGATGAATTCGTGCGCAAAGGGGCGATTCGCCCGGGCGACCGGCTCCTCCTGCAGGGCGTGGGCGGCGGCTTCACCTGGGGCTCCTCGGTGGTGACGCTGTGAGGCTCGCGATGGTGTTCCCGGGCCAGGGCTCGCAGTCGGTCGGCATGCTGCGCGGGTACGAAGGTCTTCCGGAAGTGGAAAAGGTAAGAACCGAGGTCGCGCAGGTGCTCGGTTCCGATTTCCTCCAGCTTCTGGACGAAGGGCCGGCGGAAAAGCTGAACCAGACGGTCAACACGCAGCCCGCCATGGTGACGGCAGGCTACGCCGCGTACCGGGCGTGGCGCGCGCTCGGCGGCGCGCAGCCCGAAGTGGTCGCGGGGCACAGCCTGGGCGAATACACGGCGCTCGTCGCGGCCGGCGCGATCGCGTTCAAGGATTGCCTGCCGCTCGTGCGCTTTCGCGCGCAATCGATGCAGGAGTCGGTGCCGGAGGGGCAGGGCGCGATGGCCGCGATCCTGATGCTGGACGACGACGCGGTGCGCGCCGCGTGCGCCGAGGCGGGCGGCGAGGTCCAGGCGGTGAACTTCAACGCCCCCGGCCAGGTCGTGATCGCGGGCGAGAAGGCTGCGGTCGAGCGCGCGATCGAGGCGTGCAAGGCGAAGGGCGCCAAGCGCGCGATGCCGCTGCCGGTGAGCGCGCCGTTCCACTCGTCGTTGATGAGACCTGCGGCGGAGAAGCTAAGGGGTTTTCTGAAAACAGTGAGCATCGCCGCTCCAGGCATTGCAGTGGTGAACAACGTCGACGTCGCGATCTCCGGCGAGCCGGAAAAGATCAAGGACTCGCTCGTGCGCCAGGCGGCCGCGCCGGTGCGCTGGGTCGAGACGATCCAGAAGATGCGCGCGATGGGCGTGACCCACGTGATCGAGTGCGGGCCGGGCAAGGTGCTCGCCGGCATGACCAAGCGCATCTGGCCCGAGGCGCAGTCGTTCTCGCTCGCCGACCGCGCCTCGCTCGAGCAGGCGCTCAAATGCTAGAGAACCGGATCGCCCTGGTGACGGGAGCCTCGCGCGGGATCGGCCACGCCATCGCCGAGCAGCTCGTGAAGGACGGCGCGAAGGTCATCGGCACGTCGACCTCCGAGGAGGGCGCGAAGAAGGTTCCGGGCATCGGGATGGTGCTGGACGTAAGAAATCCAGTGGCGTGCGACAGTTTGATCGAACAGATTCAAAAGCAGCATGGCGACATCGCAATCCTGGTCAACAACGCGGGCATCACGCGCGACAACCTGGCGCTGCGCATGAAGGACGCCGAGTTCGACGAGGTGATCGACACCAACCTGCGCGCGGTGTTTCGCCTCTCTCGCGCGGTGATGCGCGGCATGATGAAGGCGCGCTGGGGCCGCATCATCAACGTCACCTCGGTGGTGGGCGCCTCGGGCAACGCCGGGCAGGCGAACTACGCCGCCGCCAAGGCCGCGGTGGTGGGAATGACCAAGTCGCTCGCGCGCGAGCTCGGCTCGCGCAACATCACGGTGAACTGCGTGGCGCCGGGCTTCATCGACACCGACATGACGCGCGCGCTGTCGGACGAGCAGAAAAAGGCGCTGCTCGGCCAGATTCCGCTCGGCCGCCTCGGCGCGGCGCAGGAAGTGGCGGCCGCGGTCGCCTACCTCGCATCGCCCGCCGCCGGCTACGTGACAGGCGCGGTCCTGCACGTCAACGGCGGTATGTATATGTCGTAAAATACGCCCCCTCTTGGGGAAGGAGCAGCGGATGGAAAACATCGAACAACGCGTCAAGAAGATCATCGCCGAGCAGCTCGGCGTGAACGAGGCCGAGATCAAGAACGACTCCTCGTTCGTCGACGACCTCGGCGCGGACTCGCTCGACACCGTCGAGCTCGTGATGGCGCTCGAGGAGGAGTTCGAGACCGAGATCCCCGACGAGGAAGCCGAGAAGATCACCACCGTGCAGCAGGCGGTCGATTACATCAAGGCGCACTCGAAGGCCTGAGCGCCCGCTCTAAGTGACGCGCCGCAGAGTCGTGGTAACCGGGCTGGGCATCATCAGCCCGCTCGGCAACACCGTATCCGAAGCCTGGGACCGCGCGCTCGCGGGAACCCCGGGCGTCACCCGCATCACGCGCTTCGACCCCTCGCGCCTCGCCAGCCAGATCGCCGGCGAGGTCAAGGCCTTCGACGTCGCGCCGTACATGTCGCCGAAGGAAGCCCGGCGCATGGACCTGTTCATCCAGTACGGCATGGCCGCGGGCCTGCAGGCCTGGCGCGAGGCCGCGCTCGCGGTCACGCCGCAGAACGCCGAGCGCGTCGGCGTCAACTTCGGCTCGGGCATGGGCGGCCTGCCGCTGATCGAATCGATGCACGACGAGCTGAAGGCGAACGGCCCGCGGCGCATCTCGCCCTTCTTCATCCCGGGCAGCATCATCAACATGACCGCGGGGCTGCTGTCGATCGAGGTCGGGGCGAAGGGCCCGAACCTCGCCATGGTGACCGCGTGCACCACCTCCACCCACTGCATCGGCGAGGCGGCGAAGTCGATCCGCTACGGCGATGCCGACGTCATGATCGCGGGCGGATCGGAAGCCACGGTGACCGAGCTCGCGATCGGCGGCTTTGCCTCGGCGCGCGCGCTGTCCACGCGCAACGACGATCCGGCCGGCGCGAGCCGGCCATGGGACAAGGACCGCGACGGCTTCGTGCTCGGCGAGGGGGCCGGCGCGGTGGTGCTCGAGGAATACGAGCACGCAAGAGCGCGCGGCGCGAAGATCTACTGCGAGCTGGTGGGCTACGGCGTGTCGGCCGACGCCCACCACATGACCGCGCCGCCCGACGACGGCGACGGCGGTTTCCGGGCGATGCGGAACGCGCTGAAGGATGCAAATCTGGAAAGCTCTTCCATCGATTACATCAACGCCCACGGCACGTCGACCCCGCTCGGCGACATCGCCGAGACCCTGGCGATCAAGAAGCTGCTCGGCGCGCGTGCGCCCAGCGTGGCCGTCAACTCCACCAAGTCGATGACCGGGCACCTGCTCGGCGCGGCCGGGGCGGTCGAGGCGCTGTTCAGCATCCTTGCGTTGCGCGACCAGGTCTCGCCGCCGACGATCAACCTGCGCACCCCCGACCCGCAGTGCGACCTCGACTACGTGCCGAATGAAAGGCGCCGCATGCCGATCCGCGTCGCACTGTCGAACTCGTTCGGCTTCGGCGGCACGAACGGCACCCTGATCTTCAAACAGCTTTGAATCACCGCAGACTGCGGCTGGAGCTCGCGCCTTCGGCGCCCCTGGCGGCAGCGATCGTCGCTTCCCATGCCGCGGCGGCGCTGTGCCTCGCGGCGCTCCTGCCGGGCGCGGCCGGCCTCGGCGCGGCGGCGCTCGTGGTTCTCGCCGGCGCGGCGAGCGCGCGCAAGCGCGCGTTGCTGCGCGGTCGGGCCGCTGTGCGCGCGCTCGAGCTCGGCGCGGAGGAGCTGGAGGTGCGGCTCGGGAGCGGGGAGCGCTTTCCGGCCGAGCTGGCCGAGCGGCGCTACGTCGGGCGGCACATGGTGGTCCTTTGCCTTCGCCGCCCGGTGCGCCGCACCATCCTCGTCACCCGCGACATGGCCGATGCGCAATTGTTCCGGCGCCTGCGCATCTGGGCGTTGTGGGGAAAATTGCCGGTCGTGGCAACAAAGCAACTGCCGGCGTAGCCAACGACCCTACTCGGCGTCGAACTATTTCAAACCGCGTGTGTCTGTGGCAGATAGACATACAACATCGGACGCTGAGTCCGGGGGTGGGGAGACCCGCCGGGTGCGGCTAGGCGCGATTCGTGTCTGACCGCGAGATCGACCGGCAGCTGGTGGAGCGGGCGCAGCGCGGCGACAAGCGCGCGTTCGAGCTGCTGGTGGAGAAGTACCAGCGCAAGCTGGCGCGGCTGCTCTCGCGGTTCATCCGCGACCCGGCGGAGGTCGAGGACGTGACGCAGGAAGCGTTCATCAAGGCCTACCGCGCGCTCCCCGCATTCCGCGGCGACAGTGCCTTTTATACTTGGCTCTACCGCATCGGGATCAACACGGCCAAGAACTACCTGATGGCGTTGGGCCGCAGGGCGCCCACCTCCACCGAGGTCGAGGCCGAGGAGGCAGAGGGGTTCGAGGAAGGCGAGCAGCTGCGTGACATCAACACTCCGGAGAGCGTGCTGCTGTCCAACGAAATCGCGGAGACGGTGAACTCCACGATCGAACAGCTGCCTGAGGAATTGCGTACCGCGATCCAGCTGCGCGAGATCGAAGGGATGAGCTACGAGGACATCGCGCAGGTCATGAACTGCCCGATCGGCACCGTCCGGTCGCGCATCTTCAGGGCGCGCGAGGCGATCGCGGAGCGGCTGCGGCCGCTCCTCGGCACGCGGAAAGACAAGAGGTGGTAGGGGTATGAAAGACAGGATCTCGGAGTTGATGGACGGCGAGCTGGACGACCGGTCCGCCGCGCAGGTGATCGAAGCACTGGCCGATGGGAGCCAAGCGAACGGCGAAGCCCGCGACGCCTGGCGCACCTACCATCTCATCAGCGACGCTCTGGGCAAGAGCCGCATGCTCTCGGAGGGCTTCAGCGAGCGGGTCGCGGCCGCGCTCGCGGCCGAGCCCACGGTGCTCGCCCCGAGGCGCTTCGGCGCCGCCCGCGAGCCGCGGCGCTGGGTGGCGCTCGCCGCCGGCGTCGCCGCGGTGTCTTTGGTAGCCTGGCTCGGCTTCGCCCCCCAGCAGCCCGTCCAGGTGGCCAAGGTCATCGCGCCGGCTGTCCCC
>Ga0070693_100000084_pt1 | contig 39342 bp, 29 predicted proteins | sample KBSK1103metaG_FD_65472 | JGI IMG/M metagenome (GOLD analysis project Ga0070693, IMG submission 65472) | Corn, switchgrass and miscanthus rhizosphere microbial communities from Kellogg Biological Station, Michigan, USA - KBS K1-10-3 metaG | ecosystem: Host-associated > Plants > Roots >...
GAATCAACACTTACAAAACTGATACAAAATGAACAACTTTAACTATCTTTAGAATCAACACTTATGAAAAACCCAGGGGGAGGGGGTGCTCAAGGTTAGGTACGGACCGGGCACATCCCTGACAGACTTGACCGTACATTCCGCCCGACGAGTGCGCGCAGTCTCCATCGAGGAGACCGAAGATCTTCTGATACCGAGCCCCTCTCATGCACGCCGGCCTTCGCGCCTCCAGCCTCTTGGAGTAAACTGCTCAGGCACCAGTACCACAGACTTAAGCCTGTGCACATTTCCGGGTGTAGTCAGGGTCTCGTCCATGGACAAACGCATCTCCTGCGCCAGCGCTAGTGGGGCAGGCTTCAGCCTGTTAGCCTTTTTCTGTCGCCATCAAGGCCTCTTCCATGGATAAAAGGATTTCCAACGCAGACTCTGCCATTGCCAACCTCACCGATGGCGCCACCATCCTCATGGGCGGCTTCGGACTCTGCGGCATCCCGGAAAACCTGATCGCCGCTGTCCGCCGCAAAGGCACCAAAGATCTCACCATCGTAAGCAACAACGCTGGCATCGACGACTTCGGCATTGGCCTGCTCCTGCAAAACCGCCAAGTCAAAAAAATGGTCTCCACTTATGTCGGCGAAAACAAACTCTTCGAGCAGCTCGTCCTCAGCGGAGAGTTGCAAGTCGAGCTGAATCCGCAAGGCACTCTCGCCGAACGCCTTCGCGCTGGCGGCGCCGGCATTCCGGCCTTCTACACACCCACTGGTGTCGGCACCATGGTCGCTGAAGGCAAAGAAACGCGCGATTTCGATGGCCGCCAGTACGTCCTCGAGCGCGCCATCCGCGGCAACTTCGCCTTCATCAAAGCTTGGAAGGGCGACCGCTGGGGCAATCTCGTCTACCGGAAAACCGCCCGCAATTTCAATCCCATGATGGCCACCGCCGCCGACCACGTCATCGCCGAGGTGGAAGAGTTCGTCGAACTAGGGCAGCTCGACGCGAACCAGGTCCACACGCCGGGCATCTTCGTCAACGCCATCTTGCAAGGCCAGAAATACGAAAAGCGCATCGAACGCCGCACCACGAGAAAATCATGACGTCACGCTGTATTTTCGCGGCGTTCGTTTCGGTGGCTTCACTGCTTGCATTAACAGCGCGTCTTTGCGGGGATTCGCCTGCGACATTTGATGGCGCACGCGCCTACGAGCACGTGCGCCGTCTCGTGGAGATCGGCCCGCGGCCGCCTGCGTCCGAGGGAATTCACCGCGCGCAGTCCTACATCATTGGCCAGCTCAAAAGCTTCGGCTGTCCTGTCGAGGAACACGACTTCCACGCTTCGACCGCGATCGGCGCCCTCGCCATGAAAAATATTGTCGTCAAAATTCGTGGCAGCGGCTCCGGTATCATTCTGTATGCTACGCACTACGACACTCTGCGCATGCCCAACTTCGTCGGCGCTGACGACGGCGGCTCCGGCACCGGAACCATGCTCGAACTAGCTCGATTATTTTGCGCTCGCAAAAATGCGCTTGATGTATGGATAGTTTTCTTCGACGGCGAAGAAGCCCAAGGCAACTGGACTGACGCCGCCAGCGTCAAGTGGAGCGATAGCAACGCCACGTTCGGCAGCCGCGAAATGGCCGCTCATATGGCGCTTTCTGGCGACCTCAAGCGCACCAAAGCCATGATCCTCGCCGACATGATTGGCCCCGCAAACGTGAAGATCAAGCGCGACACGAATTCCACGCTATGGCTTACCGATCTGATCTGGTCAACCGCCGCTCAGCTCGGCTACAAAAATAATTTCGTTGACGAAAATTACCCAATCAGCGGTGACGATCATCTCTCTTTCATTCGCCGGGGCGTCGCTGCCTGCGACCTGATCGACTTTTCTGTTCAGGACACCTACTGGCACACGCCCCAAGACACACTGGATAAAGTGGATGCGCAAAGCCTGACTATCGTCGGCCAGGTGCTTGCTGAAACGTTGCCGAGGCTGGAAAAGAAATTCCGGTAAGCTCTTGTAGGTGCCGGGCTTTAGCCCGGCGTATTTGTTTTCGGTTTTGACTCTAAACTGTAAACTGTCAACCGTGAATTTCTCATGCCTCTAACTGACGACCAAAAACGTGAACGTATCGCGCGCCGCATCGCTCTCGAATTGCGCGACGGCTACTACGTCAATCTCGGCATCGGCATGCCCACGCTCGTCGCCAATTACGTGCCCAAAGGTATGGACGTAATTCTTCAATCGGAAAATGGCATGCTCGGCGTCGGCCCTTATCCAACGGAGTCCGAAGTCGATCCCGACCTGATCAACGCCGGCAAAGAAACCGTCACCGAATTGCCCGGCACTTCTTATTTTTCCTCCGCCGATTCTTTCGCCATGATTCGCGGCGGCCACGTCGACCTCACGGTTCTCGGCGCCCTTCAGGTCGATGAAAAGGGAACTCTCGCCAACTGGGCCATTCCCGGGAAAATGCTGAAAGGCATGGGCGGCGCGATGGATCTCGTCGCCGGCGCCAAACGCGTGTTCATCGCCATGGAGCACGCCACACGCGACTACAAGCCGAAAATCCTTAAAAAATGCACGCTCCCGCTCACCGGCGTCGAAGTAGTCGATCACATCGTCACCGAGCTTGCCTTCATCGACGTCACTCCCGAAGGCCTCATCCTCCGCGAACTAGCTCCCGACGCTACACTCGAACAGGTTCAATCCCTCACGGAACCCAAACTGCTCCTGCCGTCCGGCGGTCCCAAAGCCATGCCGGTCTGACCAGAGATACTAGCTTCTCCGTGTCCTCTGTTCCTTCGGTGTTTTCTGCGTAAATGTTTTTCTTAGGAAGGAGCGGAACTGCTGAGGTTCCGGGCCGTGCTGAACGAATAGTGAAGCGCGGAAAAAACGCTGAAAAAAGTAACGCCATAAACGAACAGAGGAATGATCTTTGCAAGATGAAAATCCGGATATGCAGCGGAAAAGACCACGGTGAACACCAGCAGGATCTGGAAAGCCGTGGTCATCTTTCCAAAAATGCTTGGTGGAAAAGGCCGGTAACCGGAAATCAACAAAATCACGACCGCCACCACAAGAATCAGGATGTCGCGGCTGAACACGATGATTGTCAGCCACCAGGCGATTTTCTTTTTGAATGCCAAGATAATGAACGACGAAGAGAGCAGGAGCTTGTCCGCGATAGGATCGAGATACGCGCCGAGAGACGATCGCTGATTGAGGCTCCGCGCCAGGAGGCCGTCAACGCCATCCGAAAGCCCGGCTACAACCAGGACCAGCAAAGCCCATTTATAACTCTCGTAGGAAATAAGAATGAGAAAGAACGGCAGAAAACCGAGCCGCAGCAGGGTGATTTGATTCGGAACTGTCCAGATACGGCCTTTCATTGCAATTGAGGATAGCGCAGTTCGGTGAGCCGGCGTCAGGCGAATTGCGAGAGGTAGTCGGTAAGCGTGCGGCCAATTTTGCGCGCAAAGAGTTCGTCCATGGAAGGAATCGACCCGGTCGGCTCATCAAGAGAGACACGCTCCACTCGGTTCATAGGGAAAAAGATGGTGGGCAGCCCAATGCGTTCGCCGTCCGGCTCGTTGATCTGGCGCACAAAATGATCGAAGGAGTTCAGGTCGATCCCGCGCAGCGTCACGCCGGATGGATTAATGTCCAGCAGCTCGCCCCAGACCTTCTCCTTGGGCGAGTGCAAACTCACAACGACAATGGAATGCGGATCCACGTCTGGCGTTTTGTACCGGCAGTAGAGTAGCGCACTTTCTCTCGCCGCGGGATAGGATTGTGTGGATTCGCCGGGCAAGGGATCGCGGTAGTGTTTAATCATCAACACGAAACTCGCAATCACAATCAGTCCCGCCAGCCATCCCAGAGCGTAAGCTCTACGGCGCTCATTTACGTTCGCTGGCTGACGGTCCGCGAAAAACTTCCCCAATATGAATCCGGCGGCCAGCCCGGCCCCGTGCGCGTAATTGTCCATTCCCATGCCCATGAAACCGAGCGCAAATAGAATGACAACTGAACTAACCAGTCTCGAGCGCAGTTCGCGCATGGGCGAACCTCCGCGCTTCGTGGTGACCGCCAGCATCACCCCGACGAGCCCAAGCAATGCGCCGCTCGCTCCCAGCGAAAAGTTGCCGAATCTCGAGCTCACCAGAAAGCCGAACGCTCCCGTGAACACATAGATAAACAAATATCGCGCGGAGCCATACAGTTCTTCGATTGCCGGCCCGAACTGCAGCAACGCCATCATGTTGAAGCCAATGTGAATCAGGCCGCCATGCAGGAACATCGCCGTGACGACCCTCCACCACTCATTAGTCAGCAGGAGGTATGGCAACGGGATGCTCATGCCCAGCCGGAATTGCGATACCCCGCTCAGCCCCCACAGAATGCTCAGACCTTTTCCGCCTCCCGCCGCGACAAGCGCCATCCAACTCACACCCAGCATCAAAATGTTCGCGATCAAAAGCGCCGTGGTTACCGGAGCTTCGTGCTCCCCGAAGACTCCGGAAAATTTCTTGCTAAAAGCCGCGAGGGAGAATCGCAGGCTCGTGCCGCAAACATGGCACCGCGTGGCGCTGATACCCACAAGCGAGCCGCAGGCAGGGCAGATCTGCGGACGCGGCTGCTGCTGCCCTCCACCGCCGCCAACAAATCCCCGCATCGTGCTCTTCCAGCGCTCCACGCGCCGCTGCCACTCATAGGAAAGCGCCAATTCTCCTCCTTGCGACTCGCGCACCGCGTTCCTATAATACAGAATTCACAGCTTTTTACCGTTAATGAGGAGCCGTGGGCATCATCATGGACAAATTCGAAGAATTCGGCCGCCGCATCGACCAGGAGGTTTCGCGCTTGAAGAACATCAACAGTTTTGAGGATTTCGGAAAACGAGTGGACGAGGAACTAAAACGCGTGAAAAGCTTTGTGAAGGAAGATGTGGCGCCTGAGACGGAAAAACGCACCGCGCAATTCTTGCGCGAGGTTTCCGAAAAGCTCACCGAAGCGGCCGCGTGGATTGAAGCACGGAACAAGGCGCGCGCCGAGCGCGAGGCGCAGAAACCGCCACGGCAATCCTGATGCGAGTCAACTTGTGACCTACTCCCAGGCCGCGCGCCGCCGCACGAATCTATTCTTTCTTCTAAGCTTCGCTTGCTTGTGCTTGGTCACTGGCTGCGCTTCGCGCCGCGTCACGGCGAACCGGCAGCCTCCCCCGTCGCCACCCGCGCCCGCCTCTCCCGAATCCATCGAATCTACCAAGCGCTCCACGGACGCCGGACCCACGCCAACAATGGGATCACGCACCGCCACGCCTTCGCCCAAGCGAAGCAAATCTCCGGGTACTCCTGCGCCGGCAGGCTACACGGAAGAAGGCAACGCTTCCTGGTATGGCATTCCTTTCAACGGGCGGCGCGCCTCGAACGGCGAAATCTACGATATGTACAAGCTGACGGCGGCGCATCGGACGCTGCCCTTCGATACCGTAGTGCGTGTAACGAATCTCAACAACGACAGATCGACAACCGTGCGAATCACGGATCGCGGGCCGTTCGTCGAAAATCGCATCATCGACCTTTCGCTCGCCGCCGCTCGCGAGATTGAATCCGTCGGACCGGGAGTCGTGCCCGTACGCGTGGAAGTTCTCACGCCCGGCATCGATCTCACGGGCGGCTATTTTACGGTGCAAGTCGGCGCGTTTCGCGATCCTAACAACGCGCAACGACTGCGCGACCGCTTGAATCTTTCCTATCCACCGATCTTCATTCAACAGTACGATTCGCCGGACGGCACTTATTACCGCGTGCGCGCTGGCAAAGTTTCCGGTGAAGATGCCGCGCGGCAATTTGGTGAACAGCTGCGCAGCCGTGAAGGATTCACGCCGTTCGTCGTGCGCCTCGATGATCAGCAGTAGCGGCACGCTATATCGCGCGCCAGCGGTCGCATATATATAGTTCGCTCTTTGCTCCACACAGGTTTGCGGCTATTCTTTTTGCCGACCAAGTTGCGGGGAGCTATCGATGAGCGCTGAATGCCTGTTCTGCAAGATTGCCGCAAAGAAAATTCCGTCCAAAATCGTCTACGAAGACGCCGACATTTTTGCGTTCGAGGACATCAGTCCGCAGGCGCCGACGCACATCCTGCTGTGCCCGCGCAAACATTTTGTTTCGCTGGACGCCGCACAGCCCGAGGACCAAGCCCTGATCGGCAAGCTGCACCTGGTCGCCGCGCAGCTGGCCCGCGAACGCAATCTACTCGCAGGCTATCGCACTCTCTTCAACAATGGCGCGGGCGCCGGACAGTCCGTCTTTCATCTTCATCTGCACTTGCTAGGGGGCCGCCAATTCCGCTGGCCGCCTGGATAACGCCAATCAGACAAGCTCGATGAAATCGTGTTCGCGGCTCTTTTCGGGAAGTAACGACGAGATAGCTCTATCCAGTGTCGCAAACTTTCCTTTCTTATGGATGGCAAGACCCAATAGATAGGCATCCATCACTTGTTGATGGCCCGCCAACCGTGCTTTCAGTGGTTCAAGTGCATCGACGAACCCTATCTCGTCCGGCCAGAACTTGTGCGCGGGGTGGCTCAGGTAGGCCTGCAGAAGGGTCACGGCATCCCCAGGCGTGAGCGCGTCCGGAGAGAACGAGGGGTTTGAGATTATTCTGACGAAGGCAGTTTGTGTTAGTGGACACGTTGCCCACTCAACATGCGCGTGACGCGAAAGCCATTCCTCGACTTTGGCATGGGCGCTGTGGGTGGGCCAAGCCATCGCGATCAGGACATTGGCATCCAGCAGAAAAGAGGCCTTCACTCCAGTTCGTCCTGGAGCCTCTTGACGTCCTTGGATGTAACGGTAGGCGAATCCGGTGGAAGTTCAACAACGTGAAAACCATTGACGATGCGGGTCCGTAAAGGCGCGTGCAGTCCGCGGCGTACCAGGTCTGATACAGCTTTGCCGATGGCAACATCCCTGCTTTTTGCGTATGCCTTTATTTCTTGAAGAACATCATCATCCAGCGACAGAGTGGTTCTCATGCCTATATGATGCCAGGACAGACAGATGATGTCAAGTAATGCTCTATAACATCAGAATGTAAATGTGATGTTGGAACCGACGTGTTTTATCGAGCAACGGAGCGTGAACAGAGCTGTTTGCTGGCGAGTACTCATTCATAGCGCAGAGCGACGATGGGATCGACGCGCATGGCGCGGCGGGCTGGAATGCAGCACGCGGCGCAGGCTACGATCAAGACGAGCGCCGTGGCACCAAGAAAAGTGGCGGGATCGGTAGGCTTGACGCCGTAGAGCTGGCTAGCGAGGAAACGAGCCAGGCCGAAGGAGCTGGCGGCCCCGATGACGACGCCGAGGGCTACAGGAAGGAGGCCTTGCCCAATCACCATGCGGAGCACGTCGCGAGGAGAAGCGCCGAGCGCCATGCGAATGCCGATTTCCTGCACGCGGCGCGCGACGGAATAGGAAATGACGCCGTAAAGGCCGACGAGAGCGAGCGCAAAACCGATTCCCGCAAAGACGATGAGCAGGATGCTGCGGAGACGTTCGTTACCGACGGATTCGGAAATGGCCCTGGACATGGTCATGAGATGCGTGACCGGCTGATCGGGAAAGGCCGCCCAGATCTCGCGCGAGATTGTTGCAGCAAGAGCGTCGGGATCGGTGCGCGTGCGCACCAAAAGGTGAATCGAGCCGCTACCCCCCTGAAGCATAGAAAGGAAGTAGACGGGCGAGGGCTGAGTCCGAAGGCTGATCTCGCGCGCGTCCGCGACCACTCCAATAACTTCGCTCCAAGACGGCTTACCCTTGTCATCCTTGGAGGAGCTGAGGCGTTTGCCGACGACATCGAGCGTTCCCCAATATTCGCGGGCCATCGCCTCGTTCACAAGTACCACTGCTTGTGTGCCGCCCGAGTCGCGTTCTGTAAACTCCCGGCCACGGAGGAGCGAGATTCCCATCACATGGAAATAGCCGGGGTAGACATAGCGGGTGCTGGCAGTGCGAGATTCTTTTGAAGAGGGCGGAATGGCGCCGTCAACGAGCAGGCCGCCGTGCATCATCATCATGCCGTTCAAAACACCATGATCGGCGGCGGTGACTTCCGCGACTCCCGGCACTTTCTGAATGTCCCCGACGATTTCCCGGAGGTGGCTCGCTTGTTTCTTGACGAGGTCCTGGGGCTTTTCAGATTCGCCTGAGGGCGGCTGAGGAAGATCGAAGGAGAGAAGATGATCCGTGCGGAAGCCGGGATTTTGATGGACAAGGCGGGAGAGAGTAAGGGTCATCAAGATTGAGCCGACGACGAGAACAAATGCTAGAGCTACCTCAAGAGTGACAAGGACGTTGCCCAGGCGGGATTGCCGCATGGAACGGGTCGCGCCGAGATTTGCGCTGGCGCCTTCTTTGAGGGCTTCGTTGGGATCCATGCGCGCGGCGCGGCGTGCAGGAACGATGCCGAAGAGAATCCCTGCGATGAGGGAGCTGAGGAGAGAGAACCACAGAAGGGTGGAGTCGAGAGAGATTTCGTTCAGCCTGGGCGTATCCGGAGGGGCGATGGCACGGAATAGTCGAATGCCTTCCGCGGCTAGGGCGACTCCGAATGCACCGCCGATCAGGGCGAGCAGGCAGCTCTCGACAAGACCTTGGCGAAGTAGCCGCCCACGCGACGCACCCAAGGCGGCACGGAGAGCCATTTCGCGCTGGCGGCTGGAACCTCGGGCGAGGAGCAGGCTGGCGAGGTTTGCGCACGCGATGAGAAGCACGAATGTCGCGGCAGCAAGAAGGATCAGGAAGGCGTCGCGAGCGTCAGCGACGCTGTCGGAGAGTAACGGTGCGGCAGAGAAACGGTAGCCAGCGGCAAGCGCGGGATAGTCTTTCATCGATTGCTTCGCTACGGCGTCGAGCTGTGCGCTCAGTTTTTCGGGTTTCTCTCCGCGGCGCAGTTTGCCGAAGGTTTGGAGCATGAAATAGGTGGGGTTTTGGCGGTCAGCGGGCGACGGTGAGAGGGGAAGCCACGCCTGGTCCGAGGAGGGAAAAGAGAATTTCGGGGCGGCAACACCAACGACAGCGTACGGCGTCTTGTCGAGGACCAATGTTTTGCCTAAAACACTTGGGTCGCCTCCAAAACGAGTGTGCCAGAGAGAATCGCTGATGACCACGACATGGTCCTGTCCAGCCTTGGCATCTTCTTCGGACAGCAAGCGCCCGAGCTGAGCAGTGGCTCCCAGTTCCTCGAAAAAGCCGTCCGTGACGGAAGCGATGGAAAGGACGGCAGGCTCACTATTTCCCAAAAGAGTTTTCTCTGTCTCCGTATATGCGGCAGTCTGTTCTAGAGCGGAGACTTGCGAGCGAATTCGGCTGAGGCTGAGCCACGAAAGGCCCAGAGAAAAGGTCGGAAACATGGCGGAGTGCGTTGAGATATCAACGATACGCGCGGAGTCTTTGTACGGGAGTGGACGAAGAATCACTGCGTTAACAATACTGAAGATGGCGGTATTGGCACCGATGCCGAGGGCGAGAGTAACGGCTGCGGCGAAGGTGAAGCCGGGATTTTTGCGCAGCATGCGGACGGAGTAGCGCACATCCTGGAGCAAAGTTTCGAGAAGATGGCCACGGCGAGCTTCGCGGCTTTGTTGCTTGACGGATTCGAGGCCGCCGAAATCGAGGCTGGCGCGGCGGTGGGCTTCCTCGGGGGACATCCCTGAGGCGATGTAATCGGAAATTTGTCGTTCGAGATGGAAGCGGAGCTCGGCGTCGAGATGTTTTTCTGCTTGCTGTTTTCGGAAGAGGCGAGTCAGCCAGTGCATTTTCGCAACTCCTTTTCTGCCGTTCTTTGCATCGTGGCCATTCTGTATCCGTTATTCATAGCGGAGAGCGACCATGGGATCGACGCGCATCGCCCGCCTTGCGGGAATCCAACATGCAGCAAGAGCAACCGCCAGCAGCGCCAGGGTTACGCCAACGAAGGTCGCCGGATCGGAGGGGCGGACTTTGTAGAGCAGGGTTCCCAAAAGTCTGGTCAGCGCAAACGCGCCTGTGAGCCCAAAAACAAGACCCGTTGCGGCCAGGACCAAGCCGCGAGATAGGATCATCCAAAGCACATCGCGCGGTTCCGCACCCAGCGCCATGCGAATGGCAACCTCGCGAACACGCTGGTGAACCGAATAGGCCATCACACCATAAATGCCGATGGCCGCGAGGAACACGGCGAATATCGCAAAGGCGCCGAGGAGGGCAGCGTTAAAGCGTTGCGAAGCGAGTTCTCCTTTGAGCAGGCTGTCCATGGTTTGCACATCGAAGAGCGGGAGATTCTTGTCGAGTTGCGAGACCACGGCCCGGACAGACGGCAGAAATGTTATGGGGTCACGCTGGACGCGAAGCAGCAGGGTCAGCTCGGGAGGACACCATTTTTCGACGGGTACGAATATCTCGGGCTCGACATCGACGGCCAAGCCTCGTTGCTTGGAGTCGCCTACCACTCCCACGATGGTCCATATGCCCTGGTTCGCAACCTTCAGCCGTTTTCCGAGGGCGTTCTCATTGGGGAAATAGCGACGAATGAATGCTTGATTCACGACGAGGTCATTGGGAGACCCGCGACCGTCCCGGGAATCGAGCAGCCGGCCTTGGATCAAAGAGATATGCAGCACGGAGAAGTATCCGGGAGTGACAACGCCCACTCCAGTGGTGGGTGAAGTTCCCGGCGGTGCGGGCGGAAGTTCTTCGCGTTGAACCCATGATCCGAGATTGAAGCCTTGCAGCGGGAGTACATTCGCAAGCGCCGCGGACTCGACGCCCGGGAGAGAGACGAGGCGTTTCTCGAGACTGCGAAAAAAAGCGAGTTGTTGTTCCTGGGTCTTATAAAGGTTGATCGGCAAAGAAATTTGCGCGGTGAGTACACCGCGCGCATCAAAACCTGGCGGTACGGACGTCAATTGGACGAAACTCCTCACCAACAGCCCGGCGCCAATGAAGAGGACAAGCGCCGCGGCGAGTTCGATTACCGTCAGGAGATTGTGCGACCGTCTGATTTTCCATGAAGGTCCCGTGGGTGTTCCGCTCTCCTTGATTGTTTCCACGATCGGCACGCGAAATGCAGCCAGCATAGGCGCGAGACCGAAGAGAACGCCGGTAGCCAGCGAGACGAACAAGGCGAAAGCAAACACGGGCAGATTCAGCTGTGAGCTCGCGAGATGAGGAATATTCACGGGGCCGCTGGTGCGCAATACTCGGACTAACCAGGCAGCGATAGCGAGCCCACTGGCGCCGCCTGCAAGCGAAATGATCAGATTCTCCGTGAGCAGTTGGCGCAAGAGGCGCGAACGGCCGGCACCCAGTGCTCCGCGGATGGCGATTTCTTTTTCCCGCGAAACGCCACGTGCCAACTGGAGATTCGCGATGTTCAAGCAAGCGATCAGCAGCACGGAAGCAACCGCGGCAAGTAAGACCAGGAGAGCAGGCTGCGCTTTTCCGACCAGGTGTTCACGGAGCGGGAGGACTTGGGCGCGCGTTCCTTCCATCATGCCGGCCCAACTTGGCGGATATCCGGCCCAGGTACGCTGATTGGCGGAATCTATATTTGCAGCTGCCGCGGCAGGAGTCATCCCTTGTCGCAAACGGGCCACTGCGCGGACCAGGCGCATGGGTTTCGTGATGGAGATCTCTCGGTTTTGCAATGCCAGCGGAACTATCACTTCGACGCGAGGGTTGTCCAGAAGTTCGAACTGCGGAGGCAGCACTCCGATGACGGAATAGGATTCATTGTCGAGTGCGATGGAGCGGCCAATAATGTGTGGATCGGAAGAGAAGTGCTGACGCCAGCAGGCATCGGTGAGCAAGACCGTGTGCGCGACGCCGGCGCGATCCTCTTCCGGAAGAAACGAGCGGCCCATCTGTGGGAGAACGCCGAGAACATCGAAAAAGTTGTAGGTGACCGCGCCTCCGTTCAGACGAACCGCATCTCCGAAGCCCGTCAACGCGTGGGTCTCTCCGGGCTCATAAGCAGCGATGTCCTGGAAAACCCCTTTGAGCTGCTGATAAGCGAAATAGTCCGATTCCAGCACGACGGTCATGTGGGCGCGCGGGTTTTCGTCGGCAACCCAGACGAGCTGCGCGGGGTCATGGTAAGGAAGAGGGCGAAGCAGAGCAGAACTCACGACAGAAAAGATCGCGGTCGTGCCACCGATGCCGAGTGCAAGGGTCAGCACGGCTACAGTGGTGAAGCCGGGATTCTTGCCAAGCATGCGGAATCCGTAGCGGACGTCTTGCCTTAGGATTTCGATGAAATTCCCCCGGCGAGCTTCGCGGGTTTGCTGTTTGACGGATTCGAGGCCGCCGAAATCAAGGTGGGCTCGGCGGCGGGCTTCTTCGGGAGGCATGCCCGCCGCGACGTAGTCTGAGACTTGGCGCTCGAGATGAAAACGGAGCTCGGCGTCGAGATGTTTTTCCGTCTGCTCTTTGTGAAAAATACGGCGGAGCCAATGCATGGAGGCGCCTCCTATTCCGCAGTGCGCAGGATCAGGGCCACGGCGTCAGAGAGCCGCTCCCAATAAACGAGTTCGGTCTCCAACTGTCTGCGGCCCTTCCGAGTGAGCGTATAAAATTTTGCCTCGCGACCGGTTTCGGATTCGCGCCAGTCACCCGCGAGCCAGCCGCGGTCTTCCAAGCGGTGAAGCGCGGGATAGAGCGAGCCTTGCGGGACCTGGAAAAAATCCCTGGAGATTTGCTGGATGCGCTGCGAGATGGCGTAGCCGTGAATCGGACCAAGCGCGACGATCTTGAGGATCAGCATATCGAGAGTTCCCTTGAGGAACTCTGATTTTTCCTGAGTCATTGGGACACCTAGAAGTCCTACCGTTAAGCCTAGAAGTTCTACCTATACGAAAAACCAGGCAAGATGTCAAGTGCCGGATGCAAGGTATGGAAGAAACAGCCCGCGTTGACTCGGAAGATGGCGGGGCGTAGGATGCGCGTCAACTTCCTTTTCTGGAAAGGCATCCATGACGCAAGGCTCGACACGCCGGGAGTTTCTCGGCTCGATGGCCGCTTTGACGATGTTTCCGCTCGAGCAGGAAAAGCCTGAGCTGATTCTGCACAACGGAAATTTTTGGACGGTGAACGCAGGCGAACCTCGCGCGCAAGCTCTGGCGATCGCGCGTGGCAGATTTTTCGCGGTAGGAAGCAACGCCGACGTGCTGAACCTCGCGGCTGCCGGCGTCCGGAAGATCGACCTTGGCGGCAAAACCGTGCTTCCGGGATTTATCGACGCGCACTCGCATCCTGCGGAGGCCGGCAAATCGCATCTTCGGATGGTGGACTGCGACCTGCGTTCGATTGGGGCGATTCAAGCGGCGCTCCGAGAGCGCGCGGCGAAAACGCCCGCTGGCGAATGGGTGCTCGGATTCAAATACGACGATACGAAAACGGAAGAAGGCCGGGCCCTAACCATCGCGGATCTGGACGCCGCGGTGCCGGACCATCCGGTGCATATCCAGCATCGCGGCGGACACACGGCATACGCGAATTCGCTGGCTTTTCGCAAGGCGGGAATTGACGAGAAAACGCCCGATCCATCTGGCGGGCAGATTAGCCACGACCCTGCGACCGGGAAGCTCAGCGGCCGAGTCGCCGAGAGCGCGAATGATTATTTCGAGAAAGTCATTCCTTTGCAATTTAGCCGGGACGATTGCCGCGAAGGAATCAAGCTCATTTCCAAAATGCTCGCGCGAACCGGAATCACTTCCGCGACCGAGGCGCAGGGCACGCCAGATGATTTGCGTGCTTATCAGGATGCGCATGAGGCCGGCGAGTTGCTGTTCCGCGCGTACAACTTCATCAACTACCATTTTCTGGATGAGATGATCGCGGCCGGAGTACGCACCGGTCTTGGGGACGAATGGGTGCGGGTTGGAGCAGTGAAGCTGGTTTGCGATGGATCGATATCCGAGCGTACCGCCCGGCTTTCCACGCCATACGAAGGGCGCCCGAACGATTACGGCATTCTGGTTATGACCGAAGACGAGATGTACGCACACGGCCGCAAGGCGCATCTCGCGGGATGGCAGATCGGAACCCATGCGAACGGCGACGTAGGGATTGATACGACGCTGCGCGTGTACGAGCGGTTGCAGCGCGAATCGCCCCGGCGCGACCCGCGTTTCCGGCTGGAGCACTGCACAGTAGTGAACGACAATTTGATCGCGCGCATGAAAACCATTGGCGCCATACCGACACCGTTTTCTACCTACGTCTATTATCACGGCGAAAAAATGCGGTATTACGGCGCGGAACGGCTGAACCACATGTTTGCTTTGCGGAGCTTTATCGATGCAGGGATTCGTCCGACGCAAGCGTCGGACTATCCGCCAGGGCCGTTCGAGCCAATGATGGCGCTGCAATCCGAGGTGACACGCACGGATACGAAAGGAAACATTTGGGGGCCGAAGCAGCGTATCACCATCGAAGAGGCGATCCGCGTAGGCACACTGCACGGTGCATACGCTTCCTACGAAGAAAAAATAAAAGGATCGATCGAGGCAGGGAAGCTGGCTGACTTAGTAGTGTTGGGCCGCGATCCGCTGCGCGAGAATCCGTCAACATTGGTTACGATTCCGATCGAGCGCACGATGGTGGGCGGGCGCTGGTCGTTTGAGTCGTGAACTTATTTCATTCGTGATCCGAAAGCGTACCGTTTCTGCTCGGCGTAGTTCAGCTAGCTCTAACTCATCTCTGCAATCAGCTCGATTTCAACGCACGCGCCCAGGGGGATTTGGGCAACGCCGAAGGCGCTTCTTGCGTGTTTGCCGCGTTCTCCGAAAATCTCGCCGAAAAGTTCGGAAGCGCCGTTCGCGACTAGATGTTGCTCGGTGAAGGATGGGTCACTGTTGACCAGTACCAGCAGCTTCACGATTTGCGAGAGCTTGTTTAGATCACCAGTTGCAGCATGGAGAGTTCCCAGCAATTGAATGGCTATCTCGCGCGCGGCTTCCTTGCCTTGAGCCGTACTGAGATGCGCGCCAAGTTTTCCCGTCCAGGGCTTGCCTTCTTTTTTGGCGATGTGCCCGGACACAAAAATCATATTGCCTGAACGCACAAAGGGTAAGAAAGCCGCGGCAGGGAGAGCGACTTCCGGCAACGAGATTCCTAGCGTTTTCAATTTGTCGTAGACAGACATTCCAGTCTCCTGTGATTGATTTGGAAAAATGTTCTCGCGTGAAATCGGTGCTTGCTTTTTTCATTTGGCGCTGGCCGCGCGGGCAAAATCAACGGCGGCCGTGTTTCCTCCGCAAACGAGGACGCCGACACGTTCGCCGGGCTGAGGTTTATACCCGCCAGAAATGAGTGCGGCGAACGCGGCGGCGCCGCCGGGCTCCGCGACGATTCGTAAGCCCTTCCAGAGGGCCTGCTGGGCCACCTGAATGGCGTCGTCGGTCACAAGAGTCACGCCGCTGACGAATTTCTGGGCGATGGGGAACATCAGTTCGCCGACGCGTTTGGGCGCGAGTGAGTCCGCGGCGATCCCGCCGGCGGGGCTATCCACTGGATGGCCGGCCTGCAAGGCGTTGTGTAAGGTCGGCGCGGCTTCCGGCTCGACGCCAATAATTTTGACGCGATCTGCATACCAGCTGGCGACGCCTCCGATGAGTCCGCCTCCACCGACGGCGACAAGGAGCGAGTCAAGATTCGGAGACTGTTGCTCGAACTCGAGCCCTACGGAGCCCTGGCCAAGGAGTGTTTCGGGCTGATCGTAGGCGTGAATGGTCAGCGCGCCGGATTCGGCGGCCCAGCGTTCGCTGGCGGCGAGGGCATCGGAATAGCGTTCTCCGGTTATGACAAGTTCCGCACCACAGCCGCGGATGCGTTCGATTTTTTCCCGGGAAGCGACAGTGGGGACAAAAATCCTAGCGGGGACGCCGAGTTTGCTTGCGGCGAAGGCTACAGCGGCGCCGTGATTGCCGCCGGATGCGGCGACGACACCCGCCTTCGGAATTTGGCGCAGGAGCAGATTTGCAAACGCGCCACGCGCTTTGAACGAGCCGGAATGCTGGAGCAATTCGAGTTTGAAGATGATGGAGATGGCGCCGAGTCCAAAGTCACGGCCGTCGGCCTCAAGGATTGGCGTCCAGCGGATGTGCGGGCGGATGACTTTTTCCGTTGCTCGGATGCGTTCTCTGTTGATTCGTGTGGCAGGCATGGAGGTTTAATTCCCGGGGCTGCGAGTGAGAAAACGTCTCAAGCGGAAGCCGGCTCTTGCAAAAAATATTCTGCTCCGCCGCTATTTCGTGTAGCATTATACTTAGGGAGTTGGCTAATTGTCTATATGAATCTGGAGCTGGCATTCGCGGCGCTGTCCAGCCCGAAGAGGCTGCGCATACTGGATTGGCTTAAGAATCCACGCAAGCACTTTCCACCGCAAGTGTATGGAGACCTGGTAAGAGACGGCGTGTGCGGCGTCTTCATCGCAAAGAAGCTGCGCGTAAGCCAGCCCACCGCGAGCGAGCATTTGAAGATTTTGCAGCATGCGGGGCTGGTGCGGGCCAAGCGCATCCGCCAATGGACGTTTTACAGGCGAGACGAGGCCCGCTTGAAACGATTCAGGAAAGCGATTCTCGATACGTTTTAGTGGAAGCGCCGCAAGCGTCAGAGCTGTTTGATGCTCCCTGAGAAGTGAGAGAGTTGCTTAGCGGGGCAGGTAGAGAGGTCAAGGAGCGACGACGTCTTTTAGCTTTGGTTTGACCTGCACAGCGGCAAGGCTCGATGCATCCCATCCGCCGCCAAGCGCTTTGACCAGGAGAACGCTGGTCACCAGACGCTGGCCCTGAATCACTGCCGCTTCTTGTTCGTTGTTCAGCAAATTCTGCTGTGCCGTGACTACATCCAGGTAGCTGACTAGCCCGCCTTTGTAGCGGTCCTGGGAAATATCAAGAGTGCGGCGAGCGGCGTCCAGCGCGAGCTTTTGGGTGTCGCGCGCCTGTTCGAGGACAGAGAGTCCGGTAACATCGTCCTGCACTTCTTGAAAGGCAGCCAGCACGGATTGTCGATAGTTCGCGACGCTCACGTCATAGCCGGATTTCGCGAACTCGACCTGTGCGCGGCGGGCGCCGCCGGTGAATATGCTTTCCGCCACGTTTGCGCCGACAGCCCAAAACGTGCTTGCAACGCTGGCCAGCTTGGCAATATCGGCAACCTGCCAGCCGCCATTACCAAATAAATTCAGAGAGGGATAGTAGGCAGCTTTCGCGATTCCGATCTGCGCATTAGCGACGGCCATCTGGCGCTCAGCCTGTGCGATGTCCGGACGTCTCTCCAGCAAATCCGAAGGAAGACCCAGGTCCATCGGCGGCGGCTCGGCGTTCAGTTCTTTGGCGGATAGATGGAAATCCGGCGCGGGTTTGCCCACCAGGACCGCAATGGCATCTTCGAACTGTTTTCGCTGCTGCAACAAAAGCGTGGCTTGCGTGCGCGTCGTTTGCAACAAAGTCTCTTCCTGGGCGACATCGAGTCCGGAAGCGACTCCGCCCTTGTGCCGCGAATCCACAAGCTCCAGTCCGCGGCGCAGCGTTTCCACCGTGCGATTCAATATTCCCAGCTCGGTATCGAGCTGCCGCAGAGTGAAATAATCGCCCGCCAGCTCCGCGGTGATGACCAGCCGCACATTTTCGAGGTTTGCGGCGCTTGCCTGATAAGAAGCTTCCGCCGCCTCGATCGTCCTGCGCCGCTGCCCGAACAAATCCACTTCATACCCCACCGTAAATGGTAGCGTGAACGTGTTTTGCGTGACGGGGCGCAGCGCGGTGACAGCGCCGTTAGTCGGCCGGTTGCCGGAAAGCCGTTGCCGCGAGGCGCTCGGCGAAACACCGAAGGTTGGGAAGTTTGTTGCGACCTGAATTGCCGCAGCGGCGCGCGCCTGATTGTAATTTCCAATTGCCGCTTGCAACGTTTGGTTCGCCCGAAGAGCATCCTGCTCCAGACCGCTCAGTTCGTCATCGTGAAAAACGCTCCACCATTCGCCTTTGGGAATGGCATCCTTTGGATCGCTTTGCCGCCAGGGCGCCGATACATCCCACTTCGCTGTGGTTGGCGCGCCCGCCCGTTCGTACTTGGGGCCAACCGTACATCCGGTCAGAAGTGAAGCGAGGCTGACCGCAAAAAGCGAAGATAAGAAGAATTTCTTCTGGGACATTACCGCTTTGCTCCGGGCGCTCCGTTCGGGGTTGGAGTTTTGGGCTGCGGAGCTGACGCCGGGGCAGCGCTGGCGTCTGGCTGCAGAGGCCCGGCCGCTTGCGCGATTTGTTTTACGCGCACGTCTTGGCCTTCGTCGAGCGAGTCAGCGGGATTTACGACGATCCAATCGTTGGGTTCCAATCCTTGCAAGACTTCAAGCGTTGTTCCAAAGTCCCGGCCGATCGTCAACTGGCGAAGATGCGTCTTATGATTCGCGTCTACAACCACGGCGCGCAAACCCTCCGCGCGGAAGAGGAGGGCGTTCACAGGAACTTGCACTCGGGAAGCGGCGACCTTCACTTGCAAGTGCACCTGGGCGTAGCCGCCCGGGAAGAGTTGGGCGCTTCTGTTCGGTACATCCACTTCCGTCAAGAGTGTTCTTGAGTTGGGATCAATGGATTCCGCCGTGCGTACTACTTTTCCTTGAAAGTGTTGCCCGGGATATTGCGTCAACTCGAGAAACGCACCCAGCCCCGAGCGGACCGAGGGCGAGTATGTTTCCGGCACGCTGACGTAAACGCGAATCGGATCCGTCTGGGCGAGGGTAAAAAGTTCCTGCTGGGCGCCACCATTGCCGGCATTGATGAGCGTTCCAGTGTCTATGTTGCGTTTGGTGATGACCCCGCTGAATGGCGCGTAAACGTGCTTAAAGGATTCCAATTCCTCGAGCCGCCGCACATTGGCTTCCGAAGATTTGACTGTCGCTGCCTTCGCTTCATAATCACCGACGGCGTTGTCGACTTCCTGTTTGGAAACTCCATCCGTTTTGATCAGGTCTTGATACCGCGCCGCCGTAATTCTGGATAGATTTGCGTTCGCTTGTGAAGTGTTTAGGTCGGCGCGCGCCTGGGAGAGTTGTTGGTCGACTTCGGGCGTGTCGATATCCGCCAACAGCTCACCCTTCGGCACGCGGCTTCCGATATCGTGGTACCACTTCTTCAGGTATCCGTTCGTGCGAGCGTAGATGGGCGATTCGACGTAGGCCTGGAGAGTTCCCGGCAGCACGAGGTCCTCCTGAGCGACCTCCGCCGTGGGATGGATGACCGCCACGGTGGGAATGGCTCGCGCTTCCGTCTCTTCGGCCAACGCATGATATTGTGTGCGGCGCTGAATCAGCGTGAACGCGCCCAATATCACAAGGACAATGACGCTGCCAATCAGAAACGTGAATAGCCGGTTGCCTTTGGCGGGCGGTGGCCCGCCCTGCTCGGTTTCCAACTGTGATCCGCTTTCTTTCATTCTCTGATACTCCGACACTTCAGCAAACTTCCTGCACTCAGGCTAATGCGAGAGACTGCGATTCGCCGCGACGCCTTCTCCGCTCGCGCCGGCCATGAATCATCGAAAACACGCAAGGCACAAAAAATAGCGTTGCGAACGTGGCAAAAATAAGTCCGCCAATCACGGCGCGGCCCAGCGGGGCGTTCTGTTCGCCGCCTTCTCCAAGGCCGATGGCCATGGGGACCATGCCGATAATCATGGCGAGCGCGGTCATGAGCACGGGGCGCATGCGCACAAAGCCCGCTTGCAGGGCAGCTTCACGCGCGGATTTACCTTCGGTCATTTGCTCGCGTGCAAACGAAACCATCAGAATACTGTTGGCGGTGGCCACCCCCATGCACATGATAGCGCCGGTGAGAGAAGGCACGCTCAGAGTCGTGTGGGTCAGCAGCAGAATCCAGCAAATGCCTGCGAGAGCGCCTGGCAACGCGGTGATGATGATGAATGGATCCAGCCAGGATTGGAAGTTCACAACGATCAGCAAATAAGCGAGCACGATTGCGCCAACTAATCCGACGGCCAGGCCCCTGAAAGACGATCGCATCGTCTGCACCTGTCCGCGAACTTCGATGTGGCTGCCTCTCGGCAATTCGTGCTTCACTCCGTCCACAAGCTTCAAGACCTCGTCGGAAACTCCACCAAGGTCCCGGCCGTCCACTGCGGCGTAGACGTTAATCATGCGTTGTACATTGTAATGAGAAATCTCCGCCTGCCGCGCGGTGGTGGTGATGTCCACCAGATTTCCCATGATTTGAGGAGTGGAGCCGGGCGTAACTCCGGTCACCGGTGTGTTTTCCAGCGCCCGGTAGCTGTCTACCCGGTATTGCGGCGATTGCACGGCCACGTTGTAGCTCACCCCGTTCTTGGGATCCAGCCAGAATGCCGGGGAGGTCTGAAAGCTGGAGCTCAGCGAGACCAGGAGGTTTTGCGCCACGTCCTTGGCCTGCAGGCCGACAGATTGAGCACGGGTGCGATCGATATCCAGGTGCAGGGTTGGCTCGTCGAGCGCCTGCTGCACGTGAACGTCGACAGCTCCCGGGATATGCCGGATCTCTTTCGCGAGTTTTTCCGCAATTACATAATTGCCGCGCTGGTCCGCTCCCGTTACCGCCACATCGATAGGTGCGGGCGTTCCGAAATTCAGAATTTGTGTCACGATGTCCGCCGGCTGAAAGAAGAACTGCACCCCTGGAAATGTTTGCGGCAGTTTTTCGCGTAGCTCGTTGATATAACCTCCGGTAGGTTTCCCGCGCTCTTCTTTCAATTGCACCAGGATTTCGGCATCGGACGTACCAAAGGTTCCGGAGTTGCTGTAGCTGAGATTGATGCCGCTGTACGGTACGCCGATGTTGTCCAGAATGGTTTGCAGTTCTTTCGCAGGGATGGTTTCGCGAATGACGGCATCCACTTGATCAGCGAGGCGCGCGGTTTCCTCGATGCGGAGGCCTGTGCGTGCACGGAAGTGCAAACGAATCTGCCCAGCGTCGACCTTGGGAAAGAAATCCCTCCCAAGAACGCCGACCAGGCCGACCGAAAGCACGCAAAATACCAGAAAGCAGGCGCCGAACAATATGGAGCTGTCCAGAGCTGACGCCAGACCGCGACGATATCCCTCGCGGAATTTTTCGAAATTCCGCTCGAATGCCTGCTGGTAGCGGCGGAAGAATCCTTGTTTTTCACCAACGTGTTCTTCGGCAATGTACTCGTCCTCGCTGCTCAGGAGATACATGGCCATTGTGGGGACAATTGTTCTGGACCAGAAATAAGAAGCCAGCATGGCGAAAATGACCGCTTCGGCGAGCGGCACGAAGAGGAATTTCGCAACGCCCGAAAGGAAAAACATGGGAATAAAGACGATGCAAATACAAAGAGTGGAAACGAACGCGGGAACGGCGATTTGCTGCGCGCCATCCAGAATCGCCTGAACCGTTTCCTTGCCCATGGCCAGATTGCGATTGATGTTTTCGATTTCGACAGTGGCGTCGTCCACCAGGATGCCGACGGCCAGCGCAAGGCCGCCCAAAGTCATGATGTTGATGGTTTCCCCGAGGGCGCTGAGCATCAGGATGCTCACGAGAATGGATAGGGGAATGGAAATCGCGATGATCAGCGTGCTCTTCCAGTTTCCTAGGAAGATCAAAATCATTACCGCGGTCAGGCACGCGGCTATCAGAGCCTCGCGCACGACTCCCTGGATCGACGCCCGCACGAAGAGGGATTGATCGAAGAACGTGGTGACGTGCAGGCTTTCCGGCAAAGAAGACGCATAGTTCTGCAGCACCTCCTTCACGCGCGCAACGATGTCCAGCGTCGATGCGCCGCCGGTCTTATACGTGGCCATGAGCACGCCGCGCTGACCGTTGGCACGGACGATATTAGTTTGCGGGGAGAATCCATCGCGAATATGAGCGACGTCCTTCATGTAAATCGTCGCGCCGTTGACTGATCTGATCGGCAGATCGTTCAGACCTTCCATGGAGAGGGGGCTCCCGTTCATCTCCACGAGGTACTCGAGCGAGCCGAGTTTCACCGTGCCCGAGGGCAGAATCAGGTTCTGCGCGTTTATGGCGTTCACGATATCCACCGCAGACAGGCCCTTGGATTGCAAGGCAGCGGAATCGATATCCACCGAAACAACCCGCTGTTTTCCCCCAAAGGGAAAGGGAAGCGCCGCGCCTTGCACGGTGGCAAGCTGTGTGCGAATAAAATTGTTTCCGAAGTCGAAGAGCTGCTGTTCACTCATGCTATCGCTGGTCAACCCAATTTGAATGACTGGAACGGTCGATGCGGAAAAAATACTCACGAGCGGCGGCGTCGTACCCGGTGGCATCGTCCTCAAAATCGTCTGGACAATGGCGGCAGTTTGGGCCAGCGCTACTTGAACATTGGCATGCGGCTGGAAGTAGATTTTGACGACAGCGATGCCGTTGATGGACATTGATTCGATGTGCTCGACATCGTTGACGAGCGTCGTGACGGCGCGTTCCGAGTTGCTGGTGATGCGCTGTTCCATTTCCAGGGGCTGAAGTCCCCCGTAATTCCACACCAGGCTGATCACCGGGATGTTGATTTCGGGAAAGATATCCGTTGGTGTGCGCAGGAGCACCACGGGCGTAAGCAGAATGATGACAAGCGCCAGCACCACAAAAGTGTAGGGTCTCGACAGCGCTAATCGGACAATCCACATAGACTATTGAAATTTCCCTTGGGCTCTTGCCCACCTGTGCGACTTATGCAAACTGAAACTGCTCTTCCGTCGGCCTGCTCCTGCCTTAGATTCCTGGACCCAATTGTTTGGGTACGCCCGCGCCTCCCGCAATAAACTGCCGGCCCACCTAGCCGGCCACCAAATCGTTCCGAAACTGGCTGCCGCTGGCGAGCCTGCCCGGCTCTGTGTAGAGCCAGGCCGAACTCGGAATGCGATCAAACCTTTATAACTCAAAGTGTTAGCCGATAGGCAAGTGCCGCCCGGCTTTCATATTACTCTTTTTTGCTGTCACCGATTTCCCCAGGGTCACATTTAAACTTTCGGCCAACCTGGATGATGACCTTCTCATCTTATGAAAAGAATTGATGCAATGTATTCGGGCGTCTTTCGGGGTGGCTCATCTTCATTACCCGCCGGCAGACGCGGGTAGAGGAATGCTGTACTACCGAATCGTCCAACAATTTTATGGATCGATGCCCGGCAGATATATCTACCGAGGTGGAGAAGCGGGAACGCGCGCGAACCAAGTTTCTATTTGTGGGTCATGATAAACACGCCGTCCCAACTTGCGGGCGGTTCATCAGCGATGTACTCCTCACAGCGCTCCAAATAAACGCGCGAGGGACCATCCTCCGGCCACTTCTCGAGAAATTCCTGGAATGCGTCCCGCGCGGCTTTCCAATGACGATGGCGATAGAGCTCGCGGGCCCCGGCAAACATTTCCACTTGGGAACGCATTACTGCCGCTGATCCGTCCGCCGTGAAATCCGCTTGCCGCCCCATGAGCTGATAAATCGTGACCGGTTGTAACTTCCCTTTGACGCGCATCAAATCCAGCTCACGAAAAACAAAGCCGCCGTCCTTGGCGGCTTGATACGTCGTCTCGTTCACGATGATGTGCGTTCCATAATCTTTGTTCAGGCCCTCGAGCCGCGAAGAAAGATTTACGGCGTCGCCGAGCGCCGTGTAGCCGTATCGCAGCGCGGAACCCATGTTGCCCACGCTGGCGACACCGGTGTTCAGCCCGATGCCGATCTCGAGACTCGGCTTGCCCTGCGCTTCCCACTGCTTTTGCAGTTCGCGAACGCGCTTCATCATTTCCAGCGCGGCATTGCAGGCGCGCGCCGCATGGCCAGCCTCTTCGAAGGGCGCGCCCCAAAAGGCCATGACCGCGTCGCCGATGTACTTGTCGAGCGTCCCGTGATAGTCGAAGACAATGCGCGTCATGTCCGACAGATATTGATTGAGAAAAAGCGCGAGCTCCTGGGCGTCCAGCTTTTCCGAGATGCTCGTGAAGCCGCGAATATCGCTGAACATCACGGTGATGTCGGTCTTCTTGGGCTCGACGAGCCGCGGGTTGACGAGCAGCCGCCGAATCACTTCCGGGCTGAGGTACTGTCCGAACGCGGTGCGCACCTTGCGTTTTTCTTTTTCCTCGACGAGCGCGCGGTAGAGCGAAACGAGCAGCACGTTGCCGGTGAGAGTCATCGCAGGAATTGTAAAGTTCAGCCACCATCCGCGCAGAAACGCCCCATAATCCACCGCCACCAGCGGAATCACCAAGCCCGCCCCGAACCACATCCACCGCGGCTGCACCAGGGCCATCCAGATACCAAGCGGAATCCCAAATGTGAAGATCAGCAGCGCGTCGATCAGAGCGGAACTCGCGTCACGCTTCAAAAAACGATCGTTCAAGATGTTGTCGATCGTGTTGGCATGGATCTCCACGCCGGGATAATTCGTCCCTCCAAAGGGGGTAGCCCGCAAGTCGCCTATGCCCGTGGCAGTGGCCCCGATGAGCACCAGTTTTTCCTTGAACGTTCCAGGCGTGAAACTTTTCTGAAGAACGTCAGCAATCGAATAGTGACGAAAAGTCCCCCAAGGTCCCTGGTAATTGATCAACATTTGCCCGAGCGCGTCAGTACGCAGTTGCAATTTATTTCCGAAATTGATCCTCGCAATCCCAGCCGGTCCGTAGAAAAGATTTGTGTCTTGCGCCTCCGGGCCCATCAAGGCACGGGCTGCCATGATGTCGAGTGAGGGGTAGAGATCCCAATCGGCAGGGTTTTCTGAACGTCCGTAGGGCAAGAGAAGGGTGGCTCGGCGCACGACGCCGTCCGAGTCGGGCGGAACGTTAAAAAATCCGGTCCAGGAACTATCTCCTGAGAGCGCGGAAGTCAGGCTGTCAAGGTTGGCCTCGGCTCCCCTAGGTACGAGCCTAGCCCCTGCGAAAATCTCCATCAGGTGAACTTTGTCTTCTTTGCCGAACTCCGGCCGCAGCGGATGAGCCGGCGGGTAGGCGAAAAAACCTATCTGATCCGCGTAGGCTTGCAGCGTTGCATCTGCCACGCCTTCGAGGTCCGCGCGGGTAAAAAGAAAATAGTTTCCGAGGATTACGGGGCCAAATCGTTTGATGGCTTTCGCAAATTGTGAATCTGCATCATATTTCGCGGCGAGCTGCTGTACTTCAGCAGTCAGTTTGGGATCGACGGCTTCTCCAACCCGCTGACGCTTATCCAACTCTTCGGCCAATGCGCGCACCGGCGCTGCGCTTTGATCCGGCTTGCTGAAAGTGACATCGAAAGCCGCAACTTCCGCGCCGTCTTCATGGAGCACGTCCAGCAGCTTCGCAAAATAGGCGCGCGAAAACGGCCATCGACCCAGAACCTCTTGTGCCTTCTGGTCGATATCCACGATGACGATGCGTGAATCTCGAGAGGAAAAACTTAGTGGGCGGTAACGAAATCGGGTATCGAGCGTGCCCAGCTCCAACCGCTGGGCAAGCTCCGAGATCGGAGTTTTCTTCTCCTGCAGAAAAACCAGGTAGTAGACGGACAGCGACGCTATGGTGATGCATAGACTAAGGATGAACGAAACGCGGTGGCGCCACCATGACTGGAGAAGTTCGTAGAGGCCGAATCCGCCCCGCCGCTGCCACCATCTGCCTGACGGAGCCGCCATCGCAGTTCGCGCGCTATTCGCGGTAGACGAAATTCATCCGAGCGCCGCCCACCTCGATGACGTCACCATCATTTAGGCGTACGGGTCCGGTAATCGGCTTGCCGTTCACCAACGGCATTTTGTCTCCTGGGCCGATATAGTAGCCGTCATCCCGCTGGTTGATCTGCGCGGCCATGGCCGGCTTGAACCAGCCTTTGAGCTTTACCGTAGCCATCGCAGACTTGCCGATGACGGTCAGCTTGTTCGTGATCATGTACTCTTTTTGATCCGTTCGCCCGCCAAGCACAACCAGCGTAGGAACCTTGAGCCGTCCGGAAGCAAATTGCATACGCTCGCCCGAGGCCGCGGCTTGCTGCAGCATGTCACGCCGCGCCTTGGTGTCCAGAACCATGGTTTCGTTGATGCGCGGAGCGCTGGCCTTGCGCCCGGTATCCCACGGTACGGGAGCATCACCCGAAGCATCGACTTTGATGTGATGTTTGCCAATCCAGATGGAGTCTCCATCGTGGAGCGTGGCGCGCTCCACGCGCAGATCATTCACAAAGGTGCCGTTCAGGCTGTCGAGATCTTCCACCACCAGCCGGCCACCCTCAAAATAAACGCGCGCGTGATAGTTCGAGACGGCCAGGTTGTCCACGGGCAGGTCGTTGTCTGGCGAGCGTCCGATGCTTACGGGCCGGCTGCCCACCGGCACCTCCTTGACCGTCTTCTCATCAAACATCAGGCTGAGCTTCGCCATCTCACAGTCCTCCTGCGGTGCCGTTTCCGGCCGCTTTTTTCCGCGCCCCACGGCGCAGCCAAGAAAACCAACCTCTGGATTCCGAGCCGACACGCACGATAATCACGGTGATGTTGTCCACCCCGCCGCGCTCGTTAGCCAGCGCGATAAGTTTCTCCGCGGCTCTCGTCGGGTCCGGCTCGGCCTGCAAAGTTCCCGCGATCTCCGGTTCGGTGACCATGCGCGTCAGCCCATCGCAGCAGAGCATCAAAATGTCCCGGGCAAATAACGTGTGCTCCTCGGCATCTATTTCTATCTCCGGCAAGGCTCCCAGCGCGCGGAGAAGAACGCTTTGCATTTCGCTTTCTTCCGCTTCCGCAGCCGTCAAAATGCCCCGCCGCACCTGCTCGGCCACCAGCGAATGATCGCTGGTGAGCTGCTGCAAAGTGCCGCCTCTTAGCAGATACGCCCGCGAATCTCCTACGTGCGCGATGCTTAATCTCGAGCCATCGATCCAGGCCGCCGTCAGCGTCGCTCCCATCCCATGCTGTTCAGGATGCGCTTCCGCTGCCTCATAAATGTTCTTGTTCGCCAGATGCACGGCGCTCGTCAGCCGCCTGGTCTTTTCGCTCCAGCTCGGTTCCGGATTGCTGAGCAGCGCGCCTCCGGCATCCGCCTGCGGATCCATGCAAAACTTAACGATGGTTTCCACCGCAAGCTCACTGGCAACTTCTCCGTGGGCTTCGCCGCCCATTCCGTCGGAAAGCACAAAAAGATTCAGCGGTTCGACAATGCGGAAACAATCTTCGTTGTTCGTGCGCACGCGACCCAGATCGGTCATGCCGCCGCTTACGATCCGCACAAGATTTCTCCATGCCGCTTGCTTTCCGAGACCGTGCCCACACCCGTACCCGGCAACCCTGTTCTCACGCTAGCAGACCCTTTCCGGCGGCGAAAGACCGTGACGCCTACTGATTACTTGTTTTTTCGCCTCATTTACCGCTCTGGCCCTTCCAGAGGGTACAACTAAACCGGCAAATTTGTGCCCTTGTTTTGCCGCTCGCCCGCCTCTGCGTGCCTCGCTCGCACGCTTCCGCTATAATCTGCCCGCGCCAGGCAGTTCGGCGATAAAGGCCTCCTTCACATCCGTCGTCATGGCCAAAGCCAAAAAACCGCTGCGCAAGCAATTGGCTGCTTCCCGCCGTGCCGGCTTGTCCGCCGCACAGGCGGGGCACGAGCTTGAAGAGCTAAATCGAATCGGTATCGCGCTCTCCGAAACCCGCGATGTGGAACGCCTTCTTGCGCTCATTTTATCCAAGGCCCGGGAGATCACCGGCGCTGATGCGGGGTCACTTTATTTGGTGGAGCAAGGCGGCGAGGATTCGAACGGCCCTGGACAGAAAGCTGCCGACGGCACGGTCATCACGCCGCGGCTGCGCTTTCGGCTGACCCAGAACGACAGCGTGCAGTTTCCTTACACCGAACTCACGCTTCCCATCACGGAATCTTCGATGGCAGGCTACTGCGCCCTTCACGGCGAGGTCATCGAGCTGGCGGACGCCTACCGTATCCCAAAGACACGGCCCTTCCATTTCAATTCTTCCTTCGACGAGCAAGCGGGATACCGCACGCGCTCCTTAATCACCTTGCCCATGAAAAACGGAAAGGGCGAGGTCCTCGGCGTGCTTCAGTTGATCAACTGCAAGCGCCATCCGAAAGTACGGCTGACGGATGCGATTACAGTACGGAGACACGTTCATCCTTTTCCCGAGCGCGCCGTGAGGCTTGGCTTGTCCCTCGCATCGCAAGCGGCCGTCGCGTATGAGAACTCACAGCTCTACCGCGACATCGAGAATCTCTTTGATGGCTTTGTGAACGCCGCGGTGAAGGCTATCGAGCAGCGCGATCCTACTACTTCCGGTCACTCTCAGCGCGTCTGCCAGATGACGCTTGCTCTCGCCGAGGCCGTGGATCGTGAGCCTCAGGGGCCTTACTCGGATGTGCGATTTTCCCGCGAACAGATGAAAGAGCTTCGTTATGCCGCTCTGCTCCACGATTTCGGCAAGGTCGGAGTCCGCGAGGAGGTTCTGGTAAAGGCCAAAAAACTCTACCCGCTTCAATTGTCTCGTTTGTTGGATCGCTTTGATTACATCCGGCGGGACATCGAGGCGCGCATCGCCGAACAAAAGTTGGATGTGCTCCTCGGACATTTTCGCAAGGAAGCGGAAGCGCGTGTGCGCTTGAAGCTGCTCGATGGCGAAGCCGGCCGCCGCCTCGCCGAATTGGACCGCTATGTCGATTTTATCGTGCGAGCCAACGAGCCGACGATTCTCCCCTCGAGTGAGTTCGACTTGCTGACGGAAATCTCCCAGAAGTCCTATCGTGACCCGCGCGGAGCCGAGCGCCCCTACCTTACCTCGGAGGAAGTCAGATACCTTTCGATACCGCGTGGCAGTCTCGACTCAAACGAACGGCGCCAAATCGAATCACACGTTACCCACAGTTTTAATTTTCTGGCGCAAATACCCTGGACACAGGAGTATCGCGGCATTCCGGAAATTGCGCGCGCCCACCATGAAAAACTCAACGGTCGAGGCTACCCGAATGGCCTGACCGCTCCGGAGATTCCCGTACAGGCCAAGATGATGACTATCTGCGACATTTTCGACGCGCTCTCTGCCTCCGACCGTCCGTACAAGAGGGCCGTCCCGACTGACCGCGCGCTCGATATTCTTAAGCTTTGCGTCCGCGATGAAGAGATCGACGCCGAGTTATTCCGCCTTTTCACCGATGCTCAGGTCTACCGGCTCGTTACCTAGCTTTCACAGTCAATTCCTGAACATCTCCCCGGCTATTACTTTTTCGATTGTCAATCCGGAGTGAATTCCTCGCAATACGTTTGTCTCTCTTATAATAAATGTTGGACAAGATATGTTGATTTACGTTCTTGGGCCGTTTCTGTCTTTGCTTCCCGCACGCTGGCGCAAAGCACTGCCATTCTCCCAGGCCGTGCCCTGGCGCTCTGCGGCTATCCTCAGCGGGCTGGCGGAATCCGTCATCGCTCTCGTTGCGCTCATGTGCTGGTATTCCTACTCCGTGTCCACATGGGTTTCTCGCGCCCTTGATCTCGCGCTCAACGGAAAGACAGATCCCAGAATTTCCGATCACGCAGTCGGGTTTGCGGCGCTTCTCGTTTGGTCTACCCATCCGTTGACTTGGGGCATCGTTTTCTTTGGAATCGAGGGCATGGTGCGCTTGTGCGGAGCGTTCACGGATACCGTACTGGGAGTTTTTCCGCTTTATTTGGTTGAGAAATTCTACTCAAAGATTTTTCGGAGTGGCGAGCCGGACCCTCAGTATGACCTAAAGTTCTCCCAAAGCCATGTAACTTCCTATGTCGGCGCATTGCGCGATAAAGTTGCGACGGCCAAGCTTTCGCAAGTCCCCGATGAGCTCTGCGTTGCCAAGAACGACTCCGAGGAATTCCTTGAAATTCGCGCTTCCCGTGCAAAACCGGACTGGACTCCTCCCCGTGTGGTCCGCTATGAAGACCGTTATTACCGGCTGGAGGAGAGTTCTCGAAGCTCCGGGCCGCGCCCGTTCGTTTACAAATTGCGGCGATTGGCGGCTGGCGTGCCCGGCCGCAGCGTACTCATTTATTCGCCCGCGGAGGAACCCGTCAAAGCAATTCGCTGATCAGCGATTCCGCGTTCGTGCAGTTTTCTTCCTCGCAGGACCTTACCTGGCTTCCTCAGCCCGCCGCCTCTCGACTACAATCTCACCATGCTTGACCGCCGCCTGCCGCCTCCCCTTGTGTTGCAATGCCTCTGTCTGGCTCTGACACTGCCTCCCGTTCTCTCCCCGGCATTCGCGCAAAAGCCGCCGTCTCCGCCTTCCGCCCGCATCCTTCTTATGCCTCGCACCATGGTTTCTGGAGACAGAGCAACGCTGGCAGTCCTCGACGTGAACGGACGCCTGGCGCCTGGCGCCAATGTTGTCTTTTCGAACGGTGACCGCCTGACCACCGACGCCACAGGCCGCGCGCTATTCGTCGCGCCTCTCAATCCCGGGGTTATTTTCGGTTCAATCGTCGGCCGTGAGGGCCGCGTCCCCGTCACGATTTTGTCGCCCGACGAAACTGCTGTGACTGGGATTGCGGTAGACTCGATTCCCAGGTTCGCCACGCTCACCGACCGTTTCGACATCGCCGGACGGGGTTTTTGTGGCGGAGCGGACGCCAACCAAATCACTATTTCCGGTGAGCCGGCCTTTGTGCTCGCGTCCTCGCCGACCTCGCTGGTAGTTTTGCCGCCCTTGGAGCTTGAGCCCGGCCGCGCTTCCGTCGACATTTCCTGCGCAAAACGCTATGGGCCGCCTCTCGAAGTCGTTTTCTTGGCTCTTAACCTGGAGGCCGATTCTTCGCCGCTTCTGCCCGGCGTGCACCGCCAGCTCTCCGTCCACGTGCGAGGCACCACAAGCAAGATCACTCTGGAAGCAAAGAATTTGGCGCCCGACATCGCGGAACTTACCGGCGGAAACCCTCTGCGGGTCTCCAGTTCGGGCGGCGAGGAGAACGTGGCCCGCTTCGAAGTCGTAGGCCGAAAACGCGGCAGTTTTCTAGTTTCGATCCGGCTATTGAGTTCTGCTCAGCGGGCGCGCTAGCCAGCAAGAGGCTGCGAACGCGCGGATTTTCGCAGTTCTTCCATCAAATATTCTGCGGAGTGGCTACGCCCCGGATTTTGCGCTTGTCTCTGCCGGAAGCGCGAGGGCGCCCTCGCCGTTTTCCAGAGACGCATCGGTCGCTCCTGCTCCAATCAAGTTGTCCAGAGTGTTCTGCGTTTTTTCGAGCCGCTTATCCGCTTCACTATAGCTTTGCTGCGCATTCTTCAGGTGGGATCCGAGTTTTTCAAATACGTCGGTAAAGGTATCCATCTGCTTGTGTATGCCGGAGAGACCCGCAGAAATACGCTTGGCATTTTCCTCGATCTGCATTCCGCGCAAGCCCAGGTGAATTACGCAGAGATGTGCATAGAGTGTATTGGGCGAGACCGCGATGATATTCTTGCCGCGGCAGTAAGAATCCAAGGGCTCGCCCTTACTGTCCTCCGTCATCAACATCTCGTAATAGACACTTTCCGAAGGTACGAACATGAGCGCCAAGTCCAGTGTGCCTTCGTTGGGAACAATATATTTCTTGGCGATGGAATCCGCGTGACCTTTCACGGCCGTGGCAAACGCCCGCTTTGCCTCCTCACCCTCTGCGCCGATTCGTCGGAAGGCATCGAGTGGAAATTTCGAATCGATGGCGACAAGCTTTTTGTCGCGCAGGAAGATGACGGCGTCGGCGGCTTCACCGCTCGAGAAGCGGTACTGGGTGGCATATTGCGAAGAGGGCAGGGAATCCTCCAGCAACCTTTCCAGCGTCACTTCGCCGAGAAGTCCGCGAGTCTTTGCCCCTCCAAGGATTCCTTCGAGCGACTTTGTAGCGGAAGAAATGCCTCTGCCCAGCTCCTGGAATTCGCCCAGTTGTTTCTGAATATGGCCGATCTGCTCCCGAGTGTTCTTAAGTTCGTTGGCGATTGCCGTCTGGCCTTGGGTGGCGATCTGCGCGGAATTAGAAACTCCATCTTGCAGCGCCCTGGTCACGCTCTCCAACCGCTGAGAAACGTTTTGGCCGAGCGTGGCGATTTGGCCTGTGCTCTGTGCCTGAGCCGTCCCAATCGTCTGCAAATCCCTGCGCAACTCATTCATCTGGGCTTCAAGCAGCCCGCTCTTCTTCTGTTCCTGGGAAGTTTGCAACACCAGCCAAAGCACCAGCGCTGCTAGCACGATCACTGCCCCGATGAGTACGGCGTTCATTCTTTCTCCAGTTCATCTCCGGGAAACGGTCTCTTTACTCTACCCGGAGTTGTTCCCGCCGGAAAGCTCCCGCCAAAACAAAAGAGCTTCGCCCTCGCGAAGCCCTTTTGGCCGCTGTGTTTCAAGACGCCCCGGCTTCTTGTCCCTCCTCCGCTTCTCCTACCAACTCACTTTCAAGGCAAACTGAAATTGCCGTGGATCGAGCGCCGCGGTTGGCTGTCCTGCATTGCAACCCGCTGGATCCGTTGGATTGCACAGCGGGCTGACGTCGCCGACGTTGAACCGATTAAACAAGTTGAACACGTCCGCGATGACGTCCAGCTTCATCTTCTCGCCGAGAGGGAACCGCCGCGCTAGGCGCATGTCCCACTGGAAAAAGCCGGGCCGCACAAAGGTGTTGCGTCCCAAATTGCCCGTACAACCTGCGGGCGGCGTGACTCCGGTTACCGTGAAAGGCGTCCCGCTGTTCGTCACGCAGACGTTGGGCAGACTGAACGTCACTCCGGGAATATACGGCGAGCTCACACCTGGTCCGATCGATGGCCGCCCGCCGTTCCCTGAAAAATCGAGCCGGAAGTCCGTCCCCGTAAGCACCGTAAACGGACGCCCAGAAGCCACCTCCACGATCGGAGCAAACGTGAAGTCTCCGATAACGTGTTTCCACGCGCTATCCCCGCTCTTGGCCGATGAGGATTGCAGCACGGCGCTTGTTACCCACCGGTGACGTTGGTCGAAGCTTGAATTCGCGCGTTCCAGGTTAGGGAAGCGATTGTCCTGAGGTTCTAGCAATGTCTGCAAATCCGTCGAATCGTCAATCGCATGGGACCACGTGTAGCTCGACAGGAATTCCATGTGACTTGTAAAGCGCTTCGAGAAGTTCACCGTCAGCCCATGGTAGACGGAATTTCCGGATGACTCCTGCTCGTCCACGCTCGCCCAAGGTATCTGAACACCCGGAAAACCAGTCGGATAACCTGCCAACGCTGCCAGAGCTACCTCATTTGCATATCCTCCTGCAACGCCGGCGAACGACGGGTTGGGGCCCGAGGGCTTGAAGAAATTGAAGAATGCCGCGGTGCCGACGAATTGTCCGTTAAACGCGGCAAGTGGCCCAGGGCAACCGCTGAGTGCCCCCAACGCCTGAGGAGCAATCACTGTTATACCGCAAGTTCCCGGGCCGTTCGTCCCGGGCGCAAAGCTGGCTGCCGGAGCGACCACGCCAAAAGGATTACTGACGCTGATTCCGGCCAGACCTGCGTTGCGAGCATTGATTGTCAGGCGCTGCGGGTCCGTGGAATCGATGTTTCGTGGCCGGTTCAAGTGCAGGCCGTGCGTATAGGAGTAGCTGACGCTGAATTTGTAGTCGTGACCCAATTGCCGCTCGATTGTGAGGTTACCCTGCTGCGCGTAGGCATACTGGAAGTTGCTCGCGATCGGCAGGGTGAACGGCAGCAGGGCGACCGGAAGGCCGGTAGCGAGGAAATTCTGATTATTAAAGAATGGGCTATTCTTCGGATCGAAACGCTGCTGGTTTGGCAGGTAAGAAATGCCAGGAATCCCGCTGGTGTTCAAGACTCCCTGGAAGATGGAAGCGCCGTTCGCGGCCGTCGGGTTGGTGGCCATTGCGGCCCGGGTAGGTGTCCCACCGAAGATGAGCAGCTGCGAAGAGAGCGCTCCATCAGCGGTGGTGGACAGAAAAGCGGAAGCAAACGACGGGTGATCATAAAATAGTCCATAGCCCGCGCGCACGACGGTTTTGCCGTTGCCCATCGGATCCCACGCCAAGGCGAACCGTGGGGCCACATTATTGAAATCGCGGGGATAGCCCTCGGTCACTTTGAAGGCTTTTTCCGCCGCGGCGTTTAGTGCTGTTGCCGGCTGAAATTGCGCGGTGTACTCAACGTCGTAGCGCACTCCGTAGTTCAGCGTAAGCCGTGGAAGGACCTTCCAGCTGTCTTGGAGGAAGTAGCCCATCGAAGGGTCATTAAACAGCCGGTTCGAGTTTCCAATCCCCTGGATAAAGGTTGTCGGTAAACCCAGGCCGTAGGCCTGCACGCCGGTAAATCCAGGCACAGCCACGCCATTAAATGTGTTTGGCAGGGACAAGCTCGAGGCCGCAAGACCGCCGAAATTCATTACACCGCCAAAATTCAGTTCAAACACCTGCGGTTTTTTGGAACGAAGCTGGATGTAGTTGATATCCGCGCCGCCCTTGAAGGTGTGGCGGCCCTTGACCCAGGTGAGATTGTCCGTCCACTGAAAGCGGCGCTCGATGCGGTCCTCAGTCGAGAAAGGCTCGCGGCCGAAGAAGGCAAAGCCGGTAATGTTCACCCCCAACCCGCTGCCTCCAGGAAGCTGAGAGAAACCATAATGCAGGCCGCGGCGCGCATACTGAAAGCGTGCCGTGTTGATAAGCGTTTGACTGATGATCGTATCGTGCTGGAAGACCCCGGAGACGTCGCGGGTTTGTTGCAAGGACGTCCGCGAGCCTGCGTTCTGTCCGAAATTCTGGTTTTGCGCATTGACCTGAATGCCCGTGACCAGGGACGGCGACACGCTGACGCGCAGAAACGAGCTGTTCTTTGAATTCCAGCGCTGATCCAGCCGGCCCGACCACAAGCTCGTGCCCTCCGAGATCGGGTAATTTCCCCGCAGCGAGTTCAGCCGGACAAATGAGCCAGGCAGCGTGACAAGATTGGCTGAGTTGCAGGCTTGGGATGGGTTCAGTATCCCGCAGTCAACCGGAATGGGAAAACGCGCTCCGGGCGCCGTAGGCACCCCTTCCCCGAAAGCCACCAATCCCGGATCTACCCCGTTCAACGCGACGCTCGACGACGATCCCGCGAGCGCAAAAATGTTCGCCGCGAGTTGCTGGCCCTGAGGGCTGGAAAGCACTGCGGGGTTGTTCACGAATGCCGCCTGCGCCGGCGTCAGAAGCAAGGTGACCCCTGGAATCACCGGCGTCGTCGACGGAACCAGTCCGAATTCATTGGCGCCAATGTTCGTGAATCCGGTTTCCTGCCTTCGTGTGATTTCGTACGAAAAAAAGTAAAATGTCTTGTCCTTCTTGATCGGCCCGCCAATCGTTGCCCCGGCCTGCACGCGGGTGTACGCCTGTTTCACGGGATTCACCGCACCGGTCGTGGGATCCACTTCCACGGAGAACGCGTTCCGCGCCTGGAACGCCTTGTTCCGCAGGAATCCAAAGACGTCGCCATGCACGTCATTCGCGCCGCCCTTGGTGACAATATTGATGACCCCGCCCATGGCGCGCCCGTATTCCGCGTTGTAGTTGCTCAGGATAATCTGAAACTCTTGCACTGCTTCTTGCGAAACCGTGGCACGAATTCCGTTTACGGAGTTATCCACGGCGTCCGCCCCATCCACCGACACTGCGTTGGACCGCGCGCGCTGTCCGCCGACATTTAAGCCGCTGGTCGGCGCCGCTCCGATCGAGGGGGCCGCATCGCGGTTCGTCTGCGAGTTCGTCAGCGTGAAGTTGATATAATTCCGTCCGTTAATCGGCAAGTTCTCGATCCGCCGCTGCTCGATGGTCTGTGAGACCTCCGTTTTTGTCGTCTCGATGGGAGCCGTCTCCGTCGTCACCGTGATGGTTTGCTGCATCCCTTTTAGTTCAAGCCGCACGTCGAACGTCGCATCCGAGCCCACCGTCACGACGACAGCATCACTCTGGAAAACCGCAAAACTTGCGCCGCCGTCTACACTTACTTTGTAGCTTCCCGGTGGCAGGCTCACCACCTTGTACCGTCCGGCATCGTCGGTGACCGCCGTGCGTTCAGCACCGGTTCCTGAATTGGTAAATGTGACCTTCGCTCCCCGGACGCCCAGTCCCTGTTGGTCGGTCACCGTTCCCGAAAGCGTCCCCGTATTTATCTGCGCCATGGCCAGTCCGGTGCATCCCAGCACCAACATGCACAGCATGATCCACGCAAACACACCATGACGTCGTTGCATCTCAGTCCTCCTGGTGGAAACCTGCCAGTCTTCCGCTACCCCTAGCGGTTGCGGGGTGTCCCGCCGAACGAAAGCTACATGATTGAATACTCGCATTTACTTCAATAATCCATTGATTTCAATAAAAACTTATCCGCTAGGTGCGTGAGTCTAAACTCACCACGCCATTGCGAAGCCAGCAAGCCCCTCGACGTCCCCCTGTTTTTCCCGCCCCTCGTTTTTTCCGGCTCTTGTAGGGGCACGATACATCGTGCCCGTCTTGCTCCCTCGTGGAAACGCAACACATCGTGCCCTCTTCCATGCCCCGGCACCCGCCCTCCCGCCGCCCGTCATTCCGAGCGAAGTGGGCCGGCGCTTTTTCTTTCATCATCGCTCCTGCGAGGATGTCGGCCCACGCAGCGAGGAATCTCTCTTGTTCCTTGTTTTCTTCGCCGCTCGCCACTTCCTCCCCAAAAAAACTTTGTCATCCCAAGCGAAGCGCGCCTTTTGCGCTCCGAGTGTTTCTACGGAGCGAGCGATCTGCTTTTTTTTCCGCACATTCAACTTTCAACCTTCAACTCTCTCCCACCGCCACCCCCCTGCCTATAGACGCCCCTATCTATAAATGTGAACTTTCGCGTCCACGACCACCGCAATGTATTTCCCCCGCTCCAAAAACTGTTCCAAAAACTGCATAACCTGTTTGCCCTCCCTGGCCATCTCATGCTGCGCATCGTGAAAAAATACGTGACCTGGCGGCCCTCCTCGAACTGCACTGCGGCTTCGTACCAATCCACCTGGGCTTCCACGCCCCAGTCATAACTCTGCGGCACGAACGTCTCACGCGCCGCCACACCCAGTTCCTGCTTGCGCCGCCGCACGTAGCGCCGCACCGTGGCTTCCGCCACGCGCACCTCGGAATGCTCCTGGCCAATCCGCTGCCAGATGCGGCGCGCCGTGTGCCGCTGCTTGCGCGGCGCTTCCCGATCGCTGTGCAAAATACCGTCAATGAACTCGCGCACCGGCCCCAGCTTCGGGCTGCTCCTCGCTGGTGTCTTTCTCTCCGGCGGTATCGCGCTGGCCAGCGCTTGCCGCACCATCCGCCGATGCGTGTTCAACTTCTTCGCTGCTCCCTGGATCGTGCCCACTCCAAACCGATACTCCCGACGAATTTCCTCGAACAGTTCCACTTTCCGTCTCCTGTCCATCGGCCCCCCGTCGTTCCCGCTGACAGGTTAGGCCGTCAGTGATGTACAGGGTGGGCCAAATCAAATGCGCGAAGTGGGCCAACTCAGAGTAGCGAAATCATCACCGTCTCGGCATTCCCCCTCGCCCAACAACCCCTGCCCATACTGCCTGCGCCAGTGAAAAACCGAGGCGGCCGGTGCAAAACGCGATGTGTACACGCGGGAATGCTTGGCTCTAGAAGTGGACACGAGTTTTGCGAGCCGGAGAGTGACCCGGGAGTTGGAGCGGAGCGCGGAGTTCCGGAAGCGATTCGGTACGATAACGGGCCAGAATTCACGAGCCGGCAGTTTCTGGCGTGGGGGATGGAGCGGAAGATCGAGTTGGTGCACATCGAACCGGGGCGGCAGGTGCAAAACGCGTATGCGGAGCCAGGGGGCAGATCACCCGGTTTCCCAAGCATTAGAAAACGTCCCGTTTCCAGGCTTCCCGATTTCCAAGAGTTAAGGCGCAACCACACGATCAATTACCACTGGCCGGGTTCCATTCGAGGCTTGCATCCGCATACCCCACGTGGATGAATGAATTCCAATCGTGAGAATAAAATCGATAGGACGAGGCGCCCAGTGGACAGTTTTTTATTAGGTCGTTGATCTGTGCGATGGACTCGTTTGGCTTCAGCAACCCGGTCGAATCTTCTGAATACCCGGAAATACTGATAGGGGAACCGTCGGGCACGAACTGCTCGTGCGGGTCTGGTAGATCAATTGAAAAGAAACATAAGCCAGCGAGACGAACTATTGCAGCTTTGTACTCTTCTGGATCTTCACTTTCTGGAGTCCCGACGAAAAGCTGCATGTGGAGAGTCGCTGTGCGCTCTAAATAGTCTAGCGTGAGCCGTGCTAGCCTTGCGTCGTGAAACCCGTTAGGCAGCACCGATTCTAGTTCTTCAAGGGTCATAGTTTCCTCGATTAGGGCAACGGTTCGCGTTCGAACTCTACATGGCGAAGGCTGCGGCCACCTCTAAGATCTTGATGCCTACGTAGATCATTATGCCCACCACTCCGGTTTTGACTACAGCTGGTCCGTAGGTCTTGACGGTATCGCCTGGATCAAGATGATCGCCAAGCTTCTTTCCTCCAGGCCGCCAATGCCAGTGATTTTTTCCTTTTGCGCCTGGCTGACCTGGTTGTCCGCGGTGCCATTCCAAAACATTACCATTCGGATCCACCCATTTCTCGCCATTTGGATGCTTATGCGTGTCGTCCTTAGTCCAGTCAGGTCCGAGACCTGTTGGGTCGTTCGGTAACACGATATCCGAATCTCTTTTTTGTGGTGCTCCACCTCCGCAGCCATATTCAGCACACTGCTCTTGTTAAATTCGTTGACCTTGGTTCTGCTCTTGCGCCTGGTGAATACCGCACCCCATTGCCGGGTGCCGCACACGCCGGTTTTGCGTGTGCGGGTTTAGATCTCACTGCAACCCCGGCCAGAATGCCATCACCAACCGCCTATGAATTCAGGTCGCGTTTCTCTTGACAAACTGTTACTCCTGGTATACAGTAATCGCTGGATATTATTGCGCACTCTCCCAGTACCGCCAGCATCTTGCTGGCGTTTTTGCTTTCTGGCGTCCCTAATTCGACCTAAGCCTTTTGTTGGCAACACTTACAAGACCTGCACAATTTTGGTGTAAATTGTGGCAATAAAGCCCTTTAGAATGAACACTTGCGTAAACCTATAAAAACAAGTGACTTTAAGCTATTTAGAATGAACACTTACGAAAAAAGGGGGAGGGGGGCCACCCGTCGGCCAGGGTACAGACCGGGCACATCCCTGACAGAACAGACCGGGAGCATCCCTGACACTGCTGGAATTTTGGCAATTGCGTGTAAAAGAAGCGCATGCCATGGAAAACGAGCAGTGTTATG
>Ga0070693_100000086_pt1 | contig 39260 bp, 42 predicted proteins | sample KBSK1103metaG_FD_65472 | JGI IMG/M metagenome (GOLD analysis project Ga0070693, IMG submission 65472) | Corn, switchgrass and miscanthus rhizosphere microbial communities from Kellogg Biological Station, Michigan, USA - KBS K1-10-3 metaG | ecosystem: Host-associated > Plants > Roots >...
GATTCCGGGCGGTCGAAGTTCTTCACCACGGTGGCGAGCAGGTTGACGCTCATGCCGAACTCGGCAGTCGCCTGCACGGAGTAGTCCGTCATCAGATCTGCACACCTGTCACGTAGGTGGAGGTCTTCAGCGTCAGGCCGTAGGGCTCGATCCGGACCTGGTCTGCGATCTTGACTCCGATGGGCGTGGTGAAGCTCCCCGCCCACAGCAGCTTGCCGCCCACCGCCTCCGAGCAGATTGCCCAGTGCCGGATGGTGCCCCACTCTGAGACAGCGGGCGGGAAGATGACCGCCAGGGCGTTGGAGGTCTGCCCTTCGCGCGGGGTCCAGTTACCCGAGTAGTTCCGGTAGGCCGAGCGGGTGTAGTCGCTCCCGGTTGGCTCGTCGAACTCGTCACCGTTCATGTGCCGCGAGGGTGCAGCGTTGCGGCCCAACGCGATGAAGTAGTTGGGGTAGGGCCCAGTGGACTGGGTGACCAGATCCAGCAGGTAGTTCTGCCCTGCGGTGGTCAGGAAGCCAGCCATCAGACCACCGCCTGATAGGTCTTCTTCGGGAAGCGTGGGATGGACAGACGCACCTGGGCCCGGATGTTGTGGGACTGCACCTGACCCCGGTCGATGGACCACTCAGCGGGGTAGCACGTCCAGGTCTCTCGCACGCTGTCCCGGGTGACCCGGATGTTGTAGACCGCCTGGGTGAAGATCTCTTCGAGCAGCAGCAGGCCATCTGACACATCGATCTGGTCCACGCCCAGCACGTCCACAGTGACGCTCTCGGTCACGCTGGAAGCAGTGGAGTGCACCTCCCAGTCCCCGTCGTACATAGAGGACTGCACGGTGTAGCGACGGCGAGCCTGCTGGCTGCCCTGCAGGGAGTCTGCGCCAACGATGAAGTGCAGGTGGTCGTTCAGGGTCACCCAGCGCACACCGTCGTAGACCTCGAAGTCGAATGACTGCATGCCATCACGGTTGCGCGGCCGGATGTGGCCTTCCTGCGTAGGCATCAGGCGCTCCTACTCGGTCGAGTCAGTGCCTTCATTCGCTTCTTCTCCGCCAGCTTGCGACCCATCTCGTCGGGGTCCTGCGCCACCACGACGATGCCGCCGTTGAAGTCCGTGCCGTTGTCGATGTGCTGGACCGTCGTGATGCTCTTAGTGTCCATGACCACGCCACCACGAACGTAGCTACCAGCGGTGCTACCAGTGCGAACGCTGCTCCCGCCGTAGTAGCTGCCCAGGTTCGGGTCACCGCCGATGCTGTCCATGGCGGTGTTGCCGGTCAGGCCATCGATCCGGGTCTGCAGTGCGGTGGGGAACAGCCCGGGGGTGTAGGCCATGCCACCGGGCGTCATGGTGGACAGCCCCTTCTCCACGTCCTTGACCGACTGCACCGACATGACGTCGCGGGCTACAGGGCTGCCGTTGAGCGCGACGCCCGGCAGACCCATCGCACCAGCACCCCACGGGGATGCCTGGATGAGACCACTGCTCAGTCCCTGCAGGTAGCCCCACGGGTCCACCGCAGTGCCGTTGACGTGCCGCTCGAAGTGCAGGTGGGGACCAGTGGAGTTGCCGGTGTTGCCCGACAGACCGATCTGGGAGCCTGCGCTGACCAGGTCGCCCTTCTTGGCGGTGAGCAGGGACATGTGGCCGTACCAGGTCTTGGTGCCGTTGTTGTGGCTGACCTCGACCATGTTGCCCAGCCCGCCCATGACCTGTGCCTTGGTCACGATGCCGTCCTCGGCAGCCCCCACCGGGGTACCCGACTTGACGGCCAGGTCGGTACCGGCGTGCAGCATCATCCGGTGCAGCACCGGGTTCATGCGCATGCCGAAGCCAGAGGACTTCACCCAGGACCCGGCAGGCAGCGGGAAGTTGGCTCCGCCCATGCCGCCCGTGCCCCCGCCAGCGCTGGCAGACATCGAGTCGTAGGACGCCTCGCTGCCGTAGCCGCCACCCTTGCCCTTGTTCATGTTCCACTCGGCCGAAGGTGAGGTGATCACCTTGTTGGTGGCTGCCGAGGCCAGCGCCTTGCGGGCTGCTTCCTCGCCACCGAACAGCGGGGCGAGCAGCTTGATCATGTCGTCGTTGGTGCCCTGCAGCGCCGCCTTGATCTGGTCACGGCTCAGCCCGAGCGCGGTGTTCAGCGCGGTGTACTGCGCCTGGGTCACGCCAGAGAGCTGACCCAGGGCGGCGTCAGCCATCTCAGTGAACGACCCGGTGATCTCCTCGAAGGACCGGTTCAGGTCTTCGCGCGCCCGACCCAGTTGCTGGTGGAAGTCCTCACCCGTGCGCTTCATGGACTCGGCGTAGGCCAGGTTCTGCCGGTCCAGGCTCTTCTTGTAGTCCGCCTCGCCCTGGGCGTTCATCAGGGTGAAGTCCTCAGCCATCCGGGTCAGCGAGAGCTGGTACTGGCGCTCCATCTCCTTCCAGGAGTCGCTGTCCTTGTCGGTGACGAATGCCTTGGAGATGTCCAGCTTCCCGGCGACAGCCTCGTTCCACTGCCGGATCAGGTCGGGGTTCTCTCCCAGGTCACCCACCATGCGCGCGAGCTGCTGCTGGTTGCCGAACTCGTTCAGTCCGAGCTGATCGATGGCGTCACCAGACAGGCCCAGACCACGCACAGTGGCCAGGTCGCGCTGCTGCTGCTGCATCTTGGCGAGCTGGTCACGGGAGTTGGTCAGCAGGTTCTGGGCGTCCCAGGTGGGCTTGGTGGTGATCCGCTCGTAGACGCTCTGCATCGACTTGGCGTTCTGGCGGATCTGCTGCTCGATCTGGTGCTGGTAGTCCTGCTCCGAGCGGCGACGCTGCTTGTCGAAGGACTCCTGCGCGCGCACCTTGGACTCGTAGTAGTCCATCTCGCCGTACTTGCGCTGGCGGTTGTAGTCCTGGTCGCTGCGGGCGCGCTGCTTGTTGAAGTCCGCCACCGAGCGGCCCTGCTGGATGTCGAACTCGCGGTAGGCCCGCACGATGGTCTTGAACTGCTCGTACAGCCCAGAGCGCGCCTCTTCGTAGGCGTCCTCAGCCGCGATGATGTTCTTCTGCCGGTCCGGGCCCTGGGAGACGTAGGCAGTGGCCAGGTTGCCCGCTGTGGTCCGCGCGTTCTCGCCCCGGCCCTGGTACCGGCTCTGGTAGCCCTGCAGCCGCGCAGCGGCCTGCTGAGCCGCCTGAGCCATCGCGTACAGCGGGTCGTTGACGTCGTTGATCCGGGCCTTGAGGTTCTGCAGTTCCAGGTTGGCAGCCGTCGTGCTACCGGTCATGGTGGTCAGCTGCTGACCCCACTCGGTGGCCGCCTGGAGCTGAGCGTTCTCGTCGTTCGGGGAAGCCAGCGCCGCCTGCAGGCTCTTGCCGGTGCCGATGTTGCTCTTCAGCATCGTGCCTGCGGCAGTGCCATAGACACCGAGCTGGCTGTACAGGTTGCTCTGCTGACCAGCGGCAGGGCGGTTGTAGGTCGTCAGGTCGCCGTACTGGTCCATCCCCCTGCGGAAGTCACCGCCAGGGCCACCAGCCAGTTCGCTGTTGAACAGGATGTCGTAGTAGGCCTGCCGCTTGCCCTGCGGGGTGCTCGCGTTCTGGATGGACGCCAGGTCACCTGTGCCAATCTTCAGGCCACCCTTGGTCACCCCCGACATCGACTCGATGGTGGCGGCGATCTGCTGGGCCTGGACCGTGGAGGTGTTCCCAGTCAGCTTCTGCAGCATCTGGTTGACCTGCACGACGCTGTACTTCTGCGCCTCCTCGTCCCCGAACTGGGTCCGCAGGTAGCCCGCCGTGGTGGAGTAGGTGTCCCGCGCCGCAGTCAGGGACTGGGTCAGCTTCTTGGGAGCCTTGAAGCTCGCCAGCAGGCCACCGCCACCCTCCCCCTGGATGCCGGTGCGGTAGCCCTCGACCAGCGAGCTGACGTTGAGGTTCTGGCCCGCGCTGGCCTGGTTGATGATGTCGGTCGCAGGCTTGATGCCGAACTGGTCGATGAGGTCGAGCTTCATCGCCTGCATGATCTTGGGGTCAGCGCCCTCGACCGAGAACACTGACGCGGCGTACTGGCGAGCCTGATCTGTCGACATCCTGGAGAAGGACTCGTCGGTCATCTTGCGACCGGTAGACGTAGCCAGCTTGATGTCGGTGGCCATCACCGCGCGAGCACGCTCTGCGCTGGTCACCTCGATCTGGTTGCTCGCTCTGGTCACGGTGTCCGAGAAGGACAGCGCGGCCGAGCTAGCCAGACCCATGGCGGTGGCGTACTTGTTGACCGCCGAGTCCTCAGCCGTGGTGTCGGTGATCCGCTCCTGGAACGCCTTGGCCTGAGAGTTCAGGCTGCCCGCGTAGCCCATGGCAGCGGTGCCTGCCATGAGTCCGACTCCGATGGGCCCACCGAGCATGGAGAACGCGCCCTTGGCGACGCCCTGCACGTTGGACATCGCGGTGCGGATCATCGGACCTGCAGCAGCCTTGCCCGCCCCGACAGCCAGCCGACCCAGACCCAGCGTGGCGTCACCCAGTGCCTTGACGAAGCGCACGTTCGCCTGCTGCATCAGCTGCATGGACTTGGCGACACCTGCGCCCTCACCCGTCCACGCCCGACGCAGGGTGTCTCCGCTCTCCTTCCAGGAGTACCCAGGACGTGCTGTGGCGTCCTGTGTGCCCGCCCAGCGCAGTGGATCGAACTGCTGGCGAGCCATGCCCAGTGCGCCCTGGTAGACGCCGGAGACGCCCATTGCCACACGGCCACCCAGACCGCGCAGGTGCAGTCCTCGGCGGAAGGTGTCACCGGCCTCGCGCTCCGGCAGCAGATCGGGTCCACCCGGCTGTCCGAACCGCATGCCGGTCCACGGGTAGCGGCGTCCGCCCTGGGCGTTCTGCTGACCAGGCAGCAGGGGCTCGTCGCCCCGGTAGAACCTCGGTGGGGTGACGTTGATGGCGTCCTGCGCCATCCGGCTCAGACCCTGACGGAACTCCTGGCGGGCGCGGGCCCACGGGCTGGTGGCCTGTCCTGCGCGGGTCTGACCCTCACCGACAGTCAGGTCGGCGTACCGGTTGCCCAGACCCTGGCCGATGCCGAAGAACCGACGCTGCCACGGCGAGCCACGAGTCTCCATGTTCGCAGCGGTGTTGCGGGTGAAGGCAGACATCCGCGAGCCCGTGCGCTCCGCGCGCCGGGACATGAAGCCTGCCGTCAGCGGGTTGCGCAGCAGGGCGTAGGCACCACCAGCAGCGGCCAGCACACCCACGCCGGTGGTCGCCAGGCTGGCCACACCAGAGGCCACCGAACCGATCACTGCGAACTTGGACAGCATGTTGCTCAGCGGGTCCATCAGGGAGCGCACGGCAGAGGCCAGCACGTTGATGCCCTTGACCGCTGCGGTGACGAACGGCAGGAAGGTCTTGCCGAAGGTCTGCCCGATGGACGTCAGGGTGTTCTGCAGCATCTTCAGGCTGTCGTTCAGCCCGTCCATCGCTGCCTTGGCACCCTTCTCGGTGTCTCCGCTGTTGAAGCCCGCCTCGGCCTCACCCAGGGAGCGTCCCAGGGCCCCCGACTGCGCCATGCCCTGGATGGCCTTGAGTGCACGCGGACCGTCGTAGCCCAGGCGCTCCAGGGTCTTGATGGCGTCCGCGCCCTGGCGGGAGACCGCCGAGAAGAACTGCGTAGCCTGCTCAGCAGCCGGGAGCTTCTTGAACTGCTCCGCCGTCATGCCCACCGCGTTGGCGTAGGCGTAGATGTCGTTGCTGCCGTACCGGGTCGCGCGGGAGATGTCGGTGAGCAGCTTGCTGAACACGTTGGCAGCGGCGTAGCCGTCCTGGCCAGCCTTGAGGAAGGCAGTCGAGAAGCCCATCACCTGGGTCTGGGTCATGCCGACCGTACGAGCCACCGGGGCGAGCTGCTGAGCGAACTGCAGGATGCCGGTGGCGCTCACACCCAGGTTGGCGGACAGGTGGGCAGTCTCGTCCGCGAAGGACTTGATAGACCCTTCGGTGGTGCCCATTGCCCGCTGCAGGCTAACTAGGCCTGTGGCTAGCGAGCCGACATCCTCGCCGGTCGCGGCACCAAGCTTGATGAAGGTCTTGGCCAGCTCTTCGACCTTGGGGGTGCTGACACCCATCTTCTGCAGCGCGGTGACGAGCTGAACGATCTGCTCGGTGCTCACCGGCAGGGTGCGCCGCAGGTTGTCGACGCTCTTCTCGACCGCGCCGAAGCTCTTGCCCGTGATGGCGGCAGTGGCCTGCAGTGTCTCCATCTGGGACTCGAACTTGGCCGCCGCCAGCGTGGCTGCCGTGATGCCGGAGATGGAGACGGCCGAGATGATGTCGAGCTTGCGCGAGACGTTGCGCTGCAGTCGATCTAGCGAGTTGACCAGCTTGTCGACTGAGGATGCGGCGGCGTTGGTCTGCGCAGACGCAGCAGCCATCGCTTGCGAATACTGGTTCGCATCCGCTGTAAGGACAACATTCGCCTGCCGGGTGTCCTCAGCCACCGCCTACTCCTTCGCCGCTGCCATCGCCTTCTCCTTGGCCTCTCTGCGTCTCTGGATCTCCTTGAGTTCCCGGACCTCCCGCTGAGCCTTCATCTGCGGGGTGACCTTCTGCAGTTCGACCGTCGAGCCTGGAGGTGGCTTACCCACGCTGTCGTTGTAGACCGACTTGTAGTAGCACCCCATGCACTGGTGGAGCACCGGCTCGTAGGCGAATCGGTTCTCTTCCCATTCCCAGTCTGCTGTCCCGCACAAGGCGCACTTCTCCCCCTCGTAGGCCAGATAGCCGATGGCCTTGGAGCGGTCGTCAGGGTCCCAGGACAGGAACTCAGAGTGGGGTATCCCGTGTTCGTTGCAGAACGCCAGCTCGATCCGGAAGGTGGGATCTACCCTCAGACGCTGGCGGACGGAGGGATGTCGAGTCCCGCGAGGCACACGTCGGAGGCGGTCTCGAAGATCTGGTTCAGCTCGCCTGCCGACCAGTAGTCACTGGTCCACATCTGACGAGCCTCGTCCTCAGTCATCTCCGGCTCGACCAGGGTGGCCGCCACAAGAGCTGGCTGGAAGGTCTCGAAGTTGATGCCCTGGCCGTTGGCCTGCTGGGTCTTGGTCGGTGGGTGCTTGGCACGCAGCTTGTCCAGCTCGGTGGCGCTGATGGCCTCGAACTTCAGGGTGATCTGCTCGTCGTTGACGACGACCACAAGCTCGGCTGTCTTGCGCTTCTTGTTCTTCAGCATGTCGAACAGACGGCTCTTGTCCGTCTTCGACTGCGCCTGCTGGGCAGCAGTGATCTTGACTTCCGTAGACATCAACGTCTCTTCCTCTGGGCGGTGAGGGGTTCTTCAGTTATGTGCCTGCCGCGATCCCGTCAGGGTGGTCCGCAGGCTCTGAGCGTTCTTGGCGTCGGCCCAGCCATACTGCTACGAGATGACGGCTTCCTCGTCCGGCTCGCTCGGAACCGAGCAGCTGACGGTGAACGTCATCACGGTGTTGCTGGTCATGTTGGCGTTGGTGCGGCTGGTCACGATGACCGGCCAGACCTCGATGACGTCAGCAGCGGTCGGCTTGGAGCCGTCGCCACCGACGCGCTGGATGAGGAAGAAGCCCTCGGTCGCACGCGGGAGGGTCTCCCAGGCGAGGTCATCGTCGTCGTCGCGGTAGAAGTCCGCGTCGAACGTGGCCTGCACGGTGCCCGAGATGCTGGTCTCGAAGAGAGTGTCCAGCGACGGGGTCGGCACCACGTTGCCACGCGAGCTGGCGTTCAGAGAGACCAGGTACGGCGTCAGGTCGACCGCTGCCGTGATGTTGGCAGTGGTGGGGGCGGACTTGTTCGCGACGGTCGGAGTGAAGCCCACCCAGGTCTTCTCATTGGGGATCAGGCGAGTCATCAGTCAGTCTCCTTCTTCGGCTCGGCCTTGTGGCTTCCGCTATCTCCATCGTCCACGACTGTCCAGCCACGGTCCTTCCACACAGCGTTGAAGGCGCTCTCCATGACCTTGCCGGTCTGCCCGTCCTTCTTGATGGTGAGCGTCTTCTTGCGGAGGGTCGGCTGGTCGTTGACGGACAGCTCCTCCTGGGACTTCTTCTTGGCGACCATCGCTCCTCCTAGAGCTTCTTGCTGAACCACACCAGAACGCTGTCGCTCTGGCTGTAGGCGGTGGGCTTGATCTGATCCGTGTAGCCGACCCCTCCGATGTTCTGCGAGGTCACGCCGATGATCTTCCAGGCCGTTGCTCCGTCGTTCATCGAGATGACGACGTTGTTCAGACCAAGTACTGCACGACGTGCTTCATCAGCTACATCTTCGATCTGCTGTCTTGTGACCCCGTAGGTGGTCAGCGTGTACGGCAGACGCCAGTCGATCTGGCTATCTCCCAGCGACCCGGTGGGCGCAGGAGAGACCATGGGGGTGAGCACGACGTAGGGGATGAAGATCGACTCGTTTCCCCCGGGGAAGTTCTGCCAGCCCGCTTCCTGCGGAGCCACCACGTCGCCCACGAACTCCACGACGGATTGCAGAGCAGCGATCAGCGCGTCGGTCAGTGGCGCGCGATCAGGAGTGCTGGTCATAGCCCCTCCCCATGATCATCGCGACGCCCACGTCGGCAGCCTTCTCGCCCAGCTCGTCCAGGTACTTCTGCACCGCAGGACGCACGTAGGGCTGCGCACGCATGCGCGAGGTGCCGAACTCGACGTAGACCGCGTAGGGCACGCCCACCGGGCCCACCACGTAGCGACCAGGGGTGGCCTGGACGGTCTCGCTGGCCCGCAGGCGTCCGGTGTCCACCGGGGTCATCTGCTTCATCTGGACCAGGATGAACTGAGCCGCGTTGGCCAGGATCAGGTCGACCGCCTTGGGCGCGCTCTGCCCAGCCCGCTCCAGGTCCTGGGCCAGCTTGGACAGTTCCAAGGAGGCCGCGTGATTCACCACAGCGCGCTCGGAGTGTCGATGGCGTTGACCAGCATGCGTCGGGCAGCCCGCAGACCACCGGAGCGCACGATGGCCTCCACCTGGTAGTAGCGCCCGATGACGCTGGGGTCGTCCGAGTACGTCATGTGCACCTGGGACTCTGGCTCAGGCACCACGGCGTCGTACGGCAGGGACAAGAACATGGTGGTGACCAGGAGTTCGAGGTCCTGGTAGCGCACGGAGCTGGCGGCAGGGATCTCCCACAGACGGCAGGGGCCGTCGTAGAAGAAGTCCGTCGTGGTGTTGGTGGCACGCCGCGTCACGGGGTCGTAGACCACCCGGCCCGGTCCAGGAGTGAGGATCTGACAGGCGTCAGTCATCAGCTCACTGGACCGGTACCGGATGTACGAGCGGGAGAAGGGCGAGATCCTCATCGGGCTCATGGGACGTACTCACCCCACTGCCCTGCTTCCCAGGTGTCGAGGACATCCCCAGCGTCCCCGTAGTCCTGGTTCCCCGCTTCGCGGTTGTCGTGCATCTTCGTGCCGAACGCCGGAGATGTGACTCCGGGATCAGGCTGCTCGCCAGCATCTATGCCGCCCACATAGACAGTCGCGCCGCTGGCGAGCAGTTCTCGGTACTGATCCAGCAGGGACTGCGACAGACGCTGGAACTTCTCCATCAGCGTGTCGAGGTTCAGAGACTGACCCTCAGAGGTGACGCTGATCTCCCGGGCGAGCTTGGACGCGATGGCGTCGGCTGCCCGGGAGGCCACGTAGTAGTCACCCTTGCTGGACCAGGTGTCGATGAGCCATTCGATCTCCTCGTCCTGGAGGAACACCTCGGTCTCATCAGCGTCGCCCGCCAGGAAGCGGATCGTGCTGATGGGATCGGCCCCAGGTGCCTCGTACGAGAAGGTCATGGCTCTGTGCTCCTACTTGCCGGAGGCTGCGCGCTCGGAAGCGAGCTTCTGGTCGGTCGCCTTCTGCTCGTCGGACTTCTGGGACTGGGACTGACCCTTCTTGGCGTCCTCGGAAGCCTTCTTGGCGTCCGCCTCCCGCTGCTTGCGTGCCGCCTCGTTCTTCTTGTCCGCGTCCTCGCGGTCCTTGGCACGCTGCTCCTTGTCGTGAGCAGAGGGCTTGAGCGGGTCTGCCACTGCGGCACCCTCGCTCGCCTCGACACGCTCGGCGCGGTTCTCCTCCCAGAACTCCCGAGCTTCCTTCTGCTCTTCAGCGATCTGCGCGTTGAGGTCGGCCACACCCTCCTCGTCGAGCTCGCCCTGCTGGTTCTCTGTCGCCTCGTCGAGGTCGTAGTTGGCGGCCTCCACCTGCGAGGTGTTCGGGGGCGCTGCGCGGTTGTCCTGTGCCATGACTACTTCTCCTTCTCTGGTGCCACCTCGACGGCTGATGCCTTGTCGGCAGCCGTGAGCTTGACCTTGCGCGTGCGGCGCGGGGTGCGCTGACGCTCTGCCTGCGTGTGGGCTGTGACCTGGACATCTGACCGCATACCGGCTTCCTGCGCGGTACTGATGGCAGCGGTGACTCCAGGGTCCCCCTCGATGATCGCCTCCGCCTCCTTGCGGGTGATCACGTCGTTGTAGATGTGCGGGGGAAGCCGGTCGTAGCCCTGATCGGGGTGCACGCGGTAGAGGTACCCGGAGCTCACGAAGGACTCCAGCAGAGGGATCTGCAGGACGTACTCCTGAGGCAGGTCCTCGCCGGGCCAGAAGTCCCGGTCACCCACCGTGAGCGGACGACCGACGATGTACTCCAGATCGAGGTTGGTCTCGTAATCCAGCTCAGTCATCTCTACCTCTCATGCCGAAGGGGACCAGGGCCCGTAGACCATGGCCCCCTCCTGGGCTGGATGTGTCAGGCGACAGCGTTGGCGAGGAACACGCCAAGGTCGGCCCCGACGAGCTTCATGTCGTAGGTCATCTCGGCCTCGACACGGTCCGAAGCGATCTGCTCCATCCGGAAGTTCTTCACCTTGATGCCCTGGCTGTTGCCAGCGAGGTAACCGTTCCAGGTGAAGGTGTAGCCAGATGCAGGCTGCAGGAGCCCCGGCGAGGACGGGGTGTAGCAGAGCAGCGCGCTCTTCGGGTTGCCGATGAAGTTGTAGGTGGCCGCAGCGTCCTGAGCCGAAGCGTCAGCGATCTGCGGGCCTACAGCCTGCGTGGCGTACGACGTGAGGACTCGTTCCACATCGAAGAGCGACGCGATCAGGTCGTCGGTGATGACGCCCTTCTGCGTGTACTTGATGCGGTCGAGGATGCCGGGGTGGTTGATCAGGCCGTTGCGGGCGAGCGGGCCGAGCACCAGCGTGTTGGCCTTGAAGCCAGTCGACTGGATGAACGCGACCTGCATGTCCGCGAACTGCTTGATCGGGTCCGACGTGGCCGAGTTCCACTGGATGAACTGGTTGCCGGTCGGGCCCGAGGCGACCCCGGTGTAGTCCGTGCCCCACACGCCACTCTTGAAGTACGTGGCGTTGAAGTCGATGTCCCGCTTCAGCAGAAGCTGGTTGGTGATGAAGGCCGTGGCGTCACGGTCGAGGCGGAAGTTGCTGTCCGCGTTCGCGCGAAGCTGGTCGTCGATGTCCTTGTGCACGGCATAGACGTGGGCGAAGTAGCTATCCGTGTCCACGTTCCAGCCGACCCCGGGGGACTCGGTGGACGGAGCACGGCGCTGCACGTCGGTGCGGCGCCAGTCGGACTTGCTGTACTTCCAGTACAGGTCCGACTGCTTGTTGACCGCCACCTTGGGGAAGACCTTGGTGGCGATGAAGGCATCTGCCTTCTGGATGTAGGCGATGCTGACGTTCGTCAGCGGGACGTTGACGTGCAGATCAGCCTGAGTGGGGTTCGGCATTGCTCTCTATCTCCTCTCTCAGTTGACCCGCAGGAGGACGGAGAGCAGCTGCCCTGGTCCCGCCGCTGAGGTGATGGCGATCCCGAGGGTGTTGGTGGCCGACTGGACCGCCGTCCCGGTAGCCGTGGACGTGACCAGGTCACCCGCGTTGATGGGTGCGGATGCGATCACGTTGGTGATACCCCGGATGCCCACCGTGGCGGCCTGACCGAGACGCTGCGGCTTGTTCTGCAGGACACCGACCACGGCATCCGTAGCCGCCGTGGCGAGACCGACCTGGTGAGCACCAGTGATCTTCACGAAGGTGTACTGCTTGCCGTAGTTCGGCTCGGCGGAGCCGGGGGTCCCAGGGACACCCGTGTAGCCAGCCAGTGAAGCGTCCGCGTCCAGGGAGATGGACCGGAGGCTCTCCTCGTATGCCATGTGCTCTCTCCTCCTTGTCCTTCTCAGCCCCGGCGCTCAGCCAGGTACTGGTCGTAGGCGTCCGGGTTCTCGTCGAAGACCTTCGAGACCACGTCCTCACGAGTGAGGTCGCCCTTGTAGACGGTGCCATCCACGAGTGCGTCCACCTGCTGGAGGATGTCGACGTTGTCGCCCCCGCCACGGTTGCCGTACTCCTCGAAGAGCTCTGCGGATGCCGACGTCGCGTCGAGGCACTTCTTGATCACCAGCTGGTCCTCGACGGGGAGAACCTCTGCGAGGCGCTTGAGCACACGGCCCAGCTCGCTCGGTTTGACTGGGACGTTGTAGCCCTTGGCGATCTCGGTGTACTCGGCCGTGAGGCGCATGTCGCGCTCTGCAGCTGCAGTGGCCTCTGCGCGCTTGGCGATCTCTGCGAAGTCCTCGACCTGGCCGAGCACCTTGGCGATCACCTCGTCGCGGTCCTTGTCGGTGAGGGCCTTGGAGAGCTCCTCGCGCACCTGGTCCACGAGGGACGTCTTGGGCTCGGCTCGCTTGGCGAACACCGAGGACTTGCCGACCTCAGCGAGCTCACGCTCGTTGGCCGCGTCCTCGACTTCCTGGAGGTCCTCGTCGTTGTCGTCGTCGTCCACCTCATCGGTGAACTCGAACTCCTCGCCTGCTGCGTTCCAGACGCGATCCCCCACCTGCAGGTCGTTGAGGTCGATGAGGTCACCGTCCTCGTTGAAGTACTTGTCCACCGGTGTCTCCTCTTCGACGTCGTGCCTCTTGGCGATGACGGTCCTCGCGTGCTGGTTGGCTCCCTTGTCCACGAGGCTGACCTCGTCGATCTTCAGGTCCCGGATTTCTCTTGCACGAGCCATGTTCTTACCTCGCTATCAGTCTGCTGATGCGCGCAACACCCATCAGTACTGCCCGTGCAGAGGCTTGTATGAACGCCCATTTCCACGTCCATAGCTCCGAATACGGTCAGCTCCAGCTGCTGCGCCGACAGCGCCGATACCGAGCGCTGCGGTGATGGCTGCCTTGCGACCGACAGGCTTGAGCTTGGCGGCCGAGATTGAGACGGTCTTGCCGCCGTTCTTGCGATTCACGGTGGTCACCGAGCGCTTGATCTCGTGCCGCAGACCGTGTCCTGCCACACCCGCGCCGACAGCCAGACCACCCGCTGCTGCGTTGGTCCCAGCGTTGTAGGCGTCCAGGCGACGCAGACGCTTCTTCTCCGGGTCGTAGGCCTTGGTGATTTCCTCGCCCTGACGCACTCGACCGAGGCCGAAGTCCATCCCATCCATGCCGACCTCCGTGAGTCTCTTTGCTACTGGGCGTGGTGCCCGGGGCCTGCGCTTGGCTTCTGCATTCTGAACGGCTGCGAAGTTCAGCCCGCTCACGCCGCCGACACCCGCGCTGGTGGTGATCAGACCGTTCTGCAGTCCGGTGGACTTGGCCTTGAAGCGCTTGAGCTGCTTGGGCTTGACGTTCTTCAGGTGCCCGGCCTTCTGTGCTGCCCGGACGAGCTTGGGCGCTCCCGCCCGGGCACCCACCAGAGACAGCGCGCCGATGCCCATCGTGGAGGTGGCCACAGACAGCTTGGCTGAGGCCTTCTTGTGCGCGCGTAGCTGCTTGTCGGTCCAGGCCATCAGCGCACCTGCTTGGGCTTGACGCCAGGCTTGGGCGGCATCATCGACGGCGGTCGCAGCGTGGCAGGCGGACCAGCGGTGGCAGCGGGCCGAGGTGCCGCAGCACCAGCTGCAGGCTTGGCACCGGTCATCGGCTGGTTGGGCTTGGGCGCAGTGGGCGGCTTGGCCATGGTGGGCCCGCTGGTGGGCTTGGGCGGCTGAACCGGCTTGAGCTTGCCGGTCATGTTCCCCGCCTTCTTGGCCCCTCCCAGAGTGGAGGTCAGGCTCTTGCTGACCTTCTTCTTGTTCTTGGCGTGCTCGACACCGATGGTGCCTCCCACCGCACCACCGGCTGCCAGACCAGCACCGACCGCGACTGAACCGGGCACCTTCAGCGGCTTCTTGGTCTTGCCCGCTGCACCACCAGCCAGCGACGTCAGAGCGCCTGCCGGTGAGCGCGGTACCAGGTCGCGCTTGCCCGGCTTGGACAGCGTGTCGAACCCGTTGGACTTCAGCGACAGCAGCGGACCAGTGTCACCGGGAGCCTTGTTGGCCCAGCTCGGCACACCCTTGCGCTTGGGCGAGCGGATGTTCACTGCCGCCATCCGGTTGGCCTGTCCGAGGCCGCTCTTGCCGTGCTTGCCCCCAGCGGTGGCCTTGATGCCCTCCGCGACCGCAGCGACGTGCTTGCCCTTCTTGGCACCGATGGACGCCATCCGAGCCGTCTGCCCCAGAGTGCCCTTGGCCACCTCGGTGATCTCCCACGGCACAGCCAGCGACTTGCGAACCTTCTTCTTCTTCGGCGTGGAGTGGTGGTAGAGACCCACACCTCCAGCAGCCAGCGCCGCACCACCGACCATGGCGGCACCCAGCGGACGCTTACCCACAGCGCTACCGAGCGCGCGCAGGTGAGTGGATGGGTGCGCGGTAGTGATCACGTGCGGCTTCTTACCGACCGGGTTGAAGTCGTGTGGACGCACATCGCGCTTCAGACCACGCCCCGCCTTGGCAGCTGCTGAGCCGAGTCCGCCTGCTTCGCGCCAGGCCTGTGGCTCCGCTGCCAGCGTGCCCGCGACCGAACTACCCAGCACCCCGGTACCCAGACCAGCGGCCTGGCCAGCGTTGAGTTCGCCCTTGCGGCGCTTGCGCTGAGCCTTGGAGATCTCCACGTCCCAGGCGCTCATCAGATCTCCACGTCTACGCGCTGGCCAGAACCATGGATGGAGAACTCCGGACGCTTGCCGTCCTTGACCATCTCCCAGACCTTGTCGTCGTTGACCTGGAAGCCGACCCACCAGCCCACCGGCATCTCGTCCGGCAGGTTGAGCTGAGCCTTCTTCTCCGGCGTCACGATGAACGACTCGATCAGGTCCGAGGCGTGGCTGCCCACCTGGTGCATGTCCCCGCCACGGCGGCTGCTGTGCACGTAGTCGTAGGCGGCCTTCTCGATCACATCGATGGCCATGTAGTCACCCTGCAGATCGACCACCGGCTCGCCGTTGAGTTCGACTACCGAAGCCCACCCGAACACCTGGCGCTTGTCGTTGGACTTGGAGATCTCGCCCTTGATGGTGAAGTCGATGTTCTTCTTGAACTCCTCCTGAGCGGTCTTGACCGCAGCGATGCTGGCGGCCTGCGCGGTCTTGACCCCCACCCGGGCGAGCTTGAGCTTCTTGCGACGCTGCTCTTCGGTCAGCGGGATCAGCGCCTTGGAGACCTTCTTGAGCTTCTTCTTGGCGTTCGGGTCGGCTGCCCCTCGCGCGAGCACTCGGTTGGCCACCGCATCACCGGCGATGTTGGCGACCTGCAGACCTAGCGCTCCGCCCGCCAGGGCCGCGCCGATCTTGCCCTTCTTGCTGGAGATGGGTGCAGGAATGCGCCCAGCATGACGCGCGATGGTGTGCGCGAGCTTGCCAGCCTTGGGGTGCGAGAAGCGCTCGTCACGTAGTGCAGAAGCAGTGCCGCCCACACCAGCAGCCAGGCCCACCACGTTTGAAGCCAGACCCACTCGGGCTTGGGTACGTTCACTCTTGGCCTTCCGCTGCGCCTCGGTCAGCTGACGGGCCTTGACGATCTCCCAGGCACCATCGCCGTACAGCGCAGCGGCGAGATCCGCGTAGCCGTCCTCTACTGGTGTCAGTGCCATGTCCTCATCATCCAGACGTGGGCTAGTCAGTCGTCGTAGGGAGAGCGCACGTGCTCCCAGGGCAGGTCGATGATCTCCTCGGTCTCCGGCTGGTCATCGAACAGATCGTCCGGGTCGATGTGCACCATGTCGTAGCCGAGCTTGCCGCCACCGCCGTAGTGGCTCTTGAGCTGCCACTTGCCCTCGTTGGTGCGGGCTCCGATGTGACCCTGCTCCTGGTACTTCTTGACGTTGATCCACGCCGTCACGCCGATCAGCGGCATCTTCTCTTCGATGTACGTGGTGGTACCCAGCCGGTTCATGAGCTCGTGGGTGTCGACGTTGATGAAGGGCTCCGTCGCCCGGTTGCCCTCAGCGAGCTCGACTGGAGTCCAGCGGTTGTAGCCCACGTGGTTGTCCGGCAGGGAAGCGGCGTAGAGCTGACGGTAGGTGTCGAAGTCGATCTTGACCCTGCGCTTCTGGCCCTCGTGTTGCACGAAGGTCGTGATGTAGCCGGGGGCGTAGATGTTCTTGTCGTACGCCTCCTCCTCGTTGAAGACGACCTCGCCGTCATCGTCGTACTCGTAGCCCGGCTCTTCCTCTTCGACGTAGCTCGGTTCGTTCTGGAACCGGTCGACCAGGTCGTCCCAGAGCACCTCGTTCCAGTACAGGTTGAGGGCGTTTTCGAGGTGCTTCTGGCTGGTGTAGAACATCGTGTTCTGATCAGCCAGAATCACCGAGTTGTCGTCGTCTCCGCCGAAGTGCACCTCATGACCGACATCAGTGAACAGCGCGTAGAGCACGTCGTTGCCGGGGTTGACTTCCCACTTGTCCGACGTGGGCTCCATCACAGGCGGAGCCTTGACCTTGGCCAGCAGCTGCTCCGGGACCGTGATCTTGGTCTGGATGCCCTTGATCTTCTGCTGTGCGGTCGCGCTGACCTTCTGATTCTGGGTCGCAGTGACCTTCTGGGTCTGCGACGCAGTGATCTTCTGCGGGGCCGTGACCTTCTGGGTCTGCTCCTGGGGAGCAGAGACCTTGGCCTGCGGAGCAGTGATCTTCTGGGCAGCCGAGATCTTCTGGGTCCCGGCCAGCTTCTCCTCGACCTTCTGGTAGTGCGCAGCGATGGCGGCGCGCTCCTCGTCAGTCAGCAGCTTGGCGTTCTGACGTGCCTCTTCCTGCGCTTTGCGGTTCGACGCTGCGATCTGAGCTGCGCGGTCTTGATCGAGCTGACCACGAACCACGCCAGTGCGACGGACCTGAACACGCCCGCCACGGGACTCCGTAGCGGCGAAGCGTCCCTTCTTATCTCGGTCAATCGGGTCGCCACCTTTAGCCTTGGACACCACTCCCCAGGCGCTCTTGGCTACTTCCAGCTCGCGCGGGGCCATCTCCTCCAGGTACTCCCCGGAGTCGTAGATCTGCACCACACCACGCAGCACGATGTCGCACCGGCAGTTGGGGTGCAGGGCAGGAGCCCAGACGTCGCCCTGTGCGGTAGTGAACTTCTCGTCCAGCGGTACCTGGGTGTGGTGCAGCGGAGCACACACCGGACAGGTCTTCTCGTCGTCTGCCGTGACCCACATCTTGGTGGCGTCGGCAGGCAGCTGACCCTCCTGCTTGAGGTAGAGCCAGACGATGGACTTGGCGTTGTTCTTGGCCGCGTAGGACTCAGTCGCCCCGATGGCCTCGGCCCGGGCAGCGATGGCCTGAGCGATCAGTCGGTCTGCGCGCTGCTTGGCCCGCTTCGGCTTGACCTGGGCAGTGAGCACTTCCTCGGTGGGAGCCGCCCACAGGTTGACCAGAGTGCGCATGGTGCGGGGCGTCACACCGAACGCATCGATGACGTTGTCCACTGCCTTGCGGTTGGCCAGGTTGCGGTTCAGCTGCGCCTGGTAGCCCTCCATCAGCGCCTCTGCGCTGGTGTCATGCAGGCTCTCGACGAGGCTGATCGCGTAGTCCTCGGCCACCCGTGTCATCCACGCACGCGAGTAGTTCTGCTGGGCGACATCACGCAGCCCCACGCTGTACCCCGAGACCAGAGCAGGCACCATCGTCCAGGCGATGCGGGACCAGCCGTCCGCGAAGATCTTGGAGTTCAGTGCGTACAGGCTCTCCGGCGTGGGGTTGAGCTTGGCCTTGAGGGTCTCCTCCTTCAGCCGCCGCCACATCCAGAAGCGATAGAGCAGGAAGGCAGCACCGATGGCCAGGCCCACCTGCTTGAGGGTGATGGCCTTCTCACCCTGGCCACGGATCATCGTGGCCATCCGCTCCTCTTCGGCAGTGAAGACGTCGAGGAAGGGATCGATCTCTGCGACCGGTGGGGTCTCTACGGTCACGTGGCAGGACCACCGCTCCTGAAGCTACTCACGCCCGCCTCCTTGAGTGCGGCATCGATGTCTGTGATGTCTCCGGCAGGCAGGTCACGTGCGCGCTCAGGCGCAGCAGGCGGAGGTGGCGCAGCGACCAGTAGACGACGCTTGCGCTCGATGTTCTCTGCCACGCGGGCGAAGACACCGTAGAGACGCTTGCGGTCCTCCTCGGTGCTGTTCTCCGTGACCTGCTTGAAGGCCTGCCTGCCCATCTCATCCGGCATGCCGAGGACAGCCATGGCCTCTTCCACATCCGCCTGCGCTTCTGGGCTGGTGTTGCCTGCGCGCAGCAGTCGGGCGACGTGGCCTGCCTTCTCAGCACTGCGCTGCAGCACGGCGTCGTCCTCGCTCTTCCACGGCACGTCTGCGCCGACGAGCTTGAGGTCTTCGTTGACGGGTCGCAGCAGACCCTCGGCCATCACCCGGGTTGCCCCATCGTTGTAGCCGAGCGCGTCGAACCGGTACGGGATGGCCGGAGAGATGCCCAGGTGGAGCTTGCGCTCGAAGATCTCCCCACCACCGGCGTGCTCCATGGCGTGCATCGCCCGCAGCGGGACGTTGATCCGCTCCGCGAGCGCCTTCTGCTCCGGGCTGGCCGGAGACAGCTCGCTGCCGTTGAGATCCGTCACCACCGTCTCCAGCTCCTTGGCCAGCGCCGAGCGCTTGGCACGGTCGCTGAGAACGCTGTCCGGGTTGGTCTTGGCGGCGTTGAGTTGGGGGTACTTGGCGTTGCCCTCGTAGGCGAACGCCTGGGCAGCCCCCAGCGCGCTCTTGAGGTGGGTGACGGACTGCGCCTCCACGTTGAGCTTGGCCTGGACCGACTTGCGCTGCTGGTCGATGGACTGCGGCTTGGCTGCAGCCTGCGGCGCAGCGACCTCTCCTTCGACCTTCTCGGCGGGTGCCTCGGGCTCGTTGACGCGCACGAGCTTGCCGGAGCGGCCCTTGAGCTTGTTGTGCTCCCAGTTCTGGTAGTCGGTCAGGTGCGCCGGGGTCTTGCCGGTACCCGGGATGGAACCAGCACCAGCGATCTGCTCGTCGTAGTAGCCCTCCAGCGCCTGCTCCGGACGGTTGTGCCGGGGCATGACGTAGCCCCTGTCGTCACGCGTGGTGAGCTTCTCGTGACGCTCGGAGAGGTGGTTGGGGTCAGCCATCTCACCCGCACGGTTCTTCCCGCCGTAGCGGTGCCGGTACTCCACGCTCTGGATGTAGTAGGGGTACTGCTCCTTGAGGCTGTCCATGGCAGCGGAGTAGCCCTCGCCATCGAGCTTGTACAGCCGCGAGCGGCGCTGCTCCAGGATGCGGTCGGTCTGCGAGGCGATCCACTGCCGCTTGTCGTAGTCCGAGAGGTTGGCCTGCTCCGCCCTGGACTCGATGTGCTCGATCTCGTCCTTGGTCAGCTGAGGGATCTCCCGGAAGTTCTCGATCCGAGCCTTGATGGCGTTCTCGATCTCCTCGGGCTTGTAGCCCATCGCCGGAGACATCTCGCGGGTGACCTCGTCGCGGATCTGCGCACGGGTCTTGGGGTCGATGGGGTGCCGCTCGACCTTGCCCTCCTTGAGGGTGTCCAGGGTCTTGGCGTAGCGATCCACCATCGAGGCGGCCTTGTCGTTGTACCGACGCACGCCACGGAAGTCATCCGCGAAGTTCACGGTGAAGACACCGCTGTTGGATACCACGGTGACCTGTCGGGCCCCGCTGACCAGACCGGTGTAGATGTCCTCCGTGGTGAGTCCACCTGTGGTCCGCGTCCGCACGTACTGCCCTCCACGCAGGTCCTTGAGGTTGGTCAGGTCGAACGGCAGGTAGTGGTCATCCGCGTGCCCGATGGCCTGGTGCTTGATCTTCCCGTCGCTGCCGATCATCACGCCCTCGGACGGCGGCACACGGCCAGACTTGAGGTGGATCTCAGAGAGCCTCAGGGACGGCTTGCGCTGGTCCAGGTAGTCGATGGCGGTCTGCAGGCTGACCTCGGACTTGTGAGTGTCCGAGAGAGTCGTCGGTGCCTGGTTGCGGTCCTGGGCCTCCATGCGCAGACGCCGGTTCCGCTCCTCGACCAGCTTCTCGTCCGGCTTGCGCTCCGTGCCACGGAATCGGTAGGCGGTCTTGCGCGCCTGCGGGCCGACGACCTTCTCGGCCTCGGGCCCGTACTGGCCGACCAGTTCTCCGAACGCTGCAGCCATCTTCAGCTTGGGGTCGGTGGCCACTGTCCCGAGCAGTTGAGAACCCGCCCCGATACGCCGGTAGGTACCCGCGTTGGTGTTCCAGGCCTCGTCCTCACCCGGGGTGTTCCAGCGGTCTGCGAAGCCACCGAAGCCTGCCACGCCACGCTGCGCTGCAGCACCAGCGGCATCGCTACGGGACAGCGAGGAGATCAGGTCGAAGGTAGCCCTCTCCCCGGGCTCGCCCTTCGGGCCCTGGATGCGGGTGGTGACCAGATCCGCACGCCCGGGGTCCCAGCCCTTCATCTCGGCAGGGTCGCCCTCCACGTTGACCACGTGCCGACGACCAGTCCTACGGTCCTGCAGGATGGCCGTCACGCCAGCGCCGCCATGAGCGGTAGCGGTGTCCATGGCCTCAGCCAGCTGAAGGAACTGCTGCTGGTAGGCAGCCAGGTCGTGGTTGGACATCTGGATGCGGTGGTGCCGCCCGCGCTCGTTCTTCGGTACGCCGTTGGTGGCCAGCTTGCCCGGAGCGGGGATGCCGTAGGCCTCGGTCTTCTGCTTGTCCATCACCAGGCGTGCATCCCGCACGGAGCGCACACGCTGCTCGACGGTGGCGAAGCGGCCTCCACGGTCACGCTTGACGCCGCTCTCCTCCCAGGCCTTGGAGACCTCAGCCACCACCTGTGCAGGGGCGGTCACTCCCTTGGAGACCATCCGGTCCATGTCACGCAGCAGCGACTTGTTGATCTCGGTGACCCTGGCGTTCACGACCCGCTGGTTGGCCTTGATGTCGGCCAGCAGCACCTCACGCGTGACGTGGGTGACGAACTCACGAGCTGTGCCGTCGTCCATCTTCATGACGAGGTCGCGTGCCCATGCAGCAGCGCGCTCGTTGTAGAACCGGTCCATGAGCACCTCCGCACCCATCATCCCGGTGCAGTCCAGTGAGCAGGATCAGACAGGCGTCATCGTCGTCTGAGTGGAGGCCGAGGCATGAGGCGTGCCCAGCCAGCGGTAGGTGTTGATGTACGTGTTGGACGAGGAGCCATCGAAGTAGAACTGGGTGGCCTGTGACGTCTCGAACGTCGCACCGTCGACGTAGATCACTTCCTGGGTGGTGGTCACCCCGACCACGATGATGTAGATCCGCGCGTAGGCAGCGTTCGCCGGAGAGACCAGCGAGTTGTTGGTGCACCGAATCCAGTTGGTGCTGTCGACGGTGTACTGCAGCGTGGTGGATGCCGAGATGTAGGTGTTGGTGCTGGTGTACCACCAGACCCCCATCTGCACGGTGCGGGTCACCCCGCCCTCGGTACGGAAGTGCACGCTGCACTTGTAGGGGTTGCTAGGCAGCACGGCGATGCCTTGTGACGCCGTGGTGAAGGACTCGTTGCCGGTGGCAGTGGCGAGGACCTTCATGCAGCCGTTGCCCAGCTGATAGCCCATCGCGTGCGTGGTGTCCCAGGAGATGACAGGCGTCGAGGTGCCACCTGCCCCGCCAGCCGTCCAGAGCGCGACGTTGGTCTCGAAGGACGGGTTGGGCACCATGTTGGTGCGCACGGTCGTGGAGACCGGAGCCTGTTTCGTCTCGGTCGACTGCGTGCGGTGTGCCTGCCCCACCCAGGCGTACACGGTCGTGCCGTCTGCTGCGCTGGTGGAGGTGCCGTCGAAGTAGCTGCCTAGCGACGAGGTCAGCTCGACCATCACCCCATCGACATCGATGGTGTTGCCCGCTACCCCGGTCATGACCACTGGACCGGCATAGAACATCTTGTTGTTGGCAGCCAGGCTGTCTGTGTAGGAGATGCGCTGCCAGGACCCTGTCAGGGCAGTCCCTGTCCCGGGCTGCTTCCAACTGCTGGTGCCACTGCCATCCGCGATGACGCCGACACACATAGCCACCTGAAGTCCTGCGGTGCCCTTGACCCAGGCCGAGACGGTGAACGTGCATGGCCCGTGCGTCTCCACCATCGGTGCGGTGATCGGTACGTAGCGGCCACCGAGATCGCCACCCGCGTAGGTGAGAGTGGCTCGCACGAAGGCCGAGCCCACCTGTCCGCCTGTGGTGACCTGCGCGATGGTGGCGTGTGCACCACCCTCACCGTCATCACCCCAGCCCCAGGTGTCGACCTCTGCGCTGGGGTTCTGCACCCAGTTGGTGCGCACCGTCACGGGCGAGTCCCAGATGGTGGTGTTGCCCGTGCGCACGGCTCGCACCACGGTGTCGCCGAAGCGCACCGAAGTGGCCTGGGTCAGGTCGAGCTGCACCATCACGGCACCCGGACGTAGATGTGCAGCGGGTTGGAATCAGGAGCAGGCGGCCAGGACGCAGCAGAGACATAGGTCACGGTGACGGACTCACCCTGGGCACCGGTAGCCCCCGGGTCGCCCTTGTCGCCCTTGGGACCAGCAGAGCCCTGCGGACCCAGCGTGCCTGCAGCACCGGCAGCTCCAGTGGGGCCGACCGGACCCTGTACACCTGGATCGCCCTTCGGACCCTGTGGACCAGCTGGCCCGACATCGCCCTGGTCACCCTTGTCACCCTTGGGCCCCGGAGGTCCCTGCGCGGCTGACGCAGCAGCAGCCTGGGCGGCGGCAGCGTAGGTGGCGGCCTGCTGGGCAGAGGTGGCAGCGGCCTGCGCTGAGGCGTTGGAGACCTGGTAGACCACCGGGGGCTTGGGCACCGCAGGCAGCAGCAGTGTGATGTCGGTGACCTGGGGGTCCGGGAGCACGTTGAAGACCAAGTCGTCTGGCTGCTTGAGGACCTCGTCCAGCAGGAACACTGCCCGCCACTGAATGGTGTTGGGCTGTCCGTACGGCTGGCTGGTGGCCAGCAGCCACACTCCATCGGGATCGGGCGCTGCGCCCTCAGGCTCCTGGTCCGGGCCGTAGATCAGGCCGTTGTACACCCGCGCGACCACAGGCTCGACGAAGGTGATCTCGCTGGGCGTGGTGCTCCACAGCACTCGGTCCACCAGCGGCTCGAAGGTGATCTGGCCGGTCAGCGGCACCTCGTCCGGCTCACTGCCGGGGTCGTCCGAGTCGGCCTTGGTGATGGTGTAGTACGCGATCACCTTGCCGTGCTTGGCCACCGAGGGAACGTTCGCCATGGCTCTATCGTCCCGTCCTGGTCTAGGTGCACTACATCCCGACGAAGCCCAGACCCGTGCTGGTGGACTGGTGGGCCGTGCCGTTCCACTTGGCGTTGGGGTACGTGCCGTCGAAGTAGACCCGCTGCCCGCCCGCTTCCTCCAGCACGATGTTGTCCCACCACACATCCAGTTGACCCGTGGTCATCGGATGGCCGTGATAGAGCCGGACCTGGCCGTAGACAGTCGAGGGCACGGTGAAGGTGACGGTGTGCACGTAGTTACCCGCCGCATTGGCCCCTTGCACGGAACGAGTGGCGGTCCACGGGGCAGAACCGATCACCACGATCTGCCGGGCACCGTTGCTGTTCCCGCTGCCGAGCAGGGGCCCTTCTTGATGCAGAGTGGCGGTCACGGTGTAGGTCTTGCCGAGCTCCAGCGTGGCCAGGCCGCTTGATCCTCCACCACCAGCGACGGTGGCTGCCACCACGGTGTAGGCGTCTCCACCTACTGCACGGGTGATCTGGCGGATGGACTTGGTCCCGCTGGCTGCCCAGCGTGTGGACTGGATGGCGAACGCGTTGCTGGTGACGTTGTTGGCGACACCAGGCCCGTAGACCGCCGAGGTAGACGCGTTGGCCGTGCCGGTCCACGCGTAGGAACTGAAGTCGTTGTCGTAGACGTAGGACGGCGATGTATGGGCCGCGCCCGCCCAGGCCACACTCTCGTTGGCGGTGTACAGGTTGGACGCCGAGGAGTGGGCAGTGCCTGTCCATGCGTAGGTGTAGCCCAGTCCAGCAGTGGTCGACCCATCGAAGTAGGACTGCATGGTGGCGGATGACTCGATCAGCAGATCGTCGACGTAGAAGGTCGTTGCGGTGTGTGCACCGGTGGTCACCAGGGACGGCCTGATGACGTTGCCCACCGTGGTGGGCGTGCGAGTAGCTGACACACGTTGCCAGCTACCCGTACCGGTGAAGTCCACACTGCCCGAGGAACCGACCGAAGTAGATGGTGGGATGTACTCGTTGGGCGTCAGCCGTAGTGCCAGACCCACTGGGGCCTTGATCCACATCGAGATGGTCACCGGAGTCAGCGAGGTCACCGGCAGAACGTTGGCTACCGCGTAGGAGAACCCCTGGTTGGTCAGGCCTGTCGTGGTCACGAACAGACTGGCTGAGCCAGAGTGCGCCTCTGCTGTGGTGCGGCCGAAGGTGGCTGATCCGCTCTGCTGATATCCACCAGCGTTGACCTCCAGGGTCGGGTTCGCAGCGGCGTTGATGCGCGTGGGGGGACGGGTCGCCCCGTCGAAGTAGGCACCGAGCGTGTTACCGGGCTCGATCAGCACAGCATCAACGTCATACGTCGTGCCTACATCGAAGATCTGGCCGACTGTCTCGACGATGCAGCGTGCCCACGCCTGGTTGGCAGTGGGCGTGCACAGCACCGACAGCCGGGTCCAGACGTTGGGAACGAGCGCAGTCATTACGCCGGTGCCGCCGCCGTTCCACCCACCTCCATCGAGGGTGTGAGTGACCATCTGTATTCGCAGTGAGATGGCCTTGGAGCAGCGCACCCAGGCCGACATCATGTACTGCTGACCAGGAGTGATCGAGGCGTAGCTAGAGATTCCATTGCCGACCGAGACGTAGGGCGATCCTGCGGTGTTTGCCACAGTCTGCGTCATCCGGTAGAACGCGCCGTTGTTGACCCCACCAGCGAGCTCGCGGGTAGGTACAGCCGTGCCACCTGTCCCTGCAGACCCGATAGACCACCCGCCTGCACCTACCTCGACAGAGGGGTTGGGCAGCAGGTTGGTGCGTGTCGCCATCTTGAGGGTGCCGTCGAAGTAGGGGTTGACCTGACCGCTGGGCGGGTTGCGAACCACAGACGACGAGTTGAACGGTGTGCCGTTCCAGCCGTACTCGATGGCAGCAGTCCCGACCATGGCTCCATCGAAGTAGGACGTCAGAGTGGTGGCTTGCTGGATCTCTACGCAGGTCACGCCCATGTAGGTACCTACTGGAATGCCCGTGCCGGACTGCACCACGGCCAGCTGCACGAAGGCGGCATTCGCAGGAGCGACCTGAGCGGTAGAAGTGAGCCGCTGCCAGGCATCCGGAGTGTTCGACATGAGAGTCGAGTTGCCCGTGCTGACGGTGGCACCTGCTGCATCCAGCCAGTACCAGATCATCCGAACTGTGGCCGAGGAGTTCATGTTGGAGACGTGGTAGGCGGCGAACACGTAGGACTGACCTGCGGTGACCGGGGTCGCGTTCGTGCCACCGGCCTGGGTGTAGATCCCCCACGGTGACGTGGTGTTGGTGACGGTGTTGGTGCTCTTGTACCAGGTCTGCGAGGCACCCATAGGCAGCGAACCGGTGGTAGTGCCCATCGTGGTCTCGCGCGTCACAGTGAACGTGCCCCCGCCAGCAGCAGGGTTCCAGCCAGTGGCGTTGCGCCCCACGGCGGGATTGGGATGCAGGTTGGTGCGGGACACCGATCCCACCGATCCCCCTGCCTCGACCAGCAGACCCGTCACGTCGATGTAGTCACCGACAATCGGGATGCCAGCATCCGAGTCCAGCGTGATGGTGACGCTAGTCGCGTTGGCAGGGGCCGTGAACACACCAGAGAACCGCGTCCAGACACCAGCCGCGATGGGTTGGGTTGCCATGTTGGTGCGCCAGATCTGCCCAGTGGCGTCGTAGGCCCAGAAGTCGAACCCGTTAGTCGTGCGCGCTGCACTTGACCGCATCCAGGCAGACGCGGTGTACACCTGGCCCGCGACATAGCCAGTCCACGAGTTCGACTGAAAGCCGACGTCTCCGACGTTCGCTCCAGTGACGACGGTCCAGGTCTTGCGCGCGTAGGTGGTGATGCCCGGGATGGGGCCATCGGCGGCACCTGTGACCAGGCTGTAGGTACCTGCGGCAGCACCCCCACCGAACCAGCGGCTGTTAGCCCAGCCCAGAGTGGTGTTCGTGCCCGAGGCGTACGCCGTTGCAGCGGGAATCGTCGCCAGGTTGACCCGGGTCAGCACGTTGACTGCTGCCGTCTCGCAGGAGGGGTTGAGCAGCAGGTTGGTGCGCAGCGCGGAATAGCGCGAGTCGACCATCAGCTGGCGCAGCATGTCAGCTCACGTTCATGGCGGACGGGATGGTGATCCAGTTCGCCCCGCTCCAGAACAGCACGATCATGTCCCGGGCGTTGGCAGCCGTGGACAGGGCTACCTTGATGCCCGCCATGGACAGTCCCGGCATCACCCAGGTGCGGTTGCCGATGGCGTCCTGAATCAGGATCAGGGTGATCGCCCCGGACTGGGTAGCCGACCAGGTGGGCAGCGTGATGCCGGTGACGTTGCCGGTCAGGGTGGCCCGGATGGTCTGCGGCTTGGTCAGCCCCGCCAAGCTCACCGCCCCGCTCCAGTTCTGCGTGGAGGAGCTCTGCCAGTCGGTGGGCGGGCCTACCGGGCCCGTGGGGCCGATGGGGTTGGAGACCAGCACGCCCTGCGGCGTGGCATCCAGCTCGGCGGTGTCGATGTCCCCGGTGGTCTCGAAGAACAGCACACCACTGGCTCCAGCGGAGATCACCTCGGCCATCAGTTGTCCACCACCGGGTCTGCGGGCATCTGCGTGATGTTGGGGCTGACGGTCACCTTGCCCTCCAGCAGGCGGAAGACTGAGCCGTTGGGGAACTCGATCTCCATGTCGTAGTACGCCGTCTTGGTGTTCAGCTTGTTGGTGTCGATGGGCGTCAGCACGAGGTTGATCCGCCCCTCGGTGCCGTACAGCACGATCTGTGGGGTAGGCCCGAAGCTGACCGCGTCCAGCAGGGTGGCGCTCTGCTGGGACTTGCGGATCTGCATGCGCCCCAGGCAGCCGGTCAGATCCACCGGAGAGCCCTGGTCGACCTCGTTGCCGTCGTACCAGACGAAGCCGAGCGTGAACGTTGCCCCCTGCTCGATGTAGAGGTCGCGCTTGGCCGCCGTCATGTCTCGATCATCCTTCGGCGGTCTCGTCAGACTGGGTCAGCGCACGCGCTGCGATGGGCTCATCGGTAGCCCCCGACAGCTCCAGGGTGATCAGGTGCGTCGCCTGCCAGTTCACCGGATCGGGCTCATCTGGGGGATACGTGTTCTCCCATGTCAGCGTGACCGTACCGGTCTCCGGATCGTATGTGGCCCGAGCAGCCATCAGGTCCATGTCAGTTCTCCCAGAGATAGCTGATGCCATAGAGCGAGCGCCAGGCGTTGGAGGTGCCGGTGCGTGCGAAGAGGTCGTTCGGGGACAGGTCAGTGCGGGCGAAGAGGTCACCAGCCATGGCAGCGAACAGGCTCTGACCCTGTGACGTCCCTCGATAGCCATTGCCCAGACCAGCGATGGACGACAGCGTGCCTCCGCCGATCAGACCACGCACGTGAATCAGACCGTCCGGGGCTCGCCACACCGATGCAGGCGAGTAGCTAGCGCCGTAGTTCACCCAGCTGTTCAGCAGGACCACACCGGGCCACTGTGCAGCCGAAGCAGCCGCGCTCGTGATGATGGGGGCCTGGCACAGCGACATGTAGGAGATGTTGCCCGAGCCCCCAGCACGGAACACCAGCGTGTTGGCGTTCGTCTCGTACTGCCCGAGGTTCGTACCTCCGCTGGTGAGAGCAGGGATGATGTCCTTGTTCAGGACAGAGCCCAGACCGGTGGGCCACGAGACCATCGCCGTAGAGGCTGGGATGGTCGAGCGGGCCACCATGCCGTTGAGCCAGATCCGCCCGCAGGCGTCCACCCAGTACGAGGCCGGACCGTAGTTGGGGTTCCCCGCATCCTGGCAGTAGTCCACGAAGCCGTTGAGCATCGTCAGCGGAGTCCATGCTCCGGCCGGGGCTACGTCGTTGCATGGGAACGACACGTCGTCCAGGTCCATGAACCCAGCCGTGCCAGGTGACGACGATCCGTTCGCGGTGAGCAGCCAGATCTGACCGTTGGGCCGGATCTCCAGGCGAGCCACCTGGTCGGTGCCCACCGACGCCAGCACCATGACCGTGCGGGGGAACGCCGGGCGGTATCCCGCAGGGAGGGTACCGACCTGAGAGTTGACCGTCCCGTTGCGCACCAGGCCACGCAGCTTGACGATGCCGTCCACTGTGCGGATGCACTGGGCGTTCATGTACCCGGCCGCGACGGGCACGGAGTAGTTCACCCACGGAGCGGTCAGCGGGATGGTCTGCCAGGCATTGCTCTCTGCCGCCAGGTTGGTCACGTCGCTGTGCAGGGTGATGCCATCCGCTGTCCAGTACGTTCCGGCGTTGACGTCGCTCATCCGGCGCGTGGACAGGACCGAGTCCTGGTTTCCGTTCCCCGTCGTGTCCCGCTTCGTGGTCGTAGCGATGGACAGGTAGTACTGGTCGCTGGCGTCACGCACCGGGATGGTGCCGCTCTCCATGATCCACGCCGACCATGCAGTGGTCTTGGACCGCGTGTACCTGATCGTGCGCGACGGGCCTGCCACGCCAGGAATCTGAGCGTCGTAGACCTGCACCATGCGCGAGCCGATCAGGGTGTTGTGCAGCACCCCGAGAGCAGGCGGGCGCAGCGTCCCAGCCCCCGGCGTCACGACCACGTCGGTGAACCACGTCGCATCGCTCGTCGTTGGTGCCGTGCTGCCACCGGGATAGCGGATCTCCAGGTTCGAGTCCGTGTTCGCATAGGCCAGCCAGGAGATGCGCTGGTTGTTCGACAGTGGCATCCACGCACTGCTCAGCTGAGTCCGGTACTCACGGGTGCCACTGAAGTTGAAGCTCACCGTCATGGTGATCGTCCGGTTGATCGTCCACGACGAGCTGAGCGCATCCACACTACGGATGGCAGCGGTCTGCCCGTTGCCCACTGGGCTGCCGATGGGCTTGATCTGGTCCCAGGTCGTTGTCCCAGCTGGGCTGGTACCTGCAGTCACGCCACGGGTCAGCGACCAGAACGACGGGCTGTAGGACTGAATCGCCGTGGGGTAGATAGAGATGGACTTGGGGTTGGGCGAGTAGTTCTGGGGCGTGGCCGGTACCGGATGCACGGGGAGGTTGAGCAGGGTGTTCGCCTGAGCGAACGAGTCCACCAGCCAGTCGCCCTCGGCGTAGAAGAAGTTGAGGTCGGTGTTCAGCGGCAGCACGTTGTGCAGCTCTGGACGGTTCAGTGGCATCCACTGCGGTCCGGTAGCCGTCGAGATCGATGCGTGCGCAGCTCCAGCCCAGGTACCTCCCGAGCTGCCATCGAAGTAGCTGCCGACCGTCAGGGTCTTCTCCAGCATGACCCCGTCGATGTCGTACGAGGCACCGGCCACGACGGCTGCCTCGAAGCACACGTCGAGGACCGAGTAGGTCGCGTCCATGTAGAACGTGTAGGAGATCCGCTGCCAGGACGTCGTGAGGTTGACCGAAGCGCCCACGAGTTCGTAGTGCGTCAGGCCGACCTGCCCGTAGTCGGCACCGATGGCCAGGGACACACCCGCCGACACGCTCTTGGCGTATGCCGAGACAGTGACCCAGCCCGGTCCCACGAGCTCACCTGGGATGCCGTTGGCAGCTGGGGCGATCTGACCGTACGTGTGCGTGTAGAAGCCGCTGCTGGGCATCGCCGTGCGCAGGAAGTACGTACCGGTGTAGCCGCCCGCGAAGCGCGAGACCGACGCGCCACCCGACCAGAAGCCGGTGTCGACCTCGAACGTGGGGTTCAGCACGTAGTTGGTCCGAGCGGCTGCTGCTACTCCGATGTACGGCCGGTCGAAGTCGTCGTTGTCGTACCAGAGCTGACCATCGATGAGAGTGGCTGGCGGGCTGGGCTGGTACGACGCCGCTGCCCCACCACCGCTACCAGCCGGTCCCTGAGGGCCGGTGTCTCCCTTGGGACCTTGCGCGCCCGTCGCACCTGTCGCGCCTGTGGTACCTCGGATGTTGGTGTTCAGCCACCAGTTGGTGCCACCCGTGCCCGAGACGCCGCCGTAGGCGCTCCACACGTCGCTGGTGGTGGTGTCCAGGTAGAGGTCGTCCTGCTTGGCGTAGATGTTGCCGTTGGGGTTGCCCGCGCCGGTGTACCAGTACGTGCCCGCAGGGCCCTTGATGCTGTTGCGCTGGGTCCAGGTGGAAGCCCCGGTCTTCTCGTGCACCGACCCAGTAGCCAGGTCGAGGTAGTAGTCGCCCACGATGCCGGTGGCGTTGGACGGCACGCCTGTGCCGCTGTACCACTTGGAGCCCGGTGCACCTGCTGCGCCTGTGCTACCCGTCGCACCGGTAGCGCCCTGCGGTCCCTGGCTGCCGGTAGCACCAGTCGGCCCGGTGTTGCCCTGTGGACCCTGGCTACCTGTCGCACCGGTAGCGCCGGTCGGTCCCTTGAGGTTGCCTCGTGCCGCCCACCCGGTGGGGTTCACGTACTCGTAGATGTCCCCGGTGTCCGTGCGCAGGTACCAGTCCCCGAAGATCTGGCCGACGCTGCCCGGGTTGGTGGTGCCCGAGAACCACTTCTCCCCTGGGGTACCCGCAGCACCGGTGGCACCAGTAGGCCCTTGAGAACCAGTTGCACCTGTAGGGCCCTGCGGACCCGTGCTGCCCGTAGCACCGACGTCACCCTTGACGCCCTGCGGGCCCTGGCTACCGGTGGCTCCTGTGGTGCCCTGGATACCCTGCGGGCCCTGTGCACCTTCCTGGGCGAGCATGGCCCACCAGGCATCCGAGCCACCCTCAGGGGGCGCGTGGTTGGTGCCCGCCTGCAGGGCGAAGTAGCTCGACACGGTGGCGTTGGTGCCCACGTAGGAGACCGAGTCGTTGACCGCATAGGCCGTCGCTGCGCTCCACACGCCCTTCCAGGTCAGTCCCGCAGGACCAACTGCACCAGGCACACCTTGCGGGCCCTGTGCGCCGGTAGCGCCGGTAGGACCAGTCGGACCTGTGGCACCAGTAGAGCCCTGGGGGCCCTGTGATCCGGTTGCTCCAGTCGGTCCCTGGACTCCCTGGGGTCCAGTGAGGTTGTCCCGCAGGGTCCAGGCAGCAGCAGCCGTCTTCTCGTAGATGTCGCCGTTGGCATCGTTGAGGTACCAGTCACCCTGGATGCTCCCGGCCAGCGAGCCCGAGGGCACACCTGTGCCAGAGAACCACTTCTCGCCAGGTGCACCAGTAGGACCAGTGGGTCCGGTCGCCCCTGTAGCACCCGGGTCACCGGTGTTGCCCTTGACGCCCTGCGGGCCAGCGGGCACACCCGAGCCGATCACGGTGGTGCCTGTGGTCAGCGGCATGCTGCCGGTGCCCGCCTGGGCAATCGTCCACACGTCGTAGTGCGTCGAGCCCACGGTGGTGACCGAGTTGATGAAGAACCGGTTCCAGTAGTTCGCAGAGGCGTGGTTCAGCACGAAGAAGCCGTTGGCCACCCACAGCGCAGGGCTGACCGGGTTGCCGGACTTGTCCGTCTGGGACACGTAGAAGTGGTTGACCAGGGAGGTGTTGGCGTTGTCGCCCTTGATCTGCCCCGCCCCAGGGTCACCTGATGTCGTGCTGGTGTTCCAGGTGAAGTAGTAGGCCCCGGTACCAGGTCCCGTAGGACCAACTGGGCCTGTCGAGCCCTGTGGGCCGGTGGAACCTACTGGGCCCTGTGAGCCGGTAGCACCTGTAGGGCCAACCAGACCCTGTGGACCCTGTGGGCCGATGCTGCCGGTGGCACCTGTGGGCCCGGTAGGACCTGTGGGACCAGGCGCACCTGTGACATCGGCACGCAAGGTCCAGGTGCTGACCCCGGTCTTCTCATAGATCTGATCCGTGCCCTGCTGGAAGTACCAGTCCCCCACGGTGCCCAGCGCACCTGCCGGGACACCTGTGCCGGTGAGCCACTTGGCTCCCACCACACCTGAGCCTGCGTTGGCATCCACGTAGGCCTTGTTGGCCAGGTGCTCGGGCTTGCTGGGCGTGGGCGCGCCAATGTTGCCGTCAACATCACGGATGACGTTCTTGTTGCTGGGAAAGGCCATCAGAGCTCCGTGGTCTTCTTCTTCACCTTGCGTAGGCGCGCACGAGGGGCCACGCGCATGGTGTTGCCTGGGATGTGCAGAGCGGACTGATCTGGGCTGCCCTTGTGCACTATGCCCCAGGCCGACTTCTTGACCTCGGAGCCGTACTCCTTGTCCCAGCGTGCAGCGATGCCGGGGTGCTTGGCGTGCATGAGACGCCTCTGCTTCTCGGACTTGTACGGCATCAGCCATACCTACGCTTGCCCTGGCGCTTGCCTGCCTTCACCCCACCGAAGAAGTTGGCCATCTCACCAGCCTTGAGCTGCTCCTTGGAACGGATGGGCTTGAGCTTGATCTTGGGCACAGCCTTGCTCACGGTGTGCTGCACGCCCCAGGCACTGTCCATGTCAGTCATCGAACCAGTGCTTGTTGGAGGTGGGCAGCTTGGCGTTCAGCGGGTCACGGGCCTTGGCGTGCGCAGCCAGGGCAGTCTGGCCGTGGATGGCCTGCTTCTGACGCTTCACGCCCATGGCCACGCTCTGCGGGGCACCTGTGGTGATGCCTCCCTTGCGCTGACCGACTACGCGACCCACGCCCTTGATCGCACCCATGCCGGGCTTGATCGCCTTGAAGAAGCCCTTGGCGACTTCCTCGCCGTGGTTGATCCCCCACGCGCTAGTGCTCATCGGTCTCTCCTTCTGGCGGTGGAGTGTGACTACGGGCCACGCCTTGTCCTCCGATGTAGCCCACGATGGCCCCGGTGAGCATGAGGAACGCATTGCTGATCAGTTCCACTATGGGGGTCAGGTCCAGTCTCTCCGGCCCCCAGATGGCTGCCACGAACATGCCCACGACCAACGTCACCGCCAGGAAGCCCACCAGGAAGGTGACGAACAGCAGCACCTTGTCCTGGGTGGCCAGGGTGGAGTTGGCCTTGCGCAGGCGGGCGATCATCACTTCTTCCTTCGCTGATGAGCGTAGAGGCCTGCGCCTGCTCCTGTACCCACTCCTGCGCCGACCAGTCCTGTAGTCCGCAGTGTCTGCTTGCGCTTCTGCCAGGTCTTGGTGCGTCCAGAGATCTGGTCCTGAGTAGCACGGAAGGGCTTGGAGAACGCGGAACGAGGCTGCTGACGAGCTTCATGGACGTAGGCAGATTGTGATGCCCGCTTGGAGCGGTAGTCCTCTCCTTCGTGCATGCTCGCGCGTGCTTCCTCCCTGGCACTCTTGGCCTGACCCGCACCGACAGACATCTGTGCTGACCGCCAGGACGTGCGCTTGGGTGCAGCGTGTGCGCTCTCGTGCTGGATGAGCTTCTGCCTGCCCGCAGGGGTCTTACCCTGCATGACCTTCCGGTTGAGATAGACCTCGTTGGGTGTGCGCTTGCCACCACGGATATAGGTCACGCCTGCTACGCCCTTCTTCGTGTCTTCAGGCGTGGGGTCGAACTCACGGTAGGTGTGCTTCTTGCCACCGATGCGAGTCGTGATCGGTGGGCCAGATCGTGCCAGGCGCTGGTCCCGCTCGGCGCTATGCACGCTGTGGCCGAGACCTGTCATCAGGTCATCGGTGGCATTGGCCGTAGGAACATGCCTGGAGTACCTGCCGCCCTTGTACTGGCCATGTGCGCCGGTGATCTGACGCAGGGTCGCCTTGCCCACCTTGCTAGCCGACACGAAGCCCTTGCCAGGGATGTAGGACTTGCTCACCCCGTCCTCGACACCCCAGGCGCTGATCATCAGAGCATCAGACCAGCTGCCTGCAGCTTGGCCAGCAGGGCGTTGAAGTCGTTCACGCCTTCCCTGGTGTTCACGGCCTCGCTGTCGTTCTGGTGCTCAGCGGGCTGCATGACGGCACCCTCAGCACCTGGGTCGAGCCTGTTGAGCACATCGATGATCTCGTTGATCTTGATCTTGAGCCGCAGATCTCCGTGGAACTCGTTGACCCGCTCGATGTCAGCCATGTCAGCGCTTGCGCTTCAGGGCACCCAGTGCGCGTGCACCGTGGAACTTCACGTTCTCCTTGGCCAGCCAGGGCAGGCCCTTGTCGGTCTTGGCGTCGAGGTGCTTGATCGCTGCCTTGCCGTAGTGCTTCGCGTTCTCCTTGGCCAGGTAGCTGAAGCCCTTGGTACCGAAGGCCTTGCTCACCTCGCCGTGGTCGATGCCCCATGCACTCTCCATCACTTCTTTCCCTTCGGCTTGGGCTTGCTTGCGGTGGCCTTGGCCTTCTGCTCAGCGCTCTTCTGCTTGAGCTTCTCCAGTGCGATCTGACGCTGGTGGGCACGCTGGGCCAGGACGTCCTGACGCGTGGCTCCCTTGGACTTCAGGCCTTCCATCTCCTTGGTCCGCTTGTGGTCGGCCTGGGCACGCTGCTCCTCGATAGCCGCGATGCCGCCCTTCTCTCCCACCGGGTCACCCTTGGCAGCCAGTTGCTGCTGGGTGGTCATCTCCAGCTCCTTCTGCTTGGCCCCCACCACATCCGGGTCTTGGTCCGCGATGGCCTGACCCTTGTACTGAGAGATCTGCTCCTGGGCAGCCATCTCCGGGGAGGGCTGGGCTGCAGCCATCTGGGCCTGCTCGGGCGTGTAGCCCTGACCGATCATCTGGGCCTTCTGCTGCATGCCCAGGAACTGCATCTGCTGGTCGGCAGCGGTCATCACGTTGTGCTGCAGCGCCATCTGGCGGCGCATCTCCAGCACCTCGTCAGGCAGCTCAGGCAGGTGAGCCGTCTCGCGCAGGAACTTCTCCAGCTCGGGGTCGGGGAACCACTCCATGCCCAGGCCACCCATGGCGGTCATGAAGCCAGCCAGCTGGGTCAGGTCAGGGGGATCGACGTTGTTCGGGACGATCTTGGGCAGCTCATCCATCTTCCAGGCGTTCAGCTCGAACAGCCGGGGGATGGCATGACGGTTGAACACGTCCGCGATGGACTGGGCGATGGAGTTCAGCGCCGCACGGAAGATGCCGGTCTTGTCCACGTGCAGGGCGTAGGAGCCCGTGCCCTCGTGGCCCACCATGATGAAGTCGGCCAGCACGGTCATCAGGATGCGCTGCTCGTAGCGCTGGATGATCCCTGAGGTGTCGAACTGGCGAGAGCCCCCTGCAGACATCAGCTCGAACTCGAACAGCGGCTGCTTGGTCTCCTTGTCGTACATGGACGGCAGCACGATGCCCTCGTGCTCGTCCCTACGGACGTTGGACACCAGCTTCTTGAAGGAGGCGAAGGTCTTGGCCTTGTCGCTGCCCGGAGCCTTCACAGAGGCTTCCATGTACTCCACGGGCACCTTGGCCACAGGCATGCCTGCCAGGTCACGCTCCACGCCGATGGCCTCGAACTCCTCCAGGCGCTTCTTGAAGAACCAGGGCCGGTAGCTGTTGCGCAGCATCGACTGGCCCTCGGGGTTGTTCTTCACCGTGGAGAACCGGAACAGCAGCGACTTCTCGATGGGGATCAGCACGCTCTGGTACATGGGCGGTGCGAGCTGCACCATGCCCTTGATCCCGCCGTCCTGGTCGAAGATCCAGCGCTGCCAGGTCTCCTGGGCCCGGATGGGGATCTTGCGCCAGCCGATCAGGCCATCGTCGTACTTGGACTTCTTCCTGGGGTCTTTCTCCCAGGGACCGATGCGCTTCTTGTAGACGATCTCGTGCCAGCTCCACCCGTAGACCAGGTCGGTGAGGATGTCGGAGATCATGTCGTCCCAGGTGTGCGACATGTCGTCCATGCAGGACTCGACGAAGTCCGAGGCCTTCGTACTGTCCGGGGTGTTGTCCGGTGCCTCCACCCGCCACGTCACAGCCCGCAGGAGCTGGTTGATGGTGAACAGCAGCGATCCCACCGTGGGGTCGTTGTTGGACATCTCCCGGTAGATCTGGATGGCCTTGCGGCCACGTAGCGCGGGCAGGAACTCCTCGTCCACCACACCAGCGGAGTGCTTGAGCCCAGAGGCACCCATCTCGGTCAGTGGAGAGGTGCGCTTGGCGGTCACCATGTCGGGCACGACGACCTCGTCGTACAGCGTCAGGTCGTTAGGCATCGAGGGCATGGATGCTCCTTCCTGCCCTCATCATCCCGGTCAGGTCACTCCAGACACAGCAACGCCCCTCCCAGGGGGCCAGAAGGGGCGAAGCTAGAGGCGATGCCTCCGCGAGCAGAGGATCAGTCTGCTCTCACAGACTAGCCGTTCTTGGCAGCACGAAGCTCCTGCACGGAGTTGCGGATCTCGTTGATGGCCTTCTCCACACGGTCCACGACCGAAGAAGCCTGCTGCACAGCGTCAGAGGAGCGGAGCTCGTCCAGGGCGGTCTGGAGTTCGTCCACCTTGGCGTTGATCTTCGTGACGGCGTTGTCGACGGCGGTCTGGAGCTTGCTCTCGGTCATGGCTATCTCCTTGGAGGATGAAGTGAGTTCTCCACCATGGCAGCACAACGCCCCTCCTGCATCTCACCGGAGGGGCGTTGCTACTGCGGAGCCTGTCTGCCTGTGCGTACAAGCAGTCTACGCATCAAGCTCTCTAACCTCGACCGTGGCGTTCACCCGCAGCACGGGGATGTCCAGGGCGTCATAGGTCTCGAAGGTGGAGATGGTCATCCCCGGCCACAGCACGGTGTCGTAGTTGCCCGTGGGGAACTGATCCTTGATCTCCATGAACAGCCTGTGCAGCAGCAGGTGCAGGGCGTTGGCCCAGCCCTCGTAGCTCCAGTTGCCCAACTCAGGGTCGGGATCGAGCACCAGGTCGATAGAGCGGGACACGATCATGCCTTACTCCTCACATAGAGCACGGACATGTCCTCGCCCTCCCCCTCGGTCACCACCTCGGTGGCTACGTCGAATCCCATCCGGGCTAGCTGACGCTGTGCGCTCTTGCCTTCGTGCACCGCGAGCTTGAACTTGACCCAGTGTCCAGGATGCGCAGTCAGTCCTGCTAGCACGTCCGAGATGTCGTAGGAGGGCTTGCGGCCACGCCTGCGGGGCTTGAAGCCTTCGGGCATGACCTCGACATCCATTTCGGCTCCAATGAGAGGGGTAGTCATCCCATAAACCTAGCATGTGCGCTCTATAGGCAGGCCAAAGTGACACTTCTGCATGGGCGGGTAAGCAGCTAGCCCTCACAGGCGTGATCAGCAGCCCTCTGCCACAGCACAGCCAGGGTGAGCGGGTACTTCTCCGGCTCGATGTACAGCAACATCAGGCATCTGGGGCACTGCAGCATGATTTCTTGGCTGCCATCGAGCACGGTCACCAGAAACTCGTCCATCAACATGGGCATCCCTTGTGAGAAATTGACAGAGCTACTACGCTCGCTGCGAGCACTCGTTCACGTAGCGAGTTACCAGTACACAGGAGCCTTGTCAGGGCGTTCAGCGCAGAACTGACAGGCAGGGTCACTGCAGGTGGGCTCCAGCCACTCACGGCAGATCGTGCAGTACTGGGCATCCCAGAACTCGTCGTAGTTCGAGATCCTGTGCTCACAGGTAGCCATCACGGCCACTGCCCCACTCAGAGTCCTTCAGGTGCACCTTGGGCATCTGCTCGTTGCTGCCCGCTGGCCCTAGGGATGCAGGTGGAGTGCGTCCTGGTGTCATCCACTCCAGGAAGTCAGGCCTGTCCTTGCCCGCCTTGTCCTCCAGGGTGATCCACTCACTGATCACATGGGGTTCGATCACCCCAGCGGTGTTCCTCAGGTCATCGGCATAGGCCAGGTTCAGGGAGTTGACCTGCACGTATTCGACCCAGATGCCCCCGTCATCCTCACTGGAGAAGGTGAACCCCCGCATGCGTGTGGGGTCAGCACCATGGGCCTGCAGGTAGGCCCACATCTTGGCCTTGATCAGCTCAGGCAGGTCCTGGAACTCATTGGCCCAGATGCTCCAGATCATCTCTGTACCTCTCCAAGCGCTGTTCCCTGCGCATCTCGCACCACCACTGCACTACGGCATCAGCCAGCAGGACGAACACGGTGGAGAAGATGCAGATGAAGATGAAGATCAGTAGGACGTTCTCCCCCCGCACCTACGCCCCCTACGTTGCGTCTTGGACTCCATCGCTGACCGGCATCTGCTCTGGTACCCCGTACATCGTGATGTCGCTGATCTCTGCGCCCTCTACTGCCCCCGCCTGTTCCAGCAGGTCAGACCACCTACGCAGCACCGTGACCAGCTCTTGGTGGCTGTCCTCGTGCAGGGAGGGATCATCCACCAGGGCAGAGCACTTGTGGCAGATCCAGGAGTTGCTGACCCTCGTGTAGCTGTACCCCTGCACTAGATCAGTCCCCTCTTCTTGGCATCGCTCATCACCTTGGCCACCAGCTCCAGCTGGGGCTTCACAGTCTTGTACTCCTTGGACGGCAGCCCCATCACCTTGGGCACCAGCAGCTCCAGTGCAGCGTTCACAGCCTTGAAGGCCTGTTCGTACGCCAGGAGCCTGTGGTGTGCATCCCTGGTGAGGTTCACGTAGTCCAGAACCATCGTGGTGCTGTTGGTGCTCGCCACGTTGATCGTCCCGCCCAGGGTCACCCAGCCACTGGCCTTGGTGTACGTCGGTGCCTTGGTGCCCGCCGGGGCCAGGGAGATCTTCACCTGGTCAGCGACCTCTTCCTCCCCATGCTCATCCACACCCTGACCTGCGAGTTCATCCAGTGCATCACTGACTTCTGGGTCACTTGGTTCGTCCCACCAACCCACAACTCCACCCATATGCCATTCATCTCCCTTGTGAGAATCGGTATCAGTACTAATGGTTTTTCCCGCTCCCCCG
>Ga0070693_100000087_pt1 | contig 39196 bp, 41 predicted proteins | sample KBSK1103metaG_FD_65472 | JGI IMG/M metagenome (GOLD analysis project Ga0070693, IMG submission 65472) | Corn, switchgrass and miscanthus rhizosphere microbial communities from Kellogg Biological Station, Michigan, USA - KBS K1-10-3 metaG | ecosystem: Host-associated > Plants > Roots >...
AGCCTGGCGGCGACGGTCAGCCACCTCAAGCACCTGCTCCTCGTCAGAGACCTCCGCCGGCTTGCGGGCGACTAGCGTGCGGCGATGCCGCGGGTAACGCGAGGGCGCACGATCGCCGCCGCGCCGCCGGACGTGTGGAGGCTCGTCTCCGATCCCTACAACCTGCCTCGCTGGTGGCCACGGACGCAACGGGTCGAGGGCGTCGAAGGCGAAGGGGAGGGAGCGCAGTGGACGATGGTGCTCGGCACCAGCGAGGGTCGCGGCGTACGGGCCGATTTCCGCTGCACCGGAGCGCTCGACGGCCGACGCCATGCCTGGGAGCAGCAGATTCCCGGGACGCCTTTCGAGCGACACCTGAAGGCGTACGCCGTCGAGGTGGGGCTGGAGGCGGACGGCGAGGGGACGGCGGTGACCCTCGCCGTCGCCCAGACGCTGCGCGGTCTCTCCCGGCTCGGCGCGCCGATGATGAGAAGGGGGCAGGGCGCGGTGCTCGAGGAGGCGCTCGACGGGCTGGAGAGGGCGTTGACGTGATCGCGCCGCGCCGCGACTCGAAGTGGTTGGGATGGGGAGATCCGTCGGTCGAGCCCGAGCTGGACGAGCAGGCGCTCGCGGTGCTGCGCGAGCGGGTCGGCGAGCTCGAACCGGCGCCGCGGGCGACCGAGCTGGACTCATTCGAGCTGCCGCCGGCCGAGCCGCTGCCCCGGCCGCTGATCGAGGCGGTGGGGGAGGAGAGCGTCTTCACCGGCGTCGAGGACCGTGTCCGCCACGCCACCGGACGCGGCTACGCCGACCTGGTCCGGCTGCGGTCGGGAGCGCTCGACGCGGCCCCCGACGCGGTCGTCCTCCCGGCCGACGCCGCGCAGGTGCAACGCGTTCTCCACCTATGTGGGGAAGAGCGCGTTGCGGTCGTGCCGTTCGGGGGAGGGACGAGCGTCGTCGGCGCGATCGCGCCGCTGCGCGGCGAGCACGAGCGGCTGATCAGCCTCGATCTCTCGCGCCTGCGCGGCGCCTCGGTCGACGAGCGCTCGCTGACGGCGACGCTCGGCGCCGGGTTGCGCGGCCCCGAGGCCGAAGCGGCGTTGCGGAGCGCCGGCCTCGTCCTCGGCCATTACCCGCAGAGCTTCGAGTACGCGACGATCGGCGGCTTCGCCGCTACCCGCTCGGCGGGACAGGCGTCGAGCGGCTACGGGCGCTTCGACGCCCTGGTCAGCTCGGTGCGCCTGATCGCGCCGGCTGGTGACCTGCGGACCCTGGAAACGCCTCACACGGCCGCCGGCCCGGCGCTGCGCGAACTCGTCGTCGGTTCGGAGGGCGTCCTCGGCGTGATCCCCGAGGTGACGGTGCGGGTCCGGCCGGCGCCGCGGCAGCGCCGCTACGAGGCCTGGATGGCGGAGAGCTTCGAGGCCGGGGCGGAGATCGTCCGCGCCCTCGCGCAGGGCCCGGGCCTGCCCGACGTGATCCGGGTCTCCGACGAGGAGGAGACGGAAGGGTCCCTGGCGCTCTCGGGCCCGCGCGGGCTGGCCGGAACCCTCTTCGACGGCTACCTCGGCCTGCGCCGCCGGCGCGGCGGCGCCCTCGTCATCGTCGGGATCGAGGGCGACGAGGAGTCGGTCGCCCGGGGCCGAGCCCTCGCGGTCCGCGCCCTGCGTCGCGGCGGGGCCGCCTTCCTCGGCCAGGCCGCCGGGCGCTCCTGGGAGCACGGCCGCTACCACGGCCCGTACCTGCGCGACACGCTGATGGGGATGGGCGCGATGGTCGAGACGCTGGAGACGTCGCACACGTGGAGCCGGCTCGGCGAGCTGCACGCGGCGGTCGGCACGGCGATCCGCGACTCGCTCGCCGCCCAGGGCACGCCGGGGCTCGTCTTCTGCCACCTCTCCCACGCCTACGCCGACGGCGCCTCGCTCTACTTCACCTTCATCTCCCGCGCGCGAGCAGGCGCCGAGGTCGAGCAGTGGGGTCAGGTGAAGCGGGCGGCGTCGGAGGCGATCGTCGCCGCTGGCGGCACGATCACCCACCACCACGCCGTCGGCCGCGACCACGCCCCCTACATGGAGGCCGAGGTCGGACGCACGGGCCTCGACGTCCTGCGCACGGTCAAGGAGCAGCTGGACCCGGCCGGGATCATGAACCCGGGCAAGCTGCTCGGCTGAGCTACTGCTGCCTCTGGATGGCGGGGCCGGTAATTTCGCCCCGCAAAACTGATTCGCCGATGTATTTCGGCAGGCGTTGGGCGGCCTTCGCCTTCGCCAGTTCCGCCCGGTAGGCGGCGCTGGAGGTCAGCGAGACGTCGACCTGGTCGAAGGCGCCGCCGGCGACGTAGGCGAGAACCTGAACCGGAACCGGCAGCTGGACGGCAAGCTTGCCGCTGTCGCCGACTTTGACCGCGCCCAGGCGCAGCACGAGTTTCGGCGAGCGGTAGAGCCAGATCGTGTATGTCTGCCCGGCCGGCGAGGGTTCGAGCCCGTCGGCCTGGACCTGCAGCAGGACGTTCTTCTTGTAGCGGCCGAAGAGAGCGCGGCCGCTGGCGTCGCCGCCGTTCGTCGGTTCGAGGACCGCCTGCGTCAAGGCTTCTTCAGCGGAGGCAGGGCTGGCGCCGCCGCCGGTCGCCGAGCCCGACGAGCCGCCCCCGTCTCCCGCCACGAGCAGGACGATTACGAGGGCAAGCAGCGCCAGCGCGCCGGCGACGATCCCGATCAGGGCGCCTCGGTTCTCCGATTCCTCCCAGCCGCGAAGCGGCGAGGGACGCGCTCCCGAGCCCGATCGCGGCGGTGGCGGCGCGGGCGTGGGCGACTTAGGCTCGGTTTCGACGGGGGGCGGCGGCTCCACGGGCGGCGCCGGCGGGGACGGAGGTGCTTCGACCGCCTCCGGCTCCTCCACCTCAGAGAGCGCCTCCTTCACCCGGGAGCGCAGCTCCTCGACGCTGATCCCCATCAGGGAGGCCATCTCCTCGTAGCCCTCTTCGCGTTGGGCGAGCAGCTTCAGCATCGCCCTCTGGTCGTCGGTCAGAGCCATCGGGCCGACAGCCTACGTCAGCCGCCCCCCGGAGAAGCGTGTCTGGGGTTAAGGTCCGGGCATGGCCGAGGACTCACGCGGGCTGACCTCGCACTTCGACGCGCTGGTCGGCACCGAGTGGCTCGACGACGACCCCGACCACGCCCGCGTGCGGGTCGCGATGCGCGACGAGCTGCGCCAGCCGGTCGGCCTCCTGCACGGCGGCGTGATGTCGACCCTGGTCGAGAGCGTCTGCTCGCGGGCGACGGCCCTGGCCGTGCTCGGCGACGGGATGATGGCGATGGGCCAGTCGATCTCGATCAGCTTCATCCGCCCCGTCACCGAGGGCCACGCCGAGGTTCTCGCCAAGGCCCGCCACCGCGGCCGCACCACCTGGGTCTGGGACGCCGAAGTGATGGACTCTGAGGACCGCCTCTGCGCCCTGGCCCAAATGACAATCGCCATCCGCTCCCTCCCGGGACGTGCCGTGAGTTAGGCACCCATAGGGGCCGCTAACTCATGGCACGTCCCTAACCGCCGAAACGATTCGTGATCGGCAGGCGCCGGTCGCGGCCGAAGGCCTTGGGGGTGATGCGGATGCCCGGCGCGGCCTGGCGGCGCTTGTACTCGGAGCGGTCGACCATGCGGATCACCTCGTCGACGACGTCGGCGGGCAGGCCGGCGGCGATCATCTCCTCGCGGCCCTCGTCGCGCTCGACGTAGGACTCGAGGACACGGTCGAGGACGTCGTAGGGGGGAAGCGAGTCGCTGTCGAGCTGGTCGGGGCGCAGCTCGGCCGAGGGCGCCCGCTCCAGCACCGACGCCGGCACCAGCTCGCGCCCGGCTGCCGCGTTGCGATGGCGAACCAGTTCGTAGACGAGCGTCTTCGGCACGTCCTTGATCGCGGCGAAGCCGCCCGCCATGTCGCCGTAGAGGGTCGCGTAGCCGACCGACATCTCGCTCTTGTTGCCAGTCGTCAGGACGAGCCAGCCGTGCTTGTTGGAGAGGGCCATCATCATGTTGCCGCGGATCCGCGCCTGGATGTTCTCGGCGGCCAGGTCGGGCTCGGAGGGACGCGCCGGGTCGTGGGGCAGGGGCTCCTGCTCTGCCGCCGCCGCGTCGTCGCGCCGTGCGAACGCATCGGCGAGGCTGCTCTCGTAGGAGGCCATCGCCGGCGCGATCGGGATCTCGATCAGCTCGACTCCCAGGTTGGCGGCGGTAGTCCGCGCGTCGGTCCGTGTTTCGACGCTCGAATGGGGCGAGGGCATGGCGACGCAGGAGACGCGCTCGGCGCCAAGGGCGTCGACGGCGAGCAGGGCGACGAGGGCGGAGTCGATGCCGCCCGAGAGGGCGACGCCGACGTGGCGGAAGCCGTTCTTGCGCACGTAGTCGCGCAGGCCGAGAACGAGGGCGGCGTAGACCTCGGCGACGTCGTCGAGCGGCTCGGCAAGGGGTCCCGGCCCAGCCGTGGGGACGTCGCAGACCAGCAGCTCCTCCTCGAACTGGGCGGCGCGCGCGACGACGTTGCCCTCGGGGTCGACGAGGAGGCTGTGGCCGTCGAAGACCAGCTCGTCCTGGCCGCCGACCAGATTGCAGAAGGCGAAGTGGGCGCCGTAGGCGCGCGCCCGCTCGGCGAACATCGCTTCGCGCTCGCGCCCCTTGCCGCGGTGGTAGGGGGAGCCCGACGGGTTCGCGATCAGGCCCGCGCCCGCCGCCGCCTCGCTCGAAGCCGGCGGCCCCGGTGCCCAGACGTCCTCGCAGATCGTCAGGCCGACCCGCTCGCCGGCGACCTCGACCGTCGCCGGATCGGCACCGGGGACGAAGTAGCGCTGCTCATCGAAGACCGCGTAGTTGGGCAGCCGGTTCTTGCGATAGACGGCGCGCAGGGCGCCGTCGGCGAGCACGGCGAGCGAATTGTGCGCGTGGCGGAAATCGCCCCCGCCGGCGACCGGCTCGGCGAACCCGACCAGCGCCGTGAGCCCGGCGGTATGGGCGGCGAGCTCCTCGACGGCGCGCCGGTTGGCCTCGACGAAGTGCCGCTTCAGGTAGAGGTCCTCGGCCGGGTAGCCCGGCAGGCAGAGCTCGGGGAAGACGATCAGCTCGGCGCGCTGCTCGCGCGCGCGGCCGATCCACTCGGCGATCTTGGCCGAGTTACCGTCGAGGTCGCCGACGGTGGGATCGATCTGGGCGAGGGCTACGCGCACTCGGCGCTCCGGCAGGGGCTCACGCCTGCAGTATCCCGGCCGGGTAGATTGGCAGGCGTGCGAGGCTGGCGGCGGACGATAGGGGCTGGTCTGGCGACGGCCGCGCTGCTGGCGGCGTTGCCGGCATCGGCCTCGGCGTCCGGCCCGTGGTTCTTCCATCCGCCCGCGGCGCGGCCGACGGACAACCCCGACCCCAACCGCAACGCATACACCGTGCCCGAGGCGCCACGCTCGCCCTCCTGCACGCCCCACTTCTGCGTCCACTGGGTGGCCGAGGGAATCGACGCGCCGCGGCTCACCGACGGCGACGGCGTCCCCGAGTTCGTGCAGCGGGTCCAGGCTGTCGCCGAGCACGTCTACTCGATCGAGAACGGCAAGCTCGGCTGGCGCCCGCCGCGCTCCGACGGCGCCAAGGGCGGCGGCCACGGCAAGACCGACGTCTACCTCGACGAAATCGGCGGCGCCCTCTTCGGCTACGCCGCGCCCGATCGCGGCCAGGGAGGCAGGGCGGGGCGGCTGCCGCGCCACCTGCACGGCTACCTGGTCCTCGACAACGACTACGACCCCCTGCAGTTCCCCGGCACGACGCCCGAGCACGACCTCGAGGTCACCTTCGCCCACGAGTACGACCACATCCTCCAGTTCGGCTACGACGCCTACCAGGACGCCTGGTTCGCCGAGTCGAGCGCGGTCTGGATGGAGGACCAGGTCTACGACGGGATCGACGACTACCTGCGCTACGTGCGCCGCTGGGTCGGGCGCTACGACACGCCGCTGACCGCCAACTCGATCAAGGAGTACGGCTCCGCGGTCTGGAACACGTGGCTGAGCCGCCACTACGGGCGCCGGATAGTCCGCGGCGCCTGGTCGCGCGCGGTGCACACTAGGCCCGGAGGCTTCTCGGTCTCCGCCTACGACTCGGCGATCCGCGCCGCCGGCGGCTCGGACTTCAGCCGCGACTTCGTCCGCTTCGCCGCCGACCTGCCCGAGTGGCGCACCGACCGCGTCTTCAGCGAGGGCGATTCCTACCCGGACGTCGTCCGCCAGGGCGCCCTGCCGCTCGGCGGGCGCGTTCTGCGCCGGCGGCTCAACCACACGACCTTCCAGCTCCTGCATCTGCACGCGCGGCGCGGCCGGGCCGTTCGGGTCACCGCCGCGGCCCCGCGCGGGATCACCGCCGGCCTCGCCGTGGTCGGCCGCACCGGCAGGGAGCGCCACGGGCGGGTCGTCGAGGTCATCCGCTTCGCCCGGCGCGGCGGCCGGATGACCGTGCGCCTACCGCGCCCGGGCCGCTTCGAGCGCATCACCGCGGTCCTCGTCAACGCCGACGCCCGCGCCTCGGGCTTCAGCGCCCGCCGCCTCGACTGGGCCTACTTGACCGACAGCGCGCCGTTCCGCGTCTCGGCGCGTCTGGCGCGCTGAGACGGCAGCCCGCCGCGCGGGTCGCCGCTGAGCTCCGCCAGCGCCTCCTCAAGGTCGAGGCCGAAGCTCTCGAGGTCGGCCATCGCGTCGTAGTCGCCGATCAGCCCGAAGTCGACCTGCCCGTTGTAGGACATGATCCCGACGCAGAGCGCCTGGCGGCGGGCGAGCGGCACCAGGGGGAAGATCGATTCCATCTCCCGGCCGAGCACGTAGAGCGGGAACTGCGGTCCCGGCACGTTGGTGACGACGAGGTTGAAGAAGCGCTGCGCGGGCTGCAGGCGGGCGGCCTGCGAGGCGATCGTGGTCGGCGCGAAGTCGACGATGCGGGTGAGGATCTCGGCGCCGACCGCCTGGCCGGAGCCCTTCAGGTCGCCCATCGTCTCGGTGACCAGGTGCAGGCGGCGGACCGGCTCCTCGCACCAGACCGGAAGCGGCGCCATGATCGCCGAGATCCGGTTGCCGAGCGCGCCGCGCTCCTCCTCGGCGCGCACGCTGACCGGGACCATCGCCCGCAGCTCGAGGTCCTCGGTGTCGTGGCCGCGGGCACGCAGGTAGTTGCCGATCGCGCCGGTGACGACGGAGAGGACGACGTCGTTGACGGTGCCGCCGTGCTCGTTCTTGATCGCCTTGAGCCGACCGAGGTCGGCGCGGACGAAGGCGATGCGGCGATGGGGGCCGATTTCGACGTTGAAGGGCGTCGAGGGCGCCGAGATCCCGGCGCCGACCAGCTTGCCGGTGTCGCGCACGCCGCGCATGACTTGGCGCGGGCCGCGTAGGGCGGCGCGCATGCCGCGGACGATCTCGCGCGGGCTGGTGGCGCGCTCGCGCAGCGCCTCGGAGAGCAGTCGCAGGTCGGTGGGCTCGGGCCGCGGCGCCCACTTCGGCGGTCGCGCGGGCGGGTTCGCCGGTTCCTTCTCGACGTCGAAGAGGACGGTCGTGATGTCGACGCCGGAGATGCCGTCGACGAGCGCGTGGTGGCTCTTGCCGATGATCGCGAAGCGCTCGCCGGCGACGCCCTCGACCAGCCACAGCTCCCAGAGCGGCTTGCTGCGGTCGAGCTGCTGGGAGAAGATCCGCGCCGCCAGGTTGCGCAGCTGCTCCTCGGAGCCCGGCGCCGGCAGCGCGGTCTGGCGCACGTGGTATTCGAGGTTGAGGTGGGGATCGTCGACCCAGACCGGCCGGCCCTGGCCGAAGGGGACGAAGCGCAGCTTCTGGCGGAAGCGCGGCACGAGGTGCAGGCGGGCGGCGATGTGGTCGCGGAACTCGGCGTGGTCGGGAGCGGGGCCCTCGAAGATGCTGACCGAGGCGACGTGCATGTGGGCCCCGGCGCGCTCCATGTGGAGGAAGGAGGTGTCGAGTCCGGTCAGCCTGTCGCCTGGCACGGGGTTGATTTTCGCATAGGAATCGCCGTTTCCCGCGAAAGGGCTCGTGAACGCTCAGGCGGCGACGCCGAATCGCAGCTGGGGGCCGTCGTCGCCGCCCTCCGCGGCCGGCTCGGCGGGGTCGAAGCCGGCGAGCCGCACGCCGAGCAGGCGCACGGGGCGCGGCGGGTCGTAGGCGCGCAGCAGGTCGAGGGCGACCGAGGCGACCAGCCCGGCGTCGTCGGTCGGCTCCTTCAGCGTGTGCGAGCGGGTGACGTTGGTCCAGTCGTCGAGGCGGACCTTGAGCCCGACCGAGCGGCCGGCGAGGTCGCGCTTGCGCAGGCGCTCGCAGAGCCGCTTGGCGAGCTCGGCGACGTGGGATTCCATCTCGCTGCGGTCGGCGACGTCGACGTCGAAGGTCGTCTCGGCCGACTGCGACTTGGTCTCGTGCGAGGTGACGACCGGGGTCTCGTCTTCGAGCCGGCCGCGGCGGTGCAGCCAGCGGCCCTGGCGCGGGCCGAAGGCGGCCTCCAGTCTCGAGGAGTCGGCGGCGCGCAGGTCGGCCAGCGTGCGGATCCCCATCATCGCCTCGAGCTTGGCGACGGACTTGGGACCGATCCCGGGGATCAGCCCGGGGGACTCGCCGGCGAAGCGCTCCAGCGCCTCCGCCCGCGAGAGCACGACCAGGCCCGCTGGCTTGCCCAGCTCGCTGACGACCTTGGCCAGCATGCGGCTCTCGGAGATGCCGATCGAGCAGGTGAGCTGGGTCTCCGCCTGGATCTCCGTCGCGATCCGCCTCATCGCGGCCTTCGGCGAGAAGACCCCGGTGAGGTCGACGTAGGCCTCGTCGAGCCCGACCACCTCGACCGTCTCGGCGTTGCGCCGCAGGATCGCCATCACCTGCCCGGATGCCTCGCGGTACGCCGTGAAGTCGGGTTGCAGGTAGACCGCGTCGGGCAGCCGCCGCCGAGCGACCGCCGCCGGCATCGCCGAGTGGATCCCCGCCAGCTTGCGCGCCTCGTAGCTCGCCGTCGTCACCACCGCCCGCGGCCCCGAACCGCAGACGACCACCGGCTTCCCCTTCAGCTCCGGTCGCCGCCGCAACTCGACCGACGCGTAGAAGGCGTCCATGTCGAGGTGGGCGACGGTGCGCTCGAAGGCCACGTAACCGATGGTAGGTGGAGGAAGGGACGGGAAGCAGATCGCTGGGGCCGCGGACTCGAGCCGAACCGAAGCGTCGAAGGGATGCTGCTCGGTCCACCGGGTACAGAACCTGGTGGACCGAGCGAGAGCCCTTCCAGGCGCCCCTTAAACTTTCGAGGTGCCGCGGATCACAATCTCGGCGGTTATCTGCCCGCCTTCCACTACCTGGAGATAAAGAGACTTTACCCTGTCCGCATATTTTATGAATTCAACGGTCATCGAACACGCTTGATTCATGAGTAGTAACGTCGCCGAGCATTCGGCCATCGTTTTGTTGTACACTTTGAAGTGCCCGGCGTGTCCCTGCGCGATCACGTTGGGTTTAGCGCTGGCACCTTCATTGGTTACAAACACGGTTAGTTTTGAGCCAACGCCAAAAAGCCCTGGTTCTCCCGTGTAGGAAAATCGCCAAGGCGCAAGTTGTTCAACCGCCGAAGAAACTCCCAGCGCTTCGATCGCGCCACTCAGTTTCGCGCTTGAGGTCGATTTGATGCCCGCGGTTTCGCACCCTGCACCCGACGCTCCCACGGTTACACCTTCCAACGCGAGATCCGCAACGAGGTTTTCATTGCTTTTACCGCTGCTTACCAGCGTGAGAGTGCTCAGTTTTTCATTAAATTTGGGTTCGAGCGTTACTTCGCAAGATTTGCCTGCGATTTCGCCTTTCAATTTGCATGTGCTCGAAACTTTATTCGTGACTTTGCTTTCGCTTTCAGTCTCGGATGTTTCCCATGTACATGCTCCGCCGCTGAGTTCACGTTCTTTTTCTTCGTATTCGACTGAGCACTGCCCCCAAGAGCTGAATTTAATGGCAAGTTCAGGACCGCTCGTTGAAGCTTTTCCTTCTTTCTTCACCTGCCAGGACACCTGAGACGATTCCGTGGTTCCGCAGTCGATCGTGGGACCCATTCCTTCTATCGAGATCGCGGAATAACCGCCTCCTTCCGTGCTTTCGTTGTTGGACGTGAATTCGGCCGCGGCCGGGGCCGCGGAGATCAAGAGAATCCCAATCAGAGCAAGTATCGCCACGACGGGCGTTAATCGAATCATTTTGTCTTCCTTTCGTAAGTGTTGATTCGCGACCTCGCGGATTGAGAGCAATCCAGCCAAGGTCGTCTCCCCGTACGAAGACGGACAGATCCGGGAATAGTAGAGATAAATTGAGTAATTGTCTCGCCGCGTCGCGAAGAGCTGCTTGCGGTGTGGGGTGGATTACTCACGGTTCTGGCAACGACGCAGGCCTCCTAGACTTCAGCGGATGGCGTCCCCCGAGGCGAAGAACCTGGAGGCGATCTCCAGGGCGATCGACCAGCACAACTCCAACTGCCCGTTCCCGGCGGCGGAGGTGCGGATGAACCCGTTCGAGGTCGAGCGGCTCGGCTGGGACGAGATCCGCGGGCTGCCCGTCGTGCCCGATCCGGAGATCGGAACGGGGCGCTTCCGCATCGTCTGCTCGCGCGACGTCGACGGCGCCGGCCTGGAGGAGGTCGAGGCCGTGGGTCAGGAGATGGAGACCGTCGGCCCGATTACGGGTTGAGCTTTTTGCGGGTCGGTGCCTTATTCATCACCGCATAGATGACGAATACGGAAACGAGCGTCAAATCCCGTTTAGGAAGTTGAGGCCCAGCCCTTCGGTCCAGCTCCGGGCTTCGGAGTTGAGCTCGGTCATCTGGCCGGTCCAGATCAGCACGCCCATTGCGATCAGGATCAGGCCGCCGGTGGCGACGATCGCCTGGTAGTGGCGCTTGACCACCGCGAAGGCCGTGGTGGCTCGTGAGAAGGCGACCGCGGTGAGCAGGAAGGGGATCGCCAGGCCGGCCGAGTAGACGGCGAGCAGGAAGGCGGCGTGGCCCGCCGAGGACGACAGCGTCGCCGCCGAGAGGATCGCGCCCAGCGTCGGCCCGATGCAGGGGGTCCAGGCGATCGCGAAGGCCGCGCCGGCGACGATCGGCCCGCCCCTGCCGGCGCGCTCCAGCAGCGCGTCGACGTGCCACTCGCGATTCAGCCGCGTGACGAAGAGCGAGGCGACGAAGAGGATGCCCATCGCCACGATCAGAGCACCCGAGATCTTGGTCAGGAGCTCTTGGTGGTCCTGAAGAGCCGAGCCGATCCCGGTCGCGGTCAGGCCGAGGAGGACGAAGATAGTCGAGAAGCTGGCGACGAAGAGGAGGCTGGGGCCGAGGATGCGCTTCCAGCCGGCGCTGTCGAGCTCCGCCGCCGAAACGCCGCTGACGGCCGAGAGGTAGCCGGGCACGAGGGGCAGCACGCAGGGGGAGAGGAAGGAGACGACCCCCGCGGCGAGCGCCGCGAGGACGCCCACCCCCGCGGCGGGATCGGTGCTGACGGTGGCGAGGATCACGACTTTGAGGGTATCTGGGCGGGTTTTCGAGGCGCCTTTCGTCGCGCCTTCGTGACTAGGATGGCACGGTCACTTTTAGGAACGAAAGGAGTTTCATGAACCAGCCGATTCCGAAGCTTCCAGTGCTTGGCATGGCCCTCGCGCTGGCGGCTCTCGCGTTCGCCGCGCTGCCCTCTTCCGCGTCCGCCAGCGACAGGGACTGCGCGGACTTCGCCAGCCAGCGCGCCGCCCAGATCTTCTTCCTCAAGCACGGCGGGCCAGGACGAGACCCTCATCGACTGGATGGAGACGACGACGGCGTCGCCTGCGAGGACAACCCCTGTCCCTGCTACTACAAGAAGCACCTGCCGAGAAGCGCGCGCCTCGCCTGGCGTGAGTTCGCGTTCCCTCCCCCTACGCGGGCATAAAACGAACCGACCTGGCGGCGTGGGGCGGCTGCGTCGCGCCGGCCCGGCCGCGAGACTGCCCGGCGTGGAACTCTTCAACGCCAGCGGGGCGGCGACGCGGCCGCGGGCTTCGCCGCTCCTCGCGATCGGGCCGAGCGCGCCGGGGCCGGCGCTGCGGCGCGGGGCGCTGGTCGCGGTCCCGGTCGGAGTGGCGATGCTGCTCGAGCTCGGCCTCGACAGCCCGACCAAGGGCGCGATCGGCACCGGGGCGCTGCTCGCCGGCTTCCCGGGCCTCGACGCTCCGGCGCGGACGCGGGCCGGCTGGCAGGCAGCGGTCGCGCCGCTGGTCGGCCTGGCCGCCGTGCTCGGCGTCCTCAGCGGCGAAAACGCGTTCCTCGCGGTGGCGGCCATGGCCGTCGTCGGCGCGGCGGCCGGGTACTGCTTCGCCGTCTCGCTGCGCTTCGCGATCTTCGGCCTCTCGGTCGCGCTCTCGCTGCTGATCGCCCAGGGGCTGCCGCTCGACCCCGCCGACGCGCTGCCGGCGCTGCTGCTCGCCACGGCCGGCGGCCTCCTGCAGGCCGCCTTCTCCCTCGCCGTCTGGGCCGCCGGCGACCGCGACGAGGGGGGAGGCGAGGAAGGCTGGGACCGGCGCGCCGCGCTCGCCGCGCTGCGCGCCAACCTCAGCCTGCGCGCGACCCCGTTTCGCCACGCGCTGCGCTTCGGCGCCGCGCTCGCCGCCGGCGTCGCCGCCTACTGGCTGCTGGGCATGGAGGAGCACGGCTTCTGGATCCCGCTGACGATCCTCTTCGTCCTGCGCCCGCAGGAGGACGAGACCTTCCACCGCCTGATCCTGCGCGCGATCGGCACCGCGGCCGGGCTCGTCATCGCGACGGCGCTCGCCGAGTGGCTGCGCGGCGACGGGGTCGCGCTCGCGCTCGCGCTGACCGTCGCCACCGCCTTCGCCTACGGCCTGCTCACCGTTCAGTACGCGCTCTTCACCACGGCGATAACCGTCTACGCGGTGATGCTCGCCGACTCGATCGGCGAGCCCGCCCTGCGCGCCGCCGGCCAGCGGGCGCTGGCCACCGCGATCGGAATCGTCATCGCCGCCCTCGCCTTCCTGCTCTGGCCCAACCCGCGCCGGCCGCGCAGGCGGACGCGGGAGCGGGGGAGGGGCGCGCCCGCCCCTACAGCCAGCCCACCCGCTTGAAGCGCCGGTAGAGGGCGAAGCAGACGGCGGCGACGAAGGCGAGGACGACCCAGTAGCCGTAGCGCCAGTGCAGCTCCGGCATGTGGTCGAAGTTCATCCCGTAGATGCCGGCGATCATCGTCGGCACAGCCGCGATCGCCACCCAGGCCGAGATCTTGCGCATGTCTTCGTTCTGCTGCACCGAGACCTGGGTCAGGTTGGCCTGCAGGGCGCTGCTGAGCAGCTCGCGGAAGCTCCAGACCCGCCCCGTGACGCGCTTGAGGTGGTCGTGGACGTCGCGGAAGTACTCGTGCAGCTCGCCCGCAATCGTCTCGAACTGGCCTTCGTCGATCTGGTCGACGGCTTCAAGCAGCGGCGCCGCCACCCGGTAGAGGTCGAGCACCTCGCGCTCCAGCCCGTAGATCCACTCGGCGGGGTTGCGCCTCTCCGCCGAGAAGACCTCGCGCTCGACCGCCTGGATCTCGGCGTCGATCGTCTGCGCCACGTCGCCATAGCCGTCGACGACGTGGTCGAGGATCGCGTAGAGGACGACGCCGGTCCCGTGGGCGAGCATCTCGGGCCTCGCCTCGACGCGCTCGCGCACCGACCCGAGCTTGCCCTCGCCGTGGCGGACCGTGATCACGAAGTCGCGGTTGACGAAGACCAGCAGCTCGCTGACCCTGATCGCGTGCGCGCCGTCCGGTGCGCCCGCCGGGTGCGCCATCGGCTTGACGACGACGAGGAGCGTCTCGCCGAACAGCTCCACCTTGGGCCGCTGATGGGCCTTGATCGCATCCTCGACGGCGAGCTCGTGCAGGCCGAACTCGCGGCCGATCCGCTCCAGCTCCTCCGCCTCGGGCTCGACCAGGCCGAGCCAGGCGAAGGCGCCGGGCTCGCGCGAGGCGGCGCCGGCCCGCTCGAGCGTCAGCTCGCCCTCCCTGCGCTTGCCGCCCTCGTAGACGGCGCAATCGACGATCACCGGGCCAGTATCGCCATCGAGTCGGCCCGAACGGTAGCCTTACTGGCCAGGCAGCCAACTCGCCCGCGGCAGCGGCGACGACATCAGGAGAAGGCTTTGAGCAACCGCACGTTCGTGATCGGGGTCGGGATGACCAAGTTCGAGAAGCCCGGCAGCAAGGAGGGCGACTACCCGGACTGGGCCAAGGAGGCGGGGGAGAAGGCGCTCGCCGACGCCGGCATCCCCTACGAGGACGTCCAGCAGGCTTTCGCCGGCTACTGCTACGGCGACTCCACCTACGGCCAGCGGGCGCTCTACCAGCTCGGCCTCACCGGGATCCCGGTCGTCAACGTCAACAACAACTGCTCGACCGGCTCCTCGGCGCTCTTCCTCGCCCGCCAGGCGGTCAAGGGCGGCCTCGTCGACTGCGCGCTCGCGGTCGGCTTCGAGAAGATGGAGCCGGGCAGCCTCGGCGTCAAGTACACCGACCGCACCAACGCGCTCGACAAGCACGCGATGCGGATGTTCGAGATCCGCGACCCCGAGGCCTCGCCGCCGGCCCCGCAGATGTTCGGCAACGCCGGCCGCGACCACATGGCGAAGTACGGCTCCAACCCCGACCACTACGCCTGGATCGGCTGGAAGAACCACAAGCACTCGGTCAACAACCCCTACGCCCAGTTCCAGGACGAGTACACGCTCGACGACATCAAGGCGGCGAAGATGATCCACGACCCGCTGACCAAGCTGCAGTGCTCGCCGACCTCCGACGGCTCGGCCTGCGCGATCGTCGCCTCCGAGCGCTACGTCGAGGAGCACGGCCTCTGGGAGCAGGCGATCGAGATCGCGGGCCAGGCGATGGTCACCGACCTCTCCTCGACCTTTGCCGACGACACCGACTGCATGAAGATCGTCGGCGCCGACATGTCGAAGCAGGCGGCCGACGAAGCCTACGCCGAGGCCGGCGTCGCCGCCGAGGAAGTCGACGTCTGCGAGCTGCACGACTGCTTCAGCGCCAACGAGCTGATCACCTACGAAGCGCTCGGCTTCGCGGCCGAGGGCGAGGGGCACAAGCTGGTCGAGGAAGAAGCGACCACCTACGGCGGCAAGGTCGTCGTCAACCCCTCGGGCGGGCTGATCTCCAAGGGTCACCCGCTCGGCGCGACCGGGCTGGCGCAGTGCTCGGAGCTGACCTGGCAGCTGCGCGGCCAGGCCGACAAGCGCCAGGTCGAGGGCGCGAGGACCGCGCTGCAGCACAACATCGGCCTCGGCGGCGCCGCCGTGGTCACCGTCTACAAGCCAGCCGCCTAGGAAGCGGCCGGGGGAGGAGGAGCGAAGGATGGCGAAGAAGGAGCGACGCAACCTCAGCGGCAAGGTCGTGGCGATCACCGGCGGCGCCCGCGGGATCGGCAAGGCGACCGCGACGGCCCTGGTCCGCAAGGGCTGCCGGGTGGCGATCGGCGACCTCGACGCCGATCTGGCCGAGCAGACCGCCGCGGAGCTGGGCGGGGGCACGGTGGCGCTCTCGCTCGACGTCACCGACCGCGCTTCCTTCACGGCCTTCCTCGACGCCGCCGAACGCGAGCTCGGACCCGTCGACGTGGTGATCAACAACGCCGGAATCATGCCGGTGACGCCGCTGGTCGAGGAGTCCGACGAGTCGGTCCGCCGTCAGCTCGACATCAACGTCTACGGCGTCATCGTCGGCACCCAGCTGGCGATCGAACGGCTGCGGCCGCGGGCCGGCGGCCACATCGTCAACATCGCCTCGCAGGCCGGCAAGACGCCCCTGCCCGGTATCGCGACCTACACGGCGACCAAGCACGCGGTGGTCGGCCTCTCGGAGTCGGTCAAGGCCGAGCTGCGCGGCAGCGGCGTCGAGATCTCCTGCGTGATGCCGACCGTGGTCAACACCGAGCTGACGGCCGGCGTCGGCCAGAAGATGGTCCGCCCGGTCGAGGCCTCCGACGTCGCCGACGAGATCGTCGACGCGCTCGAGGTTCCGCGCTTCGACGTCTTCGTACCGCGCTACAACGCGGCGATGACCCGCATCGGCTTCCTCATGCCGCGCAGCTGGCGTGAGGCGCTGGGCAGGTTGATGAAAGCCGACAAGCTGATGCTCGAGGTCGACCACGGCACCCGCCGCGCCTACGAGGAGCGCGCCTCGCGCGAGGACATCGCCGGCGGCGGCGAGGGGGCCTCGGAGGAGAAGGAGGAGCCGAGCGCCGAGCGCGAGGCCGCCTAACCGACATTGACCCCGCCATAGGGTGGTCAATGTCGGAAGCGACGATCATGAGCCGGATCTACGACGCGACCTGGGGAAGGGCCTTCTCGGCCTTCTACGACCGTGCGATGAAGGGGACGGAGGAGGCCGGCATGCGCGAGATCCGCCGCGAGGCGCTCTCCGCGGCGCGCGGGCGGACGATCGACGTCGGGGCCGGCACCGGCATCAACCTCGGCCTCTACCCGGGCGGCCTGGCCGAACTCGTCCTTGCCGAGCCCGATGAGCACATGCTCCGCCGCCTGCGTCCGAAGCTGCCGGCCGACGGCGGCAGGATCGAGCTGGTTCAGGCCCCGGCCGACCGGCTGCCCTTTCCGGACGACACCTTCGACACCGCTGTCTTCACCCTGGTGCTCTGCACCGTGCCCGACCCCGGAGCCGCGCTGGCCGAGGCCGCCCGCGTCCTGCGGCCCGGGGGCCGGCTGATCTTCGTCGAGCACGTCCGCGCCCAGAACCCGGGCCTGGCCCGCTGGCAGGACCGCCTCGAGCGCCCCTGGCGCTTCTTCGGCGACGGCTGCCACTGCAACCGCGACACCGTGGCGACGATCGAAGCGAGCCCGTTCGAGGTCGAGACCGTCGAGCGCGGCCAGCTGCCCAAAGCCCCGCCGATAGTCCGCCCGCTGGCCCGCGGCACCGCCTCGCTGCCCGCCTAGCCCCGTTCCAGTGCGCTTTATGCCCGCCTGGGTGGCATAAGGCGCACCGGAGGGCCAGGTCGTGCGGATTCAACGCACGATAATGGTGGTTATGTGAACTCAGGCGAATCCAGCTCAGCGGGCGTTTGAGATCGCTTCTTCGAGGGCGCCGATCGACCCCGGCGTGCCGATCGGTTCCAGGCCCTTCGTCCCCGGGCCTTCGACCGCGAACGACGGCGTGCCTTCGAAGCCGAGGTTCCGCGCTTCGGCGGTCGTTTCTTCGACCTCGCGCACGACGGCCTTGTCCTCGCGGTCCACGTTCCACCGGGCGATGTCGGGCACGCCGGCGCCTTCGGCGATCGCGGTGAGGAACTCGTCGGTGACGTAGCCCGAGTCCTCGGCGCCCTGGTTGCGGTAGAAGAGCTCGACGAACTCCCAGCCGCGTCCCTGCCTGCCGGCGGCGACGGCCGCGGCGCCGGCGGGGATCGATTCCGGGCCGATGATCGTGTAGTTGCGGAACTCGAGCGTCGCTTCGCCGCCGCGTACGCGCGATTCGATCACCGGCGGCAGCACTTCTTCGGAGTACCCCTTGCAGACCGGGCACTGGAGGTCGCCGAACTCCACCACCGCCACCTTGGCGCTCGGCTCACCGAGGACCAGCTCCTTCTGCGGGATTTGGCCGAGCAACTTGTTGACGTCGGCGGCGCCCTCGACGCTGCTCGCGTCGCCGCCTCCGCTACCGTCGCTGACCACGATCAGGACCGCGACCGCGACGATCGCGAGGAAAACCGCGGCGCTGCCGATCTTGATCAGGCGCTGACGGCGCTCGTCGGCGCCTGTCCTCTCCTCCGCCCGCGGGCGCTCTTCGCGACGCTCTTCGCGGTCGCTGCGGCCGCTCACGGTTCCCTCCCCACGTAGCCGAGCATCCGGGTCGCGTTGGTGAGGAAGAGCAGCGTCATCAGCACGGCGCTGGCGACGCACCACTGGCAGATCGCTTCGATCTTGAACACCTCCAGGTAGGTCAGGTAGACGCTGTATCCGAAGCCGGCGAGCGAAATCAGGAAACCCGCCATCCGCGCCGCGTCGCCGCGCAGGAACGAGCAGACGACGAGCAGCACGTAGCCGACGATGCCGAAGACGGCGATGTTGACGCCGAGAACGTGCGAGTAAGAGCTTTCGGCGACGGTCTGGCAGCCGTGACCGCCGGCGACGCAGACCGGCGCCCCGCCGCCGGAGTCGGCGATCGTGATGTAGGTGGCGACGCCGACCCCGAAGGTCGCCAGGAAGGTGGCGATCCCCCGCAGCGTCCCCTCTCGCGGCAGCTTCACCGGCGCAACGCTATTCGACTCGCCTTTGGAAATCCTCAAGACCGTCGGCGAAGGCGGCGATCGCGCGCGAGAGCCTGCCGCCCTGCCAGGCGAGCGGCGAGGAGCCCTCGGCCTCGCTGGTCAGCTCGGCGCGCGGCAGGCGCTCGGCGTAGGCGGCGGCGACCGCGTAGGGATGGCCGGGGTCGACCCGGTCGTGGCTGGCGACGACGAGGACCGGCACGTCGATCGACTCCAGCTCCTCGAGACCGGCGAAGGGTCGCGAGCGCGGGACCTCACGCAGCGCCGCGAGGACCGCGTCGAGGCGCCGGTGGCGCAGCATCCGCTCGCGGGTGAAGCGCAGCACGGAGTCGCGCCAGGCCGGGTCGATCGGCTGCTGGCGATCGACGTACTCGACGAAGCCCTCGACGCCGCCCCGCTCCAGCGCGTCGGCGAGTCCGTCCCAGTAGGCGAGCGATTCAGGCCCCGGCGGCGCGACGTAGGTCGGCCCGACCAGAACGAGCCCGGCAAGGCCCCGGGGGTGCCGCAGCGCATAGCCGACGGCCGTGTGGGCGCCCATGGAGTGGCCGCCGAGGAGGAACCTGCCCTCGCTCGCGGTGGCCTCGACGACCGCCTCCAAGTCGTCGATCAGCTCCGGGTATCCATAACCCCGGCCGGCGGGCGCGAGGTCGGATTCCCCGTGCCCGCGCGCGTCGTAGACGACGGTCCGGTAGCCGGCGCGCTCGAGCGCCCGCGAGCCGTGCACGACCGAGTCGCGCGTCGCCGTCAGCCCGTGACAGAGGACGATCGGCTGCCCCTCCCCCGCCGACTGGCCGCGCAAGACCGGGTCGCTGCCCGCGGCGAACCGCCCGGCGCCGTCGCCGCGCGCCGTCAAGCCAGCGCGGCGAGCGCCTGCTCGATTTCGCCGACGGTCGTGAAGCGCGCGCCGGTGCGCGAGACCTGGCGGAAGCGGACGATGCCGTCGCGGTCGACGACGAAAGTCGCGCGCTTGATGTAGCGCCCGCCCGGCACGTCGTCGAGCTCGGTGAACCGAGCCAGCGGGCCGAGCCACGCCGTCACGCCGTAGAGCCGGCTCACCGCGAGATCCTCGTCGGCGAGCAGCGGCACGTTCAGCTGCCGCTCTTCGATCCAGTGCTCATGCGAGTCGACCGATTGCGGCGAGATCCCCACGACCTCGGCGTCGAGCGCCTCGAGCTGCTCCGCCTTGTCGCGGTAGGAGCAGAACTGCTTCGTGCAGACGGTGGTCGCGTCACCGGGGTAGAAGGCGAGGACGACGTTCTGGCCGCGCTTCTCGGAGAGCCTGAAGGTCAGGCCGCCGCTTCCCCGCAACTCGAAGTCGGGCGCCGCGTCTCCTACGTCGACCTTCGCCATCGACGAGAGCCTAGGGCACTAGCCCTTTTCGATCGATACTTCGTCGATCAGGACGGTCTGTTTCGGCGTTTCGGCCGGGGTGCCCAGCTTTCCGATCCGCTCGACGACGTCCATGCCCTTGCTGACCTTGCCGACCAGCGCGTATTCGGGCGGCAGGCCGGCATCGGCCCCGGTGACGACGAAGAACTGGCTGCCCGAGGTGCCGGGCGGCTCGGCGCCGCTCTTGGCCATCGCCACGACGCCCTTGGTGTAGGCGAGGTCCGCCGGCGGCTTCTCGACCACCGAGTAGCCGGGCCCGCCGCTGCCGGTCCCTTCCGGATCGCCGCCCTGGATGACGAATTCGGGGACGATCCGGTGGAAGGTCAGTTCGTCGTAGAAGCCTTCCTCGGCGAGGAAGGCGAACGAGTTGGCCGTCTTCGGCGCTCGATTGGCGTCGAGCGCGATCTCGAAGCTGCCGCAGCTGGTCTTGACCACCGCCGTCGCGGCTTCGCCCTTGGCCAGCACCTGCCCGGGGGCCTTGAAACTGACCGTCTTCGGTCGCGGCGCTTCGACTTCTTCGCAGCCCTCGGCGCTCGTCGCCCCGCTCGAATCGCCGTCGCCGCCGCTCCGCGAGACCAGGATCGCCGCGACGACGCCGGCCGCGACGAGCGCGAACGCGGCGAGGACGATCAGGCGACGGTCGAACCCCTGCTTTCCCTCCTCCATCGGCGCCGAAGCCTAGATCATGGCCCGGCCGTCCTGGCCCCTGGGATGATCGGCGGGTGCGCGCTCCCCCGCTGACCCCGCTCGCGGCCGCCGTCCTCCACGTGCCGGCGCCGGAACGGGCCCTGGCGATCGGCTGCGGCGAGGGCGATGCCGTGCTCTTTCTCGCTCGCGAGTTCCCCTCCGCCCGCGTCCGCGGCGTCGACTCCTCGGCGGCGTCGATCCGAGCGGCGACCGAGAGGGTCGGCCTCGACCCGGAGGGTCGCGTCGCCTTCAAGGCCGGCGCGGCGCGTCGGCTGCCCTATCCCAATGGCTTCTTCGATCTCGCGGTCGGCGCCTGCCACCAGCTCGACCTGGCCGAGGCCGCGCGTGTCCTGCGCCCCGGCGGCCACCTGATCGTCGCTCCGGGGCGTCCGCCGGGCCTCCGCGGCCGCCTCGCCTTCGCGCTGCTGCGCCGGCGGCTGCTCGCCCGCGGCTTCTCCCCGCTGCTCCCCCCCGACGCCGAGGAGCGCAACTTCCTCGTCGCCCGCCTTGCCGGATCGGACCGAGCGGCCGCGTCCATCTAGGCTGCCTGGCTCGATGGGGTCCGAGATCGAGGGAATGCCGCTCGCGTTGCTCGTCAACCCGCGCTCGGCGCACGGCCGCTCGCTGAAGCTGCTGCCCAAGGTCGAGCACGAGCTGGACGCCCGCCGCGTCGCCTTCCGGGTCGAGCGCACGCGCGGCCTCCAGGACGGCGTCGAGCGCGCCCTGCGGGCGGTCGAGGCGGGCGAGGTCCCGGTCGTGCTCAGCGGCGACGGCCTGATCGGCGCGGTCGGCGGCGCGATGGCCGGGGTGCAGACGCCGCTGGGGATCGTCCCCTGCGGGCGCGGCAACGACCTGGCGCGCGTGCTCGGAATTCCCGACGACCCGACCGGCGCCGTCGCGGTGCTGGCGGCCGGCGAGGCGCGTCCGATCGACGTCGGCGAGGCCAACGGCAAGCGCTTCCTCGGCATCGTCAGCGTCGGCTTCGACTCGGAAGCCAACCGCCTCGCCAACGAGACGACCTTCATGCGCGGCAACCTCGTCTACGCCTACGCCGCCCTGCGCACCCTTCTGGCCTGGAAACCGGGCCGCTTCACGGTCCGGGTCGGCGAGGAGCACCACCGCTTCAGCGGCTACTCCGTCTCGATCGCCAACAGCCGCGCCTTCGGCGGCGGCATGTTCATCGCTCCCGACGCCAAGCTCGACGACGGCGAGTTCGACGTCGTCGCGGTCGGCGAGGTCGGCAAGCTGCGCTTCGTGGCTAACCTGCCCAAGGTGTTCAAGGGCACCCACGTCGAGGAGGACGAGGTGCGCGTCTTCCGCGCCTCGCGGCTCGAGCTGAGCGCCAGCAGCCCCTATCCCGTCTACGCCGACGGCGAGCACCTGACCGAGCTGCCGGCCCGGTTGCGCATCCTGCCGCGGGCGCTGCGGGTGCTGGCGCCACCGCCTTGACCGCCTTCGGCGCGAAGCTCGCCGCGGCGCGCGCGCTCGGCGCCGCGAGCCGCGCCAGCCGCCGCGGCGGGGGCACCACCCTGCCCGGCCGCCTGCTGCTGCGACTCGAACCGGACGCCATGCGCCGGCTCGGCGCCGGCCTGCGGCGCGGCACGACGATCGTCAGCGCGACCAACGGCAAGACGACGACGGCCGGAATGATCGCCGCCGCGCTCGCCGCCGCCGGCCGCCGCCCGGTCCACAACCGCGCCGGCTCCAACATGACCTGGGGCGTGGCCACGGCGCTGCTCGAGCAGAAGGGCGACGAGGGCCTCTTCGAGGTCGACGAGGCCTGGCTGCCGCGGGTCTCCGACCAGCTCGATCCGTCGCTGGTCGTGCTCGGCAACCTCTTCCGCGACCAGCTCGACCGCTACGGGGAGATGGAGGCCCTCGCCGAGGACTGGGACAAGGTCGTCGAGGGCCGCGCCGGCCGCACCCGGTTCGCGCTCAACGCGGATGACCCGGCCATCGCCGACCTCGGACGGGACGCCGCCGGGACGCCGCGCGAGGGCGTCGTCTACTTCGGCGTCGAGGACCCCTCGCAGGCGCTGCCCGAGCTTCAACATGCCTTCGACGCCAAGCACTGCCGCCGCTGCGGTGCTCCCTACGCCTACGAGCGCGCCTTCGTCGGGCACCTCGGCCACTACTCCTGCCCGAGCTGCGGCGCCGAGCGTCCGCGGCCCGAGGTGGCGGCGACGTCAATCGAGCTGCGCGGCATGGACGGATCGCGGGTCGAGCTGCGCACCCCGGCGGGGCCGCTGCGGCTCGACCTCCCCCTCCCCGGCCTCTACAACGTCTACAACGCGCTCGCGGCGGTCGCCGCCGCGCTGGAGCTGGGCGTCGAGCCGGAGACGGTCGCCGCGGCGCTGGGCGGGATGCGCGCCGCCTTCGGCCGCGTCGAGACGATCGACGTCGACGGCGCGGCGCTCTCGATCCTGCTGATCAAGAACCCGGCCGGCGCCAACGAGGTGCTGCGAACGCTGCGCCTCGAGGCCGGCGCGGAGGGCCTCGACCTCTGGGTCGCGCTCAACGACCGGATCGCCGACGGCCGCGACGTCTCCTGGGTCTGGGACGCGGACTTCGAGCTGCTGGCGGGCGAGGTGCGGCGCGTGGTCTGCGCCGGCACGCGGGCGGCGGAGATGGCCCTGCGCCTCAAATACGCCGGCTGGCCCAGCGACGCGATCGAGGTCGAGCCGGGGATCGCCCCCTCCCTGGACCGCGCGCTGTCCGCCTCGCAGGGGCGCCTCTTCGCCCTGCCCACGTACACGGCGCTGCTCGAATTGCGCAAGCTTTTGACGGCGCGGGGGCACGCCCGGGAGTTCTGGCGATGAGCCGGACGGCGGGCGCCTCGAGCGGGCGGGTCCTGTCGTGGGTGAGGGGGGCCTGCGGGCAGTCCACGGGCTGTCCTCGACCCCCCTCACCCACGCCACCCGCCCGAGAGATGTCCGTCGTCTGGCACGACGTCGAGTGCGGGGCGTACACCGGAGATTTGGAGCTCTGGGAGGGGATGGCCGAGGAGCGGGGTCGGGTGCTCGAGTTGGGGTGCGGGACGGGACGGGTTGGAATTTGGCTTATCCAGAGGGGGTATCGGGTCACAGGGTTGGACAGGGACCCCCTGCTGGTCGAGGAGTTCATGCGCAGGGCCGGTGGGTTGGCGGTTGAGGCCCGCAAGGCGGATGCGGCCGGCTTCGAGTTGGAGGAGAGCTTCGATCTGGTGCTGGCGCCGATGCAGCTGGTGCAGCTGCTGGATGGCGCCCCCGCGCGGCAGGGTTGCCTCGAAAGCGCGGCGTCGCACCTGCGGGCGGGCGGGATGCTTGCCCTGGCGATCGTCGACGGGTTGCCGGACAGTCGTGCCGGAAAGGCCGCTTCTCCCCTCCCCGACGTCCGCGAGATCGACGGATGGGTCTACTCGAGCCTCCCGTTGGAGACGGTCGCTGACGGCGATTCGATCGTAGTGCGACGACTGCGGCAGGTCGTCTCCCCGGAGGGTGGCCTTAGCGAGGAAGTGAACGAGGTCGAGCTGCGAGCGCTCACGGCCGAGCAATTGGAGGCCGAGGCGATCGATGCCGGCCTGCGGCCGGCCGGCCGCAGGGAGGTCCCGGCGACCGAAGCGCACGTGGGCTCGACCGTCGTGCTGCTCGAAAAGGACGGGTCGTGATGGAGCTGCGGCTGCTGGCACTCTATCCCGAGCAGATGAACATCTACGCCGACCGCGGCAACATCCTCTTCCTGCGACGGCGCTGCGAGTGGCGCGGGATCGGGTTCGAGTACGCGGTCGCCGGCCCCGGCGAGCGCTTCGACCCCGACGCCCACGACTTCCTCTATCTGGGCGGCGGCCAGGATCGCGACCAGCGCGCCGTCGCCGCCGACATGGTCGCCAGCAAGCGCGAGGCCGTAGCCTCGGCCGCCGAGTCCGGCGCCGTCCTGCTCGCCGTCTGCGGCGGCTACCAGCTGCTCGGGCACAGCTACCAGCTCGGCGAGGAGCGGCTTCCCGGCATCGGCCTCGTCGACCTCGAGACCGTGCGCGAGCCCGGCCCGCGCCTGATCGGCAACGTCGCGGTCGAGGTCGACCTCGGCGGCGGTCGCCGGACCGCGGCCGGCTTCGAGAACCACGGCGGCCGCACGCGCCTCGGCCCCGGCGAAACTCCCCTCGGGCGCGTTATCGAGGGCTTCGGCAACAACGGCGAGGACGGCTTGGAGGGGGTCGTCAAGGGCAACACGATCGGCACCTACCTGCACGGCCCCCTCCTCCCCAAGAACGTCTGGCTGGCCGACGAGCTGATCGCCCGCGCCCTCGAGCGCCGCTGCGGCGAGCGCCCGGCTCTGGAGCCCCTGGACGACCGCCTGGAGCGCGCCGCCCACCAGTCCGCCCGCGCCGCCGCCGGCCTTCGTTGAAGGCTTGTCCGGGCTGGAGCCCGGACAAGCCTTCAACGAAGCGAGCTAGCGGCCACTGGAGCCGAAGCCGCCGTCGCCGCGTGCGGACTCGGTGAGGTCCACCGCCTCGACCGGCTCAGCGAGTGCAACCGGCGCGATCACGAGCTGGGCGATCCTGTCCCCCGCCGCGACCCTGAACGTCTCCGCGGGATCGGTGTTGAGCAGCAAGACGCGAATCTCCCCTCGGTACCCAGCGTCTATAAGTCCCGGCGCGTTTACGAGCGAGATCCCATGCTTCATCGCCAGGCCCGACCGCGGCAGCACGAGCCCGGCGTGTCCCGCGGGAATCTCAACCGCCACGCCCGTCCCCACGCTCCACCTCTCCCCCGGCCCGATATGCGCCGCCTCACACGCATAAAGATCCAGCCCCGCGTCCCCCTCATGCGCCCGCGTCGGCAGTTTCGCCTCGGGTTTCAGCTTCGCCACGCGCAGCTCCATCGAGCGCAACCCTAGCCGCTGACGTAGCGAGGGAGGGGCATCACTCGAACGGGCGGATACTCAAAATGCCGGTCCAACTGGACCGGTATTTGTCCGGGCGAGGGATGCCCCTCCCTCGCTACGCCGCAACGCTGAGGTCCTCGAACCGGTGCAACTCAGCGAGAGGGACTTTCGCCCGAACCAGCACCCCGTCGGCCCGGTCCTCGCGCTCCAGCGCGCCCGCGACCTCGTGGAGCTCTGAGAGCCGGGAACCGTCGGCGTACGGCACCAGTAGTTCAACATCGGCAAGAGTTTTCTCGAACGCTTTCTCGATTCCCGTGCGCAGGAGGTCCAGCCCCTCCCCCGTCAACGCCGAGACGAGCACCGCGCCGGGCTGGTGCAACACGACCTCCTCGCGCTCGTCCGGCTCGAGCAGATCGGCCTTGTTGAGGACGAGCAGGCGGGGCCTGTCGCCAGCGCCGATCTCCTCCAGCACGGCATCGACCGCCCGCATGTCGGCCAGCCGCCGCTCCTCGGGGCCGGCGACGTCGACGACGTGCAGGATCAGATCGGCGAGGACGGTCTCCTCGAGGGTCGCCTTGAACGCCTCGACCAGCTGATGCGGCAGCTTCTCGATGAAGCCGACCGTGTCGGTCAGCAGGTAACCGCGTCCGGAGAGCTCGACCGTGCGCGTGGTCGGGTCGAGGGTATGGAAGAGCCGGTCGCCGACGGCGACCTCGGCGCCGGTGAGGGCGTTGAGCAGCGTCGACTTGCCGGCATTCGTGTAGCCGGCGAGCGCCACGCTGGGCAGCGAGGAGGCGGCTCGCCTCGCCCGCATCACGCCCCGGTTGCGCTCCAGCCGCGCCAGGCGGCGGCGCAGGGCGGCGATCCGGTCGCGTGCCAGGCGGCGGTCGGTCTCGATCTGGCTCTCCCCCGGCCCCCTGGTGCCGATCCCGCCGCCGAGCCGCTCGAGGTGGGTCCAGAGACCCCTCATCCGCGCCAGGTTGTACTCGAGCTGGGCCAGCTCGACCTGCAGCTTGCCCTCGGCGGAATGGGCATGGTCGGCGAAGATGTCGAGGATCACCGCCGTGCGGTCGATCACGGGCACGCCGAGCGCCGCCTCCAGGTTGCGCTCCTGACGCGGGGCCAGCTCGTCGTCGCAGGCGACCAGGTTGGCGTCGCAGGCCTCGATCCGCGCCTTCAGCTCGGTCAGCTTGCCGCGACCGACGTAGCGGTCGGGATCGGGCCTGTCGCGCTGCTGCACCGCCTCGCCGGCGGTCGCGACCCCGGCGGTGCGAAGCAGCTCCTTGAGCTCGGCCAGGGGCTCCTCCTCCCGCCCGCCGGCGATGCCGATCGCCAGCGCCCGCTGCCGGGCACGCGAGTTGGAGACGCCGGCGCCGTTGCCGCCGTAGCCGCTCTCCGCGGTGCGTCCGTTTCTAGATCGCTGCACTCGGAACGATTGTAGGAGCCCGGCATGGATAGGCTTAGCCGCGTGAAGGTCTTCGTCACGGGAGGAACGGGCTTCATCGGCGGCGAGGTGGTGCGCCAGCTGCGCGCCCGCGGCGACGAGGTCGCCTGCCTGGTTCGAACTCCCGAGAAAGCCACGAAGCTGACCGAGCTGGGCTGCGAGCTGGTCGCCGGCAGCCTCAGCGACGGCGAGGCCCTGCGCAAGGGCATGGCGGGATGCGACGGCCTCGTTCACGCCGCGGCGATGTACGAGGTCGGCATCCCGGCCAAGCGGCACCCGGCGATGTACGAGGCGAACGTGCGCGGCAGCGAAGAGGCGCTGGAGGCGGCGCGCGACGCCGGCGTCGGCAGGATCGTCTACGTCTCCACCGTCGGCACCTTCGGCAACACGCATGGCGAAGTCGTCGACGAGAGCTACGAGAACCCCGGCAAGGACTTCACCTCCTACTACGAGGAGACCAAGCTCGAGGGTCAGCGCGTCGCCCAGCGGATGATCGACGAGGAGGGCCTGCCCTGCGTGATCGTCCAGCCCGGCGGCGTCTACGGCCCCGGTGACACCTCGCAGGTGGCGGACCTGCTCGAGGAATTCTTCGCCGGCAAGCTGCCGCTGATCCCCTTCCCCGAGTTCGGGATCTGCCTGACTCACGTCGAAGACATCGCCGGCGGCATCCTCCTCGCCCTCGACAAGGGGAATGCCGGCGAGACCTACGTGCTCAGCGGCCCGGCGACGACGATGCGCGGGGCGGTCGAGGCCGTGGCCGACCTGAGCGGGCGCAAGGCGCCGAAACACGCGCTGCCCACTGCCCTGATGAGGGTGCTGACCCCGATCGGTCCGCTCGTCGGCAAGCTGATGGGGCAGCCGCCCAACCTGCGCGAGCTGATCTCCTCCGCCGACGGCGTCACCTTCTGGGCCAGCCACGCGAAGGCGAGCCGCGACCTCGGCTACGCCCCGCGCGGCATGGAGGAGGGCCTGCGGCAGACGCTCGCCGCCGACGAGCGCTTTCCCGATCCAGTCGCCTGATCGCGCGGCGATGCGCCTGATCGACGTTCTGCACCTCGGCCGCCCGCATGTGATCGGCTGCTGGGAGGTCGACGGCGCGCTGGTCGACCCGGGCCCCGAGTCCTCGCTCGAGACCCTGCTCGAGGAGCTCGGCGGCGAGAAGCCGCGGGCTCTGCTCCTCACCCACATCCACCTCGATCACGCCGCCGCCACCGGGGCGATGGTCCGGCGCTGGCCCGATCTCGAGGTCTACGTCCACGAGCGCGGTGCCCGCCACCTGGTCGACCCATCTCGCCTCCTCGCCAGCGCCGAGCAGCTCTACGGCGAGCGGATGGAGGAGCTCTGGGGCGAGATCGTGCCGGTGCCGGAGGAGAACGTCCGGCCGCTGAGCGGCGGCGAGGACGTGCTCGGCATGCGGGTTGCCTACACGCCAGGCCATGCCTCCCATCACGTCTGCTACTTCCACCAGGCCAGCGGCACGGCCTTCGTCGGCGACGTCGCCGCGGTCCGCATCCTGCCCTGCGAGCTGATCGTCCCGCCCACGCCGCCGCCCGACATCGACGTCGAGACCTGGATCGAGTCGATCGCGATCGTCGAGTCCTGGCGCCCGGAGCGCCTCGCGCTGACCCACTTCGGCCAGGTCGACGAGCCGACCAAGCACCTGGAGAAGGTGCGCGAACGGCTGCGCGAGGAGGCCGAGTTGGCGCGGCTGCTCTCTCCCGACGAATATGAGCACCGCCACCGTCGCCTCATCGCCGAAAGCGCGGACCCGATCACCGCCGAGACCGTGATCCAGTGCGTCCCGCCCGAGTACCAGTGGCGCGGCCTCGACCGCTACTGGAAGAAGCGGACCGTCAGCTGAGGTGCTCGCGCATCCGCTCGACCGCCTCGGCGATGCGGTCGTCGGGGGTGGTCAGCGAGATGCGGAAGAAGCCCTCGCCGCTCGGCCCGTACATCGAGCCCGGCGAGACGACCACGGCCGCCTCTTCAAGCACCAGCTCGCTGAACGAGGTCGAGGTGTGGCCCTCGGGAACGGGGGCCCAGACGTAGATCGTGCCCTTGGGCGGGTTGACCTCGACGCCGATCTCGCGCAGGGCGCCGACGACCAGGTCGCGGCGGCGAACGTAGGTTTCGTTCATCCGCTCCAGCGGCCCGCTCGGTCCCTCCAGCGCGGCGACGCCCGCCAGCTGCACGGCCTCGAAGAGGCCCGAGTCGACGTTGGTCTTCAGCCGCCAGTAGGTCTGGATCGCCTCCGCGTTGCCGAGGATCGCGGCGCAACGCCAGCCGGTCATGTTGTAGCCCTTGGAGAGCGAGAAGACCTCGACCCCGACCTCCTTGGCCCCCGGCGTAGAGAGGAAGCTCGGCGCGACGTAGCCGTCGTAGGTCGTCTCCGAGTAGGCGTTGTCGTGGACGACGAGGATCTCGTGCTCGCGGGCGAAGGAGACGACGCGCTCGAAGAAGCCGTCGGGCACGGTGGCGCCGGTCGGGTTGTTGGGGAAGTTGAGGAACATCAGCCGCGCCCTGGCGGCGACGTCGGCCGGGACCTCCGCGAGGTCGGGCGCGAAGCCCAGCTCGGGCACGAGCGGCAGCAGCTCGGGGGTGGCGCCGGCGAGGATCGGGCCGCCGGTGTAGACGGGGTAGCCGGGGTCGGAGGCGAGGGCGACGCCGCCCGGGTCGAGGAAGGCGAAGCAGAGGTTGTAGATGCACTCCTTGGCGCCGATCGCCGGGATCACCTCGTTCTCGGGGTCGATCTCGACCCCGAAGCGGCGGTCGTAGAACTCGGCGAAGGCGCGGCGGAACTCCTCGCGGCCGCGGTTGGTCGGGTACTTCTGGTTGCCGCTCTCGGCGACCGCCTCCCGCATCGCGGAGACGATGTGCGGGTAGGTCGGTTCGTCGGGGTCGCCGATCCCGAGGCTGATCACGTCGATGCCGGCGGCGCGCTTGTCGGCGATGCGCCGCTCGAGCTCCTGGAACATGTAGGGAGGCATCGCCTCCAGCCGTTTGGACGGATCGGAGATTCCCATCGGCGCGGAAATCTATTCGTCCAGGGCGGCGAGCGCCGCGAGCAGCTCGGCTGAGAGCTCGCCCGAGCAGACCGGCTCCGCCCAGCCGCTGAGGCGCACGTCGAGCTCCTCGGAGACCTCGACCGTCAGCTCGCCGCCGTCGAGGGCGACCCTGAGCGGGCTGGAAGCGCCGCGCAGGAAGGCGGCGATCGCGGCGCCGCTGGCGCCGGTGCCAGAGGAGAGCGTCTCCCCCACGCCGCGCTCGAAGATGCGCGCTCGAACCCGGTCGCCCTCGACGCGGTAGAAGGAGACGTTGGTCCGGTTGGGGAATAGCTCGTGGCCTTCGATCCCCGGGCCGATCGCGGCCAGATCGAGGTCCTCGACCTCCTCGCCGACCTCGATCGCGCACTGCGGGTTACCGATCGAGACGTGCTGGAAGGCCCACTCGCGTCCGACCGCCTCCAGCGTTCCGCGGCCATCGGCGGAACCAGAGGGAAAGTCCTTCGACGTCGTCGCGGCTCGACCCATGGCGACGGAACAGGTGCGCTCGGACGTGATCGTCGGCGTCACCGGACCGGCCGCCGTGAGGATCGAGAACTCGTCCTCCTCGGTCCAGCCGCGCCGGCGCAGGTAGAGGATCGCCTCGCGCGCCCCGTTGCCCGAGAGCTCCGCCTCGGAGCCGTCCGGGTTGAAGATCCGCAGTTCGGCAACGTAGGAGGGATCGTCGCTGTGCGAGAGCAGCAGCACACCGTCCGAGCCGACCCCGAAGTGCGGGTCGCACAACAGGCGCACCCGTCCTGGGGCCAGTTCCCAGGAAAGCCCATCGGACTCGAGGATCAAGTAGTCGTTCCCCAGCGCCTGCCACTTCTCGAAGTGCATTGACGATACGACCCTAGCGCCTTCGAGGGCGATGGGCAGTACGCTAGCTGAATTGCGCTAGCCAGCCCTCTCTACGTACAACGGCGTCGGTGTGGTGATTTTGTATTTGGATTTCCATGTCGCGAAAAGACTGCAGTTTGGTTCCGTAACTCCGTTCGAAATGATGAGAGCGCCAGTGATTTCAAATGTGGCTGGATTTCCACCCACAAGTATCCATGGCACCGAGCCTTCGTATTTGCACTGGAAGTTTGGACCGCAATGGATGATAAAATTAGGTGGACTGGCCGGGGTGCCTATCACCATTTCACCATTGCCCGTAGACGGCCTTTCCGCTTCGATCGTAAATTGGTAAGGCGTTAGATTCGATACGACTGAACATGCTCCTTCGCAGCTGGGGAATTTCAATTCTTCTACTGTCCCTATCAGGGGGGCGGCCGCAAAAGTCGTTTTCGCTTTCATTTTCGATTCTTCGCATTTGACGACCTTTGAAAAGCCTTCGAATTCGAATTCGAATTTGTCTTTGACTCCGTTGAGTTCGGCTTTGATTTCTGTGTTTATTGGGTACGTATGCCCGCCCGGCGGTGCACCCGCTGGGCAAGGCGGCACCGGGGTCCCCGCGGGATGTTCATCGCACAAGACCGTACTCGATAGCGCCTTCCCCGCGACGAAGGCGACACCTTCATTTGGTTTGCTCAAAGCGTAGCTAGCTGTCCATTGGGTAGTTTTTGGACACAGAAAGCCGGCTTTTTTGGCTAACGATCCTTCTGTGATGCTGAAGCTTGCAGATTTACCGCCAGTGAATTCATAAAATGATTCCGCGTTGTATTTGCAGTTGATGACTATGCCACATTTGACGCGTACGGTGCCTTCCTGGATCTGAAACGTCCCGTTGCTTTCGCTGGTCCAACTAAGCGCTGTTTCGTATGGCAATTCTTCGGATTCCATTTCGCATGCGCTTTTTCCCATGCTGCATTCGACAAAAGTGAGGGAGGAAATTTGTCCCATGAGTGCTTCACCTTTTTCAGTGGCGGGTTCGGCTGTTTCCCCGACGAGTAACGAACTGCCACAGATGACGTTTCCTACGTTTGTTTTTAGGGTTGGGCTAGTTGATTTGGCGGTAATTTCTGTGCCTTCTTCATAGGGGACGGCACATTCACCTTCAATCGTTGCGTCTTCGCATAGGGCCGTGGCCGACGAGCTTGCCGGGCCAATCGCCAACAAGCCTGCCGCAAGGCATGCAAGAACCAGAAGCCTCAAAAGCCTGACTGGTTTCATTGTCACTCCCTCATGGGGGTTCAGTCACCGGGACCTCGGTCCCCTGGCGGGCGCAGTCGCCGCGCGTAGCTATACCACGCGCGTGGGCAATGATCAAGTTTTTTGTAGCAGCCTGAAGAGCTCTTCGGCCACCTCCGCGTCATCGCGGCTGTTGCGTTTGATCCAGCTCAGGTTGGGGATCTTGCGCATCCAGGTCAGCTGGCGGCGGGCGTAGTTGCGCGAGCGCTTCCGCATCGTCGCCAGGTCGCCGGCGAGGAGCTCGTCGAAGCCGAGGGCGACGCGCGCGGTGCGCGACGGGCCGGCGGCTTCGGCGCGTTCGACCTCCTCTTTCGCCCCGGCCGCGAAGATCGCCTCGGTGCGGGCGTCGATCCGCTCGTAGAGCCGTTCGCGGTCCATGTCGAGGCCGAAGATCGTCGTCGGGTGACGGGTCTCGGGCGACCACAGCTCGGAGTCGGGGTCTTCGGGGTCGGCCTTGACCAGCGAGAGCTCGGCGAGCGCCGCGCGCAGGTAGAGGCCGGTGCCGCCGACGACGATCGGTCGCCGACCCGCCTCGAGGGCGGCGTCGATCTCGGCGTGGGCCAACGGCATGTAGTCGCCGACGTTGAAGCGCTCGGTGACTGGCACGAAGCCGACCAGGCGGTGCTCGAGCTCCCCCCGCTCTTCCGGGCTGGCGGCGCCGGTGAGGACCGAGAGGCCCTCGTAGACCTGCAGCGCGTCACAGGAGATCGCCACCGGGTCCTCCCCGCGCTCGCGCAGCAGCTCGGCGAGTGCCACCGCCACCCCGGTCTTGCCGACCCCGGTGGGGCCGAAGATCGCGATGACCCTCACAGACGGATCGGCTGGGCGACGACGCCGGCGAGCGTCTGCGAGGTCGCCTCGGTGATCTCGACCTCGACCAACTCGCCCGGCTCGGCGTCGCCGTCGAAATTGACCGCCTTGTTGTGACGCGTGCGGCCGCGCAGCTTGGTCTCGTCGGTGCGGCTCGAGCCTTCGACCAGCACCTCCATCTCGCGACCGACGAAGCGCTGGGCGCGCTCGTTGGCGCGGCGTTGGACCACCTCCACCAGGCGTTCCATGCGCTCGACCTTGACCGGGTGCGGCACCTGGTCGTCGAGCTCGGCGGCCTCGGTTTCGCGGCGCGGCGAGAAGACGAAGGTGAAGGCGCCGTCATAGCCGACCTCCTCGACCACCGCCAGCGTCTGCTCGAAGTCGGCCTCGGTCTCACCGGGGAAGCCAACGATGACGTCGGTTGTGATCGCGCAGTCAGGGACGTGTTCGCGGATCAGCGAGACCCGGTCCATGTAGCGCCGGCGGTCGTAGGTGCGCCGCATGCGCTTGAGGACGGTGCTCGAACCTGATTGCAGGGGCAGGTGGATGTGCTCGCAGAGCGCCGGCAGCTCGGCGTGGGCGCGGATCACGTCCTCCCTCATGTCCTTGGGATGCGGGCTGGTGTAGCGGATACGCTCGATTCCCTCGACCGCGTCGACCCGGGCGAGCAGCTCCGAGAAGCCGATCCGCGCCTCGACGGGCAGGTCGCGCCCGTAGCTGTTGACGTTCTGGCCGAGCAGGGTGACCTCGACCACGCCGTCGGCGGCCAGCGCCCCGGCTTCGCGCACGAGCTCGGCCGGGTCACGGCTGACCTCGCGGCCGCGGGTCGAGGGCACGATGCAGTAGGCGCACCTGCAGTTGCAGCCCTGGGACACCTGCAGCCAACCCTGGAACTCGCGCACGCGCCGGGTCGGCAGGCTGGCGGAGAAGTCCTCGAACTCGAAGTAGCCCTGGGCGCTGAGCGAGTCGGAGTTGAGGAACTCGGCCAGCTTGTGGATCTGGCCCGGCCCGAAGGCGACGTCGACGAACGGGAAGCGCTGGAAAACCTCGTCCTTGACCGACTGCGCCCAGCAGCCGCCGACGCCGACGATCCGGTCCGGGTCTTCTGACTTGAGCCGCTTCGCCTCGCCCAGGTGGGCGGTGAAGCGGTTGTCCGCCGACTCGCGGATCGAGCACGTGTTGAAGAGGATCAGGTCGGCGCCCTCGCGGCTGCCGGCCTCCTCGTAGCCCAGCGACTCGAGCATGCCGCGCATGCGCTCGGAGTCGTGCACGTTCATCTGACAGCCAAAAGTCGTTACGTGATACCGCTTCCCCATGCCTCTCAGGGTACTGACGGTGTGAGAGGCAAGCGGGTCGGCGGACGCAGGGAGCGTTGCGTGCTCTGCACGCGAGCGACCGAGGACGGCGAGACGCGCCGCCTATCGCACCGTCAGCGTGCCTTCCATGCCCGCTTCGGCATGCCCTGGGACCGTGCAGAGGAACGTGTAGGTGCCCGGCTCCAGCTCGGCGGTAACGGACGTTTCGCCTTCCGAGATCAGCGCCGACTTGGCGATCTCGTTCCCATCCTGCTCGATCGCGACATCGTGTTCGATCGCCGCCGGGTTGTCGAAGTCGATCGTCACCTTGCCCGCCTTGGCGGTCAGTTCGGTGGTGTCGTAGGCGATCTTCGTCGGTGAGGCCGCGAGCTGGAGCGTGGTGGACGCTTTGGGGGCGCCCGACGGCTTCTTCGTCGCGGCGCCGCCCTTCGCTTGCCCTTCCTCTTCGGGCTCGGAGGGCACCGGAGAAGCCTCCTCTTCTTCGTTCTCCTCGCTCGCCCTCGTGTCCTCGGCCGCCTTGGCCTGTTCCTCGTCCTGGGCGTGCAGAACCGCGAACGTCGTGGCCGTTCCTATCAGGGCGACGAAATAGAGCGCCACCAGCGGCCCGAAACGGCCAGGGAAACCCTTCGCGCGAAGGCCGAGGAAGCTGACCAGCACCGCAGAGACCGCGAGCGCGATCCCGCAGACGTAGAAGAGGTCCCCGTTGCTCATGGCGGAGCGTGATCCTATTGGCTTGGCGCAGGCGTCGTCAGGCCGCCTGCGCCTCCGCGACAGGTGAAACCTCGGCCGTGGCTTCAGCCTCGGCTCCGATGCCCAACGCGGCGCGGATCTTCTCTTCCAACTCCGCCGCCAGCTCCGGGTTCTCGACCAGATGCTGCTTGGCGTTGTTGCGTCCCTGGCCCAGCCGGGTCTCGCCGTAGGAGAAGAAAGCGCCCGACTTCTTGACCATGTCGTGCTCGATGCCGAAGTCGAGAAGAGCGCCCTCGCGCGAGATGCCTTTCCCGTACTCGACCTCGAACTCGGCTTGGCGGAAGGGAGCGGCGCACTTGTTCTTGACGACTTTGACCCGCACCCGGTTGCCGACCGCCTCGGTGCCGTCCTTGAGCGTCTCGATGCGGCGGATGTCGAGCCGCTGCGAGGCGTAGAACTTGAGCGCCCGGCCGCCCGGCTGCGTCTCCGGCGAGCCGAACTGGACGCCGACCTTTTCCCGGATCTGGTTGGTGAAGAGGCAGACCGTGTTGGTCCGGTTCAGGTTGCCGGCCAGCTTGCGCATCGCCTGCGACATCAGGCGCGCCTGCAGGCCGACGGTGGTGTCGCCGATCTGGCCGTCGAGCTCGGCCTTCGGCGTCAGCGCCGCGACCGAGTCGATCGCGATCACGTCGATCGCCGCCGAGGCGATCAGCCGGTCGGCGATCTGCAGCGCCTGCTCACCGTAGTCGGGCTGGGAGACGAGCAGCTCGTCGGTGTCGACGCCGATCGCCCGCGCGTAGATGGGGTCCATCGCGTGCTCGGTGTCGATGAAGACGCATACCCCGCCCTTGGCCTGGGCCTCGGCGATGATGTGGTAGATCAGCGTCGTCTTTCCGGAGGACTCGGGCCCGTAGATCTCGACGATCCGCCCGCGCGGCACGCCGCCGATGCCGAGCGCCAGGTCGAGGGCGAGGGAGCCGGTCGGGATCGCCTCCACCGGCACCGCGGCGTCGGCGCCGAGTCGCATCAGCGCGCCGGCGCCGAAGTCCCGCTCGATCTGCGTCACCGCGGCCGCGAGGGCCGCGTCCTTGGCCTTGGCCTCCTTCGCCGAGGCGTCCTTCAACGTCGCTTTGCTGTCTGCCATCTTCTTCCTCACCTCAGCTCGACTTGTGCCAGCGGGAGATACTCCGCTCCCGACGGCTTGAGTTCAGAACGGTAGAGACGCGTCCGGACGGCCCGCGTCGGTTGCAAGAGGTCTTTCGGGAGGTCGTCCGGACGCCTCTCCACATGCCGTGGTCGCTTCGATCCACGTCCCTCGGGCTTGACCCTGGCGACCGTCACGTGGGGCCAGAAAGGCCGCGTCTCGGGCTTGTAGAGCCGCGCCGCGACCAGCTTCTCCTCCAGCTCGGCCCGCAAGGCGATCGTCCCCGGTGACTCGACCGACAGGGCGAAGAACCGAGGATGACGCCCGGAGGGCTTGCCAACCGGATCGCCGAGCCGAATCTCCGGCGCCGGCGAGCGCAGTCCCTCGACGATCTCGCCGAGACGCCCGATCTCCTTCTCCGGCAGATAGCCGAGGAAGACGAGGGTCACGTGCAGCGACTCGGGCCGCACCACCCGCAGCGCCGGATCCTCGAGTTCGCGCCTCCCCCACCCCACGACCCCCTCCCGGAGCTCGTCCGGCAGGTCGAGCGCGACGAACAGCCGCGCCCGCGGGCTCTTCAACCTCTCCTTGACCATGCCCGCCCCACGCTAGGGGGTCTCGACATACGGAACAACGCCCGCCCGTGGCGAGACTGTCAATTCTCGGACTCCTCGGTTACCTGCCTTCAGACCGAGGCGCGTAGCTCAAATTCGATGATCGCCTCATGGAACTCGTTACCGCGCTCCGGGCCTGCCTTCACAGACCTGAGACGCACCAAGAGGAATGCCGCATCATCCGGCTGACGAAAGATCGCAATTTCGCCGACCTTCACCGGGACCGTGTGGCTGTCAAAACGAAACGCACTTGGATCGTCGATCGAGGCAAAACTCCTAGCCCCCTTCGCCAAGACAACCTTGTTCGGATCATCGATCGCGTAGATGCCGTTCGCGCTCATACCCGACCAACGGGTTTCGAAATCTCCCTTGCTCGTTTGAATGAGAAAGGATCCTCCGTTCTGAGTCCAATCGAATCGGGCCTCTCCGCTGTCACCTTGCTGAACGCGAAATTGATCGAAAAACTCAGCGCTGTCTCGTCCAATCTCATCTCGGAGGTCGCGGGGGAAGTCCTTCAGGGCCACACCAGCCCGATCGAGCATCTCCCAGCCCCTTCTATGGATCACGGGATCGGGATCGAAGGCTCCAATGAAAACGACTCCCACTTCCCGCTCCGCCAAGCGCTTTGCACAAGGAACCTTCGGGTGGTTGCGCTGTGCACACGGTTCCAACGTCGTATAAACGGTTGCACCACGGAGATCCTCATCGGCTACGCGCTCCAAGGCGATGTACTCAGCATGACGGCCAACTCCGTCCTGCCCCCGGTACGCCTCGGCGAGAATCTCGCCGGCTTGCGCGATCACCACACCGACCTTGGGGGCGGGTCTCTCGCGATCCGGCTCGACAACTGACTGCTTCCCCAGCCTGACTGCTCGCTCCATGCATTCACGGTCGTTCAAGAGCCGGCACCTTAGTCAGGCACGCAGATGCACTCCGGGGGTCGCCCAAAAAAGCAAACGACCCGCCGAAGCGGGTCGAGCCTGGTGAAGCGGGGAACCACCCCACTGGCGACTGATAATCACCTTGAGATTAGCATGGTGAAGCCGCCTCAGCACTCGCTTCCCGCTTCGACTTGAGCATCTGCGGAGGGCGTCGGACTCGAACCGAATCCCGCTGGTTAGGCGGAACGTCGCGATTATCAGTCGCCCACAGCACGCCTGTCTGCTTCACCCTCCCGCTGGGAACCTATCTCAGACAATTCATTTCCTCACAGCGGCGGCTCTTCGCCGCTGAGCAGCATGCGCAGGAGGTGCATGCCGACCAGGGCGGAGCGCTCGCGGACGTCGGCGCGACCGCCGGGGATGACGGGGTCGCGGGCGATCGCGGTGCCGTCGGCGAGGCGGGCGTGGAAGCAGACGTAGCCGACCGGCTTCTCCTCGCTGCCGCCGTCGGGGCCCGCGATGCCGGTGATAGCGACGGCGACGTCGGCGTCGAAGCGCTGGAGCGCGCCGACCGCCATCGCCTCGGCGACCTCGGCCGAGACCGCGCCCCTCTCCTCGATCAGAGCGCGGTCGACGCCGAGCAGGTGAGCCTTGGCCTCGTTCGCGTAGGAGACGACGCCGCCCACCATGTACTCGGAGGCGCCGGGAAGGTCGGTGATGCGGGCGGCCAGCAGGCCGCCGCTGCAGGACTCGGCCAGGCCCAGCCTGTGCCCGCGCAGCAGGCGCGCGACCCGCGCATCGATCGTCTCGCCGTCGAGGCTGAAGAGGTGGCGCTCGTGGCGCTTGGCGAACCCGGCGCGCACCGCCTCGGCGGTCGCCGCCTCGCCGTCGCGGTAGCGGACGTCGATCTCGATCTCCCCCTTTCGCAGGCAGGTGGTGATCTCGACCTCGGAGAGCGCGACTCCCTCCGCCTGCATCTCGCGCATGCTCTTGGCGATCTCCGACTCGGGCACGCCGAACATGCGCAGCGTGTAGCCGCGCAGCGGAGTGGCTCGCGCGAGCAGCTCCCGCACCGGCGCGGTGCCCAGCCCGGCGGGCCACATCGGCCGCAGCTCGCGCGGCGGTCCGGGCAGGACGACGACGACGCGGCCGTCGGCGGGGACGACGAGGCCGGGCGCGGTGCCGACCGGGTCGAGCGGCGTCGCGCCCTCCGGCACCATCGCCTGCTTGCGGTTCGCTTCGCGCACGGCCTCCGGGTCGAAGTTGAAGCGCCGGGCGAAGCCGCGCAGGATCTCGGCGATCTTCTCCTCGACCTCCTCGTCGAGCACGAGCTCACGGCCGGCGAAACGAGCGACGATCTCGGCCGTCAGGTCGTCCGCGGTGGGGCCGAGGCCGCCCGAGGTGACGATCAGGTCCATCCCCTCGTCGGCCATGAAGCGCAGGCCGGCCTCCAGGTCCGCGGGGCGGTCGGCGACGACGAGGATGTGCGCCACCTCGATCCCCAGCTCGGCGAGGCGTTCGGAGATCCACGGGCCGTTCAGGTCCGCGATCCGCCCGGTCAGCACCTCGGTCCCGGTGACCACGATCCCCGCACGGACGTCGTTCGCGCTCATTCGCAGGTGGGACGTTCGGATTCCGATAGCTGCGTCAGCGTCCCCACGGCGTCGATCGCGTAGCCGACCGGGCTCGCCGTGGGCGGTATCTCGGTGCGCTTGCCGTCGATAGTCATCGTTACTTCCCCGTTGCCGAAGGAGACGGTGAAGCTACCGGAGCGGAAGGAGCCGGCTTCTTCCCCGGCCTGGAGGATCTGTCCGTCCACCAGTCGTCGGCCGTCACCGTCCAGCACGCA
>Ga0070693_100000089_pt1 | contig 38952 bp, 37 predicted proteins | sample KBSK1103metaG_FD_65472 | JGI IMG/M metagenome (GOLD analysis project Ga0070693, IMG submission 65472) | Corn, switchgrass and miscanthus rhizosphere microbial communities from Kellogg Biological Station, Michigan, USA - KBS K1-10-3 metaG | ecosystem: Host-associated > Plants > Roots >...
GAGCGGGTGCTCCAGAAGCTTGGCCACGGTTTCTTGCTTGTACGGCACAGAGCCAATGACGAGCGATGGATGCAACTGGAGGATCTCGTCTACTGAATCCATGTGCCAGCAATCGCCGAGTTTTGGCAACCCTTTAACGGATGCAACTTCGGCGCACCATTTTGTCACGCCGACGAGATATCTCTTGGCGTCGATGTCGCAGAGGATAGAAGTCGCGCTGGGGGCGAGCGAGACAATGCGAGGTGATGATCCAGGTGCTCGGCCGTTCACGCCGAAAGTTTAGCAGAGCAGAGAGTCTATTGTTTGTCGTAGATGTCGACCGGCCGAGTATCATTGCGCAGCTGATCGAGATTGACCCAGTAGTAGGCGCCGTAGGGTTTTTTCTCGGGCCAAATTTCGTCGAGAGTGTCCGCATCGTAGAGCGTGCCGGCCTTCATCACCATGGCGATGTTCGCGGTGTTGTGGATGTCATCCAACGGATTGGCGTTGAGGACCATGAGGTCCGCGAGCTTGCCAACTTCGAGGGAGCCGAGGTCCTTATCCGCACCGAGGAAGTGCGCGCCATGAACGCTGGCTACCTCGAGAGCTCCCATGGGCCCGGTCGCGCTCGAAATCATCCAGACTTCCCAGTGTGAACCGATGCCGTGAGCCTGGCCGTGCGAACCGATGGCGCCATAGCCGCCGTTGGCGATAATGTCCGCCAAGCCTTGTGCTTGCACGCCGAAATGATAGTCGGTCAACGGGCGCAGCCAACGTCGCCGCAGGTGCGGCATGAGTTCACGCCAGGGAGTCCAGCGCTGGAGCTTGGCGTCCTTCCAGACGTCGCTAATCTGCTCAAAGTATTCCTCGTTCCAGGGAGCAGTTCCGCCCACCGTGAAGGTCGGGGAGTAGACAGTGTGAGACTGACCGAAAAATTTGGCGACGTCCCCGTAGAGCGGCGCATAGGGTGTCGGGTGCTCGAAACCGGTCTGGCCGTCCATGAGCATGCTGATTTTATGGAGTAGGTCGCTGGAGCCTTCACCGGTCACTTTCAGGCCCTTCTTTCGAGCAATTTCCGTGATCCATTGGCGCTGCTGGCGATCGGGCTGGAGATATTGTTTCAGGGTGATAACGCCGTAAGACGCGAGACGCGTGATCTCGTGTTCAGTGACTTCGTAGCTGGCGAGTTCGTTCCAATTGGGACCGCTGCCGTTGAGAAGTGGAGTGGCGGTGGAGAATGTGCGCGGCCCGATCGCGCGGCCGGCTTCGATCATCTCGGCGAGCGGGAAAACTTCTTCGGACCAGGTGGAGGGATCGAGAGTCGTGGTGACGCCATACGCGAGGTAGACGGCGGATTCGAAATTGTGAGTGGGAGTGATGCCGCCGGACTCGCGGTGATGATGGGCGTGCATGTCGACAAATCCGGGAATGATTGTCTTGCCTTTGGCGTCGATCACGCGATCGACACCGGAGGTTGGGCAAGTGCCAACGCACGTGATGCGACCAGCTTTGGCGACGATAGTGCCGCTTTCGATGACGTTGCGATTCTGGAGCGTGATGATGCGGGCGTTGGTCAAGGCGATGGAGCCTTGGGGAATGGCGCGCGGGACGCTGAGGTGAATCTCCGTCGTATCGGTTTTTGCCGTGTCGGTGTGGTAGACGAAGTATTTGTTGGCGTTACCGTATTCAAGGGTTGCGGCGTCGCGCCACCGGGGGTACATGCCCCCGTCCAGGCTCGCGGGCTTGATGGTGAAAACCGGCGTTTTGCGATCTAAGCGAATCGCCTCCTGGCCGGTCACATCGAGGGGCAGTGGAGCGACGTAGACGTTGTCGCCTTCCTGATAGGTGACTAGCTGGCCGTTCGGGGAGACTTGGACTAGCGTGGCGTTTGGAAGTGTGGCGTGAAGGCGACGGTCTGAGCCATTCGGCTGAATAGAAACGAGGTCAGTGACGGTTTTCGCGCCGAAAGGGCCTTCGCCCTTTTCGACGCGATGTTCCGTGAAGTAGATTCTGCCGCCGGGACCAAATTGCGGACGTGCACCGGGACTGTCTTGGTTGCCAACGCGCGCGAGCGTCTGCGCGGGGCCGCCGTTAGGGGGTTGCACAACGATTTCGTACCACTCGTTGCGGGCCCAATCCCGGCCGCGCAGCGTGGCCCCAGAGCCGCGAGAATAGGCAAGCGTCGAGCCGTCCGCGCTCCAAGTGGGATTCAAATATTCGCCGGGTTCTCTGGTGATTGCATGGGGTTCACCGCCGGCAGCAGTGATAGTCCAGAGCTGGCCGTACTTCTGGTCGTCCCAGCTTGCGAATGCGATGGTCTTTCCATCGGGCGACCAGGCGGGAGAAAATTCGCCGGGAGCGAAGGAGCCCGGTGTGAGACGCTTGGGTTGGCCGTTTGGCAGGTTCATGAGCCACAGTTTGTGGACGGCCTGGAAGATGAGGCGCTTGCCGTCGGGCGAAGCGCTTTGCCATCGAATAAATTTCGCTTCGAAAGCGTCATCACGAAGAGGCAGAGGCGAATAGGCCATTTCGGAAATGGTGCGATGAACGTGGGCGGTGAAGGGAATTGTGTCGACTTTTCCAGTGTCGACCGACAACTTGCGAATTTTTCCACCTTGCGAAATCACCATGGACTTGCCGTCGGCCGTCCAAACCATTCCGGGCAGGATGGTCATCTGGCGGGAAATTTCTTCAGACTCGTCAAGTTCGATGGGGTCCATGAGCATGCGCTCGACGCCGGTTTGGAGGTCGCGCAGCCAGAGAGCGGTGCGCGGGCCAAACACGTGGCCTTTGTAGGATTCGGTGGCATCCGGGATGCGTCTGCCGAAGGCGACGTATCTGCCGTCGGGAGAGACTTCCGGCGCGATGCCTCCTCCGCTGGTGGCGCGGTCCTGCTGCTCGGCTTGTCCGCCGGTGATTTCTTCAACCTTGCGCGTTTGCAAATTCATGCGGCGAAGCTGCGCGCAGCCGAGCATTGGATCGGTATGGCCAAAAGGAAGGGGCGGGCAAATTTGTACGTCGAAGTAGAGATATTTTCCGTCACGTGAAACGGAATGCCAGCCAGGCCCCTTGTCCTTGCCGACGAGTTCGATGCCTGAGCCGCCGTCCTTGTGGTACATCACCAGCGTCCAGGCAAACTCGGGGCCGCTCTCTTGGCGAGTGCCCTGACGCTGCACAATGATGTAGTTCCCGTCTGGGCTCCAAACAGGGCTGAGGGCGCGCTGGGTCTTATCGGTGAAGACGGCTCGCGGATTCTTGCCGTCGGCGTCCATGAGCCAGAGGTTGTTTTGGCCTTTGCGATCGCTGATGAAAGCGATGGTCTTGCCGTCGGGAGAGAAGCGCGGCTGCATGTTGAGGGCAATTCCGGAATCTTGAGTCAGGCATTCGGCTTTTCCACCGGGGGAAGGCATGCGATAGATGTGTCCGAGGAGGTCAAAGACGATCCACTTGCCGTCAGGGGAGACGTCGAGAGACATCCAGGTGCCTTCACTGGTGTCGAAATCGATGTCGCGAGTTTTTCCGCGAGCTTGCGTGGTATCCCATTCGGACGCGGGTTTCTCCTGAGCCGTAGCCCAAGCGGCGGCAAGAAGCGCGGCAGCGAAGAGACAGGCGAAAACACGCAGGCAGCTATGGGTAGCTCGCTTATGGGCAGCGCTTCTATAGGCAATACCTTGCATGAGAGGTCTCCATGGCTGATTTGCCTGGCGGTCCACCACTCGCGGGGTAAACTCCACCACGCCTATTGATGCGCCAACTTTGGGCGTTTCTGTTCGCGCGTTGTATCATGCGGGCGCAACAAACGCAACATCATCCCGCCATTGTGCAACAAATGTTTCTCCGAAGTGAGTGGAGGCTGATTGACTTCGCCTGCGGCGTGTGTTGCACTTTCGGAATCTTTTTTGAGGTGAGGAGTCATGAGACGCATGATGGTTTCAGGTTTGCTCGTGCTGGCGGCTGGTGCGTACTGCAGGGCGATGCCCCAGGCTGGCCAGGATGCCGGCCAGCAAGTGGTGCACTACAAAGGGACGCTCGACAATGTGAAATATGTTTTCGGTGTGGCGCCGCCGGTGGCGCGCTTGCGGCCCGGAAGTGTTCTCGACGCGAATTCACTGGATTGCTTCGGCAATGGCATTCAAAAGCCGGGCGATACGACTGCCAAGGCCAAAGGCGACAATCCGTTGACGGGACCGTTCTTCATAGAAGGGGCGGAGCCCGGCGACACGCTTGTGGTCAGGATTCTCGATTTGCAGGTCGACGGCGATCAAGGCGTGGGAGCCTTCTCGCCTGGATTTGGAGCAATCAATTCAACGCATTACACGCCGGTGCTTGAGAAGGAAGCGCTGGCGGAGAAAATTTGGTTTTATCCGATCGATCACGCGAATAACACGGCGACGTTTCAGGCCCTCGATTCCAAGTACAAGGTGAAAATTCCCATGCATCCGTTTCTGGGATGCATCGGTGTGGCTCCAGCCAACGGCGAGGCGCGCAGTTCTATTGTTCCGGCTGAATTTGGCGGGAACATGGATGCCCCGGAAGCCAGCGCGGGCAACACGCTTTACCTGCCGGTCAATGTGTCTGGTGCGCTCTTTTATTTTGGCGATGGGCACGCGGCGATGGGAGACGGCGAGATTGCCGGCAGCGCAATCGAGGTGCCGATGCGCGCGCGGCTGAAGTTTGAGGTCGTGAAAGGGAAGCGAACAGGCTGGCCCAGATTCGAGAACGAGAAGGAAATCATGACGACGGGAATCTATCGGCCGGTGGACGATGCGGTACGCATCGCGTATACCGAGCTGGTGGCATGGATTCACGCAGACTACGGACTTTCCGATATGGATGCGTACGAGCTTCTTTCGAAGGTGGGAAAAGTTCATCTGACGGAGATGGTGGATCCGAATTACGTGGTGGTCGCCTCTGTTGAGAAGAAATATTTGCCGGCGAAAACCGCGGACACTGCAAAGGCAATTACTGCGCATTAAGCCGGCGTTCGCGTCTCCAGCGAGAGTCAGCCTGACCGGGAAGAAGCTGCCGGATAGTCTAGTCCGGTTCGGTTTTGCGGCAACGGCTCTCGCCAGAGAACCTCGAGAACGTCAATGGGCGCTGCGCGGCCTTTGAGTTTCATCGCAGCGAGCTGCGCGCAGCGAATCTCTTGGCAAAGATGTGCGTGCGTCGCGGCGGAAATTACAATTTGACCAGGCCCGGCCTGGGAAGTGAGCCGGGAGGCGACGTTGACGGTGTCGCCGATCGCCGTGTAATCCATGCGGCGTTCCGTGCCGAGGAACCCTACCACCGCCTCTCCGGTGTGAATGCCGATCCCGATATGCAGCGGCGCCCGGCCGGAAGCCTCATTTAGTTCCGCGAGACTTTTTTGCATGTTCACGGCCGCGCGAACGGCGGCTTCCGCGTCATTCTGCAAGGCAAAGGGCGCGCCGAAGAGCGCCATCAATCCATCGCCGAGATATTTGTCGAGAGTTCCATCGTGCTCAAAAATTACTTTGGTCATCCGGTCAAAAAATTCATTCAATACTTCCACGGCCTCCCGCGGTCTCATTTGTTCGGCCATCGTGGTGAACCCGCGCACATCGGCGAAGAGAAGCGTAATGCGCTGACTCTCGCCGCCGAGACGGATGTCCGCGGCTTCAGAAGTGATTTTCTTGGAGATTGCAGGAGAGAGAAATCGTTCGAGCGCACTGAGCTGCATGCCCTGGCGTTTTACTTCGCTCTTCGCCATGACTTGGTCGATGACAAGACCCGCCTGCGCGGCAATGACGGCAAAGACTTCCAGATCCTCAAGCATAAAAGTTCCGCGTTTGGAGAGGTTGTCCACATACAGCAAGCCGAACAAACGATCCCGGCTCGAGAGCGGCGCGCACATCGCCGATTGCGTGCCGGATGTGGCCATACTTTGGCTGCCAGAGAATCGCACATCCTGCTTTGCATCCATCACAAGAAGAGGACCTTTGCTCTCCATGACTTGCTGAATGATGGCCCGCGAGAGCGCCATTTGCGGCGCGGCCTCTCTTGGAGCCACGCGATAACGGAGGATGGCGGGAAGAAAGGTGTAACCGGATGCGGACTGCGGCGCCTCGCGAACAGAATCTTCGGTCAACAACATGGCGTAGCCGCGTTCCGCGCCGTCAATCTGGAGGACGAGGTCCAGAACGCATTGCGTCACGTCTTCGACCGTGGTTTTGTCGCCCAGGGCTCTGCTGACCTGATAGAGAAGAGTGAGTAAACGATTCTCGCGCCGGAGATATTCGATGCGGCCTTCAGAATCGACGCGCGAGTCATTCCATTCCGTCGGCGGTTTGGCTTTGGAGCCGTCGAGAAGCTTGGCGACACTTTCACGATCTATGATTTGGGTGAGGTGGGAGGCGAGCTCGGGCGAGGCCTTCGCCACAACGGTCCCGGTCTTCATATCCTCGAAACGCAGCTTGATATCGCCGAGGCCGATGACGTCGCCGCTCTTCAGCTCGGCGCGTTCGATGCGGACGCCGTTAATGAGCACGCCGTTGGCGCTGTGCTGGTCTGTCACTACCCAGACGTCATGATTGCCTTCGAGACGCGCATGGCTTCGCGAAATGCTCGAGTGAGGAAGCGTGATGTCATTCGACGCGGCTCGTCCGATATGTATCGTCGAGCCGTCCTTCAATTCATAGAGACGCGGCGGGGCGCCGGGTCGTTCAATGATTAGCCGTGGCATGTTTGGATGGAAGCGCTACTGCCTGTTGCTATGTTCATCTTCTTTTTGACGATGTGCAACGAGAGTGTGGCGGCAATTGTCCGATTTTGCAATCCGCAGCTGAATTTCGCCGGCAGCGGAGAGTTTCGATGACAGTTCGGCTACCATAGCATCATGTACAGCGAATTGGTCCTTGACCACTTCCGGAATCCGCGCAATGCGGGCAAGCTGGCGAACGCAAGTGCGGAAGTGACAGCAACGAACCCAATCTGCGGCGACATCCTGGAACTCGCCGTCCGCGTGAACAACGGCGAGATTGCCGAAGCGCGTTTCCTATGCCGCGGCTGCACGACTTCCATCGCTTGTGCATCCTTATTGACGGAACGCCTTACGGGATGTCGGCTAACCGCTGCGCGTTCCATCACGGCTGAAACAGTTTCGCTGGCGTTGGGAGGTCTTCCTCCCGCGACATTGCACGGGGCGCAACTTGCTGAAGATGCGCTGAGGCTTCTGCTCGTCAAATTAGCTTCGGGCCAATAAGGCAGGCGGCACTCATCCACCGAACGCTTTCTGCATCGTGTCTGGATCGTTTAGATTGAGTATGCAGCCTTCCTCATTCGTCTGGACGAGCTGCAGATCGCTGGCATGCGCCCACACGACGGAACGGGCTCCCGTTTGGAGCGGCGCCGTCATCAACTCCTCATACAATTTGGAAGAAAAAATCACGGGATGTCCTCGCCGCCCTTCGTAAACGGGCAGAACGACGGGCTTGCCGGAAGCATAGAAAGCTTCAATCAGCTCTCCGACGAGAGTCGAACTGATGAGTGGATGATCAATCAGAAAAAGAATTATGCCGTCCGTTTGCGGAGGAAGACTGCGCAATGCCGACTGGATGGAACTCAATTGCCCCTTTTCCCAGTCTTCGTTGATGACGATTTCATCAGGAGAAAGATTTATTTCCTTCGCGATGGGCTCCGCGTCGGCTCCCAGCACCACCCGTCGCACGCCGATTTTGGGGTGGCTGGATACATCCAGCAAATGCTCGAGGAAGGGGCGCCCTTGGAAGGAAAGCAGCGCCTTCGGCGATCCCATGCGGCGCGATGCGCCGCCGGAGAGGATGACGGCTGCGAGCATGTCACCTCTTTCAGCGTTCTGTGAATGCCGGGCGCGTCTCGTAGTTCAATTTCTTGTGCGCCCCCGATTCTGCATTGCGGCGAATGGCAATTAATTCCGCCACGATGCTGATGGCAATCTCCTCAGGCGAGAGTGCGCCGATTTCCAGCCCCATCGGCGCGTAGACGCGTTGAAATTCCTCGGGGCGATATCCGTCGTTCTCAAGAGCTCGATATACCGAGAGAACCTTGCGTTTGCTGCCGATCATGCCGACGTATCGGGCAGGCGTTCGAACGGCCCAGCCGAGAACGCGCATGTCTTCTTTGTGGCCGCGGGTGACGATGATCAGATAGCTCGCGGCGTTTGGATGAATCTTTTCGAACGCGTCCTCGTAGCTTGTGAAAATTTCCTGCGCCATGGGAAACCGTTCGGCGTTCGCAAAGGATTCGCGGTCGTCCACCACTGCAATTCCGAACCCCGCGGCACTGGCCGCTTTAGCCACGGCCATCGAGACGTGCCCCGCGCCGAATAAATAAAGAATCGGCTGCGGCAGGATTGGTTCGACGAATACTTCCAGAGTGCCGCCGCAAATCAGGCCGTTGTCGTAGGTCGCCTCATTGTTCAAATTGAAGACCATCTTGCGCGGAGCTTCCTTGTGCATCACTTCTTTTGCTGCAGCCCAGACTTCGGCTTCAACGCATCCGCCACCGATGGTTCCTGCGATGGAGCCATCATCGCGCACCAGCATGCGTGAGCTTTCATAGCTCGGAATCGAGCCGTTGGTGTGCACGATCGTGGCCAGCGCTCCACGCTGGCCCGCGCGCCGCATTTTGACGATTTCTTCGAAGAGGTCCACGGTCTTTCTCAGACATCAGCCTACGGCGCGAGGTGAAGCGTGTCAATGCGTGTGAGGGTTAGGACTCACCACTTGGTTGTCGGCGACCGTGCTAGGATGCATCAGTCTAAGAGGGTGGACCCTTGTTGCTTATCGAAACACTCCCACAGGTTGCCCGTGAACTTGAGCAGCTTCTGAAAGAGCGCGGGGAGTTGGACTTGGCCGGTCAGGTTTCAACACTGGAAATCGTAGACCGCTGCCGATGTGGAGACGACTTTTGCGCGTCTTTTTATACGCAGCCAAAGCCTGAGGGAGCCTACGGCCCTGATCATCGTTGCTTTGATTTAGATGCAGCGAAGGGAATGGTTATCCTCGACGTTGTGTCTGGCTTGATCGCGCAAGTTGAAATCCTCAACCGCGAAGACGTCCGCACGCTGCTTGTTGCGGCGTTGCCTTGAAAGTATTTCATGCGGGTTGTTCCGCGCTCGGTAGTTTGCGATTCGGTTGAGCAACGGGAGGGTGGATGAAGGCAATAGTCTTTCATACGCATGGCGGGCCGGAGGTATTGAAATACGAAGACGCTCCGGAACCCGCCGTTCGTGCGAACGAAGTGCTCGTGCGGGTAGAGGCTTGCGCGCTGAATCGTCTCGACTTGTGGGTGCGGCAAGGCTTGCCGAACGTCCCGATTCCATTACCGCACATTCCCGGAAGCGACGTGGCCGGCGAAATTGCGCAAATTGGGGCGGAGGTGACGACGGTCAAGGTCGGCCAGAAGGTGGTGCTTGCGCCGGGGGTGACGTGCGGCAAGTGCCCCGCGTGCCTTTCCGGCCACGATAATCGCTGCCGTCAATTTACAAATTTGGGCTACATGATCGATGGCGGGTGCGCTGAATTCGTGCGCTGTCCGGAAGTGAATTGTTTGCCTTATCCCGAAAACCTTTCTTTCGAGGAGGCCGCGTGCATCCCGCTCGTTTTTCAAACGGCGTGGCACATGCTCGTCTCGCGCGCGGAACTTCAGCCCGGCGAAGACGTGCTAATTCTCGGAGCAGGAAGCGGCGTTGGCAGCGCGGCGATTCAAGTCGCGAAATTCTTCGGCGCGCGCGTGATTGCCACGGCAGGCACGGATGAAAAGCTTGCCAAAGCGCGCGGCCTGGGCGCGGACCACGTCATCAACCACAAATCGCAGAAAATCCGCGACGAAGTTCGCCGCATCACCAATAAGCGCGGCGTGGACGTGGTGTTCGAACACGTGGGCACTGCAACGTGGGACGAGAGCGTGGCAAGCCTGGCTCTTGGTGGCCGCCTCGTAACCTGTGGTGCCACGACCGGATATGACGCCAAAATCGATCTGCGATTTCTCTTCAGCCGCCAGCTATCTTTGTTGGGCTCGTACATGGGAGCCAAGTCCGAATTGCTCACGGTTATGAAGATGGTTGCCGCAGGCCGCTTCAAGCCGATCGTCGATCGCGTCTTTCCGCTCGCGGAAGCTGCCGCGGCACATGCTTATCTCGAAGCAGGCTCGCAGTTCGGCAAAGTGGTCCTTTCGGTGTAGCCTAATCGCGAGCGAACTCTGCTATCGCTGTCTCGCTCCAAAACGGAAAGCAACGAACATGGCAAGCTGGCAGGCTCATCTTTCGGTATGGATTGTAAAATGGCGGGTCAAGCGAAGACTGCGCGGCGTGCGGGATTACCGCCATGCGCGCAGGATTCTCAATCCTGATCCTTACACGGTTCCGATTTCCGTGCGCATTTCGCCTGCGCAAGTCGGCGGTGTTCCAGGAGAATGGGTTGACGGAGCTTCTGCCGCGAAAACGGTGCTCTTGTATTTACATGGTGGCGGATACTTCGGTTGTTCGGCTGCATCCCATCGTCCTATCACCGTGGCGTTTGCGCTCCAGGGATTTCGCGTTCTTGCGCCTGACTACCGCCTCGCGCCAGAAAATCAGTTTCCTGCTGCCGTCGACGACGCGGTGGCTGCTTATCGCGGTCTTCTCAACGAAGGGAATTCGCCGGAGAGCATTGTTATCGCGGGGGATTCCGCGGGCGGCGGGCTGGCGCTTTCGCTCTTGCTCGCGCTTCGCGATTCAGGGCTTCCGCTTCCAGCAGGAGCAGCCCTTTTTTCGCCCTGGACCGATCTCGCCGCCACGGGCGATTCCGTCCGCACGAACGCGGATCGTTGCGCCATGTTCAATGGTCCCGACATAGGTCCCAGCGCGCGCTACTACCTGGGTGATACGGACCCGCGCAACCCGCTGGCTTCGCCTCTCTACGCCGATCTCGCCGGTCTTCCGCCGCTTCTCATCCATGTTGGCGAAGATGAAGTTTTGCGTGACGATTCCATCAGGCTTGCGGAACGCGCGCGATCTGCGGGAGTTCGCGTCGAGCTGAAGGTTTGGCCGGTCGTACCCCACGCATGGCAGCTTGCGCCGCACAAAGTTCCTGAAGCGCGACAGTCGTTGCGTGAGAGCGCTGCGTTCTTGCACAAACTTGTGGACTCGGAAGCGTCGACCAAAGTGGTGTAACTGACGATGACCGAAGCAGCTACGCCATCCACTCACGCTGAAGACTTGAGCGTTGACGTGCTTATCGTTGGCGGCGGTTTTTCCGGCCTGTGCATGGCCATCAAACTCCGCGAAGCCGGGATGAATTCGTTTCTCCTCCTCGAAAAAAACGACGACATTGGCGGAACGTGGTACGACAACCGCTACCCGGGCTGTGCATGCGACATTCCTTCGCATTTATATTCGTTCTCGTTCGATTTATCGCCGGATTGGTCCCGCATGTATCCTGGGCAGCAGGAAATTCACGATTATCTGAAACGCTGCGTCGAGCGCTACGAACTCGCGCCCCACATCCATCTGAATACTCGCTTTCACGAAGCGATTTGGGATGAAGCAGGAGCCGTGTGGCACGCCAGCGCAGGCGAGGGCATGCGCATCCGCGCGCGAGTGCTCGTTTCAGGCATTGGAGGCTTGCACGTCCCGCAATATCCCAAGATCAAGGGCATCGAGCGTTTTGCGGGCCCAAAATTTCATTCCTCGACATGGGATCACACCGTCGATCTAGAGGGCAAGAACATCGCCGTGGTGGGCACGGGCGCAAGCGCCATCCAATTTGTTCCTCAAATCGCTCCTCGATCGGGAGAACTTTACCTTTTTCAGCGCACTCCGCCGTGGATTGTGCCGCGCATGGATTTTGCCATCCCCGAGAGATGGAAACGGCGGTTCCAGCGCATCCCGTTGGTTATGCGGGCATTTCGCCGGTACATTTTCTGGCGGCAGGAGTTTCGCGTGCTCGGCTTCCTGGGCAATCACTTTGTCCGAGGGAAGGCCACGGAAATCGCCACTCGCCACAGGGAAAGACAAATCAAGGACGCCAAGTTGCGCGCGGCCTTGACGCCGGATTACGAACTGGGCTGCAAGCGCGTGCTTGTCTCGGACGACTTTTATCCCACGCTGACGAGATCAAACGTCGAGTTGGTCTCGGACGGGATCGCGGAAGTCCGCGAGCACAGCATCGTGACTTCAGATGGTGTCGAACGCCCGATCGAGGTCCTGATCTTTGGCACGGGCTTTCGCGCGACAGAGCCACTCATCGGAATCCGGCTCGTGGGCCGCGAGGGCGTGGAAATTCACGACGCATGGCGCGAGCGCATGAGCGCTTATCTCGGCATCACGGTAAGTGGCTTTCCCAACCTTTTCTTGCTTCTCGGACCCAACACCGGGTTGGGACACAATTCGGTCGTGCTCATGATCGAAGCGCAGGTCCGCTATGTGATGAGCTGCCTTGCACTCATGAAGCGCCGCAAGAAAAACGTTCTCGAAGTCCGAGAAGAAGCGCAAAAGCAATTTGTCACGGACATCCATCGCCGCTTGCAGGGCACCGTCTGGCAATCTGGCGGCTGCCACAGCTGGTATCAGGATCAGCGCACGGGTGAAAACACAACTCTTTGGCCTGGCTCAGTCGTCGCCTATGTACGGAAAACCCACTCGGTTTCGCCGGCCGACTACCAATTGTCGTAGTCACACCTGAACTACCTAGGGAACACCAAGTTCGGACAGTGGGCGAGTTTTCGATTAGACGACTCACCAGGCACTGGTGGAGCTTGCCCCGAAAAATCTGTTACTTCTTAGTGCTGATCGGCCTATAGTATTGGCCAGCTGTTTATTCAATGTATTATTTTGGTCTTAGTGGAGACAGCCCGTGGAGGAACCTCGATGGGACTGAAGGCCATGTGGTACTCCCCACCACTGGCGGGACTGTTGTTACTGACCGCCGGAATGTCTTTTCCTGGGCCGAATCGCAAGAGCTCGCAAACGTTCCCGCCGCCAAGCTATAAAGCTACTAGCGAGTTCCGATCAAAACAACCACTGCAAACGACAACTGAGCCTGGGGCCGGACATCTCTCGGAGCCGTACCGGAATGTCTCCTGTACGCCGCCCGTGCGCTTCACCCGACGCCAAATATGGGCCTACGGATTTCTCGCTCAGTTCACGGAAGAAACCTTTCCCCTCAATGTCATGGTGTGTGATACGCAGGGCAAACAGGTTAACTCGGCCCACATCGCGATTCCTGGAATAAGCGCGACATCCTTGATAGCCGTCGTCCCTAGTATGGAGGGCGCGGCTATCGTAAGCGGCCACGGGCAATCCGACCCAAGTGATACGTTTTTTCTGGCCAAGACTTCAAGGTCCGGGGGCATTGTTTCCTTTATTCTAACGAGAGGCTTCGAGTCTGGACGCATTTGCGAAGCGAGTGATCATACAATTTGGACTCTCGGAAGCGATCGGGATAAAGCGAGAGAGCACGATGACAACTTCTCGTTGGTGCAACAATATAGCTTCGAAAAAGGATTGTTGCATGGATATTTTTCGAAGGCCGACTCGGGTCTGAGGGATACACAATTGCTGGGCAACGGACATCCAAGTGGAGGCGTCCTGGCCTGTGGCAAGCAGCGCATCTCAGTGTACTTGAATGAAACGAACGAATACTTCGAAATTGACCCTTCCACCGAAACCCTCAAGCGCTGGAAGATGGATGCGAAGCCTTTCCCTAAAGGGACGCTCACAGGATTTGCAGTCACTGAAAAAGGCCGCGCGTACCTGAGTCTATTTGAAGACTGGCGGACGGAAACGGCTTGGAAATTCCGGCGCGCACTGTTCGAATTGCGACTGGAGCCGAACTCCGGGTCGGGCAGGTGGAGCCTCGTAAACGGCACGCTCAGCTCTTCCGACCCGGAAAATATCCCCGACGGCATCTTTTTCAAGTTGTGGGGCGCGGACGGCGAAGACTTGGTTATTCAGCGGCTTCACAAAGCAGATATGTCATGGGTGCGCGTGATTCCTTGACGCGCTTTTGAGACTTATGCTCTGCCAGAGCCACGCGAGCGCGGCAGCCCTTAGTTCTTGCGCAGGCATGTTCGCTGCGGTGACTCCCAGCGGCTAGAGCCTAAGTGACACCGCGACCGGGAACAGACCTCGTGTCCGAGTACACGTTCATTTGTGTCCACCGATTGGCTGTGCGAAAATGAATTGATACGAGGGCACCATGAGCACATCGCTCGGCAAGCACGTCACGCTGACCAAGCCCGACGACTTCGGCAGCCTCCTCGAAGACGAAGGCATCATTTTCACGACGCTCGACAAGGCCGTGAATTGGGCGCGTAAAAGCTCCATCTGGCCTTTGGGTTTCGGTTTGGCCTGCTGCGCTATCGAGATGATGTCCATGGCCGCTGCACGCTTTGACGTGGCGCGCTTCGGCGCAGAAGTCTTCCGCCCGTCCCCTCGCCAAGCTGACTTGATGATCGTTGCCGGCCGCCTCTCGCAAAAAATGGCTCCAGTCATCCGCCAGCTTTACGATCAAATGCCCGAGCCGAAGTGGGTCATCTCAATGGGCGCGTGCGCGACGTCCGGCGGCGTGTTCAATAACTACGCCATCGTCCAAGGCTGCAACCAGGTGATTCCCATCGATGTTTACGTTCCCGGCTGCCCGCCCCGGCCTGAAGCCGTTCTCTACGCCATCCTCCAGCTGCAAAAGAAAATCGACAACGAGAAGGGCTCTTTCAAGCGCGCATTGAATCTCTCCTAGCAGCACAGACTTCAGTCTGTGCTGTTTGTTCATGCCCACATGTTGAAGCCCGTTACTCACCCCTCCCGGCTCCTTCTGGCCTCATTCCTATGTTCACTTCCTGTACTCTCCGGCTGTGTAGTTGCCCACGACCCTCCCCAGCAGCCTGCTGGCGGCAAATGGGCCCTGGCTTGGAGCGACGAATTCTCCGCTCCAGATAGCTCTGCGCCAGACCCCAGGAAGTGGACATACGACATTGGCGGCAAAGGCTGGGGCAATCAAGAGCTTGAGTACTACACCAAGCGCAAAGAGAACGCACGAATCGAAAATGGAAATCTCGTCATCACCGCGCTAAGAGAAACCTACACTGGCGCTGATGGTGTGACGCGTGACTACACCTCCGCCCGCCTCAAGACACAAGGACTATTCACCCAGGCTTACGGTCGCTTCGAGGCGCGTATCAGAATTCCAGAAGGGCAGGGAATGTGGCCCGCGTTCTGGATGCTCGGCGAAAACATCCCCTCGGCCCGTTGGCCGAAGTGCGGAGAGATCGACATCATGGAAAATGTCGGCAAGGAACCCGGCGCCGTTCATGGTTCCTTGCACGGCCCAAGTGCAGAGCGACCAACTAGCGATCTCACCGCTATCTTTAGCCTGCCCGCCGGCCAGAGCTTCACGGACGACTTCCATCTTTATGCCATCGAGTGGGAACCAGACATCGTCCGCTTTTACGTTGATGCGAATCTCTACGCCACCTTCAACTCCTCGCAATGGCCCGCGGGCGGCAAGTGGGTTTTCGACCATCCTTTTTTCATTATTCTAAATCTCGCTGTCGGCGGGAATTGGCCCGGCGGCCCCGACGCGTCTACAAAATTTCCGCAGAGTATGCTCGTCGACTACGTCCGCGTTTATACTAAGCGCTAGTTTCATCAGCCAGTCAGAGGGGTCCGGTCATCATGTCCACAGCTTCTGATCCAGCACGCCAACTTCTTCGCCACGCAGTGGCCACGGTCGCTTATCGCGGCGGCAAAGCGCTTCGCGGAGCCCCTGAATCTTTCGCGAAGGTTTCTATCGGCGAAAAGCCGCGGACTCCCGCGCAAATTCTCGCCCACGTGGGCGATCTATTTGATTGGGCGTTATCCATGACGCGAGGAGAAACAGCCTGGCACGACTCCAAGCCGCTCTCATGGAGCGCAGAAGTGGAGCGATTCTTCGCCTCGTTGAAGAAGTTCGATGATTATCTTGCTTCGCCAGAATCTCTTCAGGCTTCCGCGGAAGGCCTGTTCCAAGGCCCCATCGCGGACGCCCTCACTCACATCGGGCAGATAGCCATGCTCCGCCGCCTTGCCGGATGCCCCATCAAAGGTGAGAACTTCTTCAAGGCCGAAATTATCGCCGGCCGCGTAGGATCTGAGCAGGCCGCTCCGCGCCGCGAATTTGATTAAGGCGCACGGTCGTGCTTGTCCCCCGCACAGCCTCCTTCTTCGCCAACTGTTCTCTTTTGCACAGTCAATCCTTCACAGCCGGAGCAAGATGGGGGCTGTCGATATGCCCAGTCGTCCTCCCGCTGATAGAATGAATCACCTGCCCTTTACCTGTTGCAGCTTGAGTCTCACTGTCACAGGCAAACGCCCATTGGATGCGGCCCAGTCGTTAGAATTTCTCGAGGACTCGTTTCGAAGGAGAAGCTTAAGTCATGCTCAAATCTCTGGCCGTCCTGCTCACTTTTTGTTTCGCCAATATCCCAATCCTTCGCGCTGCTCCCGTCCCCGCGAACCGATTCTGGCAAGAGCAGCAGCAAGAACAGCAGCAAGATCAGCAGCAAGACCAGCAACAAGACCAGCAGCAGTACCAAGATCAAGGGGCTCCCTACGAGAACTTCTCGCCGGACCAACTCGACAATCTTCTTTCTCCGATTGCTCTTTATCCTGACCCATTGCTGGCTCAGGTGTTTGTCGCAGCTACCTTTCCGGATCAAGTCGAAGAGGCCGCGCGATACGTTCGCGCCTATGGCCAAAATGGCATTGACGACCAGGACTGGGATGTCAGCGTAAAGGCCGTCGCCCACTATCCGACGGTGATTGGAATGATGGCCGACAAGATCGACTGGACCACATCGCTAGGGCAAGCCTACGTCAACCAGTCCACTGACGTGGCATCGTCGGTCCAGCATCTCCGTCATTTGGCTCGCGATGCGGGAAATCTGGACTCATCGCCGCAGCAAGAAGTTCTTGAGCACGACAACTACATCGCGATTAGCCCGTACCAGCCGGAATATATCTACGTGCCTGTCTACGACCCTGCGATCATTTACTATCGCCGCCCGTACTATGGCCCCGCCATCACCTTCGGCGTTGGATTTCCTATCGGGGCCTGGCTGAATCTGGATTTTCGCTGGGGATACGGCGGCGGTTGGGGCGGCGTCTATTACACCGGGTGGCAGGCAGGAGGGTGGGGCGCGGGTTGCTGGAACTGCGGCTGGATTGGTCGCAGCCGAGGCCGGGTAAATTTCCGGAACACCGTTTACATCAACAACCGCTATAGAGATGTCAGGATTAATCGAACGGTGATAAATCGCACCGTGAACGTGAACAACATTAGTCGCTACAACGCTGTCCACAGGGACGTGACGTACAACAACGTTCAGAATAACAACGCGCGCTTCAACAGAAACAGCCGGCCCGGCGGCAACGCGCCAGGAAACTATGGCCGTCAAGGCAATCGCCCCGGCGGAGATTATCGCCCCGGAGAGAACAACAAGATCATCGACCGCAACATCGACCGCAGCAACCCGCGAATCGATCAGTATCGCGGCCATGACAACAATGCTCGCAACGACCGCCCATCCGGTGCGGGGACACAAAACCGCCCGAATCCGGGAGATAACAATAACATGCGTGGCCAGCCCCGCTCATCGGGGCAGAATCAAGCGCGGCCCGCCCCACCCATAGTAAGCAACGGGCCGCACACGTTTAATAGAAACGAAAGCCGCTTCGATCCGCGCGCGACAAGCCAGCGTGGGCAAGCCAGCCGGCAGCAAGCCGCTCGTCCCCAGCCCGCTGCCCGTCCTCCAGCGCAGTCGCGGGGGCAGAGTAATCCGCACGGTGGCGGGGAAAGGAAAAAGCCGTGAAATACGCGAGTGGCAGAGAAATGGAAACTGTGAAGAGGAATGGAAAAATGAAAACAGCCATCAGCAAGTCCAGCTTGCCTCCGCTTGCGGTCGCCGCCCTGTTTCTGGCCACGTGTCTTTTTGCCGGAGTGCCAAAAGCACACGCCCAGAAGGACGCCCAATCCACATTCTCTTCGGCGGACGACGCTTTGCACGCATTGACCTCCGCAGCAAAGGAAAAGGATCGCACGGCGCTTGCCAAGGTCTTCGGACCGGAGTACGACAAACTCCTCACCGGTGATGAAGTCGAGGACAACAAGGATCTCGATGAGTTCGCTTCAGCCTTGCGTGAGTCCGCGCAGCTTCAAAAGGTGAATGATTCCAAATTCACCGTGACGATTGGCCACGACCATTGGCCGATGCCAATTCCTCTCGTGCAAAAAGACGGCAAGTGGGCTTTCGACACGAAAGCTGGTCTCGAAGAAGCGCTGAACCGCAAGATCGGAGAAAATGAGCTCTCCGCGATCACCACCTGCCGCGCTTATGCCGTCGCGCAATGGGAGTATTTCACTGAGGGCGATTGGGACCAGGATAGCGTCGCCGAATACGCGCAAAAGATGTACGGCACACCTGGGAAGCACGACGGACTCTATTGGGAAACCGCTGAAGATGTAAAGCCAAGCCCGCTCGGCAGGCTCGTTGCCACGGCTCAGGCTGAGGGCTATGGTGCCAAAGGGGAAACTCCTGATGCCGCGGCAAAAGGGGGCTCTCTAGAAAAAGACGCTGTCTTCGAAGAGACCGCACCCTATCACGGCTACTATTTTAAGATACTGACTCGCCAGGGAGCCGCCGCGCCCGGCGGAAAATACAGCTACATCATCAACGGCAATATGATTGCCGGTTATGCGCTCGTCGCTTATCCCAGCAAGTGGGGCAGTTCTGGTGTGATGACTTTCATTATCAACCAGCAGGGCCGCGTTTATCAGAAGAATCTTGGCGCGAACACTGCCAAGCTTGCCTCGGCATTGTCCGAGTACAATCCTGATCCGAGTTGGAAACTTGTTGAGGCCCAGCCATAGAAGAGATAGGCAGTCATCGCTAAGATTCTGCTTCACCGAGAAGCGCGTCCGGGAATTTAGAAACGACGGCCGTCCCTCCGGACCAGCTCAAACGGCTTCCCGGAGCGTTGTGGTCCTTGCGCACATATCCCATTCCAATGGCGTGAGAAAGGAAGGACGGAACCGCCGCGCGGGTTACGAATCCTGCCTCTTTCCCGTCTACCGTTAGGATTTCTCCCGCAGGCGGGGTGATCGCACCGTCAAAAATTAGCTCGACCCGGCGCTTGTTCACTTGGCCGCGTGAGCGCACGCGTTCAACGATTTCCTGGCCGGTATAGCAGCCTTTCGTGTAGCTGATATGGCTATCTTGCAAGCCTGCTTCGTGCGGAATTTGCTTTTCTCCGAAGTCGTATCCAAACCACGGCACTCCTTGCGTGAGCCGGTGCGCGCTCAGCGCCGCGTAGCCCATGGGTCCTCCGCCATTTCTCTTCACAACCTCCGAGAGAGTCTCCCACAGGCTCGCCAGGTCCTCACGCTCGGCCAGGAATTCGCATCCCACGACCCCTCCGGGAGAACGCTTTGTGATCCAGCAGGGAATCGATGCGGCCTTTGTCTCTATGCGGGCAAGTTCGTCCAGCGCGGATAGATCGATTGTTGTGAGTTCTCGTGCGACTGCGGCTGCCCTTGGTCCCTCGAGCGCCACTGTCCCAAAACGCTGCGATTCGTCGGTTAAAGTAACATCATCCATGATGATGTACTTGTCGAGCCATTCGATGAGCTTTTCTCGAATCATCGCGTAGGAAACACAGAAAAGGCTGTCGAGCTGTGCGTAGGTTTCAATTTCCGCCAGGATATGCCCCTGCGGATTGAGCAGAAGCGACACAGTGCCTCGCCCCGCCGGTAAATCCTTGATGTTATTTGTCAGGATTGCGTTTAGATAACGCACGCGGTCCGGCCCTGTGAAGGAAAGATAGGCGCGATAATTCTTGTCGACCAGAGCAACACTCTTGCGCGCAAATTCCTCCTCACTTCGCGGGTCTGTCCAATGGTCCGGCAAGCTGCAGCCGAACCATCTGGCCATCGTCGCACCGGCGCTCTTGTGCAATCCGGCGAGCGGAGTTTCGAGCGCGCTGCCGGTCTCTCCCGTCTCCATGTCTCTCCTTCATCTACCAGCTTAGCAAAGTGTGTTGCTGTTCGTATTTGCCGCGCTCCTGAATCGACGCGTGTGAATGATATACTCTGAAACTATGACTGACGCCGTGCCTGCGTTCGACGCCGTCTCGCAAGGACTCATCCACATCACCATTCCGGTCGGCATGTTGCAGTGCAATTGCTCGATCATTGGAGATCCGCTTACTCGAGAAGCCCTGGTGATTGACCCCGGCGACGAGGTGACCCGCATTCTGGAATTGCTGGGTCGGCACCGCCTTACGGTCAAGGCCATCATCAGCACTCATGCCCACATCGATCACGTCGGCGGTCTCAGCAAGTTGCGGCAGTACACCGGCGCACCCATCCTGATGCATCGCGATGACTTGCCGCTTTATCAGGGCATGGAAGTGCAGGCTGCGTTTCTCGGCGTTCCCACGCCGGAAATCACGGAGGTCGACCAGCTCTTGAAAGAGGGTGACGCGCTGCGGTGGGGCTCCTTCGAAGCCAAAGTCATCCACACTCCTGGCCACACGCCGGGAAGTGTCTCCCTTTACCTTCCCAAGGACGCGGGAGCAATCTCCCTGCCTACCCCCAGACTTTTTGCAGGTGACACACTTTTCGCGGGCAGCATTGGCCGCACCGATCTGTGGGGCGGTTCGATGGACCAAATCAGGGACTCTCTTCTCGGCAAGCTGATGCAGTTGCCCGATGAGACTATCGTGCAGCCCGGGCACGGACCGTTGACCACCATTGGCCAGGAACGCAATACCAATCCCTTCTTGATCAACTCCTGAGTACACTTCTCCGCGCGTCGTCGATTTTTTTACCTGCAAAATCGCAGCGTTTGTGCGCAAACGCCATCTCCTGCGGTTTTGCGCCAGGAAACGGTCGGTAGCCAGTCAGTTTTAGAATAGAGCATCAATTAGACACGTGGTGAACATGCGCTGGCCTTCCCCGCGAGTTAGCGGTCGCTATTTTTTGGATTTCACTTCAAAGACGCTTCTGTGGTACTTGGCCACGTACTCCTTGCCTTTCGCCTCGTCGAGAAGGTCAAGTTCCTCGCCGCCCATTGTAAAGTTCTGGTGGAGGTAATAGATTTTTCCTTTCTCGATTACGAGACTGAGCAGTCCGGGCGTATCAAGACCTGTCTTCACACAAAAGTAGTGAGGACCGGGGTCGGCCTCAATGTAAAAATAATTAGTCCCACGGTTTACTCCCACCCATTTCCCATCCATGGCCAGTTTTGACTGGAAGCCTCCACTTCTTGTGCGAATGACATAAATGAGCCCTTTATCTGGCGGCTGCTCTGGAAGAGCTTGTGGTCCCTCTTCCGTATGATGGGAAAAGTGAACGCCGGAAGGGCCGCAAGCAAGGTGTTCCAAACGCTTTCTAGTTTCGTCCGCGCTCCGCTGCTTCTCCTGTCCAGTAGGTTCCGAAGAACCTTGCGAAGGATTCATTGAGGGTTCATGGGCGCGTATGAATGGTGTCGCCCCTTGCACCGTCAGCACCACGATGCACGCTTTTTGAACAAGTTTCATCGGGGCTTGTCTTTCTCCTGGAGATTCGCGTCAGCGTTCTGGAACTTCGATGCGTCGAGCGGAAAGTCACCTGCTATATAGGTTGTGACTTCTGTTCCGGCAGGAACGATTGCGTCTTTACCCTTAAAGTCGAACACAAGGGTTGAGGCAAGCCAGTACATGATTCGCGGCTGAGCCGCGCCCGGACTCACGGCCACCTGCTTTCCTGCATCCTGAGCGTGTTTGCTGGACCGCACAGGCACAATCTCGCCATCCGCGAGGCGAATGCTTTCGACCTTGAGCTGCAAGTTGCCGCCGCGCCCCATGCTTCGGCCTGCCTGGGCCATCGTTACGATTGCCTCCTCGGCACTGTGCTGTGGTATTGCGACCAACTTGCCTACGAGCACGGGGTCAACGACTTCGAGCGGTATCTTTTCTCCCGCAATGACCTGAGAAGAAACCACCTTACGAGCAAATTTCAAGCGGACTGGCGTACCGTCGGCAAGCTGAAGCCTGGTCTGCCGCGGCTTGTCCGGAGCAGAATCCGATTTTTGGTCCTGCGCGGAGACACGCGCGTCTTGGGGCGCTGAGGCTTCCTTCGACGCGTTGGCGCCTGCATTTAAGGCGAAGCAAACTACTAGAAGAACTGAAATGGGGGCCGCGAACAATAGACCTCCAGACAAGCGACAGCGAGAACGCCTCAGACGGTGGTAATCACTCATTTGTTTGCTAAGTGTAACGCAGGTTGGACACAACCATTCTGCCAACTAGCGGCAAGTCGCGTTATCGGAGACTGACCCACCACTCACCACGCACTACGCGTTGCCCCGCGCTCGTTTCAATTGTTCCATGACCGATTGCACGAGCTGCTTTGCGTGCTCCAGTTCCTGAGCGATCATCCGCAAATCCATTGCCGGAACCGCGGGATTTCTCTGGCTGGTGCAGTAGACTCCATGCTGTCCAACCAGTACCAGCGCGTTGGTCATCCGATCCAGTGACACCGCGAGCCGTCCGCGTTCCCGCCCGTACATTTGCTCGAAGTGTTCCAGCTCTTCCTTATGCTCTTCAAATGCATTCATGGATTGCAGTCCTTGTTAGGCCGGCAGGCATGGCAGGCCGCGTCAGACGGTAGCACTTCGGGCACATGCAACTCGCACCAAACTTTACCGCATACGGTGTACGGAACATAATCCGCTGAAGCCACCAAGAGGCCATTAACCCACTCCGCGTGGTGCAATTTCGGGGTTTCGCGGTTTGTAGCCCGGCCCCACGGCGATCTTGGAAAAAGTTTCGGCTGGAGCCATCTGACAATGCGACGATCCGACTTGGTGCAGCACAAGGAAAAGGAGAAAGGCGCGGTAACGCGCACTTCTCAAATTGTCTTCGGTGAGCGGCAGCATCTGCTGCGCGTTCTTGACTCTCTCGAAGGCACGGACCTGCCCATTGCCCGGATGCAGCAGGAACGTCGTATCCTGGAAGAGCTGATCCACGCGCGCACCCGCGAACTCAACCAAATCAACACCGCTTGGGACGAAAAAATTGGCCTCGTTCTGAGCGCGGATGCCAAGCCAGAAATGCTGGAAAAGCTCGTGAAACAGGCGCCCGAGGAAGATTTTTATCTGCTCCGGCTAATCAGCGAGCATCCGCGCGCAAACGCCAAGACCTTGAATAAGCTGGGCAAGCATCCTTACGGCGCAATTCGCGAGAATGTGGCGCGCCACCCCAACGCCGATGCCGGCACGTTGACCTGGCTCAGCAAGGATCGCAGTCAGCCCCTGTGGTATCTCGTGGCGTTCAACCCCAATACTCCGACACCGTTGCAACGCCGCCTTCGCGATCGTCTGAAAAAGCTGGGCGAAAACCAACTCGCCCGATAGGCCTGCTCAGCTCTCGAACTCTCTTGCAGCCCTCACCTGTTTGCATGTAGTAGTGATGCGTCCCTCGCATTCTTAAGCTTTGTCCTGCCTGTCCAGAGCCTTGTCCTCAAGGCCTTCTGCGATTGCTGGCTTATCTGTGTCCGTTGCTCTCGCCGAAGATAGTAGAATGGCGCCACGCCGTTTTCCAAAAAAGGTGCCGGCCTTGCGAGATAGTAGATGACGAGGCACGTGAGCGAGCCATCACCGGGATGGCAATTCGTCCGCGCAAAAAAATGGGCGATCCTGCTTATTTCCTTCGCCATCATCGTGCCCTGTCTTTGGCACCGGCATATTCAGGCCGGCGATCTCGCAAGCCATGTCTACAACGCGTGGCTGGCCCAATTGATTGAAAAGGGCCAGGCGCCCGGCCTCTACTTCGTACGGCAGTGGAACAATGTGCTGTTTGACTTCCTGCTGCTCCACGCTGCAAATCTTCTGGGATTTGCCGCCGCTGAAAAAGTCGTTGTGTCGTTTTGCGTTCTGATTTTTTTCTGGGGAATCTTTGCATTCGTTGCGACAACCAGCGGGCGGCCTCCGTGGGTTCTCGTTCCGTGCATCGCCATGCTGGCCTACGGATATTCCTTCAACATGGGCTTTCTTAACTACTATTTGTCCCTCGGGCTGGCAGCTCTTAGCCTGGCTCTCCTGTGGCGGGGAAGGGGATCGAAGCGAATTCTTGGGTTGCTGATTGTGCCCTTCGTTCTGCTTGCGCATCCTCTGGGCTTAATCTGGCTGGCGGGGACGGCCGTGTATCTGATTTTATGGAAGAACCTGCCGAGTTGGTGGAAGTTGTCCCTGCCGGTCGCGTCCGTGAGTCTCGTGTATGTCGTTCACTGGTATTTGGCACATCAGTCTAGGTTTCCCGTCGATTGGGTGCATGACCCCTTTTACCTCATGAACGGGGCCGACCAATTGACGCTCTACGGCCAGCGCTATGCCACGCTTGGTTGGGCGGCACTCATTTTCGGACTCCTCTGCGTCCTGGTGGACGTAATTTTCCGGTGGCGCGACAAGTCCTTTTGGCAGTCCCTGCGACTTCCCGCGGAGTTGTATTTCGTTGCGGTCACCGCCGTCGCGGTGTTGCCGGAAAATCTGCGACCTTCAATAACTGGCGGTTGGATTGGCCTGCTTGCCTCTCGCCTCACGGCCATTACCGCCATATTCGGGCTTTGCCTGATGAGCTGCCTAAAGCTGAGGAAGTGGCATTTGGCTGGTTTCGGAGCATGCGCAATTGTCTTCTTCGCTTTCTTGTACCAGGACACACTCGTCTTGGACCGCATGGAAACGGCCGCTGAACGCCTCGTTAGCCGCCTCTCGTTCGGAACCAGAGTGATCGAAACGATCTGGTCGCCGGATGACTCCCGTGTTTCCTTCATTGGCCACCTCGCGGATCGTGCGTGCATCGGGCACTGCTTCAGCTATGCGAATTACGAGCCAGCCTCAGGGCAATTTCGCATCCGCGTGCGGCCGGGCAGCCCGGTCGTCAGCGCTTCAGACGATGACACCGAAGACATGCAATCGGGAGAGTACCAGATTCAGGACGAGGACTTGCCCGTGATGCAACTTTTCCAATGCGAAGAAAAAGACCTGACAAAGCTCTGCCTCCGTAGCCTGACCGCCGGTGAAAAAAATGGCCGCCTTGGCTACAAGCCGCCGTCGGACTGAAGCCCATTCCTGCCTTCCCCGGCCTCTGTTTGCTGAAACCCTTCCAAAATGGCGGTGGACAAATTGGCTCTTGCAGCAGGCCAATATCGTGTAGAATTGGCGCAAGGTGAGAGACAATGTTGCCACTTCATCTCCAACCCGAGAGCCACGTTCCGCTGTATATCCAGCTTCGCGACCAAGTGCGGTCCCTTGTGCATGCAGGTGACTTGCGTCCAGGCGACCGCATACCCGCCAGCCGTGAGCTGGCCACCATGCTGGGGGTCCATCGCACCACGGTGGCAAATGCCTACGCCGAGCTCGAATCGGAAGGTCTTATCCAGGGGCACGTCGGCCGCGGCACATACATCAAGGGCAACGGAAATGGCCTGACGCTTACTCCTCCAGCCCCTCCTGTCCTCAATGGGAGCGAGGGCCTTCGTTGGGAACTGTTGTTTGCCGATGAACGCGGCGAAGAAGCGCTCAGCCGGTTGACGGCCAGCGCCCCGGAAAACGCCCTATCCTTCGTGATGGCGCGTCCCGCCGAAGAGTATTTCCCCGTCGAGGAGCTGCAGACTTGCGTGAATGCAGTTCTTCGCCGCGAAGCCACGGACGTTTTGAACCTCGGACCTTCGGATGGCTATGGACCTCTGAAGGACGCACTCATCGAACATCTCCGAGGCGATGGCATTTCGGCGAAGGATGAAAATCTTCTTATCACGGATGGCTGCCAGCAGTCGCTCGATATCATCAGCAAGGCTTTCGTGCGGCCGGGCGATTCCGTCATTCTCGAGAATCCCACTTATCCCGGCGCGATGGCTATCTTCCACGGAGCGCGGGCGCGGTGTTTAGGTGTTCCCATGCAAACGCGGCCAGAGCCTGGAACGACGCTCGGCCTCGATCTCGAGGCCCTGGAAGCCACGCTCGCCGCCAATCGCGTCAAACTGATTGTTCTCACGCCTGATTTTCAGAACCCCACGGGAACCTCCATGCCGTTAGCCTCCCGCCGCAAGGTCTTGGAACTTGCTGGCCGTCATCAAGTACCCGTCGTGGAAGACCATATCTACGCCCGGCTTCATGCCCGCGAGGAGCGGCTGCCTTCGCTGAAGCACCTCGACCGCGCAAATATCGTCATTCACATCGACAGTTTTGCAAAGGTTGCGTTTCCCGGTTTGCGCGTCGGATGGATTGTCGCTCCCGCAACGGCGATCGAGCGCCTGCGTATTGTGAAGCAAACCACCGATCTCCACACCGACCAGCTGGCCCAGGCAACGCTCGCGGAATTCCTGCGGCGCGGATTGTTTACCAAGCATCTCGCGAAAATGCGCAAAGTCTACGCTTCGCGCCTGTCAGCGTTGGACGAAGCTCTGCGCAAGCACATGCCCGAAGGCACTCGCTGGACGCGTCCGGATGGCGGAATGTGTTTGTGGCTGGAACTGCCTCCGGGTTTTGACGCCAGCGAACTCTTGATTCACGCGAAAGAACGCGGAGTTTTGTTTGCGCCAGGCCGCTATTTTTACGTGCAGAATCCATTGCCCAACACGTTGCGTCTTGGCTACGCCGGCCTCGATGAGAAGCAGATCGCTCGCGGTGTGGCGACGCTGGCGGATCTCCTGCGCGTCGAGATGCGCAAGCGGCAGCGCGGCGTGCGCCGAGCGGAGCGGAGCCGCGTGGCGCTGGTCTGAAGAAAAGTAGAAATGCAGTAAAGATGCAAGGAAATAGCGGAAACGGAGAGGCTGGGAGAATTTGACAGACACCATCACCTTAGCGCCAAACCCGGCGAACAAGTGCTTTGGCTGCGGCGGCGCGAACGATGCCGGGATGAAATTGACGTTTGAGCAGGACAATGCCAAACGCAAAATTGTGGGACGCTTTATTTTGGGCGAGGCCTATCAAGGCGGCGGTGGTATGGCCCACGGCGGGATCATCGCGACGCTATTGGACGAAGCCATGGGCAAGGTTTGCAGGTTTCGCGAGGTTCGGGCTGTGACAGCGGAGCTGACAGTTCAATATTTGAAGCCCGTGAAGGTGGATCAAGAGATTATCGTGGAAGGCTTCGAGACGGACCAGAAGGGTCGCAATCTGTTTCTCGCGGGCGAGATACGCAACAACGCCGGCGAAGTCTTAGCGCGAGGCAGCGGAAGATTTGTGGTGATCGGCCAGAAATAAAAGTCTGGCTCGGGAACTCGCAATTCAGAGGACCATAGCGGCGAAGAGTCGCCGCGAGATTTGGAACAACAGGAGAAATGAAATGGACGCGAAAAAAGTGAACGGCAGCGGCAATGCAGGCGCCAATTCCGGCAATGCTGCAAACGAATGGCGAGTGAAGGTGGGCCTGGCGGAGATGCTCAAAGGCGGCGTCATCATGGACGTGACCAACGCCGAGCAAGCCAAGATTGCGGAAAAAGCGGGCGCGTGCGCTGTCATGGCCCTGGAGCGCGTGCCATCGGACATCCGGAAAGAGGGCGGCGTTGCGCGCATGGCCTCGATCAAAATTATCCGCGAGATCATGCAAACGGTGACCATCCCGGTGATGGCCAAGGTGCGCATCGGCCACTTCGCCGAAGCGGAAGTGCTGCAAGCGCTCGAGGTGGATTTTATCGACGAGAGCGAAGTGCTGACTCCAGCAGACGAAGAAAACCACGTCTGGAAGCATGATTTTCGCGTGCCGTTCGTTTGCGGCGCGCGCAATCTTGGCGAAGCGTTGCGTCGCATCGCGGAAGGCGCGGCGATGATTCGCACCAAGGGCGAAGCCGGCTCCGGCAACGTCGTCGAAGCTGTCCGCCACATGCGCACCATCGTAAGCCAGATGAAAAAGCTGACGATGCTGCGCGAAGATGAGCTGATGCACGAGGCGAAAGAACTCGGCGCGCCGCTTGAACTGATCCTGCAGATCGCCAAAACAGGCAAACTGCCGGTGCCGAATTTTTCCGCGGGTGGGATTGCCACTCCGGCGGATGCCGCGCTCGTTCGTCGTCTTGGCGCGGAAGCTGTGTTTGTCGGCTCGGGCATCTTCAAGTCCAGCGATCCGGAAGCGCGGGCCAAGGCCGTTGTGAAAGCGACGACGCACTTCGATGATCCGAAGGCGGTTCTTGAAGCGCACGAAGAACTTGGCGAAGCGATGCGCGGCATTGATGTACGCCAGCTCGAAGAGAAGGACATGCTTTCCACGCGAGGCTGGTAAAAGCCGAGTCCGATTTTTTGTTTTTCGTTTGGCGGGCACGGCATGCCGTGCCCCTACGACCACAAAATCAGCGGAGTGAATGAATTGACGATTGGGATTTTGGCGGTGCAAGGCGATTTTGAGGCGCACGCGGCTATGCTTGCCGGTCTGGGCGTGGAAACCGTGGAGGTTCGCACGGTCAAAGAACTCGTCGGCTGCGATGGTTTGATACTGCCCGGCGGAGAGAGCACCACGCAGCTTCAGTTCCTGCAGGAAGAAGGTTTGTTTGACGCGGTGAAGCAATTTGCCGCGGATGGCGGAGCCATCTTCGGAACGTGCGCCGGTGCGATTCTGCTCGCAACACAGGTCAACAATCCCCCGCAAGCCTCCTTGGGGTTGCTGGACATGACGGTGCTTCGCAATGCCTATGGCCGTCAGCTTGCCAGCGACGTTTTCTTTGGCCCTAGCAAGTTGACGGACGCCCCCATGGAGATGGTCTTCATCCGCGCTCCGGTGATTGATAGGGTGGGTCCAAGCGTTGAAGTGCTCGCCGAGTACGACGGCAAGCCTGTGCTGGCGCGGAAGGCCAACGTGATGGCCGCGACGTTTCACCCGGAGTTAACCCAGGATACCAGCGTGCACAGATACTTCCTGAAGCTGGTCGAGACCAGCGCAAGAAAGCCGGCAACTGTCGGCCAACGGTGAGTCTTGCTGACGTCTGGTAGGGTGAGCTCCGAGAAAAGTGGGCGGGCACACCGGAAGGCTTAGTTAACAATAACTCCGCCTCCCCCTAGGTTTTATGTAAGTGTTGATTTTAAAGAGTTTAGGTTCCTTGTAAATGGTTTAGAATCAACACTTACGGACGGCTCCGTAACTATTGATTCTAAAGGGGTATGGCACCAGCCGCAGAGGGACAGATCGTCGGGAACTACCCCCCCCAAAAACAAATCAGCGGCAGGTGGCCTGCCGCTGCGCAAAGATAAAATTCCCTAGATGAATACTACTCGAAGACGTGCCCAGAGTCAATAAATAATTCCAGATGATGTTGCTGTTATGATTGGGCCGAAACAGGATGAGGTCCGGAGCACCGGCTCCTATGAAGAAGGTTGCCAGAACGAAGGTTTTGTTTGTCTGCCTTGGGAATGCGTGCCGCAGCCCGATGGCGGAGGCTATTGCTTTGCGCCTGGCCGCCGACGTCATGGATGCCTCGAGCGCAGGATTGACGCCGCTCGGGCGCGTGGAATTGCTTACAACGGAGACTCTCGGCAGAAATGGATATCGGACAGACGGATTGGAATCGAAGGCGATCGCGCCAGAAGCTACGGAAAGGGCGGATCTCATCATCAACATGAGCGGCTGGCCGGAGGAAATCGCATTCGCCGATCCTGACAAGGTGGAAAACTGGCAGGTCGAAGATCCCTATGGCGCGGATGCCGAGCTTTATCAGAGAATCTTTGAAGATATTGAGAAACGCGTGGCGAAACTGGCGGATCGCTTGAGAAACGGCGGGCGAGCCAGGGCGAGAAGCGGGAACAACATGGAGAAGGGCAGCGACAAGAGTTAGCAGACAACTCAGGAGAACCGAGATTGCGGCGTGAGAAGACCAGCGTTTCGCAGGAGGACTACCTCAAGGCCATCTGGGAGATGCTCGAGGAGGACCAGACACCCATAAGCGCGCGGCTCGCGGAAGAGCTGAAGGTGACTCCTCCTGCGGTGACTGCGGCATTGAAGCGCATGACGCGCGACGGGCATGTGCGCGTGGAGCGCACCGGACGGATTGATCTGACGCGCAAAGGCCGAACAGTTGCAGAGCGGCTAGCGCTTCGCCACCAACTCGCGGAAATGCTCCTGACGGAAGTGATTGGGCTTTCCTGGGCGAAGGCACATGACGAAGCCGAACGGCTCGAACACGGCATCTCACCGGAAGTCGAGGCGCTACTACTTAAACGTTTCGGCAGCAAGAAGTCGTGCCCGCACGGCGTGCCCATGCGTGGCGGTGTTGCGAAGTTGCGAAGCCAGGGTGCGGTGTTGCTGGCGGATTTGCGGCCGAATGAACGCGCGGAAATTCTCTGCGTTTACGAAAAAGACGGCCAGTTTCTGGAATTTTTGGAGGGATTGCGATTGCGCCCTTCCACGAAGGTCGAAGTGCTGAAGCGCGAATACGACGAGACCATGACGTTGCGCTCGGACGGCCACACGATGCATCTGGGGAAGCCGGCTACGTCGCGGATTTGGGTGCGGCGATTGAACTCGTGACTGGTGACTTGTGACTTGTGACTGGTGACTGGTGAAACCCCATCATGACCTAAAGTCTTCAAACGGCTGATGGTTCTGGAATTCTGCTGTCTCCGAACTGCTAGGTGCGTTGATCGAGGAGCGTTTTCAGGCGGGCGTAGCCTGTGCGGCTCACCGGAAGACGCGTCCCATCCGCGAGTATCGCCAGGCGGCTATCTTTTCCGTACGGCTCAATACGCACTACACGCTCAAAATTCACTATGTAGGAACGATGGACACGCACGAAGCGCTCCGGGTCGAGGCACGCTTCCAGACTGGCAATGGTCTGTTGCTTCAGATGTTTTTTGCCTTCGCTGGCCAGCGCCACGTAGTCGTCCTGGGCTTCTGCGTAGTCGAGTTTTGCCGCGGGAATCAGCGTAACGCGCGTCCCGTCCCTTACGACGAAACGTTCCAGAAACTGTTTGGGCGGGCGCGCCGCAGCGGCTAACTCTGGGGCCGCCGGCATTTTTTCGCCCAGGCGTGATTTCGCACGCTCGAGGGCGGCCTCGAAGCGGTCGCGTCCTATCGGCTTCAGAAGATAGTCGACGGCGTGAACTTCAAACGCGCGCATGGCGTACTGGTCGTAGGCGGTCACGAAAATGACCGGCGTGTCCGTGCCAATCAACTCGAGCACGTCGAATCCGGAGAGCTTGGGCATTTGCACGTCGAGAAATATCAAGTCGGGCTTGTGCTCGGCGACAGCCTTCACCGCTTCAAACCCGTTACCGCACTCCGCGACTACCTCAATCTCTGGATGCGTTTGAGTCAGCTCGCGAAGAACAAGGCGCGCCAGGTCTTCATCGTCCACGATGAGCGCGGTAATCCGTTTCTCGTCCTTCTTGCTCAACTCTTCACCTCTTGCGTATCCGCCGGGAAGGACAACTCGACTCGGAAATTTCCGTTTTCAGCGCTGACGCGCATGCTCGCTTCCTTCCCGTACCTCGCCTCAAGCCGGTCACGAACATTCTTCAGGCCGAGGCCGCTTTTCCGCATGGGCGTCGAGTCTGGATCGAAGGTATTCTCAATGGCCAGGGAAATACGCGCGTCTCGACTTTGGCCGGAAAGACGGACCCTTCCTCCGTCCGGTAGATTTGCGATTCCATGCGCGACGGCATTTTCGACGAGCGGCTGCAGTAGAAGAGGCGGCAGCTGCACCGACTTAGTCTCTTCCGGAATGTCTTCCTCCATCTGCAGACGGGCGCCGAACCGCACTTTCTCGATCGCGAGATAGCGATGGAGCAAAGAGAGTTCTTCCGAGAGCGGCACGCTTGCTTTTTCGCCGAGCCCCAAGGTCATACGTAAAAACTCGGCAAGCAGAATGCACATTTCGCGAGCCTTCGCGGGATCGACGCTTGTGAGCGCGCTGATGGAATTGAGGCTATTGAAAAGAAAATGCGGATTCACCTGGGCCTTGAGGGCCTTCAATTCCGCATCCCGAGCCAAAAGGCTGGTCTCCTGCAGGCGAGCTTCCGCTTTGCTCGAATCCTCGATTGCGAGGATGACGTAGTGAGAAGCGACCGACAGGAGATAGAGCAGGAATCCGGCTCCGAATAGGACTGATAACTGAGAGGCGAGGCGAAGGTCAAGCCCCTGGAACGCCAGCATCTGTGAAAGGCCATAGGCAAGCAGTCTTGCGAGGAGCACCCAAAGGAGGCTGAGAATTGCGGCGGCAATAACGTGGGTAAGCCAGAGACGCTGGCCAGTGCTCTTCTGAATTGGCGCCGCTTTGCAGGAATACCACGCAGAGAGGCATACAAACTGATAGACCAGACAGAGCGGGATGATCAAGACCGCTGCATCGAGCCAGCCCAACTTGCCGGGCACGGCTATCAAATAAGTCAGAATCCCGGCTAGCGGAACCCACGCAAGCAGGTAAAGGCCAAACCGGTTAATCGGTGTGAGAAGGGGATGCATAAAGACCGTTTAGTTGCCGATCTCCACGCCTCCAAAAATGACTGTTCCGGTGATTATCAGCGTTTTTCTCTTGTCGGTAGGTGAGTCCTGGGGTGGCGCAGCCGAAAGCCTGGTTTTGTCGGAATAGCCGCCAAGCACTGGGATGCTCCTGGAGTGGACATTCCATCTGTCAGGTACGCGAATCTCCACGCCGCCAAAGATGCAGTTGACGTCCAAGGTGGCTTCGTCGCCATCGATATTCGCATCGCGGAAGTCGAGCTCGACGCCACCAAAAATAGATGTGACTCTTCCACCTTTAAAGGTCTGGCTATTGATGCGCCGTTCGGTGCCTCCAAAGATAGCCACGGCTTCGAGGACATCGGCGGTGTCGCCGGTCCCGCCGATGTCCTTCAAAACCACGGGCGGTTTCATGGCGCCCCACATAAGGAGCAGGCCGACCGCAATGATCGCAACGGGCCACATATCGGCGAAACGGAGATGGGTGATGCTCAGATTGTTCAATTGGAAGATCGTTCCAACGACGATCAGAATCACTCCCCCAACGCGATTCGAGCGAGTGAAAAGGTGTCCGACGCCGAAGAAAACGAGGATCATAGGCCAAAAACGGAAGAGCGAGCCGATGGCGATGAAACCCATGTGATCGAGCAAAAGGGCGACGCCTACTGCGACGATTAAAGCGCCCCAAACCAGCCCAACGCGCGAGGATTCGGGCTGTCCTTGGCCCCGGATCATGACCCCGGCAATCAACTGCCGACGCTTATCGCGACGATCCATTGTCAGCCTCCCGTTCACCGGATGTGGATGCGCGCCATTGCTCTGCTCCCACTTGGGCGGTGCGCGATCCTAGCAGGACAAACCCCACGATTATGGCTGTCATGGCTGAGAATAGTACCAAGATACGGGAGATGAGTGAGAAGTAGTCGATCTGATGAAACGCGATGGCTCGCGCCGCAGTCAAGAAGGAGAGGCCGAGAGCGGGGACGAAGCCAAAGAGTCCGTCTCTCAGGCGTTCAACCGGCATTCCAAGTGGCTGCGCGAGGAAAGCGAGGTCAGCCAGCAGAACTGCCAGACCGCCCGTCACGAAGGCCCGCCCCAAGTTTACTCTCTGTTTGTGTCCCGCCGCTTGCCGCGTTGCCATGCTGTCCTCCAGATCGGGCGCTATTACTGCCCACGGCGAATGTACCGGCCGCCGAGGGAGCGTGCATTTGCTATTCGGCAAGCAGGCCGGTTTTACCGGCCAATGGCGACTGGCATCGGCGAAAGACGGTCAAAGGCTGCGTGCCGGAGACGGGTACTAGGCCCCTCTTGCAAAATCGTCAGAGACACCGTAGGGTATGCCCCACAGAGTTTCCGCTTTTTTTTGCGCCCATTGCTGGAACAAACCTGCGGGGGACGGAGACGGACTTGCAAACAGAGAATGCAAACGCCAGGCGCGGCGAACGATGGCGCTGGCTTCTGTATGTCGCGCTCGCACTCGCGGGTGGTTTGCTTACGTTTGTGGGAGCTCGCGCTCAACAAAAGGCCACTGACGACGCTACGTTCCGCAAGCTCATCGACGCTTATTGCGCGGCTTGGAGTACGGGCAACGCGGAAAACCCTGCGCGATTTTATGCAAAAGAGAACGGGCTTGTATTTTATGACCTCGCGCCATTTTCCTATCACAGTTGGAAGGAATATCACGACGGGGTGCAGAAGGCGATTTTCGACAACATGGAGAGCGGAACGCTCAGTGCGGGGAAGGATCTGAAAGTAAGGCGGCATGGGACGGTGGCGTGGACTACGGTTACCATGCACTTATCGGAAAAAACAAAAGACAACAAGAATGTAGAAGCAGACATTCGTTATACAGGAATTTGGGAAAAACGCCCTTCCGGGTGGGTGCTCGTGCATGAGCATCTGTCCACTCCGATGGGGGGAAGCTAAGACGAACGAATCTTGGGAGCGGGCCCGGCCCGTGTACGACCGATGATTAAGACACTGCAATACTACTGGAACGTTGCTCGTGGGTATCGCCTGGTGCCCTGGAAGAGTCCCTACCTTCGGTGGCGGTTTGAGACTTTTCTGGGTAAAGAAGCCGCAAACCTGGACGCTCGAAAATTCTTGCACCTCTCCTGGAAGTACCGGTCGAACATGATGAATTTCGTGGATTGGGCCGCGGAACGCCGCCGGGTTCAGCGGCACATCCGGCGGCATGCCTAATTTTCAGCTTCCTTTTTCTAACCCGGCTTTCTTACCCTGCTTTCTAAGACGGCAATCATCAAAAGAGCGCTCCTGCGCACTCGCAGGCGTATGATGAAATAGGAAGGAGGATCCGTTCATGAGCGAACTGAACATCCTCCAGAAAACGGAGCAACTGCACGAAGGACGGTGGTGGGAGCCAGAGCCTGGGGGCCGCGTGCACTGCTTCCTATGCCCTCGCCATTGCCATATCCATTCGGGACAATCAGGGTTTTGCTTCATCCGCGTCAATCATGGCGGCAAACTCTATAGTTTGGGGTACGGCGCGCCCGCGGCCTTGCAAGTCGATCCTATCGAAAAGAAACCGCTGAATCATTTTCTGCCCGGGACGCGCGTGTTCAGTATGGGGACCGCAGGCTGCAACATGGGCTGCTTCTTTTGCCAGAACTGGGACATTTCGAAGTCGAGACAGGATCAAGTCCATTCCCAGCCTGTCGCGCCGGAAGATGTTCCATTGTTAGCCCTTCAACATGGTTGCGATTCGATCGCTTTCACGTATAACGAGCCGACCATCTGGGGCGAATATGTAGTCGATATTTGCCAAGCCGCCAAGGAATACGGGTTGAAAACAGTGATGGTCTCGAATGGCTACATCACCTACGAGGCGTTTCACGACATTTATGACCACATCGACGCGGCCAACATCGATCTGAAGGGATTCACGGAGGGTTTCTACGGAAAGATCACTTTGACGCATCTGGAACCCGTGCTGAAAACCCTCGAGTGGCTGAAGCAAGAAACAAAGGTGTGGTTTGAAATTACAAATCTGATGATTCCCACGTTGAACGACGATCCCGCGGAAACTCGCAAGCTTTCCGAATGGATCTTGACCCATCTTGGGGCCGACGTGCCCTTGCACTTCACGGCGTTTCATCCCGATTTCAAGCTGCAAGACAAGCCGCGGACGCCGCCAGAGACTCTGCACCGCGCACGGGCTATCGCCCTCGAAACGGGACTTCACTACGTATACGAAGGAAATATCTTCAGTGATGGCGGAAGTACGTCCTGCCCCAAGTGTGGCGAGTTGCTGATCTGGCGTTCCTGGCATGATGTGCTCGAGAATCGCCTGTTGCATGGCGCTTGCCCCAAGTGCTCGCTGGTAATTCCCGGAGTGTGGGAGAAGCCTTCGAGTACGCGAACAGGCGCGGCATCGTCTCGAAAAAGGGCAGGGAATTACGACCACCTGAATCTGTAGAGGCCAGCAGAGGACGAGAACACGGAGAACTTCGCTGCGTCTAAGGGTGGAACGAGTAGTAGCCCGGCCCGACGCGCATTCCGTGATGCCACGCGACCGGGAAGGCCCACCAGACAAGAGTCCCAGGAATCGCCTGGCCCACCGCTAGCGGGATAATGTTTCGTTCTTGCGAGAAGAGCCAGCTCATTGCGGTTCCACCCAGGAAGGTGAGCGGCACGAGAACTGGGTTTGGCCAATGTATCGCGGCAAAAATGGCGCCGGCCGCCACGGCGGTCACGCGAGGTTTCTCAAACGCGTAGAGAAGGCGGCTCGTCAGATAGGAATTGAGCGCCACCTGCTGCAGGAGACAGAACGCGAAGTAACCAAAGAATCACTTCGCCTGGGTCAAATGAAGCGCATGCGGGTGGCAGGCTCCGAAGCATAGCGCTGTCGCGCAAACAAGAATCACAAAGCTGGCGAAGATCATCAGTCCCTGGCGTGTTGCGGGCCAGAGATTGTCAGCCCGCCACCCCAGTGTTTTGGGTGTATCCCGATGTAAAGCAATGCTGGCTAAAAGCCAGAGGGGGAACACAATCCACGAGCTGGGTCGCTCAGATTGAAGCTGCCAGATGTACCAGGCGATATATCCAGCAAGTACAAGCGCCTCCGCCAGGGTCAGAATACGACGACTAGTTTTGGACATCGGCACGGGATGCAAAAAAGGCCGGCTTGTCTGACCCGCCAAGTTTCATCAGCCAAAGAGTGCTCACGAAGAGTTGTTCGATGTCCGCCTCCGTCGCGAGTTTTGGCGCCAGCAGCTTGTCTAAATCAAAGCCGGGAAAACCGCGGCCGGTCATGAGCGCTGGTAGCGATGCCCGTAGCTGTTTCGAGTTCACCACACCGGCCGCTTGAATTTCTTCAAACGCGGCTCTGCGAAGCGGGTCCAGAAAGTCAGCGGAATGCAATACGCGGCAAATCTCGAGTCGCGTGCCGGGCTTCACGAGCACGGAACACAGCAGCCTCAGCGTATTGCGCTCCATCTGCTCGCGATTTTGCGTATTTGGAATCGACTGCTTCTTCATGTCAACTGGTGCCGTTTTGCGGCCGCACTCTCTCTGCTTCCGAAATTTTGGCCAGAGTAACCGTTCGAACAGTCATGAAAACAGGTTAGAGCGGCATAGGATTTCCCTGTATTTTCAGTTGCCACGCGAACATCCTGGCCAAGAAAATTACGGTAAGTGAGATGATACTAAGCAAAGCGAGGTTGTGTTCTAGGGAGCGATCGGAATGGGAGAAAAGCAGCGGGTCGTAATCCTTGGCGGCGGATTTGGCGGTTTGAACGCCGCTCAACAACTCAAACGTGCTCCTGTAGACGTCATCTTAATCGACCGGCGCAATTTTCATCTCTTCCAACCCTTGCTCTATCAGGTTGCCACAGGCTCTTTGTCGCCGGGCGAAATTGCAGCTCCCCTGCGCGGAGTCCTCAGCAAACAGAAAAATGCGCAAGTCTTATTGGGGGAAGCGGCGGATATCGATCCGGATGGGAAGCGTGTCATTTTGAGGGACGGCGCGACCATAGGCTATGACTCGCTGATTGTTTCGACCGGCTCCCAGAGCTCTTATTACGGCAACGATGGATGGCGCGAGTGGGCACCCAGCCTGAAGTCCATCGAAGAAGCGACTGCCATCCGGCACAAAATTCTTTACGCGTTTGAATGCGCGGAGCGCTCGAACTCCGAGGAAGAAGCGCGGGCGTGGCTGACGTTCGTGATCGTGGGAGCCGGCGCCACGGGGATGGAACTCGCGGGCGCGCTTGCGGAAATCGCGAATGAAACACTCAAGAATGATTTTCGCCACATCAACCCGCGCGAAGCACGAATCATTCTGATGGAAGGCGGACCGCGCGTCCTCAATGCGTTTCCCGAGGATCTCTCGGCCAAGGCGGAAAAGCTGGTATCCCGCCTCGGCGTCGAGGTGACCAAGGGAGTGATGGTCACGGAGATTGATGCCGCCGGCGTTACGTACAAGTCCGGGGATGAGTCAAAACGCCTTGCAGCAAAAACCGTGCTCTGGGCCGGCGGTGTCACCACGAATGCGTTCGGCAGAAAGCTTGCGGAACGTACCAAAGCGCAGACGGATCGAATTGGCCGGATCAAAGTGGCGCCGGATCTCACCGTCCCAGGCTACGCCGACATCTTTATTGTTGGCGATCTGGCACTTTCTCTGGACGAGGAGGGAAAACCACTGCCGGGCGTCGCGCAAGTGGCCATTCAAGGGGGAGCTTATGCTGCGAGGACGATTCGAGCTCGTGCAATCGGGAAACGGGATACAAAGCCGTTTCACTATTTCAATAAGGGAGATATGGCGGTTATTGGCCGAGCAGCAGCAGTCGCAAACATTTTCGGTTTCCATCTGTCAGGCTTGTCCGCGTGGGTCGTTTGGCTCTTTATCCACTTGATGTACATCGTGGAATTCCAAAGTCGCGTTTTAGTCTTTATTCAGTGGGGTTTTGAGTACCTGACGTTCAGCAGAGGAGCACGGCTCATTACAGGCGTCGCGGCGACGGACTCCCTTGATAAACCGTCAGTGCTCAGCAACATGAACAACATGGGCGACGGCCGCTAAGTCGCTCGTTCTTTTAGCCATCAAAGGATTGCCATTAAAACGCGACCCGCTGCGGCCTCTGTGGACTCCGACTATTCCAAACGATCGAAGGGCAGATCCCGCGGGCACCCGGCTTCCGGAAATCTCCTGCCTCGCGTCATCGAGCGCGGCGCTTCCTTTTGGGAGACGCTCTTGGCGGAGGCATTGAGCATTCGAAGCCAAGGCTAGTTCGAGGCCAGCCTCGGCAGATTTAAGACCATTCTTTGCGCGGAGATTTGTGCAGAGTGTGGCACAGGCTGCGAACAGTTTGTAATAAAGCGCGTGGATGGTGCCGGGGGCCAGAATCGAACTGGCTACGCCCGCCTTTTCAGGGCGGCGCTCTACCACTGAGCTACCCCGGCACATGCGATTTAGAAATTGTAGGGGGTGCAACGCGATTGTGTCAATTCGCGCGCTCTAGTGCGCCGGAGACTGCCGAAAAACCATGTCAGCAACTTGAATGAAATCAAGACACAGAGGT